>FPIC01010716.1_pt1 | contig 19977 bp, 10 predicted proteins | sample 1504481 | NCBI WGS metagenome assembly FPIC01 (sample SAMEA4475357, study PRJEB15587) | soil metagenome | biome: Soil; feature: Field | place: India | collected 2015-03-11 | depth 0 m
AACTGTAAATGGTTGCGAAAGCCAAAGAGCCAGAATTGAGGTAGTTATAGAAGAAACAGCAAGTGCTGCCTTTGCATATAATGCTTCATCATTCTGTATAACTGGTACAAACCCTGTACCTACAATATCAGGAAGAACAGGAGGGGTATTTACAGCTTCACCAACTTTAGCAATAAATGCCTCAACAGGTGAAATTGATCTTACTGCAAGTCAGGCAGGCGAATACACTATAATATATAGTGTAAATACTGCAGGATGTTCGGCAGAAGAAAGAGTGAACATTACAATAACAGATCGTCTTGAGTTGAGTGTTGTAGTAAGTGCTTCAGCAACTAGTATCTGCGAAGGTCAGTCTGTAGTATTTAATGCAAGCGTACAAAATGGTGGAAGCCAGCCTGTATACCAGTGGTACATAAACAATGAAGTTGTAAGTGGTGCTACGATGGCCAGGTTTGAAGCAAGCAATTTAACAGATAATGACCAGGTATATGTGCAAATAACTGCAGATGATGATGCAGGTTGTATTGCTGCCCGCACTGCTTCTTCTTCACCTGTAACTATCCGTGTAAATACGAATATGCCTGTATCTGTACAGGTTATAGCTCCGGAAGCAGTTTGTGCTGGAGAAACTGTAATTATCAATACTACTACTGCCAATGTAGGTGTGCAAGCAACATACCAGTGGTTTGTAAATGGTAGCCTGGTTGCAGATTCAACAAGGTCTTCATTTATAGCACGCAACCTTACTACAAGCATTGAAATATATGCAATGGTAACAGCAGGTAACGATGTAACTTGTGCAACAGGTAATCCTGCAACTTCAAATACGGCAACAATAACAGTAAACCCAGTACCAGCAGCGCCAGTAGCCAGCAATAGCGGTTCTGCGTGCGAAGGTGCGAACGTACAGCTATTTGCTAGTGAAGTGGCCGGCGCCCGTTACCACTGGACAGGTCCCAATGGCTTTGAATCTGACGAGCAGAACCCTGAGATAGAAAACGTTACAGTTGCACGTGCCGGCACTTATAATGTAACGGTAACAGTTAATAGCTGTACAAGTGAAATTGCTTCTACAGAGCTAATAATCAATCCTTCACCGGCCAGGCCTCAGCCAATAGCTAACGGGCCTGTTTGTGAAGGACAAACCATCAGCCTTTCAACTGCTGAAGTAATTGGTGCAGAATACAGATGGTCTGGCCCTAATGGGTTTGTTTCAACTGAACGTGAACTCGAAATTGAAAGAGCGACAGTTGATCTTTCTGGAGAATATTCAGTAAGTATAACAGTAAATGGCTGCACCAGTACAGCAGGTACAGTAAATGTAACAGTAAACCCACGGGTACAAGCAGAAGTAAGCCTGAGTACTGTTACTTCTCCTGTTTGCGAGGGTACCACTTTAACCTTTAATGCCGAAGCCACAAACGGGGGAGATGCACCATTATTCAGATGGTATGAAGGCACTGAAGTAGTACAAGAAAGCAGTGCATCAACCTATACAACCACACTTACAGGCAGTAGCCTGGTGCGTGTTGAGCTTGTTTCTTCACTAGCTTGTACAGAAGTAGCCACAGCCAGCCAGAACGTAGAGGTTTTACCGAGATTCAGATTTGTAACTACCCTAACAGCTCCTGGCTGTAACGAAAATAACGGAACTATTACCCTGGCTATTAACCCTGCAGGTGGGCAATATGAAGTAACTGGTGGTAACCTGGTAATTGGCGAAAACACTTCGCTGGCAGCAGGAATTTACACAATTTCAGTAAGAGACCTAGTAAGCGGTTGTGTAAGAGATACCTCTATTTCGCTCAACTCACCGGAAGGTATTAGTAATGTAGCCTTTACAGTAAGTAACGAAACAGATTGTAACCTGTCCAATGGCTCTATTACCCTTACCAGCATAACAGGAGGAACTGCACCTTACAGGTACTTCATTAACGGTGAAGAAAGAATGTTTGCAGAGGGTGAAGCTCTTATATTTGCTAATCTTGCACCAGGTGCTTATAACATCAGTGTAAGCTCTTCTGGTTGTAGCTTTGCAATACCTGCCATCACTGTAGGTACTTCGTGTGTGCCGCCTTGTACATTAGTTGCGCAGCTTGAAGAAACACAGGATGCAAATTGCTTCGGAGCAAGAGATGGTGTAATCGTTGTATCAGCTACCGAGGGAACGGCTTCATACAGATTCTCTATTGATGGCACCAGGTTCCAGGAAAGTGGCCGTTTTGAAGGGCTGGCTGCAGGAAATTATACTATATTCGTAGTAGATCAGGCAGGCTGTCGTGTACAGGTAAATGCTGTTGTGCGTGAGCCTGAGCAGTTAACAGCGAACTTAATCGCTACTAATATTACCAGTTGTACAGTTGCAAACGGAGAAGTTGCCGTAACAGTACAGGGAGGTACAGGAACCTATACTTATAACTGGACAGGTCCTAATGGTTTCACATCAAATGAAGCTGCTTTAAGTGGATTAAGTGTAGGAGGTGAATATCGTGTAACCATTACAGATGCCAATAGATGTGAGGTTATAGCCAGTGTACAGGTAGAAGATTTCTCTACCGACCTGCAGGTAGCCATAACAGCAAACCCGATAGAAAGCTGTACAAATCCTAACGGAAGCATGGTTGCCCAGGTAAGCGGAGGCTCAGGAGTACTTAGCTATTTGTGGCAAGGCCCGGGTGGTTTCAGATCTGAAGCTACAGCGATTAGCAACCTTAGCGTAACAGGAACATATACATTAACAGTAACAGATGAAAATGGCTGTTTCCGTACGGCAAGTGCTGAGTTGATCAACAGTGTTACAACACTTTCAGCTAACCTGGTAACAGTTCAGAACCCAACTAATTGTGCTGCATCAAACGGTGTAATCGAAGTTGGCAATGTTACTGGAGGCAGAGCGCCATACTTCTATAGTATCGATGGTCTTGAATACACAAGTTCAGGACGCTTCGAAAACCTGTCAGCAGGTAGTTATGTAATAAGAGTAAGAGAAGCAAGCGGTTGTGAGATAAGCTTGAGCCAGGTACTTACCTCAGATGAAGAAAGTGCTATAACGGGTATAAACTTTACAACAAGTAACGAAACAGCCTGCGACCAGAGAGATGGAGTTATAACAATTACTGGTGTAAATGGCGGAACAGCTCCTTACACATATTTCTTGAATAATGAAGAAGTTACTTTTGCCGATGGCGAACCTATTCGTTTTGCGAACCTTGCGCCAGGCAGATACACAGTAAGGGTAGAAGCTGCAAACGAATGTACATTTACATTAACAGGTATAACAGTAGGTACGAATTGTTCAGTAATAGCACCTCCGTGTAACCTAATTGTTATTCCTTCTTCTAACCCTGTAACGTGTGCAGGTGGCCAGGATGGTGTAGCGTTGGCAGTAGTTGTACAAGGTGGAAGCGGTAGATATACCTACAGCTTGAATGGCGGTCCGGCAGAAGAACTGGATTTCTTCCTGAAAGAATTTGCAGGTCAGCCAGCAGGTGTATTTACAATCAGGGTACGTGATATTGTAACTGGCTGTATCACCACAGTACGCGAAACGATTGGTACAAATGTTACTCTGGTGGTAGAAGCCCAAAAAACTAACCCGACATGTTCTGAAGCGGGCAGGGTTGACTTTACCATTGCAGGAGGTAGAGCTCCATATACTGTATCTACTACAGTGAATGGTGAAATAGTAACGCGCTCTGCTCAAACTAATAATGTAAGCTTTACAGACTTGGCTGCAGGAGCTTATACCTTTACTATCACTGATGGTACAGGCTGCTCAACTACCTCACAGGTAACGTTGAATGCTCCACAGCAGGTAGAAGCAGAAGTTAGTGTGCAAGCAATTGCTACAGAAGCAATCTGCCCGGGAGCTGAAGCTAGCTTTATAGCCAGAAGCAATGTAAGCGGTGCTACTTACAGATGGTTTGTAAATGATGCTCTTCAGGCAAATGCATCAGGAGATATCTTTACAAGCACTTCTCTGCAAAACAGTGATAGAGTAAGAGCAGAAGTTATTATTCCGGCAGGGTCTTGTATAAGTGGTGGTAACACTACATCTAACGAGGTAACTGTAGCTGTAAAAGCAGAAGGTGATGCCTCTTGTGCTCCTGGTGGAGGAGGTAGTGGCCCGGGCCCTGGATCGTGCCGCATCACAGCTTCTGTAAGAACTGAAAGTATAACCTGCTCTAACCAGACTACAGGCTCAATAGCAGTATTTAATGTAAGTGGTGGAAGCGGTAATTACGAATATACACTTAACCCTAATGGCGTTTGGGCTGCAGAGCCTGTTTTTGACGTGGCGACTGGTAGCTATACTGTTTACGTAAGAGACAGAGATAATACAAGCTGCCAGGATACAGTAAGAAACGTAACCATAGGCAGTAACATTTATACTGCAAGTATCATTGGCCGAGACCCTGCAGTTTGTTCTTCAGGTAATGGATCAATTCAAATTGCTTCTATCAATGGTGCCCAGGCTCCATACGAGTTCAGGCTGGAAGCCAATGGCGAACAAATAGGAGAGGTTACAACAGAACGCTTCTTCTCAAACCTATCAGCGGGACAATATACCGTTATAGTAAAGGACGCTTCTGGCTGCGAATTCAGAACCTCAATTGTTCTTTCAAATCCGCCGGCCCTGGATGTTCAATTTGTATCTGTGCAAGATGTAACCTGCAATGGTGGTAACAATGGAGTAGCTAAGCTAACTGCTGTTACGAATGGTGTTGGTCCATATGAATACAGATTAGGCAGCAACGAATTTGTAGCCCTAGCAGAAGATAGCCTGATCAATGGCCTGGTAGGAGGTAACAATGTTATCCAGATCAGAGACATGAATACAGGCTGTGTAACCAGTAAAACGGTAGTAATTGCTCAGCCTGCGCAAATCAGGTTAGAAGTAAGTGCTACGAGCCTATCAAGATGTAGCCAGCCAGGTACCGGCGAAGCCCGGATCAGCTTGCTGCAAGGTGGAGTTGCACCTTATACAATGTTACTGAATAACACAGCTGTAACAGGTGATATTACAGAAGGAAGAGTACTGAGCGGTTTATCAGCAGGAAATTATACAGCAAGTATTATAGATGCGAACAACTGTAGAGTAAATACTAGCTTTGTAATAAGACGCGACACAGCAACGATAGCCAGAAGAGAGGTAGGTCATCCAACCTGTGTAAACAGCACAGATGGTATTATTCGCTTAAGTGGTTTTGCAGGTGGCAGAAGCCCATACCAGTTCAGTTTAAGGTATCCTGATGGTAGAGAATCTTCGTTCCAGGCAGATAGTACATTCCGTAACTTAGCTGCAGGCACATATAGTGTTATCATCAGAGAGGCTACAGGTTGTTTAACTACTTATAATAATGTAAACCTGGTGGCGCCACTTGGATTAAGTTTCTCGGCAGGTGCTTCTGGAGTAGTAGAGTGTGATGGATCTGGTGCAGAGGGCTTCCTGACAGGAATAAACGGTGGCACAGCACCTTATCAGTACCAATTAAGTCTGCTTAATAACAGAGGAGAAGAAGTACAGATACTAAGGCCATTTACAACCATTGCGGCTCCTCAACTTACCGATACAATCAGGTTCACAAACCTGGAAGTAGGTAGGTACAGGGTAATACTAAAGGATGAATCGTTAAACAATTGTACGTTCTCGAGAGACTTTAGAGTAGAAGGCTTTGAGAAAGCTAAGTTTACACTGCGTGCAGAAGATGTTCTATGTTATGGAGGTACTTCTGAAGCACTGACAATTGATAGCCTGAGAGGTACAGGGCCGTTCACAATCCGAATCCTTGATGCTGTTACAGGTGATGAAATTACCAGGGAAAGCAACGTTCCGGGTGGACGCTTTACAAGAGGTGGCATGAGAGCCGGATTGTACAATGTATTGATCAGCCAGACCGGAATTTGTGTTGAAGGTGTAAGTCAAACAATAAGAATCAATCAGCCTACAGCACCAATTTCAATTGCCTGGAAGAATACTCGTGTCTCAATGGATGACATTGCTTCAGGTGAGATCAGGATAGACAGTATACGTGGTGGTACAGCCCCTTACAGTGTATATTTCCATACTTTGGGTGTTCAAGCCTATACAGAAGGCAGAGTATACAGAGGCTTGTTCCCTGGAGAGTATGAAATAAGAGTGGTAGATGCCAATGGTTGTGAAGCTATAGTAACTACAACGGTTGAAAGCAGTAACGATGTAGATATACCAAACGTCTTTACACCAAACAACGATGGTATTAACGACTACTTCATGATCAGTAACCTGAAACAAGGTACAGTATTAACTGTAGTAAACCGCTGGGGCAAAGTAGTGTACAAGAGCAGCAGTTACGACAACCGTTGGAATGCTGAAGGGCTGAGTGAAGGAATATACTACTACAGTGTAGCTATACCTGGCAAAGAAATGATGAAAGGATGGGTTGAAATAAGACGATAGTCCAGAACAATACGGATATATAAAAAAAGCTGAGCAAATGCTCAGCTTTTTTTATATATTAAGAATAGTGCTTTGTATAAAAAGGTTTAATATAACCCGTTTAAAATCTTGAAGCTACCTAAAATAAACTACTTCATTTTATTGCGTTTAACCAGGTAAGGTAGCAAAATTTGTTCAATACCCTGGTTAATATCAGCTTCTATAAATTCTATTTTATATTGTCCACATTTTAACTTGAGCTCTTGTTTGTATGCATCCATGGCAGTTCTGTAGTGCTCACGAACCTCAGAAGGCTGTATTTTTAGCTTCTCTCCAGACTCTATATCAATAAATTCATAAGGCCTTTCCTGAAAATCGAAAGTAAGTTCTGTTTTGGCATCGGCTACATGAAACAGCAATACCTCATGCTGGTTATGCTTAAGGTGCTGAAGAGCGGCAAAAAGCTCATCTTTTTGTGCCAGGTCCTCAAACATATCACTAAAAATTATTACAAGAGAGCGCCTGCTTAGTTTATCGGCCACCAGGTGAATTACAGAAGCCACAGAAGTTTTTTTCTGAGGCTTTTCTTCAGCAAGTAAACGCTCCATTTGTAAAAAAAGCCTATGCACGTGTGTGCCCGTAGATTTGATGGGGGTCTGTAGTTCTATTTCTTCTGCAAACGTAGTAAGCCCTATTGCATCGCGTTGGCGTTGCAGCATGTAAGTAAGGGCAGCAGCAGCCATTATGGAAAAAGTAATCTTACCATTGTTTTCAGTAGGGTAAAACATAGATGAAGAGGTGTCAATCAGGATCTGGCAACGTAAATTGGTTTCCTCTTCATAACGCTTGGTATAAAGCCTGTCAGACTTGGCAAATACTTTCCAGTCAATATGCCGGGTACTCTCGCCAGTATTGTAAATTTTGTGTTCTGCAAACTCAACCGAAAAACCGTGGTAAGGAGATTTATGTAAACCGGTAATAAAACCTTCTACCATTTGCCTGGCCAGGAACTCAATATTGCCAAATTGCTTTACTTTGCTAAGGTCTATTTTCATAAGAAAGGGGCTGCTTAGTCACTAAACGTTCAAAGGTGATATAAGTATACATCACTAGCAAGCCCTTTGCCAAATCATTAAACCAGTGAAGCAGAAAAAATAAGAAAAAACAGCCTAAAAGTGCCTTTTAACAAAGGGTGTGTAGCCAAGTTTCTTTAGTTCATCAATTCGGGGGTTGGCAGCCTCGCGGGTTTTAAAGGAGCCTACCAGCACACGGAATGCCCTAACACCAGAAGACCAGCCAGACTGAATAAAAACATCTTCAACACCAGCTGCTATAAGCAAGGTACATTCGCGTTTGGCATTTTCTATTTCTGTAAAAGAGCCGATCTGCAGGCCAAAACCTTCGGGATATTTAAGGGTACCCCACATGCTATATGTATTTCCGGTTACAAAAACAGGTTTTTTTATTGTTACCGGCTTAACCTTTAGCGTATTGGTAATAGAAGTTAAGGTAGCAAGTTGTTCTTCGGTAGGGGTTTCTACTACTTCAATGCTTACTTTAGATACACCATTATCCAGCATTTCCAGGTCTTGAGCTGCCTTTTTAGATAAATCGATTATCCGGTCATGGGAGTAGGGGCCACGATCATTAACGCGTACCAGCACCGATTTACCGTTTGCCAGATTTGTTATTTTAAGAAGGGTATTAAAGGGAAGTTCTTTATGCGCAGCTGTGTAATCGAACATATTAAAGCGCTCTCCACTAGCCGTTAATCTTCCATGAAATTTTTCTGCATAAAAAGATGCATTGCCTTCCTGAAGAAACGATGAATTAAACTGAGCAAAAGCCCCTTGATAACCAAGCAGAAAGCCCACCAATATTAGCTTGTACACATACTTCATAGCTACCTTTTAAGCGTGGCACTACTTTTAACGATACTACAAGTATAAGAAAATAATTAAATAAATTTTGTCGTAGTTTTTGTAAATACGATAAAAGTAATAATTTTACTTCAAATAAATAAAATAACCTTAGGATTGTGGAAGAGAAAAAAGAAAACGAAAAAGCAGAGATTTACTCTCAGCGTGTGAGAGCAGGTAAGAGAACGTATTTCTTTGACGTAAAGCCAACTCGCTCAAACGATTACTATTTAACTGTAACTGAGAGCAAAAAGCGCTTTAACGATGACGGCTTTGTATATGAGAAGCATAAAATTTTCTTGTACAAGGAGGATTTTGGTAAATTTATTGAAGCACTGCAGCAGACCATAGACCACGTAAAAAATGAGCTGATGCCGGATTACGACTTCACCCGTGAAGAAGTAAGCATGCAGGAAGAGTATGATAAAGACAGCGAACTTCGCTGGGAATAAACACACGCTCGGATAAAAAAAACTTTCAAAAGCTTATGATAACCTCGTAAGCTTTTTTTATTATTTGTGCATTAATATCCATTTTGCTGTAATGTTTAAAAATTTCACGCTTAAGCTTATCCTGATTGTAACCGTAATCCTGTTTCTGGGATGGCTATTTTCAGACATACTTTCGTATTTTGTTATCTCATTAGTACTCGCCACTTTATTAAGACCCTTAACTGACTTTATAAGCCGCATTCAATTTTACAAAGTGCGTGTGCCTAGGTCAATAGCTGTGCTTATATCTTTTGCCTTCTTTGTATTAGTATTCAGTTTGTTTATTCTGTTGTTTATACCTCTTATCTCAGATCAGATACAGGTACTTAGTAACCTGGATTTTAATGATCTTCTCTTTTCTATGCAGGGGCCTATTCAACGCATCGAGAATTTCTTTATAGAAAATAACTTTGTTGATCGTGAACCAGGCTATATCATTCAGTCTTTGGAAGAAGCAACTACTTCTATCTTTTCATCTATTAGTTTCAATGAGCTAATAAATCGTTTGTTACGTCTTACTGGTAGCTTGTTTGTAAGCTTGCTTGCTCTTGTATTTATTACATTCTTTTTGTTATACGAAAAAGGGCTGCTCAAAAAGCTGTTTCTTAAGGCAATACCTAACGAGTATTTTGAACTAAGTATAGAAGCGCTATATAAAATAGAAACATTGCTTACCAATTATCTTACAGGCTTAATGTTCCAGATATTTACAGTGTTTACATTGGTAGCAGTGGGGCTAAGTATATTCGGTATAAAATATGCACTTACTATAGCTGTATTTGCAGCCATTGCCAACTTAATTCCTTACTTGGGGCCGGTTATAGGGGCTACTTTTGGTATTTTGGTTGCCCTAACAACAGCTCCTTTTGATCTTACTGCAGATGAATACCTATGGCTGGCTATTAAAGTGGTTTCAGTATTTGGTATTGTTCAGCTTTCGGATAATATACTGTTACAGCCACTTATTTTCTCAAAAAGTGTTAAAGCGCACCCTTTAGAAATTTTTGTGGTTATATTTGCAGGTGCTGCTTTAGGCGGAGCTGTTGGAATGATTGCTGCAATACCGGTGTATACGATCTTGCGTGTATCTATAGCCGAGCTTTACAGAGGATACCAGCAATATTATATTTTTAAACGTTATAAAAATCTATAGTTAATAATGAGTCTTCAATGCGGAATAGTGGGCTTGCCCAATGTTGGTAAATCTACGTTGTTTAATGCATTATCAAATGCTAAAGCTGAGGCAGCCAATTATCCTTTTTGTACCATAGAGCCAAACGTAGGGGTTATAACAGTTCCTGATGAGCGTTTAGGTATATTAGAAGGGTTGGTAAACCCACAGCGTGTGGTGCCGGCTGTAATTGAGTTTGTTGATATTGCCGGGTTGGTGAAAGGAGCCAGTAAAGGAGAGGGCCTGGGCAATAAATTCCTGGCAAACATACGCGAGGTAGATGCTATTGTACACGTAATCCGTTGCTTTGACGACCCCAATATTGTACACGTAGCAGGTAGTGTGGACCCTGTTTTTGACAAAGAGGTTATTGATAGCGAACTTCAGCAGAAAGATCTTGAGTCGGTAGAAAAAAAGATTGGTAAAGTAGAGCGCACAGCCAAGTCTGGTGATGCAAAAGCCAAGAAAGAGTATGCTACCCTGGTGCAATACAGAGACCATCTGCTGGCAGGCAAGAGTGCACGTAGCCTTGATATTGCTGAGGAAGATAAAGTAGCTGTAGCAGATTTATTCTTATTAACAGCAAAGCCTGTGTTATATGTAGCTAACGTAGAGGAAGCTTCGGTGCTAACAGGCAACCATTATGTAGAACAGTTAAGAGAAGCTGTAAAAGATGAAAATGCACAAATCGTTATCGTATCAGCAGCTATAGAGGCCCAGATCGCTGAGATTGAAGACCAGGAAGAAAGAGAAATGTTCCTTGAAGAGTACCAGTTAAAAGAGTCTGGTTTAAGTAAAATGATACGTGCAGCTTATTCTTTGCTTAATCTAATTACTTATTTTACTGCAGGTGTACAGGAAGTTAGAGCCTGGACGATCGAAAAAGGTTTCAAAGCTCCGCAGGCAGCTGGGGTTATTCATACAGATTTCGAAAGAGGCTTTATCAAAGCAGAGGTAATAAAACTAGCCGACTTTCAGCAATATAAGTCTGAGGCGGCCTGCAGAGAAGCAGGTAAAATTTCCATAGAAGGTAAAGAATATGTAGTGCAGGACGGAGATATAATGCACTTTAGGTTTAATGTGTAACAATACACACCTTAAAACCGATGATCAGAAAGTAATGGCTATCGGGTAATTGTTACCTGATAGCCATTGCTTTTTTTAAGGATTTCCAATAGATAATGCTTCAGAGTGTCACGATCTTACATCACCACCAGAATATTAATTTATGGAGGCACTTGCATGGAAATGTTTAGTTTTTAACTTTGTTATAATAATTTTAGGTGAAGCTTATCCCTCATGATATTTCACTCTAAAGTATTGATCTAAGTGTCTTTTTATATTCCGGCTGTGATAGCCCGACAGAATTTGAAGACTATACCAGATAGATAAAAATTCCAGATAATATTTAATAAACGTTTTTACAGCCTGTTTTACACTAATTTTTAAAATAAATGCTGTTTTGTCTAACTTCTAATTGTCAAAGCGTGTGAGGGTACGTATAATATTTTCCTTAAAAAACAGGGGTGCAATTCTTCCTTTTCATCATCAGTATATCCTATCGCAGTTGATTATGGATATTTTCAAAGATTGTGATGATAGGTATACCTCTTACGAGTATTATAATTTTTCAGGTTTAAAAGGCCAGACGAAAGTAGCTCGCACCGGCTTATGCTATTTTTCCAGCAAAGTTACATTAGTGTTTTCCAGCCCTAATGAGGATCTGATCAAAGAGTTTTTACGATGCCTGTTTGAAAGGCCAGAAGTAGAACTTGGCCAGTTAAAGCTGATTCCAGAAAGTGTACTTAGAGAAGAAGATGTGATGTTTGAAAAGAACTCAGGTAAATTTATCTGTATATCACCTCTTGTTCTGGTTTCTCCTAGCGCAGGGCTTGGAGCCAAAAAATTTATAACTCCGGATTCGGATACATTCTCTGATCTGCTCTACGAATCTACCATGAACCGTATGGAGCGTTCCGGAAGGTTTAGCGCTGAGAAAATAGCCTCTTTCTACAAGTTCCAGCTTGTTCCTGATAAAAACTACCTGGAAAAGATCAAGACAGAGGAGAAAAAATTTGCTCGTATTTATCCGACTTACGATGAGGAAGAAAAATATGAGGTTAGAGGATACACTATGCCATTTACACTGCTGGCAGAGCCTGAAGTACAGCAGTTTGTTTTCGATTGTGGATTAGGAGAAATTGCAAACAGAGGCTTTGGTATGCTGGATATAGCTCATGCAGAGCCAACCAAACGAATTAGTGCGTATGAAGTAACTTCTACACAAAAAGATACAAAACAGGACGATGCGCCTGAAGGAAGAGTTAAAAGGATGAACCTGAACGACCCTGAAGACTTGTCTCTTGAGCAAGTTATGTAATAACAAAAAAACTCAGCTGAAAGGCTGAGTTTTTTTGTTTAATAAGGCTTATAAGATGCAGGCTACTCTTGTCTTACTGACGGCCAAAGTAATTTACATTGGTGTAACCAATTAATTGGTCTGCACGGCCTCCAATAGGCCTGAAGTAAACCAGGATATCATAAAAGTTTTCAGTAATGTTGTGGTCGCCCTCAAAGTGGTGCTTGTCTATAGCGCCAGCTATGGCAGGCTGAACAAGATACTGGTAGTTGTAATAGCCTTGTTTTAATAATACCCGTGCTTTATACTTATTGGCAATCTCATCGTAGGTCATCAAAAAATCATCCTTGGTTTTCCAGTCGGATAGAGCGCCAAAAACATATACTTTGCCCGGAACTGCAGCTGGAGCAGCCAGTTCAAAGTTTACATATACATAGTCAGATTCTGTTGCGCCACGGCGGGTTTCGTGGTGCTCTATCACAAACTTGCCATTAATATCTATCAGTTGGGTATATACTTCAGAGTTACGGGACCGGTCGGTTTGCATAGCTACCTCTACGCGGTTATCTGTACGCTGTACGCCTCTCATGCCTAAGCCCAGAAACTGGATGCTTCGTATATCAAACGTTCTAAATTCGTTGCCTCCTCGAAAATTATTTTCAAGGTTAAAGAAGTTATAATCCAGTATTTTCTGGTTATCCCTGATAAACATTGGCCTTAAATTAGTAATGGCATTGTCCCAGCGGTTGTTCTGGCGCACAGCTACTTTTAAAGAAGGCATATTAGATATCAGGTCATAGCCGGAATAATTAATAACAAAGTCTACCTGCTGATGGGTATAGCGCTGATCTATGCCGGTAGAGAACTTTACATCTGCACCTATTGTAACCAGGTTTTCATAGATCATAAAACGGCGGGTTAGCATAAAGTCATCACGGTTACCCTCTCGATACACAGCTATTATATAATTGCCAGATACCTTTACCCTTGGCAGTGTAAAGCGGTAATGCACGTAGGGGGTACGCGTGTTCAGTGAAATTTCGTATTCGGTAATCGGGTACTCGTTAAATTCATTTAAAAACTCCATGTCTTTGAGCATAGAAGGAGTCCAGTCTGCATTACAATGAATAATACGAGCGTAATAATTTTGATACTGATTGCCTAATTCATCAAAAATTAACTCCAGGGGTATATTTTCAATAATAGAAAGTACCGGTATACCCAGCATCTCATTGTTTTTGCCTGTTTTAGGGTATAGCATAGGGGTGCGTATACTCGGCTCATAAATAAAATCTTCGGTACGAAGCCGCTTTTCCTGTACATAGGCACGATTGCTACTCTGCGAGCTGTAACCAGGCTGTTGCTCCAGAGGAACGCAGCTTATTAGGGCTACAAGTATAATACAAAAAGCCGAAGCGGTAGTCAGTATAGATCGTAAGGTCATGGTATGGTTATTTGCAAAAAGCCCGTTCACCAAAGGCTTACGGGCTTTGTTACTACAAGATAGGGTGAGTTTTAAACTTTTTCAAGTTCATCAATAGCAAGAGCAGCTTCTTCCCAGTCCTGGTTGGCCTTTTCAAGTGCATCCATAATAGCAACATACTTTCCATTTACATCGGCCAGCTTATCGGGGTCGCCAAAAACAGTAGGTTTTTCTAACTCACTTTCCAATGCTTTTTTCTTTGCTTCCAGATCTTCTATTTTCTTTTCAGCTTCGTCAAGGCGATTTTGGGCGCGTTTAAGTTCTTTTTGAAGCTCTTTGCGTTGCGAGTCAGATACCTCTGCTTTGGCAGGTTTGCTTTCTTTTACCTGTGCCGGTTTGGAGGCAGGGGCAGACTTTTCATCTGCTTTGCGCTGGCTTTGCCAGTACTCGTACTCATCATACGTGCCCGGATACTCCTTAATTTCTTTATCTTCTATGTACCAGATTTTATTTGCTACTTGCGAAACAAAATGCCTGTCGTGTGATACCACCAGGAAAGTGCCCTCATATTGATCCAGTGCCTGAATAAGAATGTTAACAGACATCATATCAAGGTGGTTGGTAGGCTCATCGAGCAAAAGGAAGTTTGCTTCTGAAATAAGGGTACGGGCCAAAGCTACCCGCGATTTCTCACCACCCGACAATACCTTTATCTTTTTAAACACATCTTCGCTGGAAAAAAGAAAGCAGCCCAGTATGGTCCGAAGCTCCATTTCTGTTTTAGCAGATCCTGCCTGTTTCAACTCATCCAGTATAGCATTCTCTATATTTAAAGACTCCAGCTGGTGCTGAGCATAAAATGCATTAATTACATTATAGCCAAGTTTACGTTCGCCTTCAATAGGTTCGCTGCCATCAATAATGCGAAGTAGGGTAGATTTACCTTTACCGTTGGCCCCAATAAGCGCAATTTTATCGCCACGCTCAATAATGGCATTTGTGTTTTTGAGAATGGTAAGGTCGCCATAAGCCTTAGATACATTCTCGAGGGCAATAACCTGGCGGCCCGATTGCTGACTAAAGTTAAATCGAAAATGAACGCGTGCATTTTCATCTATTACATCATCAACCAGTTCCATACGGTTTAGCGCTTTTACGCGCGATTGTACCTGGCGGGCTTTGGTTGCCTTGGCTTTAAAGCGTTCTATAAAACGTTCTGTCTGTCGGATTTTAGCTTGCTGGTTCTCAAAAGCACCTTTCTGGATTTCGTTTCGTAAGGCTTTTTCCTCTATAAAAAACGAATAATTACCTGCATATAGGTTTAGCTTTTGCTGTGCTACTTCTACAATAGAAGTTACGGTGTTATCAATAAATTCACGATCGTGCGATACTACAATAATTGCACCTTCATAGCTGGTCAGGTAGTTTTCGATCCATTGGATAGATGGCAGATCAAGGTGGTTGGTAGGCTCATCAAGCATGAGGAGCGAAGGTTTCTGCAGCAGGAGTTTAGCCAACATTACACGCATACGCCATCCACCTGAAAACTCCCGTAAAGGGCGTTGCAAGTCATTCGTAGAAAATCCGAGACCTTCCAGTATCTCTTCAGCTTTGGATTGTATGGTATATCCATCCAGGCGCTCAAACTCTTCCTGCAATCTGGTTAGTTTATCTACCAGTTGGTCTGTGTAGGAGGTTTCCATCTGCTGGAGTACTTTTTCGATTTCCGACTGTACTTCCAAAGCTCTCTCAAAAGCCATCATGGCTACATGCAATATGCTATCGTTGCTTTGAAAAGAAAGAAGGTCCTGGTTCAGAAAGCCAATAGAGCAATCATTTGCTTTAGATATTGTACCTTCATCGGGGCTATACTCGCCGGTAATAAGGCGCAACAGGGTAGACTTGCCTGTACCATTGGCACCAACCAGGCCTATCCTGTCTTTAGGTTTTATATGGAGAGAAGCATTTTCGTATAGGCTACGACTGCCAAAATGAAACGTAAGATTATTAATCGAGATCATAGTGCAAAGCTAACAATAAGCAGGAAAAAATTAGAATGTGGTTTTCCTGGCAATTTATAACGTAAAAGAAGCTGTCAAAATTTCTTGGTTAAGTGTTAATTTGAGCTTCTGGTTGTAAATTGCAAAAGCGAGCACATTAATCTCACTGGGCAGTATGTTTAAATTTAATATCAGCAGAAAAGTAAAAGCGGCGGGCTTGCTCCTACTACTGGCAGGCCTTGCAGCACTACTCAACTTCTTGTTTCCGCTGCCCCCGCCCTTGCCCTATGCAACCCTAGTACTGGCCCAGGATGGTGCAGTACTAGATGCTTTTTTAAGCCCTGATGATAAATGGCGTATGAAAACCGAGTTGGATGAAATTACGCCTGAACTGCAAAAAGCAATTATTTATAAAGAAGATAAATACTTTTGGTACCATCCTGGTTTTAACCCTATTGCCATTGCTCGGGCTGCCTGCATGAACTTATTGAGTGGGCACAAAACCTCTGGAGCTTCTACCATAACCATGCAGGTGGCCCGTCTGCTCGAGCCCAGGCCTCGCACCCTTTCTGCTAAATTTATTGAACTTGGCAGAGCATTACAATTAGAGTGGTATTACAGTAAAAAGGAAATATTACAGCTTTACCTAAACCTGGTGCCCTATGGAGGTAACATAGAAGGTGTAAAGGCTGCCTCTTTATTATATTTTGGGCGTATGCCAGAGCAGTTGAGTGTAGCTCAGATTACAGCTTTAAGTATTATACCCAATAGGCCTAGCTCGTTACGGATAGGAGCAAATGAAGTATTGCTTACCCGCGAGCGTAATAAATGGCTGGCCCGTTTTGCCGCAGCAGAAGTGTTTGATCCGGAAGCAGTAGCTATAGCTCTGAAAGAGCCTGTTGATGCCAAAAGACAGCCAATCCCTAAGCTTGCACCACACTTTGCCAAGCGTATCGAAAGGCTATATCCACAGCTGGCTAATGTTTCAACATCAATACAGAAGCCTTTACAGCAAAAGGTATCTCAGCTAACTTACAACTACATACAACGTTTTCGATACAGGCATATACATAATGCCTCGGTACTGGTTGTGCATAACAAAACAGGTAAGGTAGTGGCTTATGTAGGCTCGCCCGATTTTAGTGACAATGCTTTTGCCGGCCAGGTAGATGGGGTGAGGGCGGTACGCTCGCCTGGCAGTGCATTAAAGCCTCTTATCTATGCTATTGCCTTTGAAGAGGGAAAGCTTGCTCCTAAAACTGTTATGAACGATGTGCCTACTTCCTTTGGTGGCTATGCACCTGAGAATTTTGACAGGAAATTTAATGGCAGGGTTACTGCAGAAAAAGCCCTGGCTTACTCATTAAACATTCCGGCTGTTAAAGCTTTGGAAGAAATTTCTGTACCCGGAATGGTAAGCAGGTTACGACAGGCAAGTTTTGCTACAGTAGCTAAGCAGGCTGGCCACTTAGGGTTATCGGTAGCTTTGGGCGGATGTGGTGTTACGTTGGAAGAGCTAACCGGTTTGTATGCTTCCTTTGCCAGGCAGGGTGTGTACAGGCCTATACAATTTCTGGCAGAGCCCGGCTCTGCAGACTCTTTGCAACTTATAAGCCCCGAGGCAGCCTTTGTAATTACAGAAGTGCTTACTCAGCTTACACGGCCCGACTTACCCAATAACTCGCAAAGTAGTTTCAGAGTACCACGGGTGGCCTGGAAAACCGGAACTTCCTATGGCAGACGCGATGCATGGAGTATAGGCTATAATGAAGAATATACGGTTGGTATATGGGTAGGTAACTTTTCTGGTGAAGGTGTACCTGAGCTAAGCGGGGCAGAGGTAGCTACACCTTTGCTCTTTGAAGTTTTTAATGCTATTGATTATAACTCTCAAAACAGGTGGTTTGTTGCTCCCAAAGGGCTAGGTTTTAGGTTGGTTTGCGAAACTACAGGTTTACCCCCGGGAGATTACTGCGAAAACCAGGTAAGTGATTATTACATCCCGCTGGTGTCTGGTGTGGTTCGTTGTACGCATCAGAAAAAGATGTTTGTAGCAGCAGATGAGGGGTTTGCATATTGCAGAAGTTGTCTTCCGGAAGCAGGGTATAAAGAAAAGCTATATCCTAACCTTGCCCCTGAGTTAATAGCCTGGTACGAGCATGCAGGTATAGCGTATCAGAAGTTACCGGTACATAATCCTTATTGTACACGCATTGATAAATCATTTGCTCCTGTAATTAGCTCACCGGTGGCAGGCAAAGAATATATTATTCAGGCAGGAGAGCAGAGCCAGCTTTTACTGGCTTGCCAGGCTGATAATGAAGTACAGAGGGTATACTGGTATATTAACGACAAGCTCTTACAAAGTGCAGCACCTGGAGAAAAAGTGTTTTTTCTGCCTCAGGCGGGAGATATTAAAATTTCCTGTAGTGATGATAAAGGAAGAAATTCTGATGTCAGCATATCTGTAATAAGATAGCGCCAGTATATGTATTAAGAATAAGAGAAAGGTTTGTATTTTATTGTTTGTCAGGTAGTTGTGTTGGTGTTAACCAAAGGGAACATATTATTCCATTCAACAGGCAGAGGCACTGTAAAATGATCTTTTTGTAAATAATACATTTAGCATCACCAGTTTACAATGTTATAACATAACATCTTTTCATAGCTTTCGTATTTCACCTAAAAAAATACAACTATGAGAGCAATTGGTATAATTTTAATAGTACTGGGCGTTTTAGCATTTATATATACAGGGTTTACTTACACTACCAAAGAAACAGTGGCGGAGGTAGGGCCCCTAGAACTGCAAGCAGATAGAGAGAAAACAATTGGTTGGCCACCTATAGCAGGGGCTATTCTGGTAGTAGGTGGTATCGTTATGGTCTTTGCAGACAAGAATAGGTAAACAGTATTTAACAGGTAAACCTCTCAGGCTACCTTCATAACAAACAAGGTGTGTTCTGGCTCGCTTGTATAAGCGGCAAGGATGCACCTTGTTTGTTATAAATTGCATTTAGTAAGACATGTATACATAACAGTGTGTCAATTTATGAGATGATTGTGACACTATGTCATATTTAGGGAGGTTTATAGCCAATGGCATAGCACTTGTTTATTAGGTTAGCGTACAAGAAATTTTAATTTGTCTTAATTTATAATAGTTATACATCATGGGAAAAATAATTGGAATTGACTTAGGAACAACCAACTCCTGTGTCGCTGTAATGGAAGGTAACGAGCCTGTTGTTATTCCTAACAGCGAAGGCAGAAGAACTACTCCTTCTATGGTTGCTTTTTTAGATAACGGTAATGGCGAGCGTAAAGTAGGTGACCCTGCCAAACGCCAGGCTATAACCAACCCTAAAAACACGATACAGTCTATTAAGAGATTTATGGGTAAGAAACACTCAGAATCTACTAAAGATGCCAGCACTGTGTCTTACAACCTTGAGAAGGGTAGCAACGATACACCAAGAGTACGTATTGGTGACCGTCTATACACGCCTCAGGAAATTTCTGCAATGATTCTTCAAAAAATGAAGTCTACTGCAGAAGACTACCTGGGTACTTCTGTAACAGAAGCCGTTATTACTGTACCCGCTTACTTTAACGATGCCGAAAGACAGGCTACTAAAGAAGCTGGCCAGATTGCAGGCCTTGAAGTAAAGCGTATTATTAACGAACCAACTGCTGCTGCCCTGGCTTACGGCCTTGATAAGAAAAACAGCGATATGAAAATTGCTGTATTCGATTTGGGTGGTGGTACTTTTGATATTTCAATTCTTGAGCTTGGTGATGGCGTATTTGAAGTAAAATCTACTGACGGTGATGTTCGCCTGGGTGGTGATGATTTTGACCAGGTTATTATTGACTGGTTAGCCGATGAGTTTAAGAATGACGAAGGTATTGACCTTCGCAAGGACCCAATGGCATTACAGCGCTTGAAAGAGGCTGCAGAAAAAGCTAAAGTTGAGCTTTCCAGCTCTAACTCAACAGAAATTAACCTGCCTTACATTATGCCTGTTGATGGTATACCAAAGCACTTGGTACGTACCTTAACAAGAGCTAAGTTCGAGCAGTTATCAGACAACCTGATTCAGCGTACGCTTGAGCCTTGCCGCAGAGCGATCAAGAACTCTGGCTTATCTGTAAATGAAATTGATGAGGTGATCCTGGTAGGTGGTTCTACCCGT
>FPIC01020124.1_pt1 | contig 19879 bp, 18 predicted proteins | sample 1504481 | NCBI WGS metagenome assembly FPIC01 (sample SAMEA4475357, study PRJEB15587) | soil metagenome | biome: Soil; feature: Field | place: India | collected 2015-03-11 | depth 0 m
GCGCATCCCCTACGATCTCGACGAATCCTTGTTGCAGCAGGAATGCCTGTAACCTGGACGAGGCCTCCTTTCGGCTCACGCCATACCTATCTAAATCAAGCTGAGGCAAGACGGTTTCCTGTGTGAAATCACTGCATGCGTCTTCCGACCAACCGTCCAGCAGTTCAACATAAAATTCCGCGCCGTCAGCAGACACCAGTGCAAGCGAAATCAGCTCCCTGCCGATGCTGAGGCTCGTAAATTCTGTGTCGAGGTACAGCGTCCTAATAGCCATGGTGCATTACCCCTCAGTACCAGGATGAGCTAGCTACTTCTGCTGATGAGCGCGCATGCACCTGCATTTAGATTTGCCCTGAAAGACTGGACTACTGAACATGCCGAGGCGTCAGATACACGCCTTTTTCTTGAAGCTTGAGAAACGCCTGGAGTGACTGCCGACCGCCATGCAGATGGAAGCTGGCAATCACGTAAAAGCTACCGCTACGTGTACGCAACACCCAAAACGGCCCATGCTTTTCTGCCTGAAGGATGTCTGAGGTTCTCAGCCGATGGCCGTCTTGAAAGCGCCCATACGGATCCGCTTTGCTATGCCGGAACATCACACCAAAACCACAACAGGCGACCACCATCACTTCGGTTAGATATGCGGTCACAGGCTCACCGAAGGGATAGTTAAATGCCTGGGCCAACCGTCGCGCCGCGTATGACGATGTGGGACTCATGCGACTTGTCCCCGTGCTGACAACGTAAGTACCAAACCTGGATTGAAGCCCGTGTCCTCACCGGGGCATCCCCTGGGGTTACACACGACGCGAGTGCCCGCCACGTCATAGTCGACCGCCGTGTGCGAATGACCGTGAACCCACAGATCCACCTGATCGCCTCCCATCAGGTCTTCCCAACGATTGGCATAGGCCGCATCCATATGGCCTCCTGCATGGGGGTTGTCCTGGAGCGAACGCAGGGTAGGGGCGTGATGGGTGATCACCACAGTGTGGCCATCAAAGGGCTTAGCCAACTTGGCGCGCAGCCAGTCACGAGTTTTTACTGACTCTTCGACGAGGTCACTGGGCCGAATACGCCGATAGTTTTCCGTGCGGATCTGCCGAAAATCGTTCATCGCATTTTGCGCACTGAAGGACGCGATGGGTGGGTTACCGGTGGCCGCAAAATCCGTCCACATCGTTGCGCCGAGAAACCGCACGCCCGCGAGCACGACCTCATCTCGATCCAACACCCGCACCCGCTCATCCTGAGCCATACGCATCTTTTCTAGGGTGCGACTCAGATGGCCACCGTAATATTCGTGGTTACCCGGCACGTATAGAACAGGGCCAGAGAAGGTCTGTTTGGCCCACACCACGCCACGCGTTTTGACATCGATGTCACCGGCCAAGATGACCACGTCAGCGTCCAGCACCTGCGGGGTAAATGCGCTGAACTCATTGTGCAGATCGGACAGCAAGTGGATACGCATAGTCATGTCCATAACCTTGGCGGCTCGTTACGACTCGCCGAAAAAGTCGTCGCGCGCGAGCCGACCAAACACCTGGTCGTCTGCCGGTTGCTCGTCATCAAACATGGTGTGAATCCGACGCTCCTGCCGCAGATACGCCAACGTCGCAAAGAAACAGGACTCGCACAGATGCACCTGGTACCGCTCGCCATCATGCTGCGAGCCATAGCCCCAAAACGCTTGCAAGGTACCGAATTGCTGGCCGTAACCCGGTACACGCGTGGCGTCTCCACACACGGCGCAATGGATGTCGGAATCGCTCTGGTCTTGCTCACTCATCACGATCACTCCTCATGTCCTGGGCGTATTCGGCGGCCCAGGGTCGTCCCGACCTTTAACCGATCTGGTGTTATGCGAAGCCCGGTTCGAATCCCCCCCCTCCAGGCCACCACTCCCTCAGAAAATGCGGCCAACGGTTTCTAGGGCGGCGCGCTTTCGCTGGCCATCGCCGAGCAAGAGGTAGATCGAGTTCAGCGTCTTGAAGAGAAAGCCTTCGTCAAAGCGGTAGAGCGGGGAAGTGCGGACAAAATCGCCCACGTCCCACCGGCGGGCAGAGTCGTAAATCACGCTGTGGGCATAAATAAGGGCGGGTTGGCGCTGAGTCTTTGCCAACTCGATGCGCTGCGCTTCGGCGACATCCAGGTCGATCCACAGCCACTGGCGCACTAGGCAAAACTCCGTACGCCAGCAATGCTCTCGCGCATAAGCCAGGGCTTGCTCGTCGGTCATAGGTGAGCCACTCATTGGCTCACCAGGGCCATACAGCAACTCAGTGATTGCATTGAGTTCGTCCACGGTCAGTCCCCTTCCACCCGGAAGATTTTCACCATGACACTAAGCTCGGCGCGCTTGCGCAGGCCGTGCCCGAGCAAGACGTAAACCGTGTCGCGAGTTTCAAATAAACAGCCTTGGCTGAATGACACCAGGGGCGTACTGCGCAGCCAGTCGCCCTCATCAAACCGACCCACGCTGTCGATAAGAACATCGCCGTACAACATGACTGGCTGAAGCTGCATGCTGCTCATCCCATCTCGTGCGGCGTCCGGAAGATCAAGGTCGATCCAGATCCAGTTGCGTATCAAGCAAAACTGCCGCCCAGGAAAATGCTCGTCGCGCAGGGCAAGGATGGTTTCGCCCGCCATGGTATGGCCGAGCATCACGGTGCCAGGTGCATCTAGCAGTGCCCGTCGAGCAGTCTGCTCATCCATATCGATCCCCCCGCTCAATGCAGACACCAGCGCGAATGCGTTAGCTGTGCGGTTTCAAAAAGGCCGGCAAGGTGCAGCAACGACCGTCGTCCACCAGGGGCGAAATTCACTATCAAGAGGCTGTCACGTTCACTGGTTTTGACCAACCAGCGCCGCTCGTACCGAATAATCTGTGTGATGGCACCAGAGACCAGCCGCTCGCCCTGTGCGTAGCCCCACGCTTGGTAGACCCTCCCGACCAGACAAGCAGAGACGATGCGGGCATTCATCACGTACCCGGTGATCATCTCGTCCGGGTAGCGCTCCAGAAGCGCATCGACGAGTCGTAGCTTTTGATGGCGCGTCAGCACGAGGAGGCCTCCCACTGCTCAGCCAGCTCAGCAATGGTGGGTTGGCGCAACTGCGCGGCACGCGCCAGATCAGCATTGCGCACCAGCAACCCACGCTGCCCACCACCCGCGTCCTGCGGCGGGACAAGGGTCTCGATGCGTGCCGGGCGCCACGACTGCATCAGGTACTGAGTCTTTGTGTTCAGCTGCTTAGAGAGCTCAGCTGTTGGGCTGTAAGTCAGCAGAAACTGAATCAACGCAGAGACCGGGACAACATCGCGTTTAGCTTTGCCGTGTTGCTCCGGTACCGCTTTCAGGTACCCGCCGTGAATCCATTTTTTGATCACGCCGGCTTTCCAGCCAGAGACCCGTGCCAAGTCATCAACGCTCAGGGCGACGTCAGGATCATTGTCCCGAACCCGTTGTTCGATCTCGGTTTTGTCGAATTGCAAACCGGCCAGACCATCCAGCGAGCTAACGTGCGCCACAGGCCGAATGGTTCCATGGAGAATGTCTTGCAATACACCGACGATCTTGCTGTTAGAGATGCCGTGTTTAGCTGAAATGTCCTGGAGCCCAATCAGTACTGATGCTCTGGGCTTGTGGCGGACGCGCTCTACCAGTTGCTGGATCACTTGATCCACGTCTCCCACTCGAAATTCGCCAGCTACTAAGACTGGGCGCTCATCGCGTTTGTAGCGACGCAAGCCCCCAGCCTGGATAAAACGCTCAAAGAAGTTTTTCGAGACATTCAGCCGCTGGCGGGCTTCAGTCGTAGAGAGATAAGCCGCTCTCTGCGCAGCGATCCGATCAAGCGTCGAACGATGGATAGCAATAAAGCGACTCTTGCCCTCTTGGTGAACCTTGCCCTCGACTTTTCGAGTGATCACCAGGTTTGCCAAGATGTCCGGAGCAACACCGAGAAGACGAGCAGCTTCAGCGGCAGAGAACTATTGCATGGCATCTGCACTGTCAGCTCCGAACATCAGAGCGCGCGTGCTAACCCCCAGACGTCCGTCGAAATACTCAGCAACCTGCGCTTTGAAACGATCCCGCACAAAATCAAAACTCGCCGATGAATAGGTGCTGAAAAGCGTTCGATACCAGGTACCAATTCGTCCGGCCAAGCTGACTCCCTCACCCTTGCACAGCTGATTTTCCAGGGTGGCATCGAAACGCTGTGGCCAGTCGCCCAGCAGCGCCTCCAGATGCCTGACCATCGCCAAACAATCTTCAAAAGAGGAGCTGGCCCCAAAGCGAAACTTGAGGGGAAGCAGGTCAGTCATGCGCCCCTGCGCTTTGGCAAGCATCACAATAAAATCGGGTAGCTGTGGTTCAAAGCTCAGCTGGTTAAGCGGCTCTGGTAGGGCCTGCCGGCTTGGAGCAGCAGCATTTGTGAGGAAGGCAGAAAGCCCCGCAGAAAACGCTGACGCAGGCTCACTGACGGCGTGGCGATAGTCATAACCACAATCACAATGCATCAACACTCGCCGTGTCAGGCAGATCGGCTCTGCACATTGAGGACACTGACTAAGCAGCTCTGTCTGATGCACTGAGCATGCGGTTACGAGCACATGAGACCAGGCCTCCTGCACCATCCCCTCGGTGGCCAAGCACTGCGGGCATACAGGCGAACACTGACTGCGCAGAAACGCTTTTTGCCCCAGGTAAGGAGTCTGGCCTGCACTCGCTGGCATCAGGTCATGCTCTGCCAGCTCAAAACATTCCCGAAGCTGCTCTCGCTCCTCCGGCAAATAGCTGACCTTCATGGTCAGATCCACATCCACCAGCAGTGCATGCGCCGTGCCGTAACCGTTTTGCTCGGCTTTGCGCATCAGCAGTGAATTGATGCTTTCACCAGGCTTGCGAACGACACTCTGAAAAAAAGACATGATGTCGCCCCTTACAGCTTGGGAATCGGCAAGTGCGCTTGCTGAAGCAGCCTGACGTATTCAGCGTTAAGTTCTTGCTCCGTGATCTGGGTTTTGGGAGAGAACGGATTACCCGAGAAAGGCTGATGGTTAATGCCGTGTGTGTAGGCCTTGGCCAGGCATTTCATGTCGATCAGTTTGCGGGGATTGTCGCTCTCGGCATTACTGAGAAAATCGATCAGCACACCAAACCGCCCCAAGCATGCGGCGTACAGGGACTTAAGAGCATCCGGTTCATCAAGTACGGTCTGCCAGCCCTGCTCGCGGTAGACCTCCGCGATCAGGGCAACCCCTTGGGCAAAGTCCTGGCGATGCGACGCGCTGATCCAGGCATAGGGGTAGATCAACTCGGTGGCCAAACAACGCCGCTGGAAGGATGGATCGCAGTTGATAAAGCGCTGAGCCGTAGGCAATCCAACTAAGATCAAGGAGACGCCACACTGATCCAGAATGAATTGCAGGAAGTTCACTGCAATTTTCATTTTCGCAGCACTGAGGTTTTCAGCCAGGTGCTGGACTTCATCGAAAATGATCGTCCTGACTTCGAGAATTTTCAGTTGCTCCAAAGCCTGATCGACCACATCTGTCGTATTGCTTCTGCTCAGCACCCGGCCTTGCATGCCGCGAATGATGCTCAACGCAATTGATCGCTGATTCGGCTCAACCGGACAGGTCACATGGATCACCGGCTTGGTGATCTTGCCTTGCGTCGTCTGCTGCTGAGGGAATTCAGACACCCAACACGTGATCGTCTCGGTCTTGCCGACCCCAGCGCAGCCCTGAAACGGGAAAATCTGTTGCTCCTCCCGCAATGACTGCTCAATCACGCCACGACCACGTTCATACGCTCGCAATAGGTGGCCATGAAAGAACCCCTCCGAGCGCACCACTTTCTTTGCCGAATCCAGCATCATTTTTTCCTCCGATGGGGTTTCACCACCGTCTGAATGGAATCCGGCGATACCACGGGCGCGTCAACTTCTGGCTGCTGAACTGTTGCAGTAATCGCCGCCTGCGCACGCTCGATGTCGCGCTCAGCCTTACGATTACGATTAATATGACCCTTTTTGCGCTTCGTTGAATTAGCGTCTGCGATGATTCCCTGCTGATTCAGCACATACTCAGCTCGTGAAATCTCAAGATCTGTTTGATAGTTCTGACTACGATAGAACTTAGCTTGCTCGAAACTCATCGCCGGAATATAGGGATTCTTATTAGGCACTACCAGCCAAGTTTTATTCTCCGCATCAAACACGTGAATCGAACTACAATCGAGCGGATTTACATAAACATCTACCTTCTGCTTGCCATTGGTCTTATACAGCGAAGAAATAAATTCATTCTGATATTTCTGACACAGATAATTAAGACCTTCACGCGTCACATTAAGCTTGACTTCCAGGTGATGCCGACAAGCTTCCTGCAACTCTTCCACAGACGGCGCAGGAAATAGAACATGTTGTTGGCTCAGGATTTCGAGGGCCTGGAGCGGCGTGCAAGGTTTTCCGAACTTTGTGGTCAATCGATCGCTCGGCTTAACATGGTACGCATCCGTAATCCAACGGATAATCATCGAATTTAATTCGTCGAGAGTGAGCTTGGCTGTCTTCTCTGCATTTTCTAGAGCGTGCTCTTCGCGTTTGTCATGCGAGTATTTAGCCCCCGGTAACTTCTTGATCAGCATCGTGTGTAAGCTGCCAAAAAAACGCTCAATAAATGGCTTCTGATAGGGCGCTCCGGCGATGCAGTATTCGAGCTGCATCGATAGGTAGCGAGCGGCTTTGACTACCATCGGGCCGTGACAGTCGGCACCGTTGTCCATCACGAGCACGCGAATGTCTGCTGGTGCGGGCCACGGATGAATACAGCCATGCTGCTGACGGAACGGCTCACCCTTTGCCGAAAACGCAAACTGAAGCGCCTGCAATACACCAACTTGACTGGCCGGTTGAATCGTCAGAAAAATCCCGACAATCGTCTGCGTTGCGGTATCGATCATCGCATACAACGTTGGACTGCCAATGATATTGCCGAACTCATCCACGATGAGAATATCTAAAACCGTTGAGTCCAGCTCTACTCGCGCGTACGGCTCTTTTACATCAAAATAATGTAAGGCATTACGCATGGTCTGGCGAAAAGTGTTACGGGTTAGCCGGCCCTTCATAGTTTTAATTTTGAGTCGGCTAATGAACCGACTTACTGTGCGACGCGATACACCGCCCAAATCAATACCAAGCTCAGCAGACTTTGCGTCACACCCACTGTTAATTGAGTCAACAATATCTTGAACACTGAAGCTTGAGCTATTGCAGTATTTCTCCTCTAGCACATTGAGAATAATTTCTTCAACGTGTGGATCTAGAGACAGTGATCGGTGCACACCCCGATACGAAAACCTAGGAGCGAGACAATTTGGTGAGCTAGCCCGTTTGTAGATATTCCAGTAGCGCTCGATTGTTCGTCGAGAGGGAATTTCACGTGTACCACCATATTTCTTCTGGATCTGCTCGTAGACATATTCCCAAGTGCTGTTATCGATATATTCAAGAATAATATCGATATACTCTTGACGCTCGCTTAAGGCACTACTTTCCTTGCCATTCAACTCACGGGGAACAAAGATTTCCTCCACGCCCTCAGCGTTCTGCTTGCAGACCACGAGTTTGAGCTCACCCGCCGCAACCTGATTGCGGAACTCATCGCTGTCATAAACGTAGGTCTCCCCCACCGGGCCAAGCAGCACGACCTGACGAGCCTTCGTGTGGATCCTGGCAATGACATATTGCCGGCCATCACGACCGGCAACGATGCCATCGACCCTGTAGCGGCGCGGGCTGATATAGCTGGTGTTGACTACGGCCATATCACAGCGCCTCGAAGATCAGGTGATCCAAGCTGCCATGTGCCGCCTCAACCCAGCTGGTATCGCTGAAGAGGGACTGACGCAGATCGGCACGCAAGACGCCGTGAGCTAAGCCAAAAAAGATGTCGGCATTCGACAAGCCAGCTGACTTTTTGAGCTCAGCGGTGAGCCAACGCCCCTGCTGAGCCAATGCCTGGTCGAGCTTTTCAATCGCCACCTGAGCGTGATGCCGCTGCCCTTTACTCGTAGCTTTGAGCAGGTTTTCTAGGTTGGAGATGAAGACCGGGCTGAAGTGCTCCTCGGTCAATGTCGTGAAAGATTGGCCGTATTTGTTGAGGACTTTCTCAGCGAGCGCGTGCTTCTCGGCATGCTGATCGAGAAACTCACGCGGCTTGCTTTCGCATACGCCCTGCCGGCCATCCGCACACTCGTACGAACTATCGGCGGTATAGCGCCTGGCAGTCTTCCCTCCGCGCTTGGGCAAATCGGCCAAACGATCCACTAGGGTCTCGTTTTCCAAGTCAATGCACACCGACTGATCCCACAACCGGGTGATGCCGACTTGAATACTGAGTAGCAGCAAATGATTGCGCTCTAGAAAGCTTTCGCCGGCGACAAAGCCGCTGGGATTGCGCTCAGTCGGCACGATGTAAGCCTTTCGCCCTCGGCGTACGCGCTTTGCGACATCTCGAACAGGGGCTTGGTTTTTCTTTCTAGCCGGCATTTATTGGCCTCCAATCTATTGCCTTTACAGTAATAACCAGCCTTGGTAGGCTTGTCAATAGATTCGAGTCCAACAAATTAAGGTCAGCGATGGGACGGCACGTCGATACGAGCTGGTACGACACTTACGTGCAGAGCAAGACGGTAAGCTCAGGTTCGCTGAGCGATCCTGAGCTCGCAGGCCTTCTCGGCCTGAAGCCAAAAACCTGGGCGCGCATTAAAGCAGCAGGCCGATTTCTCGATGGACTTACCCCCAGCATCGAGCGGGAGCGAATCCAATGTGGTTACGCCCCGCTGGAACGCCTGGCTAAGCTCTGGTCGCTTGCACCGAATGCTGCCCCGGACTTACTCGACGCCGTGCTGAGCAATCAGATCAAGCTCGCTGACTTGGAATCGCTGATTCGCGGTCATGCACAGCCCAACTTACCACGCCCCGAGCCGACCCGGCGCCCGCGACCGGCTCAGGCGCTCTTCAGCCGATTGGAGCGCTTTTTTGATTCATCAAAATTGCATCCTTTCGACTGCTATAAGGGACGCGTGGTACGTCGGAAGGGGACGCTAGGGGCTCCAAGCGGCTATTTCATCTACAACTCACTGGGTGAACGGATATGTCTGGTGCTATGCGTCCAGACAAGCGCCTGGCGAGATCCTGCTACGACGGCGCGTGAGCTCTACGAGCACGCACTGGCGCAGCGTCATCTTGCGCGCGATCTCTGGTTTGTCTTTGACAGCGACAACCCCGTGCTACAGCGGCTCGCTGAGCTCAGTTTGTATTGGGGCGGCTCTCCCTACGACACAGATGGCCATTGGCTATTCTTATCGCACTTTATTGACACGGGCGCCTTGCAGGTCTTGTTCGAAGATCACTTTGCTCAGCTCATCGAGCGGATCAACGCCGGACAACGCCTGATCGGGGAAGCGGACTTGCGCTCAACGCTGGAGTCCCTGGATGGGCAGCCAGCACCTGAGCCCGAACCTGTCCGGACTGTGTTGGAGCTACCGAAGCCAGATAAGACGCGTGGCTACCGTGAGGTTGTCCAGGAGCGCAGGCGAGTGGCTGGTAGTACCCCTTCGGCAACCCATCAAGAGTTACGCGACAGGCTGGATGCCGACCTGGATTTGTAGGCCAATAAAACCTTATCGATACGCCCGATGAGACAGCCCGCTGCGCGTAATAGGACGTTCTGTTTAATACGCCCCCTCACCTGAACCAGGGCCGGATACCGCTCGACCGATGGCGGTATCCGACCTACCGACCTGCGCTATACCAAAACCCTGGGGACTGGTTTGACGCGAGGATAGGGGGCCATGAAAAGAGTCATCGAGCAGGAAACGTTGCAGGCGCTGGTCGAGACTGGAGCGGCGAGAGAGCTTCGGGTGCTGCGCGAAGGGAGGCCTGGCCTGGCACCTGGAGCTGCGCCTCGGGGTGAAAATGACTCGGTTTTTTATGCCTTACCAAAGATCTTGGAAAAGATGGAATGCTTGGCTTCACGCCAGGTTTCGGTCAGATCGCCATTGAGTTCAAGCGCTTCAAAAATTTCCCTAACCTGATCGTTGGTGATCAATTTTGCCGTCAGCATTTTTTTCAGCAACTCATGGCCATGCCAGACCGTAATACCAAAGTCTGTGGCCAACTGATGCATCCCCAGATCATCGGTGACCACAATCGCATTTCTGATTTGACCGAAGGCCAACACGCGACAATCTGTGGTGGACGGTGGCGAGCGCTTTCGCGTGGTATAGGGAACGGGATTCATCAAGACCCAGCCGTGCAGCACGCTTTGCGCTGCATCCAGCTGGGCCTTTTCCTCTGTCTTGAGGCGTACCTGCTTCGCCCCCCGTTCAGCAGCAACCTCCTCGCCGTCAAACCAGGGGTACTTAAACTTCAGCGCACCATTGCGATGCACTTCCGTTTCTACGTCTTTCAGAATGGTCAGCACATAGTTTTTTTGACCAAACGCGACGCCAAGCATCGGCCTTACGCGCTTGGCGAGACGGAGATAGGCATTCGTATCCAGCAGTACCAGCGTCTGCGCAGAACTCAACTCGCCAGTTCCTCATGGATCCCCACCGCATCCACAAGGGAAATGTCCATAATTTGCTGAACATACGAGGCGCCCGTACCGTGCTCGCGAATCATGCACTTCAGCGCATGGAAGAACGCCGACTGGAAAACGTTTTCTGCGGCTGCCATGTACTGTTCGGGCTTCGGCGGAGCGGGGTCAAACAAGGCCGCGCTCACCCACTGAGGTGCAGAACTGTTACGCACCGCATGAATGGTCTTGTCAGCCACACGTAGCGGCTGGAGTTGATGCTCCCGTGCATAGGCTTGCACCTGCTGGAACACGGTATTCAACGAAATCTGATGCTGTGTCGCGTATTTTTGCAGGACAGGAATTTCCCCCGCAGCGCCAGGCGCTTGCGCGGCTTCGGCATACGCTAATTGAGCACAGACCTCAGGGAACAGGAGAGTGCCAGCAAAGGCATCCGCAAAATCTTCCCCTTCGTCACTGCCAGCCAATTCTGGGGTATAGACATGCGCCAGCTCATGGGCCATCCAAAATTTGAAGTCTTCCAGCTTCGTGTCCAGGTTAACGAACACGAACGTCACGTCTGAAGACGGCAGCAATATATGCAGAGCATTCTTGTGCTGCTGCTTTTGCCCCCAGAGCACAGGCACAAGCACAGCACCACACGACTTGAACTCGCCAATCAGTGCTTGATAGCCAAGGACGCTGCGCTCGCCAATTCCAAGCTTACTGCGCACTTGCAACGCATCGCTTTGCAACCGCGCATAAGACGTAGAAGGCGAAGAAATCTGGGGACGTAAGGTCGGCAGTTTTGGCAGGAAGTCCACGAGGGGCTTTAGCAGGCCACCGATGCCGATGGCTTTGGCAATGTGCGCATCTGTGGTCTTGGTACCAGCCCGCTTGCGGAAAGCCACGACGGGCTGATCCTTCGGCGGCTCTACCAACTGAGTGAAAGAAAGGTGCAGGGTTGTCGCCAGCTTGAGCAGCTTGTCAGGACGCGGGAAGTCCTTACCGCTGAACCAGTTGGTCACGGACTGCGCCGAAACCCCCAACTGTTCCGCCAGGTATTTTTGTGTCCAGCCACGCTGGGCTAGAGCCGCACGGAGCGACTCGACATGAAGGCTATTTTGCATAGCTAACCAGTGTAGTACCTAACTCAAAAAAATCAAGTTTAATCAAGTTTCTAGGCTGTCTAGACATCCTCCGCCCCCTCCAAAGCAGCTTGCCCCAGTACCTGCTACCGCTACCAACCCGGCATTATGACTGGCCACCAACGCACCATGACGCCATTGGTAGGGTTCTTATCTGTCATATGGCACAGCTCATGGGCGAGGGCGCAGTCATTCCAAAGCTCGTATCGCAGCAAGACAACCACAACCTGATCAGCTATCACTCTAAAGCTGGCTGCCCCTTTTCCACAGGCACAGTGGAGCGAGAGGTTTGGAGATACTCAAACACTTGGAATGGCTTCGTCACCATGGTGATGTCCTGAAAAATACCTCATCACAGCTTCTCTTAATGCACGCTCTTCCTCTGGGGGTTAGAGTTTGACCTAGGGAAACGTACATAAAATCCTGCGAGGACGCTTTTCAACTAACGACTCCGAAGCTTCTCTATGCTAAATACGGTGAAAAGCTTGCGACAGAGATATCCAAACGCCAATAAATATTTTCGAACTTAAACAGGGGCAAAAATGAACACAGAGCTCATTGAGGCACTACTCTCCAGGCTTGTAGAGATTAATGAAAATATCCTGGAAAGCATTAGCGAAATAAAAGATGAGATTACTGAGATAAAGGGGGAGCTAAACTGGATAAACGACCATTCTTTTGCAAGCGCGCTGCTCAATCGTATTGACGAGGCATCCACAAAAATAGATAGCATGTCAGAGATAGCAGAGGAACTAGACTGGACAAAAGATTTATCATTTGCCAAGACGGTAGTTGATGGAATCGATAATATCTCATCAACACTTAATAATATTGATATAAACACCTCAAGCTGATTTCTGCAAAGCGCAAAAGCCAGAACTCAAGCGACAAAACCTACATAACCATAACCCTGACACTTTGGAAGTCGAGTGGCCAAGCAAAACTGGGCCACTCCGCTAATGCCAGTAAACTACAAGTGAATTAGTCAGAGCTCGCTGGCCTTAAAGAGCGCCCCTGTTGCTAGCTCCAGTCGAGATCTAGCCTGTGCTGAAACCTTTTGAAGGCCAATCTCTTTCGCCATACCTTGTACCAAGCCGTCACTGGAAATTCCCGAATCAACCATGTGCCGGGCCAGAGATTCCAACTCGGGCAGACAGATTTCATCTACGGTGCGGAAACTATCCGCATCATCTGGACGCCGGAATCGCACTTGCCCATCCGTTTCGTAATGACTTGGCCAATAGAAGGCGCTATCTGCCTCCAAAGTGAGTCGATGATCGCGCCCAGCAATCTCAGTTACTCGGGCCAGAATTCGAGCACCAGTGCGAACCCAGCCATGAGCCCTGGCGATCCTTTGGGCCAAGATGCTATCCAGTACAGGGCCCTCCTGATGAATAACATGGGCGATCATGGCCGAGAGAACTTCGTCATACTCGGGATTGAAGAATGCATCCGGGTCAGCTACTGCTGCTTCAAGAGGGTTCGATTTCCGGTAGGAGACAGGGGCTAATACAGGTGCATTGACAGGGTCGATTGAGACCTTTTGTGCATACTGACCCGCACGCTCACTATCAGTCTCGGTTTCGCAAGCTGGCGGCAACTCAATAGTCTCCTCCCTAGGGTTGACGCCATTGCCTTCGGTTTCGACGACAGTCGAGATCAGCTCCTCGCTTAATTCCAGCTTGGCTCGTTTGGCTCGACTTTCTGCAAGAATCTCTTCCAAACGAGCATGGACTTTCTCAGCTGTGCCGATGGGATTGATCCACCAGTCCGTCGACCAGATCCGCACAATTTCCCACCCCAGTCCACGAAGAACTTGTTCGCGGAGCATGTCACGGTCTCGGGCCGTTGCACTACGGTGATAGGTCGCACCATCACACTCAACCCCAGCCAGGTATCTACCAGGCGCATCAGGATCAATGACCCCAAGGTCGATACGGAAGGAGGAAACTCCGACCTGGGTCACGACATGCCAGCCTTTCTTGCTCAAGGCTCGCGCCACTTGTTCTTCGAACGGGCTGTCGAAGCCACCGAGGCTGCCCACGTTTGCTTCCGCGATAGCGATAGCGCCGCGCTCAGCAAATTCGAGGAAGTGCTTCATGTCACGGACGCCGATTGAAGATGTCCGGGCAAGGTCAATATCTTCAGGCTTAAAGGAAGCAAATACGCGCATCTCATGGCGTGCACGAGTGACCGCTACGTTGAGCCGACGCTCACCGCCTGCGAGCGTCATTGGGCCGAAGTGCATGGTCAAATGCCCAGCAGCGTTTTTACCGAAAGTCGTCGAAAAATAGATAACGTCGCGCTCATCACCCTGAACGCTTTCCAGATTTTTAACGAAGATTTTCTCGTACTGATTGTCGGCCAGGAAGCAATCAAGCCGTGGGTCTTTGCGGATTTCAGCCTCAAGTAGGTCTTCAATCAACCGACGCTGCTCACCATTGAATGTCACGACGCCAAAGGACATTTTCTCTTCTTGGCCGGCTTCAACACGCAAGCGAGCGACAAGGTCGTCAACCAACGCTTGCGCCTCGATCCGGTTGGTGCGGGAGCCCCCCCGGTCGTAAACACCTTTGACGTGGTGCAAGGATACCGCTCGGTCATTGGTAACCGGTGAGGGAAAGGTCACCAGATCGCCGTTGTAGTAACGGCTGTTCGAAAACGCGATGAGACTTTCATGACGGCTGCGGTAGTGCCAGTTGAGGTTCATCGTTGGCATGTTCGCACTGAGACATTCGTCCAGAATGCTTTCCAAATCGGGCTCTACGTCTTCGTTGTCCTCGACTGATTCAGCGCGGTCGAAGAACGAGGTTGGGGGCATCTGTTTCGGGTCGCCGACCATGATTACCTGACGGCCACGGGCGATAGCACCAATGGCGTCCCATACGGTGATCTGGGATGCTTCGTCGAAGATCACGATGTCGAACTGCTCGGCGTTCGCCGGCAAATACTGAGCAATCGATAGAGGGCTCATTAGCATGCAGGGAGTAAGCTTTGTCAGTGCCTGCGGAATAGAAGACATCAGTTCGCGCAGCGGCTTGTGCCGGGTCTTCTTCGAAATCTCGTGACGCAGAATCCCCCACTCAGAGGATTTGGTGACTTCATCCTGACCAGGCAGACCTGAGCAAATGCGTGCTCGCAGCAGATTGCGAGTCAGCTCATTGAAGCGCTTATCTAGTGCGCGGAAATCACGAATACGCTGCTCATGTTCAGCACTTACAAAACCTCGAATGACTGGATTGTGATCGACCGCGGTGTTGAGCCACCAGCGTGCATAATTGGTTTCAAAGACTTTACGGACGGTACCTGGATCAAGCAGGTTGGCCTCCATAGCATCAACCAGATTTTTTAGGCCGGCAGCGACAGCCTCCTCGCGGATTTTCCGCCAGGCACTCCAGTCACGCATGTTGTGCTCTTGAGCAATTATTGCTTCACATGCCTGACGTTGCTCAGTCAGATCGAGCGCATCAGTGTTGTTTATACCTTCTTGCGAGAAGACCGCCACAGAGGACAGTTTGTCTTTAGCGGATTTAAGGGCCGTCAGCGCAGAGAGGTACTGAGTGCAGTTCTGACTCAGGACACCCTGAGGCTCTAGCATTGCATTGGCATCGCCCAGCAACTTACTGAGCGCGTCCTTGATAGCCACCATGGCCTCAGGAGTCGTGGCCACATTCGACAATGCTGCTGCAACCATTTCCTGAAAGCGGACGGCAGCCATGGCAATCGGCACTTTAGTAGACAAACCAGCCCACATGTTGCCGGTCAGATCACGCAGATCTTCGTATTCCTTTAGCGATGATTCCACCTGGGCCCGCTGTGTAAGCAGCTTGTGCTGCTCCTGAAGTTTGGCTCCACAACCGCCAGCACCAACGCGATCATGGGTCTCTTCTAAGGCGCCCTTGTCGATGATGTTGCGACGCTCTTGTTGGAAGGCAATAGCCGCAGCCATGGCGTCTGTGCGTGTAGACAAACCATTCCATAAGCCATCGGTCGCACCAGACAGGTGTTGGCCCAAATCAGCGATTTCTACCTTGACCTTGGCCAGCTCGCGCAGCGCAAGCAAGGCTTGTTGCATTACATCTCCGGCCTCACCAGCGGTGATCCGCTTGAATCCTTCGTCGACCCATCGTCCATCAGTCTGGAAGTTGGCGATAGCCTTCTGAAAGCGCACTAGCTCTTCAGCTGCACCAGACGGGTCGGTGTTCGCACCTTTCCAGCAGGTAACAGTTTCGACCGGGATCGCCAGTGAGTTGACTTGCTGGCGCAGAGAGCGAATAGACGACCAGCGTTGAAGGTCTTCAAGAACAGCGGGCTTGTCATCGCTTTCAGAAACTTGCGCCAATTGCTTGGTAATCGCTCGCTTACGTAATGCAGACTTCGGCCAGAATGTTTCCTCAGCTTTGAGCCACTCCGAGAGCAGCTCATCCACATTGAGCGCCTCAATAGCCTCGGTATAGGGCACTGACATAGCACCCTTCATCGATTGAATTTCGGCGATCAAATGCAGGCCTTGATTCAAAGCCACGATGACTTGGATCGGCCAGAGAATAGGGAGCGACTCCATCAGTTGTATGTGACGGCTGAGCAGTTCTAGACAGCGCTGAGTTGCCGTCATGGTTGCAGCTGACCATGGGGCTGGCAGGGTCGCAGTAAGGAGTTGGTGCTGCTGAACAAGGTCACAGCCTTGCTTAAGTCGCGAGGCTACCTGTCGAGCATCTGGACGAAGAGCAAAGCGCCAATCCTGGCCAGCAGCAGTGGGGAGTGCCTGAGCCAGCAGGGAAAGTCCATTTCGACCTTTGGCATCCTGGGTAATTTCCGGAAGACTGGCGGACTGAATGAGCCTTGTCGCTGCTGATTCAACCGCATCAATAACCGGGAGCATCTCGCGTGACGCTTGAATGACTTGTTGCTGCCACGTCGGTGACCAGTCAACCTGGCAGATGGCTGCCAGTGGGTGAGTGGTCAGTGCTTTGAACCCAACGCTTTGAGCATTCACTTCAAGGCGGTCGCTGAGCTCCAGAAGTACCTGCATAGTGGCCTGGTTGTGCATCAGGTGCGTTGGCCACGAAAGATCTACCAGCGGCAGGCCTTCACCTGAAATTGTTGAGCCAATGGCTTTGTAGATGCTCAGGCCATTGGGATAAACCTCATGGAGTTGCTCAACGTATACGTTAAGGCCCTTTCGCAAATTTTCTAGGCGCTCTGCCTCGATGGCCCACGCCTGTGGGTCAGCCTCTGCACTGGCTTTCCAGGCTTGGTTTAGCTTGGAAAGTACATCAACCTTGCTCGCTTTGTTGGAGTGAACTTCTAAGCAGAAATCGCCAAGACCGACCTCATGAAGTCGGCGATGTACCACGTTAAGTGCGGCGATCTTCTCTGACACAAACAGCACACGCCGATTGTTCGCAATAGATTGGGCAATGATGTTAACGATGGTCTGGCTCTTGCCGGTACCTGGCGGGCCAATCAACACCATGTCCTGCCCCTGACTGCCGGCCAATACCGCCGACAGTTGGGATGAGTCGTAAGGGAGCGGGCAGAAGATCTGTTTAGGACTGAACTCGCTGTCGAGTCGTTTCTGATCAGGGAAGCGACCGGACTCAGCATTGCCTGTATAGACATCGCGCGGAGTATCCAGCAGATGCCGCACGACCCGGTTGTCACGCAGCTTGTCGCTGCGGTCGACTAGATCCTTCCACATCAGGTATTTGGCGAAGGAGAACATCGAAAGCACCACGTCGCCGACGACTTCCCAACCTTTAATATCGCGAATGGCGTGAGATACCTTGCGCCATATCTCGACAATATCCAGGCCAGCCTCATCACGCGGCAGCTCACTGTCAGACACCCCAAGGTGTAATCCGAAGTCCTGGCGCAGCATTTCGATCAGGGTCGGATTGAAGCGCGGCTCGTCCGTATGCAAGGACATAGAGAAACCGGTGCGAATGCTTTTACGTTCGAGCTGAACCGGAATCAGGATCAGTGGTGCTCGGTATTTGACGTCTTCCCGATCTGTCGGTGACCAGGACAGGAACCCAACAGCCAGAAATAAGGTATTGGATCCACCTTCTTCCATGTTGGTTCTAGCACCCCGATAAAGCTCGACGAGGCGGCTGTCGAGTTCGGTTTGCGCCACGGCGATGTATACCTCGTTGCGCTTGAGAGCATCGGAAGCATGCTGTACTCGAATATTTGCATGCTCTCGCGTTTCATAAAGTTCCTTGTCGCGAGGGTCGGCTCCATCCATCAAGTCCGGACGAGGCATCAGCTTGATCGGCTTGCCGCTTGAAAGAACATCTTCAAGGGCACCTGGGTCAGGTGCCTCCATCTTCAGGGACTTTTTCCCCGCGCGGAAATTCAGCAGGCTGTTGCGTAACGACAGATCGAGCAACTTCCGCTGCCAGCGTGCCAAGCGGTCTTCTGGATTAAGACTCGCAGCATCTATTTCAACAGGTGCCTCAGTGGGCAGCGCGATTGGCGCTTCGATCATCAGGCCAGTGAACTCTTGCTCTTCGTCCGCTGATTGCTCGTCTGGAGTAGTTGTAGGAACAGGTGCTGTGACTTGTTCGCCGCTAGCCAGTGGCTTGATTCGCTGCATGCGAGAACGGCGAATATCGAGAGCCATCTCGAATTTGTCTTCCAGGCCTTCGGCAAGGTGCTGGGTTCCGCGATCAATCGCATAGCGCAGGGATACCTTCTGCTGCTGCGCAACGAGTGTGGTTTCAAAGACGGCCAGCTCATTGAGCTTGATGCGCTTGCGAAGTGCGGTGATGTCAGTAACCGTAGCCGTCGTAAACTCTTCGTTCTTCAGCCAGACACCGACAAATGCATGACCTTCCGTGAAGATGGCCATGGGGTTAAGACCCGCCTGTTCAAGCGCTGCACAGAACAGCATGGTGGTGTCCATGCAGGTGGCTAGACCATTAGCTGCAATGTGGCTGGGGCTTCGTACCTTCTGACCGTTCAACTCGAAACTTGCCGGAGGCAGGGTGTAGTCGAGTCCCATCGCAAGTACGGCGTTCCAGATAGCCGACATGATTTCCCACGCATGTTCGGAGCCACTGCCGTAACCATCGAGAGATGAGCTCTTGCCGGCTTTGGTCAGTAGCTCGCAGGCCTTTTTGAGCAGAATTTCAATGGCCGGATCGTTGGGCTGGACAAATGCTGCGGTCATCTCTGGGATGTGAGAGAGCCCACCCCACTGATTGCGGGGAAGCATCTCCAAAGAGAGCTCGCGCTTGGCTACTTCTACACGCGGGGCAGCATCGCTCGTGCCTGCGGCAGTCAGCTCAAAACTGAGTTTGGAGTACTCAGACTCGACTAGTCGTGTCAGTAGCGAGCTGTCGACCTCAACATCCAAACCTGGAATTTGCAGGAAGGCATTTGCGCTGAGGTAATCGATGTTCCAAGTCTTAGGCTTGAAGATGGCTGGCTCTGCCGACAGCGACAATGTCAGCGACCGGTAGTGTTCAGCAGTCTCGTTGCGAATTCTGAGCTCACGAATCACCGGAACGGCATTCATGTAGTCAGCCAGGTTAAGCTTGGCGACAAGGGTGGTGTCAATTATGACGGTTTTGGCTGGCTCTAGGACGGCCTCCTCGATGATCGCCGCACCTTCTGCGATATCTACCGGTTCAGAAGCATCCAATTCGACGATACGCTCGTCACCAGAGGTACCGCCTAAAACTTCTGTCATTTCCGACTCCTTGTAAGTCTTCTCAACCGGCTGACCCAAGCCGGACATCCTAAGCTCAGTTTTATGTGCTTTTTTTGTGCGTTACAGCACAACACCGGAGTGTCCTTAAGTCAAATCTATGGCGGATTATGGATCGCAGTTTTGGGGGCGTGGCATTTTTATTGGCATGAATTGCAGTACTCCGTCTAACCCTTAAAACCTCCCAGATTTTGCCCCCGCCAAAACGAGATTTCCGGCTTTTCTTTGTAGCTTTACTACAGAGCCTACCTCTTGCGGGTTCTTCGCCTATATCTAAGCGCCTGCCCCATAAAGAAAAACCCCGGCGCTAGGCCGGGGTAGTGACAGAAATTGTCATGACAATAACTCGTTAAATCATGCCAATTAACCTGCCCATCGACAGCCGCATCAGAAGTCCAGATTCGAGACCGC
>FPIC01050143.1_pt1 | contig 19718 bp, 21 predicted proteins | sample 1504481 | NCBI WGS metagenome assembly FPIC01 (sample SAMEA4475357, study PRJEB15587) | soil metagenome | biome: Soil; feature: Field | place: India | collected 2015-03-11 | depth 0 m
TAGCTTCTCCGACAGGAGCAAGGCAAACCAGAACTACTCTGAATACAGGGAGCTGAAGGTAGAAGAGACCTTCAACTATATGGGAGTTGTCCTGCACGAGCTATATTTTGGACACCTGAAACCCCAGGGACAACCCTCTGAAGCTCTGAAGAAGAAGGTGGAAGAAGACTTTGGCTCCTGGGATGCCTGTATTCAGGAGATAAAGGCGGCGGGTATAGCCTTCAGGGGCTGGGCAATCCTTGGACTTGATATCTTCTCAGGCAGGCTTGTAGTAAATGGTCTTGACGCTCACAATGTTTATAACTATACAGGACTTATACCCATAATAGTGCTTGACACATATGAGCACGCCTATTATGTGGACCAGAAGAACAAAAGACCTCCATACATAGATGCCTTCCTGAACAGCCTCAACTGGGACGTGATAAACGAAAGGTTTGAAAAGGCTATGAAAGCCTATGAGGTTCTCAAGGACTTTATAAAGTAATGCCCTCCTGGGGGCTTTGCCCCCCTTTAAACTCAATCCACCCTTCCTTTTTGTTTACGCATATCCTTCTTACACCATCATAATTTATTTCCTTTGACAATTTGTAAGCGGAGGGGTTTTCAATAAAAGCCTTCATATGTTCTTTGTTATCAAAATATAAAAGACTTTTGCTGTCCATTAGCACACAGTAGCTATCCTGAGGCTTTATGTAGGCTCCACAGACAGGACAGCGTGTGTTTGTTTTTGGAGGTGGGGGAAATCGCTCTTTGAACTTCTTTATGCGGTATGCCTTGATGAATAGTACGAGGCTTACAGCTATTATTAATGCATCCACCAGTAGTACGCCAATGAGGGATAAAAACTTGGTGAGAACGCCCACAAGCACACCAAAAAAACCCACCAGGTTCACCGCAAAAACGCCAAAAGTATAGCCAAGAGGGAATTCCTTTACCAGCATGAGCACTGCAAATAAAAAGCCCAGAACCTGTATAAACCTTGCTACTATAATAAGCACGTTTATAAAATCCCACTGCTCGGGTGTCATGTTTAAAATATACTTTAAAGCTCTAAAAGGGCATATTTCAATGATAAAGCTCACGAGGTTTGTAAAACAGCCCTGATAAAATAGAAAAGGTTATGAAGGAAACAAGGATAGTCAAGTACATAAAGGGTATTATAAGAAACCATAAATACACCACCACGGAGGATATTCTTCTTATGCTTGAAAGGTATTACAAGCTACCCATTAAAGTGCCTTCCGTTTATTACAAATACAGGGCAATAATACACCAGTGCAGGCAGGAAGTTTATAAGGAAAGGAGGAGAAGAAAAGATGTATGACCTTGTGATAGTGGGTGCTGGCAGTGGAGGGTATGAAGGAGCTTTATATGCCCATAGAAGGGGCATGAAGGTGGCTCTTGTGGAGCTAAGCCCTGAAACGGTCGGCGGAAACTGCCTCAACAGGGGATGTATTCCTTCAAAGTATATGAGGCATGGTGCCTACCTAATAGACAAGTTTGCTAAGCTAAAGGACTACGGTGTGGAATTAAAGGGCTACGAGGTCCATATGGCTCCTCTAAAGGCAGGCAGGGACAGGGTTGTCTTTACCATAAGAGAAAACTTCAAAAAGTTTGCCCAGCAGATAGGCATACCCATATACTACGGCAAGGGTGTTTTAAAAGATAGCCACACGGTAGAGGTCCAGCCTTCGGGAGAGCTTCTCAGGGCTAAGTTTATCCTGATTGCTACAGGCTCTTCTACCATGTCCATTGGGAGCCTTGTACCTGACGGAAAATATATTTATGACACGGACCAGATATGGAGCCTTGAAGACTTTCCAAGAAGGCTTCTCATAGTGGGTGGTGGTGCAGTGGGTGTGGAGTTTGCCTACATTTTCAGAATGTATGGCTCGGAAGTGGTTCTTGTGGAATTAAAGGACAGGCTTTTGCCATCCCCAGACATTCCAGAAGAATCCTCAAGGTATCTGGCAAGGAAGCTAAAAAGGCTCGGTGTGGATATAAGGCTCAGAACTACTGTGGAGTCTTGGGAAAGGAAGTCTTCTGGCGTCAGGGCAAGGCTTAGCGATGGCTCTGAGGTGGAGGTGGATTTTATACTTCTCGGCGTTGGTAGAAAGCCAAACACGGAGGGTATTGGCTTAGAGGAGGTTGGTGTAGAATTGGAGGAAAGGGGCTTTGTCAAGGTCAATGAACACTGCCAGACCAGTATTCCTAACATCTATGCCTGTGGTGATATTACCTCACCCCTCATGCTCGCTCATAAGTCCATGTATGAAGCCAGGGTTGCCATAAACCATATGCTCGGAGAGGGGCATATGAAAAGAGACGAGAGGATAGTGCCTAAGGTCATATACTCCGCTTATGAGGTTGCCTCGGTGGGTCTTACAGAAGACCAGGCGGAGGAGGAGGGCTATGAGTATAAAGTGGGTGTTGTATCTTTTGTGCCTAACCCCAAGGCTATGGATGATGGAGAAAATGAAGGTTTTGTCAGGCTTGTGGTTTCAGAAGAAGGCGAGCTTCTTGGCTGTCATATCCTTGGACCGCATGCGGGCGAGCTTATCCATCAAGTAGTGCATCTCATGAAGGCAGGGCTTAAGGCGGACTTTCTTTCCACCTCCATGTATTCGCATCCTTCTCTCTCAGAAGTTATAGTTCAGGCGGGTATGGAGGTGCATTTTGGACCCATCACCTGGGCAAAGAGGCATTAAATTAATAACCTATGAAAAAGTCTATAATTACCGCAGAGGAAGTAAAAGAGCTATACGATAAGGACTTTTACCTCTGGGCAAAGACTAATGCGGAGCTGATAAAAGAAGGGCTTTATGAACTGGTGGACTGGGAAAAGGTGGCGGAGGAGATAGAAGCGATGGGTAGAGCAGAGTTAAGGTCTCTTAGAAGCTACCTTGTGGTGCTGTTAGAGCATCTATACAAATGGGAAAGGTTTGAGGGACTTACTTCAGGCGGTGAGGAGAGGGGAGGCTATGGCTGGAAGAAAAGCATAAAGAACGCACGGAGGGCTATAAGAAACCTTCTTGAAGAGTCTCCAAGTCTGAAAGTAAAGGTGGAGGAAGAGCTTCCCAAGGCATGGCTTGAAGCAAGAGAAGACCTGTTGGACTGGCTTGAAGAGAATGGGTATAATCCAGAGGCTTTCAAGCTTCCTGAGGACTGCCCCTACACCTTTGAAGAAGCCATGCAAAAGGAACTCAGTCTATAAGCTCTTCCAAAAGGTGGCTAACCACGATTTTACCCTTCCTTTTTTCCACCCTCTTTATCAGCTCCTTCACAAAGGGTATGTATAGCTTTCCGCCTTCTACCTCTAAAAGATGGTAGGGCTTTTGGGGCACAACCCCGGAGACCACGCCAAGCCTTTTCCCTTTTTCCGTAAAAACCTCAAGACCTTCCAGCTCAAAGTAATAATACTCTCCTCTTTCTGTTTTGGGAAGTTCATTTGCTGGCAGAAAAACCCTTGCACCGGCAAAGCCCTCCACCCGCCCCCTCTCGTCAAAGCCTTCAAACTTAATAAGAAGTTTATCTGTTCCATGCCTTTTTATAAGCTCTACTTTAAAAGGCACGTAGTCGCCTCCCTTTCTCTTTAAGAAGACTCTCTTTATGCCCTTCCATTTAGAGCCTTCAAGATAAGGCTCCACCTTAAGCTCTCCTTTAAGCCCGTAGGGCTCAAGTATCTTACCCACCACCACAAAATGATTTTCCTCATTGCCTTTGCCTTCCTTCTGCATATTCTAATAGTTTAAAACTTTGAAGGAGGTTTGGTATGGCGATGCCCACATGGGAAGAGGTAGAAGCAGTACTTGATGAAATAAGACCAGCTCTTAGGTTTGATGGCGGTGATGTGGAGCTTGTAGATATTAAGGAGGACGGCACTGTGCTTGTAAGAATGGTGGGTGCTTGCTCTGGCTGTGGTATGTCCGTGCTTACCCTCAAGGCTGGTATTGAAAGGGCTCTCAAGAATAAGTTTCCAGAGATAAAGGAAGTCAAGGATGTGAATATGGACATTCCTATGACCTTTGGCTTCTGAGTATCCCTTTGCATGGTCAAACATCTCTAAAAGGACGCACATGAGTTGCCTGCTTGGCTCATCAGACAGGGTTTTAATAAACTCCTCCACCTGTCTGACAAGGGCTTTGCCAATGCTATGTAAATTGGAGCTACTTCTCAGCAAGCACCGCTCACGGCGTTTTTCGCCCTCTTCACAAGGACACTGGCATAATGCTGTAGCTTTATAGAAATATGACTTGCAAAATTGTTATAAGGGTATATAATAAAACACTGGGGGAGTTAAGGTGGAAAGTATAGAAGTGCTGTTTGAAAAGATAGCCTCTGTGGACCTTTCCTTAAAGGGTGCTCAACTTGGTAGTGGAGATTTTGAGAGTATGCTTTTGGAAGCCTTTTCTCAAAACGGGCAAGTAGAGGAGAAGGAGAAGGTTAAAGGTGAGGTTAATTCACAAGAAATTATCTCTGAGCCTTTACTTATAACTCCCATAACGCAAACACTTATTCAATTATCAGGCACAGAAGTTAAAAGCCAGCCGGTAGAGGAGGGTGTGGATAATTCTAAGGTTTTAGTGAAAAAGGCAGAAAATAATGCTGAAGCTATAAACTTCACAAGCCTGCCTCGGGAAGCTGATGAGTTAAAAGAGGTTGTTCCGCAGGTGTTTCCTCAACTGTTTATGGAGCAGGGAGATAAGGGTTCAGGCACAGAAGTGAAAAGTCAATCAGTAGAGGTAAATTTGGATAATTCTAAGGTGGAGGGGCTCCAAGGGATTATTCCGCAGGCTCTCCATCTGCCGGCGATAAAGCAGGAAAATAAGGGCTTGGAAATAAAAGGGGAAAGCCTGACTGTGGAAGGGGGCTTGAAGAATTCTGAAGTGCAGGCGGTGGTTTTACCTGGTGTGAAAGGTAAGCCTGAGCTTTCAGAAAATAAGGTAGATTATGGGCAGACTGGCAAAGAAAAAGGCTCTAAAGAAGTCCAGATGATTTTTAAGGTTTCAGGCTTAACAAGTGAGGTGGGGGATAAAAAGGAGACTTTTGTCGGTGAGCCTAAGGTGGTAAGCACATCGGGGGCTGAAGAAACCAAGAAAGCTTTCAAAGAGCAGAGTGAAACCAATCCTCTATGGAAAGGGAATGTTTTAAAGGCGGGGTTTCAAGACGTGGAAAGAGCTGGGGGTGATATACCAGAAGAGAGGTTTATTAAGCCTCATGCATGGGTTTCTAAGGATACTATAACCTTTGAGAATAACTATGCTAACAAGCGGTTAGATATAGACTCAAAAGAGCTTATGGGGGATAAAGAAGCTTTTAATGGCAATAAGGAAGGAAAGACAGGCTTAGATGCAAGACATGCCTACACGCAGGAGACGGCTGTAAGATTTAAAGAGGACAGCCCACCACCTAAGGTGGAAACTGTGGAGAAACCCCAGGTTTTTCAGAGCTATGAGCCAAAGCATGTAGCTATAAGGCTTGATGAAGCAAACGCAAGGCTTATACTTCTTGGAGAAAGGGTGAAGCTCCATCTAAACCTGAATGAAAACCTTTACAGAACGCCCACCAACTATGAGGTGAACCAGCTCATTCATTCCCTTCAGAGTTTTGGCTTGACGGTGGAGGTATTAAAGCTCAACGGCAACAGTCTATACAATCAGGACCACAGACAGGGTGGCAGGAAAAACTACAGAGAGGACACACCTCTAAAACAGGCCAGTAGTTTAGAACTTGAGCTTAAGGGTGGCTTTAGGGCTTACCTTTAAATCTAAATCTTGAAAAACCTCAACCTACTCAGAAGCTCAAGCAGTACCTTAGCATAGTAGACGTTGGATATAAAGGAGGCTATGGTGCCGATGGTTAGCGTGGTGGCAAAGCCCTTTACGGGTCCAGAGCCAAACTGAAAGAGTATGAGGGCTGCCACCAGAAGGGTTATGTGTGTGTCCCAGACGGCGTTTAATGTTCTCCTATAACCAAGCTCTATAGACTTTCTTACCGTGTTGCCGAGCCTTAATTCCTCCTTTACCCTTTCAAATATGAGCACATTAGAGTCCACAGCTATACCCATGTTGAGGATTATGCCAGCTATGCCCGGAAGGGTCAGCGTACCACCCAGAAGCACAAGCCCAGCCCAGAGCATAAGGGCGTTAAGAAGTATGGAAAAGGTGGCGGTAATACCAGCAGTTTTATACCTTGCCAGAAGCACAAGCACCAGAAGGATAAAGGCACCTACGCCAGCCCTTATACCCTGCTCTATGGCGTCCTTCCCAAGAGAAGGTCCCACCACCGTTTCCTGTAGAAACTCCACCCTTGTGGGCAAAGCTCCAGCCCTAAGGACTATGGCAAGCTCCTTTGCCTCTTCTGGTGTAAAGTTTCCGCTTATCTGACCCCTGTCGCTTATCCTGCTTCTTATTACAGGTGCGGAGACTACCCTTTTATCAAGCACTATGGCAAGCCGTCTACCTATGTTTTTCTCGGTGGCTTTTGCAAAAGCCTCTGCACCCTTCTCGTTTAGCTCAAAGGCAACTGCAGGCATGCCAAACTCGTCGGTGGAGGTGTAGGCAGTTTTAAGGTCCGCGCCCGTTATTACAGGCAGTTTTTCCAAAAGAAACCACTCCTCCCCTTGAAGAGGTGGCAGAAGCTCATAATCTTTGGTTAGCTTGCCCTGTAAGACTTCTTTTGGTCCTGCCTCCACCACCAGCTTTAGCTCTAAGAGGGCTGTTCTTCCTACTATGGACTTTGCCTTTTGGAGGTCAAGAACGCCCGGAAGCTCCACCAACACCCTGTCTTCGCCTATCCGTGTTATCACTGGCTGGACCACACCAAGCTCATCAATCCTCTTTCTTAGCACTTCTATGGTCTGCGTCAGCACGCCGCTTTTGAACTGCTCTATCTCTCTTTCCTTCAAACTTATAAGCACACTACCCTTTTCACTCCTGACCACTGAAAACCTTGGAAACTGCTTCTCTACAAGCTCTGAAAGCTTTTTTACGTCTTCCTCCTCCACCAGCTCAACCCTTATGCCCTCCTTTGAAGCGCTTACATCAAGCACCTTAATGCCCTTTTCCCTTGCCTTTAGCTCCATATCCTTTGCATACCTTTCATACTCCTGCTGGAGGCTGTAGGCTATGTCTGGTTGCAGGACAAAGGAAATACCGCCCCTGAGGTCAAGACCGAGGTTTATGGGTTTCAAAAGCACCACTGCCACCGACAGCCCTATCAGGACAAGAAGGGCTAAAAGGTTTAGCTTAAGGTCTTTCATTGAGAGATTATTATCCTATAAGCTTTATCATTTTTCAAGAAAAGCCCCCAAGGCATGCACGTAGCAGTGAAGGACTTTCTGGGAGTGGTCTTTTAGGTCAAAGTCTGGAAGGGCAAGCTCGCCCGATAGCAGTTTTCTGGCAAGGTGATAAAATTCCTCCTCTGTTCTTATCTCAAAGCCCATGCCCTTTTCCATAAGAAAGTCTTTCAGGTCCTTCACCTTGTGTGTGTAAGGTCCAAAAAGCACAGATTTTTTAAAGTAAGCAGGTTCCAAAAGGTTATGCCCTCCCACAGGCACAAAGGTTCCACCCACAAAGGTAACGCTCGCATACCTGTAGAGAGAAAAAAGCTCTCCAAGTGTATCCACCACCAGCACCTGCCAGCCTTCTTCCTCAGCACTTTTAAAGCTAACTTTGAGACCTGCAAACAGCTCCGCTACCTTCTGAGCCCTGCTTATATGTCTTGGAGCTATCACAAGCTTTAGCTCTGGAAAATCTGCCTTAAGTTTAAGAAATATACTTTTGAGAAGTTCTTCTTCTCCTTCGTGCGTGCTTCCTGCCACAAGTAGCTTTCCTTCTGAAAACCTCAAGAAAGCCTCTGGAGGCTCTTCCAAAAGAAACTTAAGGTTTCCACAGGCAATAACTTCCTTGCATCCATAAGAGAGAAATTTATCTTTGTCTTTTTCTCCTCTTGTCAGAATAAGTTTGAACCTTTTGGATAATAACCTTTCAAGCAAGCTTTCCTTTGCATAGGCGTTGAGCCAAACCTTTGGTGCTTTTGTAAAGAGTATTAGAGAGGGCCAAAGTTCGCGTTCCATTATGAGTATGGCGTCAGGCTTCACGCTTTTTTCAAACCTTCTTACAAGTGGTGGCAGGTCTATAGGAAGACGGTAAAGTTCATGAAAAAAGCCTCTTTGAGCCTTTAGGTATTCTTTGGCTCTGAAGGAAAAGTAGGTGAGGATGATGTGATACTTTTCCACAAGCCTTTTTAAGAGTGGCTTTATAGTATTGAATTCACCTACGCTGGCGGTATGGACCCAGAGCCTACCTTTCTCTTTCTCCACGAATAAATTCTTCTACCATCTTTCTTGCTTGCCAGTCAGGATACTGTATAGGAGGGTGTTTCATCGTGTAGGCACTTATGGAATAAAGAGGTCCTCCTATGCCTCTGTCTCTTGCCAGCTTACAGCACCTTATGGCATCTATCATAGAACCTGCACTGTTGGGTGAGTCTTCCACATCTAATTTTAATTCCACATACATGGGTACATCACCGAAGAGCCTTCCTTCAATGCGTATGTACGCTATCTTCCTGTCTTTGAGCCATGGTACCCAATCAGATGGTCCGATGTGTATGTTGTACGGGTCTATTTCGTATGGAATTAAAGAAGAGACAGCCTCTGTCTTTGAAACTTTTTTAGTTTTTAAACGCTCTCTTTCTAACATATTTAAGAAGTCCGTATTGCCTCCAAAGTTTAGCTGGTATGTTCTGTCTATTTTTACACCTCTATCTATAAAAAGTTGAACCAACGTCCTATGCACTATAGTGGCACCTACTTGGGACTTTATATCGTCTCCTACCACTGGTATGCCTTCCGCTTCAAACTTTTTCGCCCATTCGGGGTCTGAAACAATGAAGGTGGGCATACCGTTTATGAAAGAAACTCCCGCCCTCAAACAGGCTTCCGCATAGAACCTTGCCGCTTGCTCTGAGCCTACAGGCACATAATTTATAAGCACGTCCGCCTGCACCTCTTTGAGAAGGGCCACCACATCTTCCAGTTCATCTTCTTTTTCATCAGACAGCACAAAGCTTCTCTCAGGTGGATAGTTTGCCATATGGGAAGCATAACCATCCAGCACCTTACCCTTTCTTACCCTTACGCCTGTTTTTGGCACATTGGGCTCAAAGACCGCGGTGCAGTTGGGTGGTGAAAATATGGCTTCTGAAAGGTCTTTGCCTACCTTTCTTGCATCAATATCCCAAGCGGCCACCACCTCAAGGTCCCATGGCTTATACCCACCCACGTCCTCAAACATAAGACCACTCACACCTTCCTTGTTTTTTGCATAATAATAGATGCCTTGAACTAAGCTACTGGCACAGTTGCCGATGCCTGCAATGGCTACCCGTATTTTTTTTGACATTGTCGCCTCCGTAGGAGCTTATAATATTATAGCAGGATGAAGGTCTTAATGGTTTTTTATTCCAGGCTCCTCCAAGACAGTGAGCTTTTAATAAAGGTAGAGGAGAAGATAAGGCTTCTTAAAAAGCTCATTGGTCCGGACAGCCTCTATGCGGTGATAACTTCTGAGATGAAGGATTTTATAGACAGGTTTCCTGACCTTGTCTTTATAAGAAATGATAGGGGAACTTTACTTTATGGGCTTTATAAGGGTCTTAGAAAGTTGAGAGGAAACGATGTGCTGGTGATAGACCCTTCAGGCATGTTTAGCTTGGAGGCCCTCAAGGAAGTTATAGCCAGAAGGCGTAAGAATCTGGTTCATTCCATCAACGGCTTATGGGGAGGTATAATGTCCATCAGGCTTATAGACCTGGACTATCTTATAAGAACCCTTGAGAACTTTCTCACCGAGGAGCAAGAACTTACGCAGGTAGTGAATAAGGTGAAAGAGGATTATGGTATAGAATATGAAGCACTGTAAGGAGGTGTAAGATGGAAGAGCTTGTGGTAGGCAAGTATTTGATTAGAAGGGACAGATACTACACAAAAGACCATGAATGGGCTCTGGTAAAGGGCAACAAGGCCTGGATAGGTGTAACCGACTATGCTCAGAAGGAGCTTGGTGATGTGGTGTATGTGGATTTGCCTCAGGTTGGGGAGTCCTATGAAAGCGGGGATACCATTGCAAACATAGAGTCTGTTAAAAGTGTCTCTCCCATATACACGCCCCTGTCTGGGAGGGTTGTGGAGGTGAACGAACTTTTAAACGACGAGCCTCACTTGGTGAATGAGTCCCCTTACGACGATGGGTGGATAGCGGTCATTGAGCTTTCTGACCCTATGGAAGTGGAGGACCTTATGCCTGCAGAGGACTACGCACAGCTTCTGGTGGAAATAATAAAGGACGAGAAGGGAGAAAGTATAAAGCTAAACTTACCAGAGGAAGAGTTTGAAGAAAGGGTTGAGGAGTCTCTTGAAGCTCTACCAGAAGAGGAGCTTGGATACGAGGAAAAGGAACGCTAATGTATATACCCCACTCGGAAGAAGAAAGGCGTCAGATTCTTGAATTTTTAGGTCTAAAAAGCTTAGAAGAGCTTTTTTCTCACATAGACCCTTCTCTTCTTTCTGAACCTTTCCTTGAAGAACCAAAAAGTGAAGAAGAGCTAAGAGCCATCTTTAAAGAGCTTTCATCAAAGAATAAAAACCTTGTATGTTTTGCGGGCTTTGGGGCTTATGACAGAATAATACCTTCCGTTGTATGGCAGTTGCTCAGCAGGGGTGAATTTTTAACCGCCTACACACCATACCAACCAGAAGCCTCTCAGGGAACCCTTCAGGCTATCTTTGAATATCAGACGCTTATATGCGAGCTTACAGGTATGGAAGTAGCCAATGCCAGTATGTACGATGGTGCGTCCGCTCTTGCGGAAGCTGTCCTTATGTCAAGAGCTATAAGAGGAAAGGGTAGCAGGGTTGTCCTTTCTGAAGGTATTCATCCTTATTACAAGCAAGTGGTAAAAACATACCTTCTGGGCTATCAAGATGAAATAAGGATAATTCCACTGAATAAGGAAGGTACTACGGACCTTCAGCTTTTGGAAGAGGCTTTGAAAGATAAAGAAGCTCACGCTCTTGCTGTTCAACAACCAAACTTTATGGGCTATATAGAGAACCTTGAAGATATTTCAAAGCTTGCAAAAGCCTACGAAGTTCCTCTTGTAGTAGTGGCAGACCCTATAGCTTTGTCTGTTTTGAAACCTCCAGGAGAGTACGGTGCGGACATAGTGGTAGGTGAAGGGCAGTCTCTTGGTGTGCCTCTGCACTTTGGCGGTCCTTATGCGGGCTTTTTTGCTACAAAGATGGAACATGTAAGGAAGATGCCTGGAAGACTTGTCGGTATGGCGGAAGATATAGAAGGCAACAGAGCTTTTGCGCTTGTTCTTCAAACAAGAGAACAGCATATAAGAAGAGAAAGAGCCACTTCTAACATATGTACCAATCAAAACCTTATAGCTCTTGCAAATCTTATATATATGGTTTTACTTGGTAAAGAAGGTCTTAGAGATGTGGCTCGTCAAAGCCTCTCAAAGGCTATGTATCTAAAGAAGAAACTCCTTGAGGTGGGCTTTGAAGAAGTATATAGCGGAAAGCATCTGTGGGAATTTCCTCTAAGACATAAAAAGGCTAAGGAGCTATACAAAAAAGCTCTTGAAGAGGGTTTTCTTGCGGGAGTCTTGTTAGAAAACTTTGGCTATGAAAACACGATACTTTTCTGCGCTACCGAAAAGAGAAGGAAAGAAGAGATAGATAGACTTTTCCATGTTTGGAAAGCTTTTCAGTAATAGTCTAAAATCTGTTGTGAAGCTTGTAGCCCATCAGAAGATTTGTATGTGTAGGAAGTGTAGCTTTTCTTAAGTAGCCTACAACTCACCGTAGGTAGGAGTCTTTTCGCTTTTATATGAAATCGGTAGTGGTAGCATCTTTTCTCAGGTTTTTGTATTTCCTTTCCAGCAAGTCCGCAAAAAGCATATAAACCACCGCCAAAGCTCCTACCAAAGCCCACAGACCTGCCAGAAAGAGGGTGGAGCCAAAGGCATCTGAGAAGGCATAAAGATACTGAAAGTTGTAGAGCATGCCAAGAGCCTTTTCCTGAGCCTGATGCGTGTAGTCAGAGAGCCACAGGACAGCCTCTTCCAGCTTAAGGCTAAGAAGGTTGTAATCCTGAAGCTCGTTGGTTCTTTGAAAGTTTTCCCATGCAAATCTCTGAAGGTCATTAGTAGCCAAAGCGGTTCCAAAAGAGCCTCCTACAAACCTTATGTAGTGCATAAGGCTCACACCAAGGGTAGTTTTATCTCCTAACTTCTTGAGAGCCAGCTGTGTGGCTGGTGCAAAGAAAAAGCCCATACCTATACCCATAAGGACGAGGTAAAAGAGAGCTTCTTCCTTTGGTGTAAAGTAGTTGAGCCTCGGAAGGACAAAGAGGCTCACAAGAAGGTATAAGGCGGTAGCTACATACAGGGCAAGCTTTGGAGACTTTTTGTCAGAAATCATACCAGCCACAGGAGACAGAAAGCCTATTGCCAGAGCCATAGGCAGTATGGCAAGCCCTGCCTGAAGGGTCGTATAGCCCTTGAGCCTCTCAAAGTATAGGGGTATCAGATAAAAGACCTGATACATGGAAAAGCCCAGCACGAAAAGATAGACCCAGAAGGCTACCACAAACTCCTTTATTCTGAAGATGGAAGGGTCTATGAGCTTGTTTTTTGAGACAAGCTCCGAAAGAAGGAACAGAAGAAAGGAAAAGAGAGAGACAAGAGACAGATGGAGTATGTAGTCTGAGGAAAACCAGCCCTCCTTCTGACCCCTTGAAAGAACTATAAGGAGGCTCACGGTGGCTATGGATATGAAAAGATAGGACATAAAGTTAAGCCTTAGGGTGTGAGCTGGCTTGTAGTCCCGAAGGAAGAAAAAGGCTAAGGTAAAGTTTATAATGCCTATAGGCAGGTTTATGTAAAATATCCACCTCCAGTCTATGTGTTCGGTTATCCAGCCTCCGAGGGTAGGACCTAAGGCGGGCGCAAAGCTCGCTCCAAGCCCGTAAATGCCCATGGCAAGCCCTCTCTTTTCTGGAGCGTAGGCAGAAAAAAGTAGAGCTTCAGCACTTACCACAATAAGAGACTCTCCAAAGCCCTGCACGGTCCTTGATGCTATCATCCACTCTAAGGACTGAGCCTGCCCGCAGAAGAAGGAAGCGGTTGTAAAGAGGAAAAGTCCCAGAAGAAAAACCTTCTTTAGCCCCATTAAACTTTCAAGCCATTCTACGAGCAAGATGGCTGTGGCGGCAGAAGTCATATAGGCGGTTATCACCCATTGAACACCATAGAGGTCTGTGCTGAGCGGTGCCATCATCTTAGGCACCACAATATCCACTATGGTGGTATCCAAAATAGCCATAAAAACTCCCACCATCAGAGAAAAGGTCAAAAGCACACGCTCGGAAGTGCTAAGAGTTTCATGAAAGGGCTTCATCTCTCTCTCTTTATTTCTAACCTTCCACCCATACCAACCCTTAAAAGGCTTAAATCTCCTTTGAGTAGTCTTACCTTTACAGGAATTCTTTGTACTACTTTTGTAAATTCACCTGCGGATATGTCTCTTGGCATGAGGGCAAAGGTGGCAGCGGAAGCAGGACTTATTTCCTCTACCACACCTTCAAAGACCTTATCAGGAAAGGCATCTGGATAAAAGTATGCCTTTGAACCTACTTTAATACCTTTAAGTTTAGTTTCTTCAAGCAAAGCCTCCACATAGAGAGAGTTGGTAGCAACTATACTGAAGGCTGGCTGTCCGCTTCTGACCATGTCTCCCACGCTTATAAACCTTTTTGCTATAAAACCTTCCAGAGGAGACTTAAGGATAGTTCTTTCTAAGTCCAGCTGAGCCTTCTCAAGCATACGTCTTACAGATTCTATTTCTGACTGAAGGGCTTCCAGCCTCTTTCTTAGCTCTGAAACGCTCAGAATTTCAGCCTCCGCCATCTGAAGGGACTTTTGAGCCTTCTGATAGCCTGCCCTTATCTCCTCTATGTTTTCCTCAAGAGCCTGCCTTCTTTTTAGAAGGCTTTTATATTCTGTATCTATCTGCTCAAACTTCTGACTGGGTATTAGACCTTCTTTTAGAAGGTTTTCAAGCCTTTGTCTATCTTTCCGTACTTGGTTTAGCCTTACTTCAAGCTCTTCAAGTTGACTCAAAAGAGCTTTTTCCTTGGCTTGTAGCTCTTTTAGAGTGTCTTGCTGAGCTTTTACATTGAGGTCTGTTTGAGAAGAAGCCTTCTGTATCTGAAGGCTTAGAGCTTCTTTTTGAGCCTCCAAAGACCTAAGCCTTGCTTGAAGATTTTCCACCTGAAGCTTGTAGTCTGTGTCTTCAATTTTAGCTAAAGGCTCTCCCTTTTTTACATAGTCCCCTAAATCCTTATAGACTTCAACCACCCTACCTGAGACCTCAAAGGCTACATTACCTAAGTTTTCAGACTTTACAAAAACCGCATCTGTTATAGCATACTCCATACGGTGCTTTATCCATTTGTAAGAAAAGAAGGAAAAAACTACTAAAAGACAGACAAGTATGAAGATACCTGCCTTCTTCATAACTCACCTCTTTCTCTCAATAGTCTATAGTAGGCTTTCAAAAGCTCATAATAGGCTATAATCCTTGCTTTTCTTGCTTGGGTAAGTTCCGCTTCCGCCTGAAGAAGGTCTGTTCCGCTTATTATCTGGTTTTTATATTGCTCCTTTGAGAGTCTATAATATTCTTCCGCAAACCTGAGGTTTTCTTCCGCTACTTTGAGATTGTCCTTTGCAGTCAGGTAATTCTCATAAGCCTTCTTTATAGCAAGCCTGAGTTTATCTTGGAGGTCTTTTAGTTCTTCTCTTGCTTTCTTTTCTTCTTCTACGTGTGATAGAGCTTTGTAATAGCTGGATAATCCTTGAAAGGACCAACTTATACCTCCACTAAGCGTGAAAAAACCTTTAGGTGAAACTACAGGGTTTTGGTCCGAGTAGTTGTAGAGGGCTTCCACAAATGCCTTAGGGTACATGTTAGAAAGCTCCGCTTTTCTTTGAACTTCTGAAAGCCTAATTCTTTGTGCGTACAGTTTAAGGATGGGTCTTTTTTGTAAAGCTTTTAAGATAAGTTCTTCAAGGCTTTCAACTTTTGGTTCTACCTGTATTTTCTTGAGGTCCTTTAGCTTTTCTTCCTCAATACCTGTAAGTCTGGAGAGGTTTGATAAGGCTATTCTGTAATTTCCTTCCGCCTCACGGAGTTCTCTCTGTGCTTGAGCAAGTCTTACTCTTGCCTGAAGTACATCTGTAATGGCTACAAGCCCCTCTTTAAAAAAAGCTTCTCTTTGATAGAGCTCCGACTGAAGAGCTTCTACTCTTTTTTTGCTTACTTCAAGAAGTTCTTGTGCGGAAAGAAGGTCAAGATAAGCATTAATCACTTCAAGCTTTAGCTCCAGAAGACTTTCCTCATAGTCCTTCTCCGATATAAAAAGCAAACTTCTGGAAAGCTCTACCTTTGCAGACCTTCCTCCACCATCAAAAAGGAGCTGTCTTATGCCCGCTTGAAGACTTTTATAGCTTTGTTTTGAGCTCTCAAACCTTGCAGGAGGAAAAGCTCCAAAGGCTGGAAGCTGGAAACTTTGCTTTTCAGACTGGTAGGTAAGTTTGTAATTGAAAAGAATTTCAGGCATATAGAGTTGTCTATCCGCTTTTAGGTTCCATCTTGAAGCTTCTACCGCATACCTTTTAGAAAGAAGTTGAGGGTTTTTTTCTACTGCACTCTGAAGTAGCTCTTCAAGGCTTAGAGGAAAAGCAATTTCAAAAAGCATAAATAGGCTCAAGAGCCAACGCATTTTACACCCCTCATGATAAGCTCAAGACCTTCCTCTGCGCGTGCCAGAATCTCTTCAAGTGGTTTGTCCTTTAAAAGCAGTTCCTCCATGTATATGAGCTTTATGTAGCCCACTATTAAGTTAGTGAGCGTCTCCACACTTCCACAGAGGAATTCCTTCCTTTCATAGCCCCTTTTTATCATCTGAGTTAGAAGCCCTCTTATTTCTTCCATATGTTTTTTGTGAAGCTTTCTAAACTCTTCCTCTCCACAAAGAAGCTCAAAGAAGAAGATATAGGCTATGTGCCTTTCGCTGTAGCACTCTCTTAAAAACTCCATAATATGACCCTTTATGGCTTCCTCCGCAGAAGTTTCCTTCTGAAGCCATTTTCTCATTATATCCTTCGTCCTCTGAGCCATCTGTTCTATAAGCTCCTTCATAAGCTCTGACTTGCTCTTAAAGTAAAAGTAAAAGCCCCCTTTGGAGATACCTGCCTGCTGGACAATCTCTTCTACGCTTGTGTTCTTATAGCCCTTTTTTGCAAAAAGCTCCTTTGCGGACTGGAGTATCCTCTCCCTTGCGGTCATCTTGTGAGCCTCTCTAACTGTGCTACGGCGGTGTTGTAGAGGTATAGAGTATAATAGTAGTTCTGAAGAGTGCTGTTGTAGTTGCTTATGGCATCCAGGACCTCCAGCTGAGTGGCTACTCCAAAGCGGTATCTCTCTGTAGAGAGCCTGAGGCTTTCTTTTGCGGACTCCAAGGAAAGTTTTAGAGCCTCAAGCTGTGTTTTAAGAGCCTTTATATCCTCAAGAGTTTTCCGAAGGCTTGCCTTCTGAGTGAGTTCAGTATCAACATAATTCTCCTGCTGTCTTAGAAGGTCTATCTTCGCCTGTGCTATGCTGGCTTCCCTTGCAAAGCCGTCAAAGAGCTTATAGTTTAGCCTCGCACCGAAGGTATAACCTTCAAGAAGCTTGGTTTCTGAGCCGAGCCTTGCAGTGCTACCTTGATAGGTGGCAAAAAGGTCAAGGCTTGGATAATACTGAGCCTTCTGAACTTCTACAGCTCTTTGAAAAACCTCCAAGTTTTTCCTCGCCACTCTTATAGTGCTGTTTTTCTCAAGAAGCAATTTCTCATAATCTTGTTGAGGAACATTTACTTCTTTCAGTTCGCCCTCAAGCTTTAGCTCACCTTCATATCTCAAGAAGGCTTTAAAGTCTTCAAGGCTTTTACTGTAGTCCGCTCCTGCAGATTCAAGCTGAGCCTTAGCAAGCTCCAACTGAGCCTTTGCACGCATGAGCTCCACCTTTGGCACCACACCCGCCTTAAATTTGCCTTCTGTCTGTCTGTAATTTTCCTCCCAATAGCGTAGGTTTTCCTCTAGAAGCTTTACCACCTGTTGCTTATAGAGAAGTGCGTAAAAAAACTGCTTTGTCTGAAATTCTACCTGTCTGAGAACATCTTCCCTTATGAGTTCCTGAAGCTCTTTTTGCAAACTTGCCAGTTTTATGCCTTCAAAAACCGCTTTATTAAAAACCGTTTGATCCACTTCAAGGCTGTAAGCTTGTCTGTTCTTTGGTGTAAAACCAAAGGCAAGGTCCGGGCTAAGACGCGTGTAGTTGTAGGAAAAGCTTACCTGGGGCAAAATGCCAGCACGAGCCTTCCTGATGGCTTCTTCCGTCTTCTGGAGGTCCAAAAGAGAGAGCCTTGCGGAAGTATTATTCTTTATAGCAAGCTCTACAGCCTGCTCCAAGGTTAGAGCTTGAGAGAAGGCAACCGCAATTAGAAAAAGCAAAAGTCCAATCATTTTACCTCCACCTTCATACCTTGTTGTAGTATGTAAGCATTGTCTAAAGCTATGTTATCACCGTCTTTTAGCTCACCCTTTACATATACAAAACCTTCACCCTGCCTGATTACATCCACCACCACCGGCTGTGCCACACCTCCTTCTATCCTCCACACCACCTTCCTGTTTCCTTGAAGCACCACAGCTCTTTCTGGCACCTTGAAAGCTCTTTCTGTCCTGAGGGTTATCCTAGCCTCACCATACATGCCAGGCTTTAGCTCACCTCTTGGATTTGAAAGACGAGCCTTTATAGTTATAAGCCTGCTCTGGTCTGCCGCAGGAGAGACGAAGAAGACCTTACCTTCCAGCTCACCATAAGGTTCTACATAAATCTTAACTGTTGAACCTTCCTTTGCATAAGGCAGATACTCCTGAGGTATTTGAAAGACAAACCTTATAGGGTCAAGGCTCACTAATCTGAAGGTCTGGCTTTGAGGAGTTATATAGTCCCCAATGTTGACAAACCTCTGAGCTATGTATCCAGAAAAAGGTGCAGTAAGGGTTGTCCTTTCAAGGTTCAGCCTTGCGTTTTCAAGCTGAGCCTTCAAACTTCTTATGAGGTCTTCCTGAGCCCTTGCCTGCGTCTGGTAGTTTTCATACTCCTCCCTTGCTATAAGCTCTCTCTCAAAAAGAAACTTCCTTCTTTCAGCCTGAGCTTTTATGTTTTCTAAGTTCGCCTTAGCCTGCGCAATCTGAGAAGAAAGTTGAGAAACTATGTTTTTGTAGTCCTGCTCGTCTATCTTCAAAAGAGGCTGTCCAGCCTTTACAAAGCTTCCCTCATCAACGAACAAGCCCAATACTCTTCCACTCACTAAAGGTTTCAGCACTACATCCTTTTCTCCTTCAAAGTATCCCTTCGTTGTGTATTCTACAGGCACCCCTTCAGACTGCACCTTATACAGGTTTATTACCACTCTTCTCTCTTTTGGCTGTTCCTGCCTTTGGACTTGCTTCTGACAGGCTAAGACAAAAGACAGCAAAATAAAAAACAGTAGCAGTCTCCTCATGCAAGCTATTATAACATACTGACCGGTCGGTAGGTTCCTCTTTACAAGTCTGGGGCGTATAATTAACTCTATGAGGTTTCTGGTTATTTTAGAAAAGGACGAAGATGGTTATTATGGCTATTGTCCTGAGCTACCGGGTTGCCACACGCAGGGTGAAAGCCTTGAAGAGGTTATAAAAAACATAAAGGAAGCAATTGAGCTTTACCTTGAAACTTTGGAACCAGAGGAATTAGAAAGCCTGAAAAACAAGCAGGTTTTAAGCACCTTTGTAGAGGTATAATGTCAAAACTCCCAAGACTTACACCGCAGGAGGCGGAAAGGCTTTTATTGTCTAACGGCTTTGAACTATTAAGGTCAAAAGGTAGCCACAGGATATACGCAAAAGGTAAGATAAGGTTTGTTATCCCCTACCACGCTGGAAAAACATTACACCCTAAGATAGTTAAGAGGCTTTTTGAGGTTATAAGTGAAGGCTCATAGTTTAACATACTGACCGGTCGGTAGGTTATAATATAGGGCATCATGTATAGGTTTTTCATACACAGACCTGTTACCTCCTGGGTCTTCATGTTTGCCTTTATCTTGCTTGGGCTTTATTCCCTTCGTAATATGCCCCTTGACAGGCTTCCCGATGTGGATTTCCCCACCGTATCCATAACAACCAATTATCCTGGTGCTAATGCCTATGTGGTAGACGTTAATGTAACACGGGTTATAGAAGACCAGCTTGCAACAATTAGTGGAATAGAAAGCATATCTTCATCCAGCTTTGCTGGCACGTCCCGTATAACCATAACCTTTTCCCTTGAGAAGGACATAGATGTGGCTGCTCAGGAGGTAAGAGATGCTGTTCAAAGGGCTATGAGTAAGCTTCCTCAGGGTGTGGACCCACCCGTAGTTAGAAAGGTAGATACATCTATAGCACCTGTCTTTGTGACCCTACTTCACTCAAAGACCGCGGACTATCAAACCCTCTCCTACTGGGCGGACAAGGTTATAAAGAGGGAGTTTGAAAGGATAAACGGC
>FPIC01017469.1_pt1 | contig 19546 bp, 16 predicted proteins | sample 1504481 | NCBI WGS metagenome assembly FPIC01 (sample SAMEA4475357, study PRJEB15587) | soil metagenome | biome: Soil; feature: Field | place: India | collected 2015-03-11 | depth 0 m
AATACTTTATCAATAACAATCTACAGTTATTAGCTCCAACCAATATTAAAACTGGATTATAATGCTTTATCATGTTGAGTACTTAATCTAGATTAAATCGATTGTGGATAAGTTTTCAAAATTGAGCCTCCAAAAAGGCCCTTCAATCCCTATATGTGAATACCAGACACATATTCATCACACAACCCATCTATGATGGTTGTGTGATACCAACAATCAACTTTATTTATATGAAAAATCCAGTAACAGAACTAAATGTTTTTGAAAACCCATTTCTCAACTTCAAGCAAGCCATTGAATACCTAGGCTTCATCCCAGAATCCACACTCAGAGAGTGGACTAGCACTAGAAAAGTAACCTCTTATCGCCCAGGAAAACAAGTACGCTATCGCAAGTCGGATTTGGACGCTTTTATGGAAAAGCATATTAAGAAGTCCTTTGATCTAGCACTCAGATAAAGGATTTCAATAAAAATAGAGTGCAATACATTAATAATTTAAATAAAAAAAGATGAAAGATTTAAAAAACAAGGCAAAAAGAAACAGTAAAATGAAATCAGGACTGGCTAGCACACAAGCACACCTAGGCAATGTCAAATACCCATTAGCAATTAATCTTGATAACTGTAGTGTATACAACCCAGTAGTATTCAAAGATGCACCTACAATAATAATTTTTGAGATTATGCTCAGTAAAACAGATTCCACATTCCGTGATTCAGGTGCCCCTTTCATAGCTCAACTGCAGGATTTGGTTCACTTAACTGGTCTTGATGAGTCTACCTGCAAAAACATATTGATAAGGTTCGTTCTGCTTGGCATATTCAAAGGCTTTAGTAACAATGAAGCAGATTTCCATGAGGGGGATTTTGAAGCAGGATATTACGGACTAGATTACCAAAGAATTCTAGACCTCCTACCATACCTAATGGGACAGTGGTCCAGTTGTTATCACAGCTTATCAATGGAAGAGCGATACCTGCAGCGCTTTGAATACTTCAGATACATGCGAGATAATTTAAGTGCTAATTAAAATAGATGCATATACCTAAATGTTTTAATCTAAATTCTTTTATAGCTAGTGGCTCACTGTCACTAGCTATAGAACTTTATCTATAGACCTAAGGGCAGAATAAAAATTACTTTAAACAGTCGAGGGTTTATTTTAGCATCAAGACCAGATTTGATGATGGCAAAAATAAACCCTCGAAGGCAGGGCAAATGAGAGCTTTATAATCAAAGTCACATCATGAAAAAGAAAAATGGGGCAGGCTACCCTTACGCTATATCTATTATTAGGCACCAACTTTATAATCGCGAAATTGCAGTCGATAATGATCATATACAGATTCTGGAACTCATGCTAGGTCTTGCAAATGTCTTTGAGCAAAAGGGGAGGCTTCAGTTTTTCCACACCTTGGAAAACATAAGTATAGAAACTGGCCTTAAGTTATATACTGTAAGGAAGGCCATTAAGCATTGGAAAGAGTTAGGAGTATTAAATATTGAGAAGAAAGGGGAGCATAATAATAATTACTTTAGCATAAACTATTTTGTACTGCTTAAGCTATTACCAAAGCTATACAGGAAGTTCAAAAATTACGAGCCTGATGAAGTCAGAACAAGAGCCTTTAGGGATATAGGCAGAAGGATTAAACGGCGAAAGCAACTCCTGAACAGAGGTGCTGTAAATTTATGAAAGTAGGAGAGCCAAGTACAAAATGCTTGGCTTTTCTGTATGGAGTCAGACAAACTCACTTATTTGTTTTCGAAGTAGTCAGCTATTCGTTTTCAAATAAGTACCCGTTCGTTTTCGCCTCACCTAAGTACTTATATCTAAAGTTCATAAAGATTAAAGTTCTGGAGTTATAATCTAAAGATTATAACTAGCAACAACTGCGTTGTTGCTGCACTCCTAATAAGAGCATAGGAAATCAATTAAGAGAGTTGTTGTTGTACCCGTTATCAGGGATTCATTACAGACACGACAGGTCTCAAGCGAATGCTTGCTGATAAATGAGAGTTGTATGATACAACATATGATGACCAGCCCTAGGGATGTAACCACTTTCTAACACCAATTGCCAGTGCCTCCAAAAGCAACAAAACATTACAAGCACACAGGGACGATTTTAACGCATCAAAGCCTAATTATAGGTACAGCTTAGGCTTTTAGAATTTGAACGCTCTAGCTCGCTTAATTGCCTCCCCAGAGCCATTACAAACAACCCTTACTGTACATAGTAGTAATTAATTAGGTAGTAGGTATAGGAAAGGTAGTATAGGCATACTGACAGCTAGTACCAAGACCTATCATTAACAGCCCAATTACTGAGCACTCCTTCTGCAAAGTAAAGGGTACAGAACCTTTCCACTTAAAAAGATTGATCTATGTACTGGCATGTTCATGCTAGCTCCACCACGTATGCCCTTAGGGGCGAATAGATTAATCGCTAATTACATAACGCCAAACTATCGTGATAACTTAAATCTAAAGCCCTGTCCGTTATATATATATTAACATCATATAAACTAACATTTATAACGATGGAAGTAAGACTTGACAACTATCTAAATGAGATGGATACATTTATTGAATCTATCGAGATTCCAATCAACCCTATATCAGTTCTTGCTAACACTGATACATGCTACTGGGAACTAATTGGCGGTGGGAACTTAAGCGAGAGGGAATATCAGCAAGTGAAACTAGGGGTTTCAAAAAGAATTATCTTCAATATGGACAGCCATTTCAGTGTCCATTACTGTGTGGAGAACGTCAACTGTATCCCCATTTACATCAATTGTAGCCAACATCTAAACAGCTCAGGCAGATACAGAATTGATAATGTTCAGAAAGTGATTATCTTCACTGAAAGCAGTGGTAGCAAAAGCACAATGAGACTCATTACACTCAATAGGTATCGTTTAGTTTTGGAAGATGGCGATAAATTCAGGTATTATTACCAAGCTACACAACTCGGTCAAGAATTAAACTTACAGGGCTAAACTACCCCCTTATTATATGCCTTTTAAGAGACAAAATAAGCGACTTGAGGCATCAATATACTTAAACGCTAGACTTATATACCCAAGGCCCTAGAGCACTCTAAATGGCTGATACTGCCTTCACTCTATATCAGAGAAAAACTCACTTAAGCTTACCTTGTGGATATCGAGAAGCCTGAGCAGGCTTTTCATCGTTAGGTTACTTCCTTTCTCATGGTTCCCATAGCTTACCCTAGGTAAGTCATGCTCGAATGCAAAGGTTTCATAAGACGTGTACCCAGCCTCAATCCTCAGCTTGCGTAACTTTTGCGCAATTTTAATAATCCTACTGTCCTGTGACTGTTCTGACTTCATTGCCCGAAGTTCAGAAACAAGCCTACCAAATTTTACCGATTTAAATAAACATACTACAATAAACATATTTTAGTATGTTTGTTTTAAAAGGGATGATAATCCCTTGCTCCTATTAACATTGTAAATTTCTAAACGACCCTTATTATGAAAAAGCTATCCATTTGTGTACTTATATTATTAGTTGCAGCTGCATGCAACGATATCAAAAAATATCAAATGCGAGGCACATACAAGTATCTGGACAAGGGAGAATTGAGTGATGACTATACTCTGGAGGTAAGTGAGAGCATGGCAACGTACAAGCTTACAGTGTTTGCCGCTTCCGAAATAAGCAGTGAATACAAGATTGAAGAGGGCTATCTATACTTAACGAGTCCACAGATGCCTCTAAGATTTAAAATTGCCAGTTCAGATACATTAGTGTTGGAAAACAGCTTTTTTGTCCCTGGAGGGAAGTACGTGAGGGAAAACTAAGAAACTTTATTCTTAAATCTCTCCTTTATCTCTCACCTATCTAAAACAACTAAGATTCTAATACGCTCTAAACGAAAAATTAAAATGAAGAAGTTCTTTACAATAGTGCTATTAACCTGCCTATCCCTTTCCTCCTTCTGCCAGAGTAACACCATAGGAAGAAGCAGGGCCGAAGTAATACAATTACTGAATGAAAACGAGATACCTTATCAAACCGCTAAGGATGGTCACATTGCTTATAGACTTGGGGAGGTTTACCTATATAACTACTTTAACAAGAGCAATAAGTGTATCCTCTCAAAAAGTATCTCAGGGGTTCAAGGTGAAGAGAATAAGCAGTGGATTATTCGGAACTTTTGTGATGGGGGTAAAAAGGAGATCACAAAGCAAGGCACGGTATGCTACCAAGACGGATATAAATACACAATAACATTTAAAAAATCAGAGGTTTTTCGAGGATGGGCTTTTATTATAAAAGAGGAACTTATTTAAGAAACAAACACTATTTATCTAGCCAACTATCATAACGTAGATGGCTTTTTTTATTAATTCTCCATGCAGGTGTTCAGTAGCAACCATACTTTGTACAGATACATGAGCAGTCGCGTGATGAAAACCCTCTCTACCTTCACCTCACATATTGGGGTATAGCATTAACGAAAGCTCCCTAGACTTAGCGCATCTCTATAAAAAGCACTCCATCAATACGCATAGCAGATTAAGTGTACCGTTTGGCAATGGGCAAGGATACCCGTCAGTGTAGGCGTGGCAAAGACCAAAACATTGGAAAAAGTTGCCAACCACATTGCCAAGAATAATACAAGGGCGAAGGGTATACTGGTACTACAGGAATAAGTCCATACAGAGCTAGGTCTGTTCAATAGTACAGAACAGGCAAACACAAGGACTTGATTCAGGTCTTGGACAAGCTTAATTCATGCTTTGGGGAGGCCATAGTGAAAGCAGCTGTATTGGGTACTGAAAATACTTGAACGTCAAAGCGGAAAAAGCTCTCGCCGTGTTTTACAACAAGGCTGGCAGATGTGTTAGTGGCGAGGTTGTGAATAATAATCTGAGTCATTATCCTGACTGCTCTGAAGAACTACAGCATGAGTAAAAAAATGAAAGGTATATTTCCAGCATAGCTGTATGTATTAAATGTGGCATATATATTATATTCGCCATTATTCCGTTTATACTACCCCGTTAAACGGCTTAATACATTTTTCTATAAATGACTCATACCCAAAATTTTAAATATGAAAGGCTCGATTTGGAGAAAGTGGGATTTACACTTGCACACACCAAAAACTAAATTATCTGATAATTTTAAAATTGAAGGTAAAGATGATATTGAAATATGGAACAAATTCTGTCAAACCATAGAAGAATCTGATGTTTCAGTATTTGGAATAACAGATTATTTCTGCTGTGAAAACTATTTTAAATTCTTAGAAATTTTTAAGAATCAATACCCTGATTCAAAAAAGGTGTTTTTTCCTAATATTGAGTTTAGGCTCCCAATAGCTGTTAATAAGAAAGGTGAAGAAGTCAATATTCATCTTATTTTCGATAATAAACTTGATAAATCGAAAATTGACGAATTCTTAATTAGTGTTAAAACACATTTTTCAGATGGTTCAGAAGTTTATTTAAACTGTAAAAGCTTAAAACCAGAACACTTTGCTAGTACAACAGTAGCATTAGATGAAATCAAAAGAAAATTAAAAGAGGTATTTGGGACAAGCAAACCTTATCTAATTGTTGCAGCAGCTAACAATGCAGGCTTAAGACCTACTAATTCTCCGCGAAAGCTTTCAATAACTGATGAAATTGATAAAGATTGTGATGCATTCTTCGGTGGAGCACAAAATATAGAATATTATTTAAAGACAGATAGATACGAAGAAGCTAAATTTATTTCAAAACAGAAGCCTGTATTATCAGGCTGTGACGCGCATTCATTTGAAGATTTAGATACTAAACTTGGGAAGAAATTAGTTGATTCAGCAGATGAATCCATTATTATTTGCAACAATACCTGGATAAAAGCAGATTGCACTTTTGAGGGTTTAAAACAAGTAATATACGAACCAAAATTCAGAATTCTTATTCAAGAAGGAGAACCACGAAGTAGCAATAGAAAAATTGATTACATTAAATTAAACTTCCCTAATAATATAAAGATAGCACGAATAGGCTCTTCTAGTAGTCAGGAGTTTTGCTTGAAGAATTTAAGCAATAAAATCTATTTTAGTGACTATTTTACTTGTATAGTCGGCGGTAGAGGGACGGGAAAAAGTACAATAATAAATTTAATTGGAGAGAAACAAAATGAGAATACTGACTTTTTTAAAAACAATCAATTACAACTAGATAACAAGATTTATAACATTGTAAAAGATGAATCTAACTTCGTTGAAATATCTGGCACTAATGATATTGAATTCGTAAGTCAAGGTAAAATTGAAAATCTTGCAGAAGCAAATAAACTAACAAGTCTAATTTTTGACGAGCGTATTAGAAATTTAGATTCGAAATTTGATGAACTTGATAATGAAATCAGCAATATTATCAAGCACATTGATTCTAATATAAAGACAGTTGAAGACCTATATACTAACAGAAAATTAAAAGAAACTAAAACTTCCGAAAAGGAAACCAATCAAAAAATAATTGACTCTGTAAATGACAAAGAATATAAAGCAATAACAGATGCTATAGGTGAAATCAAGAATGAAACTAATGCTTTAATGTCTAGTAAAAGCCAGTATAGCGAATTGTTAAAAGATTTACGGGTTATAATTAACAAGTATAAGATTAGTGACCAAAAAGACGATTATGCCAATAGATATAATGAGCTATTAAGTTTGGTTTCAAATATAACTGAAATTCAATTAGTTGAAGGGGACATCACTATAGTTGAAAATAATTATCAGTCTTATAATGACAGAATTTCAAAATTGAATGAAGCATTTGCAAGTGAAAATTTAAAGCTAAAAGATTTCTTCACTAAAAAAGGGACAAGTGAAGATGTTGTTAAAGATTCACAGAATGCAAATGAAAAGAATGCAAGATTAATTCAAGAAATCCACGACCTTGAAGCTAAAAGCAAGTTATATATTGATACTTTCAAACTCAACGATACAGTAATACAAACATATGAGTCAAAAGCCGACACTTATGAAAAGTTAATTAATCATAATCTAGAAGTAATTAACAATAGGCTTGATGTTGAAAATGAAAATCTATTAAAAATTAGTTTTGATAGCTACTTTGATAATAGCAAATTCAAGGAAAATGTATTTGATGAATTTCACAACTATTTCAACAAATACCATATCCCAGGAACATCTAAAAAGGATATTAAAAAAGCATTATTCGATATAGATCCTTCTGATGTCCTTTCTCTTGACTACAGAAAATTCACAGAAGAGTTTGAAACAAAAATCAGCTTAAACTCTAATCGAAATACAAATTATATCAGAATTCTCGAGAATGTATTCAAAGAAAATGCAAACTTTATAATTTATAAATTGATAGTAAAGAAGCATCGCTTTAATATACCTGCATATATAAAATTTAAAGGGTATTACGGTGATAACGATTTGATGAGCTGTTCTTTTGGACAACGTTGTACGGCTGTTGTTGTAACGCTACTCATGACTGGAATCAAACCTTTGATCATAGATGAACCTGAAGCACATCTAGATAATAAATTGATTGCTGAATATTTAGTAGAATTAATTAAGACCAAAAAACCAGATAGGCAGATAATCTTTGCTTCCCACAACTCGAATTTTGTAATAAACGGAGATTCAGAACTAATACATATTCTTGATATACCACATACGGATATATTCACAAGCATTACTTCAACAACAATTGAAAATACAAGTTATAGAGATAGATTATTGAGGCTTGAAGGTGGACGAGAAGCGTTTAAGACAAGGGAAAATAAGTATGCCATTTAAGGATGCCTGAATGCATTCATATATTTAAGTATAAGACAGGGGAAAATGGGAGTTTGAAAATTCGGTAGATGTCAACACCCTGACAGGTATAGCTGGGCTATTGTGCTTTATAACTGGAGGTATGTGGGCTACGGATATAAGCACGGTTGCCCATCGCCCCTTGTACCTGAGCAATTTGGCGGGTACCCCAGCTTATTATATAGGCGCAGTAAAGACTATGTGGTGCAGAAGCTTGGCTATCAGAATACAGTAATTCGGGTGGAGCAGGTGCATATTGATGGACATGGTCAGACATCAGAGGGCAAGGTACAACTCTATATACCAAACCTAGGTAATACTCCCCTAATCTGTAACCTAATAAATTTTGTAATACGGCATAACTGGCTTTTTGCAGCAGTTAGTTCTTCATCTTTGGGTAATAAGGTAGGATTGTAAATGTCTAAAGCCTCAGACACAGATTTTATGATGTCTACATATCCTAGAATTAGCAAATACAACTCTTTTTTATCTGCCTCTTCATATTTCTTAGATTTTACAGCTTTTACCAAAGTTTCAAGCTGCACGACCTCATCAATAAATAAGTTCCTGAAGTTATTCCGAACCAACCAGTATTGTTCAAGCTTATCTGCATCAATCAAGGAAACATCAAAAGGGTAAACATCTGTAAAGTTCAAGCTTCTGTTGAACGCTTCTTCAGCCTCGTAAATAAGGTTTAAATGTCTTTGCAGGCTGCTCCAAAGCCCATTTCTTACCTTTAGGAAAGCAAGGTTATTATCTATATTATTACTCATTACTTTTATACACTTATTTTGGTGCCGAATTAATCAAAGGTAAAGAAAGGCCTCTACCTATTGAACTATCGCAAGTGATACAGGCGAGCCCAAACAGAGGTAAATCTAGCCAATCACTATAGTGTCTGCAATTGTGCTAGCAAAATAATAACTGGAAAATCTCTCAAAAGAATGTGCTGCCGCATGTAGACAATAAGCTAATTTCAGCTGTTAAGGAAACCAAAAGTTCAAGAAATATTAACTCCAAAGAAGTTTAAAAATGCATTTATATTTGTTGAAATAACAAACTGATTTCGAATACATAAGTTACCTTAATGACTCCCTAAAATATATTGGAGTGTTATAAAATTATTTGTTGGATGAAGGGGGTAGGCAACCAACTTAACACTAGTCACTTGTAAGATGGTTATCCAATTCTCAAACAATTATCACAAATCCAAGGCATTACGAGGAACATCACTAACGATTTTGTTTCCTAAATTTGCAGTATATCAATCTAATGAAAGAAGCCTCTACAATCAGAATTGCCCATATCATTGAAGAACAAGAAAATTTTTCAACTTACTTTTATAATGATGAACACTTTGAGTCAGAAATCAAAAACACACTATTTGAAGAGTACTTAAAATCTTCAGATATTGGACAAGATGATCTTAAAAGATTTGCATTTAGCTCATATATCACCCGAAAAGTCCTTGATAAGTATAGTTTCGAAATTAACTCTCTTGAAGATGTTTTCTTCCTATCTAAAGTTATCGAGCATGGCTATTATAAATTAATAACAGACTTTAATTCGTCTAAGCTCAGTAATTCACTTGCTATAGCTAAAGAGTTTGGAGCTTTTTATACTCCTATTGGAATTGCTCGTGAAATGGCTGCTAGAGTCGTTGAGGGTTCCTCTTCTGGAATAATAATAGACCCTTGCTGTGGAACTGGAAATTTACTTGCTGCTTGCTTAGAATATTCCGCTAAAAAGAATATCAAGCTAAAGAAATTAGTAGGTATTGATATAGATGGCTTATCATGTGAGGTATGCCGCAATTCTCTTGAGAAGCTTTCAGCTAGCTTGGGTATACAAATTGAAATAGAAATCTTAAACAGCAATGCTTTAGATATTCTAGCTCCACAGACTGAACTTTTTTCTAGTCATATACCTGCTGGGTCAATAATAATAAATCCCCCTTATGGTAAACTAAAATTTGACTCTGATAGACTTTCAAATGCAGAAACAAAGCTTGGCTATAAGGAACTCCATAAAGAAAAAAAAGTCCAAAAGAATTTAGAAAATCAGCATAAAGTAAGACGGGTACTTAACAGCTTGGATTTAGGAAAAGGTGTCCTTGAATGGTCTAAAGTGTTCTTATCACTTTGTATAAACTATTTACCATCGAATGAGACAATGGTGTTCTTGGGTCCATGCAGCTGGCTGAGCAGCAAGTCCTATGCAGGTATTAGAGAAAGAATCATAAAAGCTAGAATGCTAAATGAAGTTCACTTCATAAGTGAAAGCAATGCTGGATTTGAAACAGTAAATCAGCCATTATCAATAGTTACATTGGCGTCTGGGTCTATAGAGATAAACCTGTTAAATGACTTCTCTTCTAAGGAAGCCTTGACATATAAACAACTTAACAAATTGAAAAGTCATGGTTATGCTATACCTAGAGTGAATGTGCCACAGCTACAACTATTCCTAAAACTTCAGAATCATAAAAAAATAAAAGAAATAACAGAACTGCAAAACTTTCGAGGTGAGCTAGATTTAAGTCTTAATAAGACGGTGATAAGTACAGATAAATCTAGCCTGAAAGTCGTTAGAGGTGATAATTTCAGCAGATTTGTTCATTTGCCAGCTCAGTTAAATACAGAAGCTTTTGCTAACATCGATGAATTCCAAAAGCAAATTGGTAACAAACCTAAGGGAAAACATCATAAGAGAAGGAGAATTGTTGGTAGGCAATGCTCATATATGAAACAAAAAAGACGTTTAGTATTTACTTTATTCCCTGAAAATTGTGTATTAGGAAACTCTTGTAACTACTTGCTAGTGCCTGATGAAGACATTTATTTCTATCTAGGACTCTTAAACAGCGCTTTAATGGACTGGTACTTTAGGGTCATAAATGGAAACAATCATGTTGCAAATTACGAAATCGATGATTTCCCAATTCCTAAAGCGTCACATGAAATAAAAAGACAGATATCGAATGAGGTATTAAATATTATGGAAACAGCATCGACACATACGCTTTCTTCTAGTATCACTTATTTCAACTTTGAGAGCAAACTTGATTATTTAGTCTTTACCCTTTTTAAGCTTAGCGAAAATGAAATGAGACTTGTTTTAGAAAATAATCATGATGAAGATTACACACAATCTGTATTACAATATTTATAAGTTTAATATAACATGACTTGGCTAAATCATAGCGCCCCTAAGCTATCAGAATTAGATAAAGAAATTATTTCTCATGTCCCACAAGGAGGTAACTGGCAGAATATACCAGTAACTGTTCCTTCTAAAAGACTTGAGCAAATAAGAGAAATGACTAAGCAGCGTGGCGTAGTAAGAACTACCTACTATGGAAGATTACTGCCGATGCAGCCCTCTTACACAATATCGACCTATTTCAATAGACCTGGTAATGGAACTCATATACACCCTGTATTAGATCGCACTTTAACCTCCAGAGAGGCAGCTAGGCTTCAGTCATTTCCAGATGCTTACGAGTTTCATGGAAGTGAAGGCGCTGTCAGAAATCAAATTGGCAATGCTGTACCTCCCTTATTAGCTTATGCTCTAGGAACACAGCTTAGTCGTCTTCAAGGCAACATGACATGTGTAGATGTATTTTGTGGAGCAGGAGGGCTTAGCCTAGGCTTGGAATGGGCTGGATGGAATGTTATCTCAGCTATTGACAACGACAAAAGCGCTCTTAAAACATATGCATCAAATCGTATTAATGGTCACAAGGAAGTTATAGATGCTGATCTATATAGAAAGGATGAATTAGAAAGCTGCATTAGCATTATTGAGACAAAACTAAATGGGGAAAAATTAAATTTACTTGCTGGCGGTCCTCCCTGTCAAGGGTTCTCACATGCAGGCTTTAGAAATCAAGAAGATACAAGAAATGACCTTGCAGTAAATTATCTAGCTTTTGCAGAAAGACTGAGACCCAATATTTTCTTGCTTGAAAATGTAGAGGGTATTCTATCTATGAAGAAAGGGAAGGTAATTAATGATTTGATTAAGAGTTTGGAGGAAATGGGTTATACAGTTACAAAACCAGTATGGAAACTTAATGCTGAGCAGTATGGTGTACCTCAAATGAGGAGAAGGGTTTTTTTAATTGCTACTTTGAGCAATGAATTTCAATTCCAAGTTCCTTCACCTGCATTTAACCTATGCTTAGGAAGGCGAAAAAAAACAAACCAGTTATCCTTCAATCTTAATTTACCAGAGCCTATAAATGTAGCGGAAGCCTTATTGGGCCTAAGCTACTCAAACGATAAAAAGAACCTTAGACAAGAATATTCAAATTGGATTAGTGGCAGAATCTCATTAAGTGAGTTTTATCGCCATTTAAATATGTAGTGTTAAGGCTCGAAAATTAGTAATAGCTCAGAAATAATCTCTCTAGTGATCCTTTTAAAATAAAAGCTTCACTAGAGAGAAATAAATACTGTAACTCAATGCTAATATATAGTAGTGTACACAAGATTCAACAAGTATTATTAATCTAGTTCAACTCCAGCGACATCATATCAGCATTTTGCCCCATAGAATCCATGCAAGCCTTTAGCAGATCGTACCGCTGCTTATCTATGTGTAGCTTTATGACTTCCTCCGAATCAGTTAGTTCACTAATGGTATTCTCAAAAGAATCATCTATCAGTATACTAGAAGGTAGCTTTTCAGCCCAGAGCAAGTCTAGTTCATGAAAACCTAGTTTGTTGAATTCTACTATTAAGCCATCAACTAGCATCGCGTTAATCTCAAAATCCTTCCTTAACATTTTTCTCCCCTCTACTCCTTTAGATACGTACTCTTGTAATGAAGACAAGGCAACTCTAATGCTTCTAGTAAAAAGGCTTCTTCTATTCGGAGTTATCTTTTTTGAAATCTCAAAGCGTGAGTATGTAAGGTTACTTGGGTCTAACCCATCAAACTTAACTTCATCAAAAGCAAATTGAGGTGAAAGCAGCGTGGAAATAAAGCGCACATAGCCATGCTCCCACAAAAGCATTAATGTTCTAAAATAAGCATCTTGTAAAGATCTTAAAGAGTTGCTAAGCACTTTAGTGTCTTCATCATTTTTTACTTTGTGCTTGTAAATATCCCAATGTTTCTGGATTTGAAAAGAGGCTACAGATTCTCCAAGCTCCTTTTCCTTATCCCGCAACAATAAAGTGTCATAATAGGTAAATCTTCTATTTTTTGAACTGTTGTGAGTCGAGCATAAAGGCTTAAAAAAAGCCATTTGTTTAAAACCACAAGATATTGGCCCTATATGATCTGGGCTTACTTTGATAGTTTCATGGCCATCAGGGCAATCAAGACATTTACCAACTCCAGCAAGATTATATAATGTGTCTGCCAACATCCAGTTACCTTCAGCCCAGTACTCAAAGCTTCTACGATCATGATTGTAGGTTTTCATATTAGCTTCAAACCTTCCCGGATCATTGCTTTTTCGGCATTCAAAATGATAATCATGAAATCCATCTAATCTATCTGGGGGGTTACCCATATAACCAGGCGTTAACCAAGCTTTAGAGTTTATATGGCTACTTCTCTCGAACGCTTCTTTAGTATATCCATATCTATTGAAGAACTCCTGTCTTTCAGGGAAAAAGTTATTCAGTAAAGCTGCAATCTGATCATTGTCAAAACGCTTTCTAAGTTCATGTAAAGCTGAATCTATTGGTTGCCATTTAAAAAAGCTTCCATTTGAATAGATTTTTTTAAGCTTTTTGTAAAATCGATCATTTAAGTAAAAATATCCTACATTCCAATCCTCCCCACACAATCTACAGGCTCTATAACCAGTGGGGTTAATTATCCTTGCTGCAATTGTAAATCTCTCATTTTCATTACCCCTACCTGGCAATGCAAGAGAATCGGCCTTTCTTTCCCACCAATCCCATCTTGCTAAATAATATTCATAGAATGAAGTAGATTTTCCACTGCTCACCTGCCAGTTGATTCTCCCATTTGATACAGCGTTAGGCATGTCTTCAAAAGCTGCGGAGTTTACAACATCTTGCATGTACTTTATATAGTTTGGGTGGGCAGTAAACTTCCCCCTTCCATATTTGCTCATAAACCAAAATATCTAATACTTTTAAATCAATATCCAAAAGAGTCAGAATTCCTCTCTGCCTTAAATATCGAATATGCAATAATATTGTTAATAAATCAAATTCAAAGAATAACATTAGCAAAAAACCAATATTAAATTGAAATCGAATAATGAATAATGAATATTCAAATTAATGGTTAACTTGAATACTTTAGAACAACTATCGCTATCATTCCATTATGGAAACATACCCTTTAATTAAGATTCCGAAACGCTTAAAAGAAATACAAACTGCGCTACCTCCAATGGTAGAGATGCCCTCGAAACCCTCTCGCCCTGAGAGAAAACCAGAGCCTGCTAAACCGACAAGAGAGAAAGCCCCCCCAAAACCTACATTAGAGCTAAGTGGAAGTGGAGGAGCTTGGATAGTTGTAGGGCTTGGTCTTCTTTTCATCATTGTATCAATAAGCCTTAAAAATCCCCCTATAGGCTCAATTCTCATTGGGATGGGGTTTACTATCGTGGGTATTCTTATTATTTATAGCACAGCTACAAGCAATAATAAAAAGGAAGATGAGTATAACCAAAAGCTTAAGCAGTATCCTAAATCCTTAAGCCTGTTTGAGTCAGGCTATAAAATTGAGCTCGAAAATTACAATAGACTCCTTGAAAAGAATGAAGCAGAGTACTTAAATATGCTGAAACATTACAACGAAATCGAAATACCTCTCTACTCTAAGCAATTAGAAATCTACGATAACCAAGCCAAGCACATTAGAAGTGAAACCAGTATCTTAACTCATAGAAAAGCAAAACTCCAAGAATTCCTTTCTGATGTTACAAAGCCTGGTATTCACCCTGCTGACAAGAAAATAAAGAAAGGCGTTTCCGAAATGTCATTTTTTGTAAAACTAAAATTTCCAAGCTTAACTCCTACAGAGTGGTCAAGAAGCTATCACAGAAACTATACAATACATTTTTCAAACACTGGCAAATTATATTTACCTGATATTACTTACTACGATCCTGAAAGTGGTTTATGTATCGATATCGAAATAGATGAACCTTATATAGGTAGTACAGGGGAGCCTATTCATTATTCTGGGTCAATAGATGATGAGAGAGATAATTTCTTCTTAAATAATGGCTGGATTATTATTCGTTTTGCAGAAGAACAAGTAGCAAATCACCCTGAATTGTGTATAAATATGATAAAGAAAGTTATTAATGAATATACTGAGTTTAATAACCAAAGTGGCAACATTACAGGTCCTAAGCCTATAAAGAGGTGGACTAAGGAAGAAGCTCATAAAATGGCTTTCAAGCGTGTTAGAAATAATTACTTAAAAACAACGCTTATTGAGAAGTTAGAATATGAAAACCATGAAGTTCCAGAAGAAGCAACAAGTAAAATAGCTCAAACTAAGCCTCATCAAATTAGTAAACCAGCGCCAATTAAGTCTTTTTATAGTACTGATGATGATGACAATGATTTGCCATTTTAAACAATGGCATTCAATTAACCTAAAATCTCAATAAAGCGGTGACTAGGAAGTGCTTTAGTTAAGAACTAGCATACTATGATTCCTTTTCATGCCTATTAACTTAGATACAGTACTTAACTGGTACTCCAAATAGAGAATTACAATCAAAAGCAGCCTGATTATCCTCTAAAGCCACTTTTATAGAGCTAGGTACCAATGTCACATTTTATTCCTCCCATGAAAGTAATCTTTTCATTCTTAGCAATACTATACTTCCTACTCAGTACGTCCCTGGTGCTTGCGCAAACCAACCCTAAGCATACCTATATTAAGGGTTATACCCGAAAGGATGGCACTTATGTACAAGGCCATTATCGAACAGTACGTAACAGCACAAATCGAGACAATTTCTCCACAAAGGGGAATTATAACCCCTATACAGGACAAGCTGGCTGGGTTCAACCTGATAATAAGCCTAACCCTACTTACTCTTATCCATCTTCTAATACAAGTAGCTATGGTTCTACTTCTTCACGTAGTAACACCGCAAAATATGCAGGCACAACCAACTCTTTAGGCCAGAAAGTAATAACCTATACTAACGGCAAAGAGGTTTTCCAACTCTGTAACGGGTGTAATAATATCAGCTATAACAAAGATTTGGAATACTATTGGTATACTCCTGACAAAGGGATTCAAAGCTCACAAGGAGGGGCTATCGGTACACTTCTAGATGGAGAATATAAATTCTATAGCAAAGATGGTAAGTTACTTGTCAAGGCTAACTACAGGAAAGGAGTAGAACATGGAGATTACACGATCTGGAATGAGCAGGGCAACATCTTAGAAAAGATGCACTTTACTGCAGGCGAAATGGACTATACAAAATTCACGAACGATGATGGCTACATTATTGAATGGAAAGGATTAATCTTCAAAGAAGGAAGCGTTAAGAATGTATACACGTCTAGTGGCAAGTTGATTGAATCAATGAAAGTTGGAGAAGACTTTTTGTTTGATTACAAAATTTATGATGAAACAGACGGAGCATTAACGGAAGAATTCACCAAAGGAGTAGGTGAGTATTACCACGGAACATACAAACAGTATCATAAGAATGGGGTTAAAAAATTCCACGGGTATTTCACAGACAATTTCAGAAATGGAACTTGGACTTGGTACAACTCTAACGGGAGCGTGGATACTAAGCTTGAGTATAGAATATATACAGAGAAGCATGAAAATGGGAAGCTGAAGTTAAAAGGTAGCCAGTATTATGATTCAGACGCTGGGAAATGGATCAGGGAAGGTAGATGGATATTCTTTAAGCCGAATGGAGAAGATTGGGCAGACTTAAAACACTATAAAGATGGAATCGAAACTACTCCAAAAAGGGATTAATAATCACTTCCGCTTAGGGCGATAAAATAACAGGCACACGGTCATATATGGGCTTCACCACGTCATTGGCTAATGTTGTAATGTTGGTGAACGTGTGCAGCACTTCACCCGTGCTCTTGTCTATTCTCTTGTCCCAAAGCCCATCGAAAGTAAACATCTCTTAGTTCCTCAGCATAAAACGGTGAGGCACTTTACCCTGACTTATAACCTGCCACTCAAAAAACCCATCAGCAGGCACCAAACAATGCTTTAACTCCAGCAAGTTGCGGAAAGAAAGTTTCTCCTCCAGCGTTTTAAATCGTGCGTTTATGGAGCCTTTGATAGCTTTAGTATCCTTTGCCCAAAACGGCTGCAGGCCCATAGAGGGTCTATCGCTTATCCCTAAAAAAGAAAAAGCGAGCAATGCGGTAAAGGATATTTATAACCACCCCACATATAAAGATGTAAAGGCCTATAGTAATAAGGACGCTGTAGGCCAGCATACCACCAAACAAAGCTATTAGGAGAGCGGCTCCTATAAGGATATAAACACAACCTTTGCAGATGAAACGAGCAGCCCCATAACCCGACTAAAGAACAAGTCCATATTATTGTATAGCCTCAAAACAAAGGGCACATTAAAGATATACCCCAACCAAGTTAGTAGATAGCAACCACAGGAAAGGCTATTAGCAGGAGCCATAAGCCTCTCTCTATTTCACCGTCCCGTATAAAGTGGATAGCCCCAGCGATAGGAACGCCTATTAACGCCTATTATAGCTATAAACCAGAGGTTCGTAAAAAATCTTTGTACCGCTCTCTCCTGACTATCCATATTATTTATATCTAATAGAGGGAGTAAATATCATTAAAAGATGAAAGAGAAACTAAGGAAAATAGCGGCCTATATCTGTAGGAGCTGGAACTATGATAACCGTCCCAGCCACCCAGGAGCAAGGATGTTCCCTCCATTCTTTTACGAACTCTTAGGATACGGGCTCCTCCTCTCTATTCTCTACCACTTGGGGAGCTACCTCTGGAGCCTAATCTCCTAACAGAGGCCCTTACCCTACCGAATCCTTTTATCTCTTTTGTTTAATACATAGCCCTAGGCAAAGAGCACAAACGTTACTAACAAAGATTGTTTGAAGAGAAAAATTTATATATTTACATAAATAAATACTTATAATCCTATGCTCAAAAGACTACTATTATTAGCCTTTTTGTTTCTCCCGTTTCTGAGCAATGCTCAATTCAAGTCCGCTCCTGGCGCACTAACTTTTACTCAGTTCACAGGATTGTTTGCTATGGACCAAGCTACAATAGTAGACTATATGACATTGAGAGGATGGGAGTTTGAAGGTGTCAGTAAAGACGATGAATATGATGCGACAGAGATAAAGTGGAGTTATCAAGAACCATCTGGGGGATTCATAGTTGGTTATACTGGCGCATTTAATAAGAAAGTCATAGGATATGGTACAGATAATCAGGCCTATTACAATAATCTTAAAGCAGAAGCAATGCAAGCGGGGCTAAGGCGTATAGATTCAGGAGTAAAAGAGAATATAGTTTACTCAGACTATGAGGCTAAAAACTTTGTAATGGTATTTGAGATAGAGAAAATTGACGGTGAAACCTTTTACATTACAAAGATTTACAACAAGGCATTTTATTATGCGGAAATTTCAAATAGATAAACTTGCAACTGCAAACAAGACACAGTTAAATCATATAACTATTATAACAAGAACCCCTGTAGTCTAATATAGGGGCTCTTGTATTGTGTAGCAACTAATATCACAACATATGCTTACCCTCTCCACAGGGGCAAATGCTAAAAACTACAATGAACTTGTTAGCAATAATGTTTATTGTGGTTTTTAGTATCTATTTGGTAACCCACATCTAATTTTACCAGCTAAAACAGCTTTTTTATACTGTTTAGCCACATTTTAGCTACTAGGGGCCAACCTTATCATGATCGGCCCACCCGGTGCAGGCAAGACCATGCTGGCCAAACGCCTGCCCTCTATACTCCCGCCCCTGTCGATGCACGAGGCACTGGAGACGACCAAGATACATTCGGTGGCAGGCAAGTTGGGCGAGGTATCGTCGTTGCTCTCTACCCGGCCATACCGTGCACCGCACCATACCATATCGGATGTGGCCCTGGTGGGCGGGGGCGGCATACCGCAGCCGGGCGAGATTTCGCTGGCCCACAATGGGGTGCTTTTCCTCGACGAGTTGCCCGAGTTCAAACGTACCGCCCTGGAAGTAATGCGCCAGCCACTGGAGGAGCGCCGTGTCACCATTTCCAGAGCCAAAACCACGCTTGACTTCCCGGCCAACTTTATGCTCATTGCCAGCATGAACCCCTGCCCCTGCGGATTTTACAACCATCCCGAAAAGGAGTGCGTCTGTGCTCCCGGCCTGGTGCAGCGCTACCTCAACAAGGTAAGTGGCCCGCTGCTCGACCGCATCGACCTGCACGTGGAAGTAACGCCCGTGACGTTTGATGAAATGACAGCCACCCGCAAGGCAGAAGGCAGCGAGACAATTCGTGAGCGCGTAGTGCGGGCAAGGGAAATACAGCGGGACCGTTTCAAGGACATGGAGCAGTTACACTCCAATGCCATGATGCCATCGCAGATGGTCAAGGAGATCTGCCAGATTTCCGATGCCGGACGCACCTTGCTGAAGACCGCCATGGAGCGACTGGGCTTGTCGGCCCGTGCCTACGATCGCATCCTGAAAGTGAGCCGCACCATTGCC
>FPIC01024251.1_pt1 | contig 19519 bp, 20 predicted proteins | sample 1504481 | NCBI WGS metagenome assembly FPIC01 (sample SAMEA4475357, study PRJEB15587) | soil metagenome | biome: Soil; feature: Field | place: India | collected 2015-03-11 | depth 0 m
ATCATTGAAGGAGATATAAGTTATGTTTAGCGGTATTGTTGAAGAGGTTGGCAGGGTTGTTCTAATGAGAAAAATTGAAGATATAGTGAAGCTGAGTATAGAAGTGAAAAAGATAGATGCAAAAATTGGTGACAGCATCGCAGTTGATGGCGTGTGCCTGACAATTACAAATATTCTGAGTAGCAAATTTGACTTTGACCTGTCACCTGAAACAGTTGAAAGAACCACACTTAAATTTTTAAAAGAGGGGATGCCTGTAAATCTGCAGCCTGCTTTGAAGATGGGAGACAGAATTGGCGGTCACATTGTTCTTGGTCATGTTGACTGTATTGGCATGGTCTGCATGCAAAAAATTCAGGGAAAAAGCAGAATAATTGGAATAAAGCCTTTTGAGAAATTCAAAGGGCTTGTTTTAAAAAAAGGTTCTGTTGCAATTGATGGTATTTCTCTTACAGTTGTAGATAGTTTTGACACATACTTTACAATATCTTTGATTCCACACACTATTGAAAATACTACCTTGAAATACAAAAAGGTAGGTGACTACGTAAACATTGAGTTTGACTACATTGCAAAGATTGTGAAAGAAAATTTGAGGTGATATAAATGTACGGCTTGAAAAATGTAATAGAAAGTTTTAAAAATGGAGAATTGGTCATAGTATTTGACAGCCAAAACCGTGAAGATGAAGCAGATTTAATTCTGCCTGCTCAATTTTCAACGCCAGATAAAATAAGCTTTGTTTTGAATCACGCTAAAGGAATGTTCTGTGTTGCCATAGATAAGGAAATTCAAAGGCGCTTGAATTTATACGTTCCTTACAACACTCAAAACACCTGCACTTTTACAGTTACAGTTGACCACAAAGATACCAAAACAGGTATAACTGCTAAAGAGAGAAGCAAAACAAGCAAAGAACTTGCAAACCCAAATGCGATGGCTTCTGACTTTAAAATTCCTGGGCATGTAAATCCTGTTGTTGCTCACGAAGGAGGTGTTTTGACAAGAAAAGGTCACACAGAGGCTGCTGTAGAACTTTGCAGAATTTCTGGGCTTTTTCCTGCTGCAGTGATGATTGAAATCTTAGACGAAAAAGGAGATAGTCATAACAAAGAGTATGTAAAAAATTTGGCAAAGAAATTTTCAATACCTATTACCACAATTGAGGAGATTGAAAAATATATCCTACTTAGCCAACCTACAGTTCAAAAAGAAGCTGAAGCAGAGCTTCCCACACAGTATGGAAAGTTTAAGATTTTTGCTTTCAAAAACTATTTTTCGCAAAAAGAACATGCTGTGCTGATAAACCAGACTTTTAACCCAACCCAGCCTGTAAATGTCCGAATACACTCTTCGTGCAAAACAGGAGACGTTTTTCACAGTTTAAGGTGCGACTGTCATCAGCAGCTTGAATTTTTCTTGCACTTTATGGCAGAGAATAAAAACTGCATGCTCGTTTACCTTGACCAGGAAGGAAGAGGAATTGGATTTGCTAATAAAATAAAGGCATATGCATATCAAGAGCAAGGTTTTGATACCTATGAGGCAAACAATCTACTGGGCTTTGACGATGATTTGAGAGATTACTTCGATGCTCTGCATATTTTAAGGTTCTTTGGTATAAGCAAAATTAATCTTGCAACATCCAATCCTGAAAAGGTTTCTTTTTTGCAGGATTGTGGAATTGAGATTTTAAAGAGAATATCTATTCCGATTGTTGTAAATCCATATAACAAAAAATATATACATTCAAAGATATTAAAGAAAAAGCATGAGATTTTAATAAAAGGAGAGGATAAGGTTGAGAACTTTTGAAGGTAGCTTTCAAGGAAAAGATTTGAAATTTGCAATTGTCATTTCAAGGTTTAACTCATTTATTACAGATGAGCTTCTAAAAGGGTGTTTGGATGGTCTTAAGCGGCATGATGTGAACAGCGAAAATATCGACGTATATTATGTACCAGGTGCTTTTGAAATACCACTTGTTTGCAAAAAGCTTGCAAAGTCAAAAAAATACAATGCAATAATTGCACTTGGTGCAGTGATTCGCGGCAGCACACCACACTTTGAGTATGTAAGCGCTGAAGTATCAAAAGGCATTGCAAACGTCTCTTTAGAACAAGAGGTTCCAGTTATATTTGGTGTTCTGACATGTGACACAGTCGACCAGGCAATTGAAAGAGCGGGTACAAAAGCAGGAAACAAAGGATTTGACGCAGCCCTCTCTGCCTTGGAGATGGCAAATTTGATGAAAAATGTTTCTGAATCTTAATTTGGCAATAGATTTTTTACAAAGTGACAAACTTTTTGAGCAATTTCAAATGCTTTTTCTGCATCATCTTTGTTGGGCAAACTATCTGGAAGACTTCCAAGAGGCGCGTTAGGATACCTTGAGGGAATGTAGAAAACATCGATTATGCGCGCCTCTTCTTTAAATTTTTCAAAATCTTCTTCAATACTAGCACACATTTCAATTAAATAAACTATGCTATGTGTTCGAGGTGGATTTACACCATTATATACCAAAAATGCTTTTAAATATTTTTCAATTGCCTGCTGAGAATGGAAACACACAATATTATAAAGTTTTGAGTTTAACAGCTCTTGAGCAGCTTTTAAATCATTTTCTGCATATATAACCCACTGTTTAAATTCAGCTCCCTCTTTTCTCATAGAGTATAACTCCTTTTTTTAAAATTTCTTCTGTGTAGAATAAATGGTTATTTTTTATAAATTCTTCTTCCTCTTCTGGAGTATAGACCAAAAAATCTACAGGCGCTTCAGGTTTTACAGCCTGTGTAAGATGTAATAATCTTTCTATAAACCTAAGATTAGTAGGCATTATTACCACCAAGTCAATATCGCTCGATTCATTAAAATTTCCATTTGCCATTGACCCAAACAGTATCACCTTTTCAGGATTGAAATTTTCAATAATTATGTTCAATATTCTATCTAACTCATTCTTCAAAGAACTATTGACAACTGAGATTGCCGGCATTGCAATCATCTCCTATTATTTCTTCAATTATTAGTATACCACAAAACTTATGTAAAAGTTTACAAGTTATCTTTAGACACTCAGTCACTTTGGAAAGCATTTCATTTGAGTTGAGTAAAAACCTGGCCTTATAATGAAAATATATTAAAACTTTAAGTGAAAGAGGCGGGGTTTTTATGAAAAGTCTATTAAGGTTTTGGTTGTTTGTTGCTACTGCTATAGTCTTATCTTTAGTCATAGTTTCTCCTTCGTTTGCCTCTGATATTCAAAAAGAAGAGGCTCTGTTTTTTGATGCAAATGGCAACCCATCTTACATCACCATTATTAACAAAAGTTCAGTAGAGTACCTCTCCCCTTATGAGCTTTCAATGATACTGAATGGAAGTTTTGCTTTTGATCCAAAAGACTATAACTTTCTTCGATCAAAGCTTATGGTTGACCAAAATGAACTTATATTCAAACTCGATAGCAATGTTGTTATGTTCAATGGGAAATACTTTTATATGGAAGGACCAATGCAAATTATACAAAATAAAATTTGTGTACCTTATTCTACCTTCAAAACTTACTTGAATTTATTTGAATTTCGTCATTATATATCCGGAAAGCGGATGATATTCAAGCCAAAAGGAAACTACATAGTCTATAGTGTTCAAAGCGGTGATTCACTCTGGATATTATCCCAAACGTTCGGAACATCTATTGAAGCTATAAAGAACCTCAACAATCTTACAAGCAACACGCTCTATGTGGGACAAAAGCTCATTGTAAAAAAAGTAAGCCTCAATTTCGCTCAAATTACTGGAACAATAAAGTGGTGGACATATGTAAAAGCTGCGCCATCTTCATCTTCGCAAAACCTATTTTATCTTAGTCAAGGGCAAACTGTAAATGTTATTGGAAAGCAAGCAGATTTCTATAAAATTTCAACACCCAAAGGAACTGGCTATGTTTCAATATGGGCAGTAGATATAAAACAGGATATTGCAGATACATCTAAACCAAGCAGTTACTTTTACTCTTTTATACCTGTTGATACTTCAGGTGACTATGTAAACTATACTTACTACAAAGTGCAAAGTGATGATACAATATGGTCTATTGCAGTAAAATTTGGAATACCCGACTATGAACTTATATCGGCAAATAATCTAAATCAAAACTCATACATCTATGCAGGACAAACCTTAAAAGTGCCAGTTCATACAGTTGCTGTGCATTCAAATGAGTACGGAGTTGAAATGCTCGACTGGTTCACGCAGGGAAATTATGTATTCCCAATCGGCAGTGTTGGCAAGTTTATTGACATTCAGACAGGAAAATACTTCTTTGCAAAAAGAACAATGGGGGCAAGTCATGCCGATGTAGAAACCTTGAGCTTTAAAGACACTCAAATTATGAAAGAGATATTTGGCGGAAGCTTTTCATGGGAAAGACGTCCGTTTATACTTGAAGTAAATGGAAGAAGAATAGCCGTGTCAGTTTCTGGCATGCCACATGCAGGAATAGATGGTGTACCTTACAACCAAAATGTTGCAAACAGAAGTGGTGGATATGGCTATGGACCAAATCTTGATACAATTGTAAATGGAATGGACGGACACTTTGATGTATACACATTCAATGGTCATCGCCACAAAGACAATCAAATTGATCCTCAGCATCAGCTGGCAGTGTCAATTGCTGCAGGATTAAGGTAACGTAAAATAAGCAGGGGCTGCTCAAAAAAACAGTTGAGCAGCCCCATTAAAATAACATCCATTTCATATCTGAGGCTGGGGCAGCATCCCATTTTGTGCAAAGCTGTAGTACTCATCTTTTGCCACTATAAAATGGTCATTTACAGCAACACCTATTGTCGATAAAGCATTGACAATCTTCTGTGTTGTCTTAATGTCATCCATTGAAGGTCTTACCGACCCCCCTGGATGATTGTGAGCCAAAATTACACTGCTTGCATTGTAACGAATAACACACTCAACAACTTTTCGTGGATATACCACTGCTTCTTTAACTGTACCCTCAAAAAGTGGCACAGAATATATCACATTTAACTGGGTATCAAGGCAAATAACGTAAAACACCTCATTTTTCCTTCCAACAAACAAACTCTTTATGTACTCTGCTGCTGTTTGCACATTTCTCAGCTGAAATGTTTTTCTACTTTTATCTTCAAGATATCTTCTTGATATCTGAGAAATAAGAGATATCAAAATGGCAGAATTTGCACCAACACCATCTACTTTCTGAAGTTCTTTTGGGTGAGCCTCAAATACATTTGATATGCTTCCAAAAGTTGAAATTAACCTGTGTGCTATTTCATTTGTGTCTTTCCTCGGAATGCTGAAAAATAAAAGAAGTTCTAACACTTGATGGTCTTCAAAACCATCAAGTCCTTGTTCCACAAACCTTTTTTTGAGCCTTTCTCTGTGCCCTTCATGCAGGTTGTGAGACAAACCCATACACTCTCCCCTGAAATAACTTTTTCTTTTAAATCTTTTCATTAACGTCTTTACCTTAATTATATCATTTTTGAGCTGACTAAAGAATAAAAACCTGTTTATTTTGGGTATTAAGTATTTTAAGAAAAAATTTTTTGTTGCTCTAATTTTACAGTAATGTTATAATTAAATCTGTATTTTGTTTGTTTTATATAATTTATCAGCCTCTGTTTTAATAAATTTGTCTACTGAATTTTGTATTAAATCTTGTCAAAATTTTGTGAGTATTTATTTTCTATATCTAAGCTCTAATGGAGGGATAGCGTATGATAAAAAAAGTAAAATCTACTATTTACCTATCTGACATAAAAAAATTTGAATCAGGTGAGCATTTCGAAAGTTACAAGTTTTTGGGAAGCAGGGTAGTAAACTATAGAGGCAAAGTTGGAACAGTTTTCTGTGTGTGGGCACCAAATGCTAAAAGCGTTTCTGTTGTTGGAGATTTTAATAATTGGTGCGGCGAAAATCACAAGATGATGAGAGTTTATGGCAGTGGATTTTGGTGGCTGTTTGTAGAAGGCATTGGCGAAGGAGAACTTTACAAATACGAGATTATTGGTGCTGATGGAAAAAGGGTTTTAAAAGCTGACCCGTATGCAATTCTTTCTGAGCTTCGTCCCAACACAGCATCAATTGTCAAAAACATCCCGGACTATGAGTGGCATGACCAGGAGTGGATGGAAAAAAGAAATTCAACTCCACCATATGACAAGCCAATCAACATTTATGAGGTTCATCTTGCATCATGGAAGATGAAAAAGGATGGAAGCATAGAGAAGGCTGGTGAGTTTTATAATTACCGTGAACTTGCACACATGCTGGTAGATTACATAAAAGAAATGAACTACACACACATAGAACTTCTGCCAGTTTTGGAACATCCGCTGGACATGTCCTGGGGTTACCAGCCAACAGGTTACTTTTCTCTCACATCACGCTACGGTAGTATTGAGGATTTTATGTATTTTGTAGATATTATGCACCAAAATGGAATTGGAGTAATAGTTGACTGGGTACCAGCTCATTTTTGCAAAGATGAGCATGGACTTTATAGGTTTGACGGAACGTTTCTTTATGAATATGAAGATGAGCTTTTGAGAGAAAACTACACGTGGGGTACTGCCACATTTGACTTTTCAAAGCCACAGGTTCAAAGTTTCTTAATTTCAAGTGCAATGTTTTGGTTTGATGTATATCACATTGATGGAATAAGGGTAGATGCTGTTTCTCACATCATCTACATGAACAACAACCAGAAAAATAGATATGGCGGGCATGAAAACATAGAAGGAATTGAATTTATAAAAAAGCTCAACAAGGCAATATTCTCAAAATATCCAAATGTCCTGATGATTGCCGAAGAGTCAACTGCATTTCCTCTGGTCACATATCCAACATACGATGGAGGGCTTGGTTTTAACTACAAATGGAACATGGGATGGATGAACGACACCTTAAAGTACATGCAAAAACATCCCAACGAGAGAAAACATCATCACAATCTTTTGACATTTTCCATAATGTACGCATTTTCTGAAAACTTTATTCTGCCGTTTTCACACGACGAGGTTGTTCATGGAAAAAAATCTTTGCTTGACAAAATGCCAGGTGATTACAACCAGAAATTTGCAAACTTAAGACTTCTTTATGGCTATATGTACACACATCCGGGCAAAAAGCTCCTTTTCATGGGTGGTGAGTTTGGTCAGTTCATTGAATGGAGATTTTATGCATCACTTGACTGGCTACTTTTGGACTACCCCATGCACCGCATGCTTCAGCACTATGTTAAAAGTTTAAATAGGTTCTATTTAGAAAACAAAGCTCTGTGGGAGCTTGACCATAAAATGGATGGTTTTAGATGGATAGATGTTCACAACTGGCAACAGAGTGTCATATCATACCTGAGATTTTCAAAAGACCCTGATGATTTTCTTGTTGTTATTTGTAACTTTGGCCTTGCTTCATATGAAAATTACAAAATAGGTGTGCCAAGAAAAGGTGTATATTTGGAAGTATTTAACAGTGATAAAGCTGAATTTGGTGGTAATAATATAGTAAACACTGAAAAACTTAAAACAATTGATGAAGTATGGCACGGATATAACCAGTGCATAGAATTTAGTCTTCCTGCTCTTTCGTGCTTGATTTTCAAACCTGTTGAGTTTTTTGATAGTAAGCCCGAAAAGGTCAAAGATACTGACAATAACTTATTACAAGGTGGTGGTTAACATGATTACTCCCAAGCGTGAGATTATAGCAATGATTTTGGCAGGTGGGCAAGGAAGTAGGCTTAAAGAGCTTACCAAAACAAATGCAAAACCAGCCGTGGAGTTCGGGGGAAAGTACAGAATAATAGACTTTACTCTCAGCAACTGTACAAACTCATCAATTGACGTTGTTGGTGTTTTGACCCAGTATCAGCCATTTACACTGCACTGTCACATTGGAATTGGGACAGCATGGGATTTGGATCGCAGCAAAGGTGGTGTTTACATCCTACCACCTCACACAAACGACAGTGGGGGAAACTGGTACAAAGGAACTGCAGATGCTATTTATCAAAATATGAACTTTGTTGAACTCTTTTCGCCAGAGTATCTTTTAGTACTGTCAGGCGACCATATCTATACCATGGACTATCAAGAGATGTTCAAATTCCACAAGGAAAAAAAGGCTGACGTGACAATTGCATGTATTGAAGTCCCAATTGAGGAAGCTTCAAGATTTGGAATCATGAACACAAAAGAAGACGGTAGGATATACGAGTTTGAAGAAAAGCCAAAACATCCAAAAAACAATCTTGCATCAATGGGGATATACATATTTAACTGGGATAAACTAAAGAAGTACTTGAAAGAAGATGCAAAAGATGAAGAATCAGCACACGATTTTGGAAAAAATATAATTCCCAAGATGTTAAAAGGCGGTGAAAAATTATTTGCATATAGGTTCATGGGCTACTGGAAGGATGTGGGAACAGTTGAGTCTTACTGGGAGGCGAACATGGACCTTTTGAATGAAGAGTGTGATTTAAACGCACCAAGTTGCACTTTAGACCTTTACAACGAAGAGACAAAGATTTATACTTCATCAATTGCATATCCACCCCAGTACATAGCCCCTTGTGCAAATGTCAAAAAGTCGATGGTAGTAGAAGGTTGCAGCATCTGGGGTGAGGTTTACAATTCAGTTTTGTCATACAACGTATACGTAGGCCAAAATACCAAAGTTATAAGCTCTGTAATACTTAGCAGCGCCTCAATTGAAGATGGTGCTATGGTCGAAAATGCAATTGTGTGCTCAGGGGCAAGAGTTACAAAAGGCTGCAAAGTTATTGGAAAACCGGGGAAAATTGCAGTTGTTCCTGAAAACAAAAAGGTAACCTCTGACATCATAGTTTCAGAATAATCTTAATTGGAGGAGATTAAAATGCTTACAAATTACTTAGGTATTGTGAGCCTTACAGAAAATGAAAGTAAACTCAAAAGCCTTACTGCAACAAGACCGTTAGCTTCAATTCCTATATTTGGTAGATACAGGGTTATTGATTTTGTGCTTTCAAATCTTGTCAATGCAGGGATCACAAACGTTGGGATTCTGGCTCCAACTAAGTCCAGGTCCTTGATAGACCATGTTGGAACAGGCAAACCCTGGGATTTGAACCGCAAGGTTGATGGTCTTTACATCTTCAACTATTCCTATGAACCGCCTTCCATAAGCGATATCAAACTTCTAAAAAGTAATATGGAATTTTTACTTCGCAGTAGAAAAGAAATGGTAATTTTTACTTTATCCCATATGATTTGTAATATAGATTTTGAAGATGTGGCTAAATTCCATGAAGAAAGTGGTGCTGATGTGACAGTTGTATATAAAAAGATTGCCAATGAAGATGACCTTTTTTTAGAATTACCAACCCTGATGCTTGACCAGAATTCAAATGTAATGGGAATTGGAAAAAATATAGGAAGACGCACAACTGTCAACATATCTTTGGATATGTTTGTGCTCAGCAAAGAATTTTTGATTGACTGTATTTTGACATGTCTTGAAAATGGTAACTGTACAACATTCAGAGATTTTATCTATAAAAATGTTCAGAATATTAATTTAAAAGCTTATGAGTTCAAAGGATACGTGGGATGTATAAATTCTATTTCTTCATATTTTAAAATATCAATGGACATGTTAAATGTTGAGATCCAACGTGAACTTTTTTCAGAGGAAAGACCCATTTATACAAAGTCCAACGACTCACCACCCACAAGGTATTTTTCCACATGTGAAGTTGAAAATTCCTTTATATCAAACGGATGCCTTATTGCAGGCAAAGTGAAAAATAGTATAATCTCAAGAGGAGTTGTAATAGAAAAAGATGCAATTGTTGAAAACAGCATAATATTCTCAAAATGCATAATCAAAAGCGGTGCTATTTTGAAAAATGTCATTTTAGACAAAAACGTGGTAATAGATGAAAATGCCACATTGATCGGGCATAACAAAAATCCTCTTGTGATGGAAAAGCAAAGTTTTATAAATTTAAGCCAGTTAAAAGAGGTGAAAAGATTATGAACGTCTTGTTTGCGGTGTCTGAAGCATTCCCTTTTGCTAAAAGCGGAGGTCTTGCAGACGTTGCCTATTCTCTGCCAAAAGCATTGAGAAAATTGGGTGTTGATATAAGAGTTATCATGCCCAAATACGCTGATATTAGCCCTGACTTTTCCACAAAGATGAAACATATCTGTCACTTCACAGTACCTGTTGGCTGGCGAAACCAGTACTGCGGCATTGAGTATTTAAACTTGGATGGCGTTCCATTCTATTTTATAGACAATGAATATTATTTCAAAAGGCCTGGATATTACGGATACTATGATGATGGAGAAAGGTTTTCATTCTTTTCAAGAGCTGTATGTGAAGCTGTATATCATCTTGACTTTGACGTGGATATCATTCACGTAAACGATTGGCACACAAGCATAATCCCGGTTTTATTGAAAGCTCATTATATGCATTCTGAAAAGCATCGAAAAATAAAGACAGTTCTCACAATACACAATTTGAAATATCAGGGTATATTCCCAAAAGAAGTTATGCATGATCTCCTTTCCCTTCCTGATGAATACTTTGATGAAAACAGGCTCAAATTCTATGATGCAATTTCATTCTTAAAAGGAGGCATAATCTACTCTGATAAGGTTGTAACTGTAAGCAAAACATATGCAAACGAAATCAGAACACTTTCTTACGGCGAAGGTCTACATGGACTTTTGTCTGGGATTGGAGAAAAATTAACAGGTATTGTCAACGGAATTGACTATGAAGTTTATAACCCTGCAACAGACAAATTTATATTTGTAAACTATGATGCAAATACGTTTGAGAGCCGTAAAAAGGAAAACAAATTCAGACTCCAGCAAATGTTGAATCTTCCAGTATCTGATGAGATTGTGCTAATTGGAATGGTTTCGCGCCTTACAAAAGAAAAAGGAATTGAACTTATTGAAAGAATTTTAAATAAACTTTTGACATTGCCAATCCAACTTGTAATTTTGGGCGCTGGTGATTACCATTATGAGCAAATGTTCAAACACTATGCAGGTGCATTTCCTTCAAAGGTTTCGGCAAATATATGTTACAGCGAAGAACTTGCACGAAAAATTTATGCCGGCTCTGACATGTATCTTATGCCATCTTTGACAGAGCCTTGCGGAATATCCCAGCTGATTGCCATGAGGTATGGAAGTGTGCCAATTGTCAGAGAGACAGGTGGACTTAAAGATACTGTAAAACCATACAACCAGTTTACAGGTGAAGGCTGGGGATTTTCTTTTGCAAACTATGAACCGGCAGAACTTTTTGCTATCATAAAATACGCACTTTCCATATATACCGACAAGGCTCAGTGGAGGACTATTGTTCATCAAGCAATGACAAGAGACAATTCGTGGAATGCCTCAGCCTACGAATATCAAAAGGTTTATGAAAGTCTTTTAAATTCATAAAAATTTTATTGGGAGGAAATTTTTTAATGATAGGCGGAATTAAGGGCCTTTCAAAAGAAGAACTCAAAGAAAAAATAAAGCAGGATTTTCAGCGAAAGATTATATCCCTCTTTGCAATTGACCCAAAAGAAGCAACAACTTATCAGCAGTACCTTGCTCTTGGGGAGGTTATAAAGGAATACTCTTTTGAGAGATGGCTTCAGACGAACAAGTACTACAAGCAAAACGATGTAAAACAGGTGTATTACTTTTCGATAGAGTTTTTGCTTGGCAAACTTCTTGTCAACAACCTCATAAACTTGGGAATACGCGATGTCTGCAGAGAAGCTCTAAACGAACTTGGTATAACTCTTGAAGACATTGAAGAGGCAGAAAGAGAACCGGGCCTTGGAAATGGAGGCTTAGGAAGACTTGCCGCATGTTTTCTGGACTCTATGGCTTCAATGGGTCTTCCTGGTCATGGAAACGGGATAAGATATCGATACGGGCTTTTTGAACAAAAAATTCAAAACGGGTATCAGGTTGAAGTGCCCGACAACTGGCTTTCTGAAGAGTATGTGTGGGAGGTAAAAAGAAGCGACAGAGCCTGCGTTGTAAAGTTTGGTGGAACAGTGCGCTTTGACATTGTTGATGGAAAACTGAAAGCTTTTCATGAAAACTACGAACCCGTTTGGGCAATACCTTATGATATTCCTATAATTGGATATGGCTGCAATACTGTAAATACCTTGAGGCTTTGGAGTGCAGAGCCGTTCGAAAATGTATTTGATTTTGCTTCGTTTTCAAGAGGTGACTATATTAAAGCCGTGGAATACAGGTATATGGTGCAGTCCATCACCCAAGTTTTGTATCCAGACGACACAAACGAGCAAAATAGGATTTTAAGGCTCAAACAAGAATACTTTTTTGTATCAGCCGGAGTTCAGAGTATTATCAGGAGATTCAAAAAAAGAGGAAAGCCTATATATGAACTTCCGAACTATGTAATGATACAAATCAACGACACACATCCAGCCCTTGTTATTCCAGAGCTTATGCGAATCTTGATTGATGAAGAGGGTTTGGGCTGGGAAGAGGCATGGGAGATTACAACTAACACTGTTGCATATACAAATCATACAATAATGGCTGAAGCTTTAGAGAAATGGCCAATTGACATGGTAAGAACCCTTCTTCCAAGAATATATACAATTATTGAGGAAATCAATAGAAGATTTTGCAGTGAAATGCTTGAAAAAACAAACGGTGACTGGCAAAAGGTTTGCAATGTAGCTATCATTCATGATGGTCAAATAAACATGGCACACTTAGCTGTTATTGGAAGCAAGTCAGTAAACGGTGTTTCGAAACTTCACACTGAAATTTTGAAAAATGAAGTCTTAAAATGTTTTTACACTTTATATCCAGAGAAATTTAATAGCAAAACAAATGGAATTACACACAGAAGGTGGCTCATAGAAGCAAATCCTGATTTGGCAAGGCTTATCTCTGAAACTTTGCAGACAGACAGGTGGATAAAAGAGCCAATGCTTATGCTAAAGTTCAAAGACTTTGCTGATGATAAACTTACTCAAGAACTCTGTGCAAATATTAAATTTAACAACAAAGTAAAGCTTGCAAAGTATATAAAAGACAAGTACAACATTGTTGTTGACCCACGATCTATCTTTGATATTCAGGCAAAGAGGCTTCACGCGTACAAACGCCAGCTTTTAAATGCACTGCATATTTTGCACCTTTACAATATGTTAAAGGAAAAGCCTTCTTTGGATATCTACCCTCGGACATTCATCTTTGCAGCAAAAGCAGCACCTGGTTATATTCTTGCAAAAAAGATTATAAAACTCATAAATTCCATTGCTGAAAAGGTCAACAAAGACCCAGATGTGAAAGACAAGCTCAAAGTGGTGTTTCTGGAAAACTACTGTGTGTCTTTGGCAGAAAAGATTATTCCTGCAGCTGATGTGTCAGAGCAAATCTCAACAGCCTCAAAAGAAGCATCTGGCACAGGGAACATGAAGTTTATGATGAACGGTGCAATTACCATTGGAACCTTAGATGGTGCAAATGTGGAGATAAAAGAGGCGGTGGGTGATGAGAACATAGTCATTTTTGGCCTTTTAGCTGAAGAGGTCTTGGACTACTACAAAAATGGCGGGTACAGTAGCTCACAGCTTTATCAAAAGGATTTGAGAATCCGAAAAATTATTGACCAGCTGATTGGAAACTTCTTTGATGTGCCAAAAGATGAGTTTATGGATATTTATAATCACTTGATAACATACAACGATGAGTATTTTGTACTGAAGGATTTTGACTCTTACCATGAAGCTCAAATGAAGATTGATAAGCTTTATAGAGACACAAGGCGCTGGCGCAGGATGATGATAATCAACATAGGAGCATCTGGAATTTTTTCAAGTGACAACACCATTCAAAAGTATGCAGATGAAATTTGGCATATAAAAAGGGTTGAAATCCCGGATTAGGTCTTATTTTAGTTTCTCTAATTGTTCTGATATATACAAATGGTATAACATACCTGTTATCGGAGGCTGAAGTTACGTAAGATAACGGCAGCAGAATCAAATCAATAGATTATATCTGTCTTTGCAATATTGATGTGCATAACTATATACTATTTTAAAAACCAACCATAAAAAGGGTAAAAATCAATAAAATTTAATTTCGAATTTTGTAAAAAATTTATATTGTTTTTTTTTTTTTTTTTTTGATATTATGAAAATAAATTAGTTGTCAAAGAGGTGATATTATTCCATTAATACTTCAATATATTAAAAAAGGTTAATTTAATATTTAATAAGGCATGTTAAATAATCAAACTAATAACGGGAGGGATAGGTTATGAAAAAAAATATTATTTTATTTTTATTGCTTATTGGTATTTTCATTGTAAACTGTTTTTACTCTATAAAAGCTGAAGCAGTTTATAATTCAGAAGGTGCAGTTTCATACGCAAATGCATGGGCATTAGACAGAAACCCTAATTACCCAAGTTTTTCAGCAGATTGCACAAATTTTGTGTCCCAAGCAATGCATGAAGGCGGAAATCTTCCATTTGACAAACAAAATGGTTGGTACTGTGAGAAAGTTCTTTGGTGGTGGAACTGGGGGACAGCTTGGAGTGTTGCCAATGATCTTTATAAATATTTATCAAATCCGTCGAGAGGAACAGTTTTAGGCAAATGGGGACCAAGTCAACAAAGCGATATCAATTATAATATAACTCGAGGTGATATTTTGTTCTATGATTGGAACTCTGACGGAACATACGATCATGCAGCAATCGTTGTTGATTATGGTCGTGATGCTTATAGACCGGACATTATCGGTGATCTTCAAAATCAACACACAACCGACACGTATCATGCAATTTGGCATTTAAAACCATATAATGACAGAGCATCCTCAACAACAATAACAGCAATTCGTCCAAAATAAGAAAATGAAATGGAGGGATAAAAATGTATAAAAAGAAAGTTTTGGTTTCAATTATCTCTATTTTAGTTTTGTTTGGCGCAATATTAATAAGCATCGGGGTCAAAAGTAATCAAGATATAACCAATGAACAAGAAATAAAGAAAACAGTAATAGGTGCTTTGAAGATTTGGGAAAAACTTGTTTTTCCTTCTGAATATACAAAGTCACCAGAAATAAAAATTCCTGCTGAGGTAATAGAAAAAAAGATTAAGGAAGTTACTGATGAATGCAAAAAATATTTTAGCAGCAAATCTGGATGGCTTGCAAACAGATTAGAAGTTTACCGAAACGCTGTGCTTGCTGAAGCATATCCCTCATCAAGTATTAGAACAGCAGAAGATAAAATAAATGATATAAAATTTTTAGAAATAAAAATTAATGGAGACACTGCAATGGTTGTAGTTGATGTATATGAAGAAAACAAAGCCGTGTTATCAGGTTTAGATGAGTCTAAAATTCCTCCTGCAGAGTTGAATAAAATAAACAATATTGATATTTATAAAACAACATCTGGTAAAGAAGAGGATATTATTAAGAAAAAGAAAGAAATAGAAGAACAAATTAAAAAATTACCCAAAAAAACTTTTTTAATTAATAGAGATGCTGTTATTCGCTATTATTACAATTTAGCAAAAGAAAATGGCGAGTGGAAGATAACTTCAGAAAATTTAGATTATCACCCAGGCCCACAAAATTGATAAAAAGAAAATTAAATTATAAAAGGCAGGCTGAAAATCAGAGTGAAATCCAAAAAGCCTGCCTTTTTAGTTTAAAATTCTATTGCTCTCAAAAACGCGTTGGCTATAATCATATGGCCTGTTAAATTTGGATGGATTCTGTCAAGCGCAAGTGCATATGAATGATAATGTTTTAAGAACCTGTCAAACTCCTCTTGCACATCTACAAAAATAGCGTTATGTTTTTGAGCTATTTCTTTCATTGCAAATCTGTACTCATCCATCTTTTTCCTCATAGCATCATTTTTGTTATCATCAATTATAAATGGCGACATCAGAACAAGTCCTTTTAAGTCTGGCTTTGTAAGATTTATAAGCTCATCCAAGGTAGACTTGTACTCATCCAAATACACATGGCACTCAGGAATAAGTGGATTGTCAAACTGTCTCCAAACATCATTTATACCTATCATGATAGAAAGCCAGTCAGGCTTTAAATCCAAAACATCTGTCTGCCAGCGGGATTTGAGATGCCTTACAGTATCTCCACCAACACCCATGTTTATAACTCTTATTTTGCTCTCAGGATACTTTGAAAGAAGCTGAGCTTGTACAAGAGAAACATAACCGCTGCCTAAATTGTTCCAATGAAGTCCTTCGCCAACTGGTCTTGCCCTTCCACAGTCTGTGATAGAATCACCAATAAAAAGAAGCTTTGAGCCTTTTTCAATCAACATTAAAAACTCACCTTCTTTTGTAATTTTTAAATCTGCTTTGCCAAAAGTGCAGCACCAATTATACCTGCATCATTACCTAAGACAGCAGGAATTATTTTAGGTGGTGATATTTGTTTGCAATAGAACTTTTCATAAACAAGCTCTCTTACCGGTCCAAGCAGGTATTCCCCTTCTTTGCTGACTCCCCCGCCAATGCAAATTACCTCTGGTTCAAATATATTGCAAACATTTACAAGCCCTTCTGCTAAGTATTTGATGTATCTGTCAACAATTTCCGCACCAACGCTGTCTCCCATTCGCTTTGCATCAAAAGCTGTTTTTGCGTCAATCTTAGAAATATCGCCGCCTACAAGCTTCATGATAGTGCCATTGATGTTTCTTGCTGCAGCTTCTCTTGTCATGCGAATCAAAGCTGTGGCTGATGCATATGCCTCCCAGCACCCTTTCCTGCCACACGTACACTGCTCGCCATCAACACAAATAACCATGTGCCCAAGCTCTGCACCTGCATGATGTGCCCCTGTATATATTTTGCCATCAATTATAATTCCACCGCCAATGCCAGTTCCCAATGTGATTGTAACAGAAATCCTCGTGCCCTTTGCACCGCCTGCTATATACTCACCATATGCCGCACAGTTTGCATCGTTCTCTATGTTAACAGGCTTTGGAATGTATTTTTGGATCTCTTCTCTCATAGGAACATTCAAAAAAGCAATGTTGTTGCTATAGAGAATCATTCCCTTTTCATTGTCAGGTGTGCCAGGGCTTCCAATTCCAACTGAGTGAATGTCATCCAAAGAAAGCCCGCACTCTTTTACAAGATTTAAACTCAGCTCTGCCATGTCTTTCATGATTTCTGTGTAGTGCCTGTGCGCACCTGTTGGCACAGACCCTTTTTTTATAATTTTTCCTTCCTCATCAACAATTCCAGCTGCAATGTTTGTTCCTCCCAAGTCAATCCCTATGTAATACACCTTCTCTCTCCTTTCCAATCCTTAAGATTTTGATTTTATTATATCAACAAAAAGGGATTAAGTAAAATAGACTTTTTAGTTTCAATTTTTATATATTTTGCATAATAAGTTTGCATAAAAATTAAATATTTTTGTTAGTTACATGAATTGTTTTTTTTTTTTTGATATTATGAAAACAAAGAAATTTATTACATAAAAGTGGGGTGAATGAAAATAGAAAAGTGGCTACCATTGGGAAGTGTTGTTATTCTTAAAAATGGTAGTAAACCTTTAATGATTTTTGGTAGAAAACAAATTAATGTAAAAACCCAAAAGGAATTTGATTATGTAGGATGCCTATGGCCTGAAGGTAATATAGCATCCGACTTTAATTTCTTTTTTAATAATGAAGATATTGAAAAAATTTTATTTAGAGGTTTTGAAAATGAAGTTGAAATTGAATTTAGAAAAATGTTAAAATAAGGGAGGATGGTTAATATGCATGCAGTTTATGCTTATGCAGATTCCTCTAAAAATAATCAAACTATTACTTTTCCATTAAGTGTAAGTGGTGGTGGAAAATCTGGACCGATAAATTACAGTGCATATGGAAATGTTCTAAAAACTGAAACTGAATTAAAAGTTCAAATATATAAAGAAAAAAATTATATAACTAGTGAAAACAATTCTGGTAAAGGTATTTCAGCATCAGCTGGAGTAACTCTTGTTGAAGCAGGAGCTTCTGTAGGCATTGGACGTGTTTCATATAACACTTCAATTGCTCAAGGCAAAGCTGAAATAGGAGGAAAAGCTGAAGCAAGTTTAAAAAACTTAAGTTTAAATGGAGGAATAGAAGCCGGAGTTTATTTAATTGAGTGGAAAAACACTATTGGAGCTAAAATTGGCGGTGTCAGCGTCGAAGTAGGCGGTTCCTTAAAAGCTGGTGTAGGCGGAGAAATTAGAGGTGAAATCAGTAAAAAAGGTATTAGTTTAAAATTAGGCGGAACATGGGGTGTAGGTTGCGGAGTAGTATTAGACATTAAATGGTAATCACGATAATTTATAGGTTATTAAAAGGTGGTAATTATGAAATTATTAGGCAAAATATTTGAGATATTTTTTAAATTCGTTGCTTTAATACCAGCCTTTTTGGGTTTAATTTTTGGCACTATTATTTCTTTAACTAATAAATCATTTTCTTTTCTCCTATTGACGGTTATTAGTTTAACCATCTATTTATTTTTACCTGATCTGGCTTTAATTATAGGAAAATACGGTTTTGAGGAAATATGGAATCAATTTGGAGTTCAAACAAAGCCTAACTTTGTAAGAACATGGAAATTAATAAAAGCAGTATTGTTAGTATCTTTTTGCACAGCAATAATAATTTCTATTTTGAAAACAATCGAAACTAAAAACTTCTTCTACCTTTTTGGTATCCCAATTAGTGGTTTGTTGTTTTATCTGGTATTGATAGCAAATAAATTAATCCACAAATTAATATCTAAAAACCTGCAAAATAAAAATCTCGAGGAGACTGAGAAATTTGAGAAACCAAATGCTTTCTAAAAGTTCTATAGTAAAACTGTTGAGAATATTTGTATGGACAACACAAATTCTATTATTAATCTTTGGAATATATTTTTCAATAACATCGAAGAATATGTTATTTATTGAAATATTTTTAATTGTTAGTATAAGCGGTATTTTATTTTTTGAATCCTTTGTCAAAAATTTTACTACAAATATTGCTGTTAAACTTAAAATGTGGAATATGTTTAAAATATCATGGTTTATAGCCTGCGCTATCATAGCAGTGGTATTAGTAAACTATAAACCCAAAATCTTGTTGGCTTATATTCTGTTAGCAATAACCATAATAATTTTATCAATAGCAGCAGTCCTCATAATTGATATAAAAATAAAAAGTCGAAATATGAAAAAGAGCTAATCAGTGTGTGAAAAAACACATCTGATTAGCTCTCTTTGTTTTTAAAGTAAAGTTCTCATCTTTACCTTCTCACAGCAATCTTATACTCTTTCCTAAACTTAAACTCTTCCTGCTTGCCTTTGTTCCAGCACTGAACAGGTCTGTAGTAACCAACAACTCTCGAGTAAACCTCACATTCTTTGCCACA
>FPIC01009057.1_pt1 | contig 19485 bp, 21 predicted proteins | sample 1504481 | NCBI WGS metagenome assembly FPIC01 (sample SAMEA4475357, study PRJEB15587) | soil metagenome | biome: Soil; feature: Field | place: India | collected 2015-03-11 | depth 0 m
GCAAGCCGGGGAGAAGTACTGGGGCGCCGTGACGGTGTTGCTAAACGCCATAGCAGAAAAAAGAGGACTACCACACTACAGCCACAATAGAGAAGTTAAAAAAGCCAAACATAGGAAGGGGAATCGAAAATATGAAATCAAAAAAGTCAGCAATCTGGAGGGTTGCATGTAGTGGGAATGATTTCAGTTACAGGTGACCGGGGCTTAGACAATTGGGCGAGGTCATGGTGCTTGGCGGAGGGAAATACGCGGTGAGGGCCAGAGCATTTGGGCGCCGGCTCAACGAGACATGTAGTCACTAACTGGCGAATTGGCACCACTCCGAGACAGAGTCTCTGACGGGGAAAACTCCGAGGTCAGAGGCACTGAGACAGGCCAAGAGCAAATCTGAGAGCTTATAGCGAATCGGTGACGCACCATGTAGTTATTAAATGAAATGCACAAGCTTTAACGCCTAATCACTATTCTCCGACGCCATTAAATGCCGTGTCACGATACCAAAGCCCGTAAGGTATGAGCATCGCGTACTAGAAAATATATATATGGTGTAGTTTGACATCTTATGGGTAGGTGGGTGCTTCTATTATTCCTGTTACTGGCTTATCTGACATACCAACAAAACACAACGCAGGTGTTAGGCCCACAACTAAACTGGGTAATAGAGTCGAACCCATCAAATGGAACAGATAGGGCTAATAGTATATGTATGAGTGAGAAGTTCCTATATGTTGTTGGCTCCGACTACTCTTTGAACAGATCCAGGTGGCGAATAGAAATGAGAGAAAAGATAAGTGGAAAACTAAATAAAATTTGGACATATAACATCAGCGATGGTTATGGCGAACTAACAGATTGCATCATAATAGACGATAAACTATACGTCGTTGGATATGAAAAAGAAAAATCAAACACCCAAGGGGTAATATTAATTTTCAACGTCAACTTAAACTTATAAAAAATCGAAAAAGCTTTAAATATTGATATTCCACAAAAAATAACAACAGATAATAAATATCTTTATATTATCGGAATTGGTCCTCACTATATACGCTATGGAAATATTACAATAGTCATTAGTGCATGGCACATAGAAAAGAGAGCGTTAGACTTGTCGTTGATCAAAAATAGGACAGTAACTCTGGGGATCCCACTAGGCATAGCTATTAATCCAGTCACTGGTCATATATGGACGTATGGAATAGAATACTTCTTTTTCTTCAATATACCATTAATTATTATTCTTAATGAAAATTTTACTCAAATTAAATCATCTTCTTTAGATATTGCGCCATTAGGTATTACTTTTGATTACGAGGGAAATGGATATCTATTTGGTATAGGGGGTATAGTAAAAACAGATAAGGAAGGTAGAACTTTAACTTCTAGAGAATTGCCTAGATCTTATGGGTATAGGTATTCTCCACTAGCTGGTGTCTTTGTAAAAGGAAAATTGTATACCACCATATATAGCTATCTTTCTATATGGGATCCTGTAAATTTGGTAATTCTTAAGAATATGACTTTATTTACAAATATATCTGACATAGATTTTATATGGAAAATTGTTCCGGATAAATATGGCTTATACATTGTTACGTCTGTTAATAAATCTGGCGATTATAGATGGCTCATCGCTTTCGTGTCTTTACCTGTAAATGTGAAAGTGTTAGTAAAAGACAGTTTTAATAATACCAAAGATTTCCTGTTTCAACTACTAAATGAAACAGGTTTTGTCGTGGGGGCTGGTAACAGTAGTAAAAACTTCACGCTATTCAGCGGAAAAAGGTATATTGTGAAAGTGAAGGCCTTCGGCACCGAACTCACCAGCAACTTCACAGCCACAGATGGGCTAAACGTTGTTGTCGTAGTTCCCACGACAAAGGTGCGGGTAAGGGCTGTCGACGGCTTCGGCCTTCCAAGAAGTTGGCCGGTGGAGCTTATCGGCGTGGCTAAGGGCAATGGGACTATCGGACCGGTTGAGGTTTTGGGAAATGGGACATATACGGCGAGGGTGTTAGCGTTTGGGCGGTGGTTCAACTCGACCTTCTTCGCGGTGCCCGGCAAGGTACAGAACGTCTCCGTGGTAGTCCCGACCGCCCTTTTGACGGTGCGCGCTGTTGACGGCTTCGGCAGGCAGAGGGACTGGCCAGTGGAAGTTGTCGGCGTCTCGCGGGGGAGCGGCGTAGTGGGGCCGGTTGAGGTGCTCGCCGGCACCTACACGGCGAGGGTCTCGGCGCTGGGCGCTGTGTTTAACAAGACGGTGGAGGTGCGGCCGGGGGAGAACGCCACGGCCGCCGTCCAAGTCCCCACCGCCCTGCTGTCTGCGGCGGTTGTTGACGGTTTTGGGAGCCGGAGAGATTGGCCTCTGGAGATAAGAGGGGTGGCAGGAGGGAGGGGCTCTGTAGGCCCTGTGGAGGTGCTTGGGGGCCGCCGATACGTAGTCGCCGCCGCGGCATTTGGCAAGAATTTCACGGAGGTGGTCGACCTGGCCCCCGGCGCCAACGCCACGGTGGTCGTGAGGGTCCCCACCGCAAAGGTCGCGGCCAAGGTGGTGGACAGCTTCGGCAGGCAGAGGGACTGGCCCGTGGAAATCGTCGGCGTGGCCTCGGGGAGGGGCGGAGTAGAGCCAGTCGAGGTGTTGGCCGGGCGCTACGTGGCGAGGGCGTCCGCGTTCGGTAGGGAGTTCGCCGTGGAGCTCGCCGCGGAGCCCGGAAAAGTCGCCGAGGCCGTGGTGCAGGTGCCGACTGCTGTGCTAAATATCGTAGTCCTTGACGACGACAAGAAGCCGCTGGACAGGTACGTGGAGTACGTGGCGGTTGGCGGCAACTCCTCCTCCAAGCCGCCGAGGGAGCTGGAGCTACTCGCCGGGAGGTACACCATAAGGGCCCGCGCCCTGGGCAAAGAGACGTCGTCAGAAGTCGAGCTCGGCCCCGGAGAGGTCAAGACCGTGGAGCTGATAATTCCCGGCACGGCCGGCTTCGACGTCGGGGGCACCCGCGTAACTTACTCCACGGCCGCGGCCCTAGTCGCCGTAGCCCTAGCCGCAGTCGCCGGCGTTGTAGCTCTGGCGCTAAGGCGGCGGAGGAGACAAGCCAAGTAGGCCCCGCTGAAATTTTCGCCAAACTCCCCACACCCATATTTCCCCGCCACACATATTAAGAAGGGCGCAGAGGTAGGCATGGGTTCCGCCGCTGATGAGCTGAGGCAGAGGCTTGAGCAAGCCCTGGCGCCCCAGAAGCCCCCGACAATAGAAGAGGTGCTTGCCGAGATAGGGCGCAGAGGAGTCCTATCGGGAAGCCTAGATCGTGTGTTTGTTGGTTACAAGATGTATATTACTTATGTAACTGATATATTGAGAAAGATATATCCAAATGAAGAAAAGTACTTATCACTTTTTGCAGAGTACCAGTCTAAGATTTTAGAGGACGCTTTCTCACAGGCACATGAGGGGCTACGTGTGGCGAGGGATGGGGCTAGCGAGATCTTAAAAGCTAGCACGTTTGAGGGAAAGAAGACATTCTACCTCCCGCTACGCGTTTCATCACTCACGGCGTATTTCCCTGACCTATTAAAAATGGGCGAAGTAGCAGAGCTGTTTCAACTCGGCTGGCGGGCGTCTGACGAAGGTGATGCCGAAGGCCGTCCGTACATCCACACGGCGCAGCCGTGGCAGCTGTATGCTTGGCTTGCGACAAGGCCTGGGCATGTCCAGTTGAGCATTTACCGCATAAACCTTACGAATAGGGGAATTTCGCCGTTATTCGCGGCTGTTAGTAAATCGTGGAGACAGAAATGGAGCAAGGAGGACGCAATTATGAGGGTTCTCGTGTATTATAAAAAAGGCGAAGTGAGGCCTTTGCTTACATGGTGGCTTGGCGACGGGTCGGTGAAGTGGTCATTTGTAGATAAGAGACACTATAAACTACGCTTAACTGTCAAAGATGAATATAAGAGACTTATCGTAGCGCAACTTGGCGCGTATTCTGAGAGAAGAGAGAGATATGTATACATACCAGGAGGCAAGAGGCTGTTTAAGGCCCTTATAGACGCCGCTGGCCCCTACGGGAAGCTCCTCGATGCGTTGCAAGCTCATAAATGGCTTTACTTAAAGTCCATTGACCGGCCGAGACGCAGAGGAAAGAAGGCCTTTAGTGGTCCAAGAATTGACAACGTTGTGAAAATAGGCGACATAGTGATGAAATTAAGAGTTGTATTTAACGAGGGAGGCTCTCTATACGCGGAGCGGTATGTAAAGACATACCAAGAGGCAATTAATCTCGCCAATAAGCTGAAAGAACTGGGAATAAGTCCCAAGATCTACAAAAAAGCCACAAGTTACGGAGTATACATTTCCACAAAGGAGCTGAAAAAACTAACGGAAAAAGACGAAATGCTTAAAAATAGAGTCAAAGAATTCTTAGAAAATAAGTCAAAAAACCTACCAGAAAAGCACAATAGAGTTATTCAAAAACTTAGAAAAAGACTTGCCATATAAATAAGCACGCACACAAACTTTTTTACAACAACACTTATTAACAAAATCTTCTGCGCATAGCGAAACTACGTCAAATAGGCATTTTATATATGTCAAGGTAGCGGGGCCCGGATTTGAACCGGGGACCTCGGGGCTGCACGGGCACGCCCGTTATGAGCCCCGCGGCCTACCAGGCTGGCCTACCCCGCTTCCGGCGTTGTTTAATATGTGGTGAGTTTAAAAGTTTTTCGCTTGCGGGGGTTGTGGCTTAAGTTTTTATGGATGTGGATTATTGTGGTGGTTTGGGTTGAGGTCTTGAAGAGGGTTTATCCTGCCTTGGCCAGCCGCTACGGCGCGGTGGTGGGTGGGTCGCAGGTTTTTTACATAATTCTAGGCTTGGCGCTTCCGTCGAAGGATATCGATATTTTTATTGAGGATTTTAACCCTTTGTTGGTGTCGCGGGTTTTGGCCGAGGCTCTTGGCTTAGAGGAGGAGAGGTTTGAAGTTTTTAGAAAAGGCGATAACTTGGTTTTTCACTTCTTTGTGCCGGTTGGCGCGGGCGTTGTGGCCGTTGAGATTATGTCAAAGACGCATCTGGGGAGGATTTCAGAGACGCCTCTGTTCCGAGAAGTGGTGTTTGTAAACCGAGACGGGGTTGACTACTGGGCGCTCAGCCTAGAGGCCTACGCCGTTTTGCAAGCCACGAGGCCAGATGGCCCTAGAGATGTGGACTTGGCCAGGTTTAGGCTTGTTAGGGACAGGATGGACTGGGGGAGGGCGATGAACTTAGCCGAGGCGCTGGGGGTTAGGGATAAGTTGGAGGCGTTTTGCAGACAGGTATGTACGAGGTAATTGTCAAGTTTGTCGAGACTGGGGACTACGCCTATTTGGAACAAGCGGCGAGGGAGGCGTTGCGGAGTGGGGCTTATTTAGAACACGTCCTCGACCTCATTCTCTTAACGCCGGCGGAGGAGCTCCCGCCCTCGGCCAAGAGGCTGGCCGCCGGCGTGAAGCGCGTGGTCAAGAGCGCAGACTGCGGGGCGTTGCCACCGCGGCTCGTGGTGCCGTGCGAAATTGCTAAGAGGAGGCTTGGCCTCATCGAAGTGGACGAGGAGGAGGTGCCCGAGGTCGAGGCGCTGGGCGTCGCCAGGGTGGTATACGCCTTTTGTAAGGCGGTAGGGGTAATAGTGCAGTAGGCGAAATAACGCCGGCGGAGCTCGTAGGCTGAGCGGAGGGGCTGGTCTCTATAGGCGTTCTAGAAGCTCGGCGATTTTGGCCGGGTCTGCGGACCAGAGCGGGGAGCTACGCAAAACGGTGCATCTCAGCTTTTTGCCTATCTGCTGGCACTCCGCGTAGCCTTTCTGGGCTAGTGCTCTTAGTAGCTCCCCGGCTACTACGGGGGGTATGTCTGCCTTGTCTGCGACTTCGCGTGGGGTTAGCGACACGGCGTTTCCCTGTGCCTGGGCGAACCTCTCGGCTAGGGCTAGGGCTAGTCTGCAGGTGATGCCGCAGTGTGGGGGGAACTTCCTGGGGGCCACTCTATAGGAGCGTGGGCAGGAACAGGCTGAAGATGCCGTTGATTATCCATATGAGTAGGGCCAGCGCCGCGGCTCCCAGCCAGCCTACGCCCTGTAGCTTCCGCAAGGCGTATAGCCACACCAACAAGGCAAGCAGGCCGCTTATGAAAGGTATTCTAAATACGGCGTGGAAGAACCAGTATATCAACGCCCCTACCAGTGCCGTAATGGCGGCTCCGGCTAGGCTTTCTCTTTTCTGTTTTCCGGGGAATATTTTTAGGGCTAGCCAAATCGCTATTGTGGAGACAATCCACCCTACAATAAGGCCCGTCACGTCTCCCGCCAAGGACATGGAAGAAACATTGTGTCACTATTTATAAATTGTAGATTACAATACTCCGTGGATGAGTTGGCGGTCCCAGGCTGTCCCGAGGGCTCTCTCAGAGCGGTGGCGTACATCAAAGAGAAGCAACCTGGAGAGCTCGTGGTTAAGACTGTCGACGAGGATTGTGTCAAGGTTCTCAAGTTGGTTCTCCCCCTCTTCAACTACTTTGTGGTAGACGAGTACAGAGAGGGCGAGTTCCACGCCGTCAAGGTGAAGAGGGGGAAGAGTTAAGGCGGCACTCTTCGCATAGATACACGTGTTCGTGGGGCAACCCACTGGCCTTCAGCCTCTCGGCGAGCTTCTTGGCCATTGTTTCTGTATATGGCAGCTCCTTTCCACAAGAGGCGCACCTTGCCGGCGCGTCGCGGTAAATTACGACGGGCTCGTAGGGTCTCTTCTCCGGCTGTTGCCTAATTTCTATGACGCCCTCTGGGCATTTCTCTGCGCATACGCCGCAGGCTATGCAGAGGGCGGGGACTAGGCGGAGTTCGTGCCCCTTTATGGAGAGGGCGTCGGTGGGGCAGACGTTGACGCATGCGCCGCAGAGGGTGCACCCCTCTTTTACCCTAACCACGCCTGCCGGCATCCCTACGGCGATGGCCAGCATCCTCGTCTGCCACCTATCGCCCGGCTCCAGCGCCGCCTTTTCGGCCTTGACGTAGAAGGTGTTGCCTTCCCTCCCCAGTGCCTGGGACCACTTCTCGACGGCGGGCCAAAGCGGGCACTTCTCGCCTCTTGAACAGTGGGCGTAGGCAACGCCGTGCTTCGCCGCTGCTAGGTATAAGTACTGCTTGGGGACGGCGGCTATGCACTTCACCCTGACCCCGTCCTCGTCTCCGTCTTCGAAGGCGTAGTCGCAGATGAACTTAAGTGGTCTCCTCGACGTTTTTACCAAATCCGCGAGATAGGTGTCGGGCAGTGAGGGCATCTTTATGGCATCTACGGGGCACACCGAGTTGCAGAGCCCGCAGTCCACGCACAAGTCGTACTTCACCCTCACCACGGCCCTCTCCACGTATTCAAAAGCCGAGGCGGGGCAGTAGCCGGCGCAAAGCCCGCACCAGATGCACTTATCCTGCCTCACCACGACAGTGTCCCTAAGCCTAATAAACCCCCCCGTTATGAGATCTCTACGCGTCGCCGTTTTGGCCTCCTCTGGTGGGAGGCTCTGCCACTCCGCTGTCTCTGAGTGTTTTTCAGCCACTTCTCTAAACCAATTCTCGTCGGGGCCTCTGTAGGCGAAGTAGAGAGGTGTCTGAGAAAGGAGTCTCCTAAGGTCTTGGCGGCCCCTCGCTATAATAACCGACGGCTTATCTCGTCTAATCACAACTGCTAATAGACGCTACCTTTTAACTATCTCCAGCGCCTCTTCCCTGAGTCCAAGCTTCTTATCGCAGAACAATCTCTCGTCCATTTCATCCACGCGCCTAACAACGGGCTTAAACTCCATTTTTGACAACACGTCTTTTTCGATGTCTATGCCTGGAGCCGCCTCCACCAGCTCCACGCCTCCCGGCGTTAGTCGAAAGACGGCACGTTCGGTAATGTACATCACCTCTTTCCCCTCCTCTACTGCGTATCTGCCGCTGAAGACGATCTTGTAGACTTTCTCTACGAACTTTATAATCGGCTCCTCCTCCACAACAAGCTTGCAGTCCTTTACTCTGATATTCCGCTTACCCGCTGTAAAGCCCCCAGCGAAGTAGACCCTAGGCAAGCCAAGCGCTATTACGGGGAACCCGCCGGGGCCGGGCAACCTGCCGGGGAGAAACGCCGGATTGACGTTGCCCTCCCTGTCTACTTGCATGAAGCCGAGCGAAGTGGCGTCTATTGCGCCTCCCTCGTACAAAACAAATTGTTCAGGTAGTGGGATAACTGCGTAGTGTCCCATCGCGGCGCCGAAGTCGGCATCTGGCAGAGCAATTCCGCCCCACGGCCCCGATTCAACTGTTAGGTGGATAAAATCGTCGAGCTGTTCTTCTCTTATCACGTCGGCGGCCAACGCCGGGATGCCGATGCCTAGGTTCACGATCACCGGCCTGCCGAGCTTCTTCACGAGATTTACAAGCTCTACCACAACTCTCCTTGCTATAACCTTTTCCGCTGTGAGGGGGACTGGCTCATAAGCTACTTTATACGGCTCATCCCCGCTGATAATTGGGTTTAAGTCGAAAGATGCAGTTTGCCAGTGGTATTTCTCCACCTCGGTCCCCCTCCTAGTAACCACCACATAGTCGACTAGAGGCCCGGGCACAACGACGTGTTTGGGGTGGATCTCCCCAAGCGTCACAGTTCGCAAGACCTGGGCGATGACAACGCCGCCGGGATGGGCCTTGACGGCTTCAACAATTGACAACACCGAGCCGTAAATAGCCTCCTGCTCCATGCTCAAATTACCGATCTCATCCGCCGTCGTGGCTCTTATAAGCCCAACATTAGGCTTCGGCGCCTTGTAGAGTAGGTACTCTCTTCTCCCCATTTCAACAAGTTCAATTGTTACTGTCTTCCTCTTTTTTGCCAAGTCGTTGAGAAAACCGCCGTCTTGGCGAGGATCTATAAAAGTACCCAGCCCCACTCTGCTGAAGACGCCCGGAGCACCGACAGCCACCGTCCTCAGCCACCTCGTAACTATGCCTATAGGCCAGGTATAGGCCTCGACTAAGTTCTTAATTACAGCCTTCTGCAACTCCGGGGCCCAGCCGTAGAACGGCAGAAGAAAACCTCTGACAAAATCCTGGTCGGGATTTTCTAGAATCAGCTTCCCGATTTTATCTAAGCCAAAACCCGGGATGGCAGGTATGGCGTCAGAGATAATAAACAAGTTTCTAGGATGCCCACTTTTCCTGTAAGCATTTATCAATTCGTCAATAAGATAGAAGGGCGACGTCGCCGCGTTGAAGCCCGAAATCGCCACTACGGCATTATCTGGAATCTTAGAAATAGCCTCAGGAGCGGAGACAAATTTCCTAATCACGGCTTTGTTTAGGTATATTTGTTAAAACTAGTTTAAGGCAGAAGCGTATAAAAATTCCTGTTTTTGACGAAGCGACAAATCGTCGGCCTATCGTTACGACATCCAGTATAACCCCTCTGCGCCTTTTTTAACAAGGTCAGAATCAATTTCCTTACCAGCTATTTCCGTATAGAGGTAAATTTTGCTAAGCGCCAAGGCCCAGCCCTCGCCGAGCTCCTCGGCCCATTCCTGGTAATAAGTAGCAGCGGCGGTTTTCCCAACTGCTGAGAGAAGTTTTTTTGAATGAAGCTCAACACCGTCTTCTAGCGCTCTTCTTGATAAATCTTTCACGTTGTCCAAGGCTGCGAAAAGGATGTGTCTCGCCTCGTCGTCTCGAAGATTATTTATCCTAGTGGACACCTCCTCGATAAACGCCTTGCCCCCGTTTTTCCTATAGAAAACCTCCGCCATGTCGAGAGATTGTATATTACTCGTGCCCTCCCATATAGCCGTGACCAAGGCGTCTCTATGTATCTTAGCCAAGGGAAACTCTTCCAAGAAGCCGATGCCGCCCAACAACTCCATGGAGTATCTAGTAATGTCAATAGAAGCCCAAGCCGCCAAGTTTTTTACAATATGAGTCAACAGCCGGGCGTAGTGGTAAGTCTGCGAATACGGCGGCTTTTCCCCCCATGCCCCATCGCTAAAAGCCTTAGCCGCAACGAGAGTTAGAAGAAGATTTGCCTGCAACTTCGCCTCCATCTCTACTAAATCCCTTAGATATAGAGGATGTTCCACAAGCCTCTTGCCAAAAGCCCTTCTCTCGTTGCCGTAGAGATAAGCCTCCCACAGAGCCTTCCTCGCCAAGCCAAGCCCAGCAGTAGAGTTATCAATACGGGCAATCGTGAGTATCTCCAGAGCTATGTAGATACCGGCATCTAAAGAGCCTAGCAACACCGCCTCTGTGTCTTTTAATTCAACCTCACCTGTGGGTACAGTGACGGTCCCCAACTTATCTTTAAGTCTCAGTATCTTCCAGTTAGGCGAGCCATCTTGCCTATACGCAGGAGCAAAAAAAGTGGCAACGCCCTTTGCGCCAGGTCTCGGAGGCGCGGGCTTCGCCGTGATGATCGCCGCGTCTGCCAACCCCACATTACTGGTAAAATACTTAATACCCCTCAGCCTCCACACGCCGTCGGCCCCTCTATCCGCCACGGCCTCCAAACCGCCTAAGTCGCTACCAGCCTGCACCTCGGTGTAAAAAGTAGCGCCTAGCCACGGCCTTTCACTTTTCAAAAAATTAGGCAGGTACAAAGCCCTAGCCTCATCGTCGCCGTATTTGGCAAGCCCGTAGGCAGTTTGTTCCGTTACAGTAATAGTGCAGAAAAACCCGGCATCGGAAATCAAGTAACCCGACACGAAGTGGTATAACAAATCCCGCTCACGGGTAATAGTCTTAGACACAATTCCGAATCTCAACAAGTCGTATATCGTCTGGAGATGGCTTGGAGAAACCTGTACATAATTCACCTCCTCGCCCCTTACGCTCCATCTTTTTAAAACCGGCTTAGCGTAGTGGTCAACATAGTAAGCTTCTTCAATCATCTTCGTAGAGACGTATCCCCCCAAGGTGTCTAGGTCAGAATCCCCCACAAAGCTTAGATAACTAAGAAAAAGTTGAAGCGGCTTATCTCTGCGATAATAATTCTTGCCTGTGCTAAGCCATAAATAATTAAACACATTACACGAATTTATTCTCTATTTAAATATTACCATTCTTAGAAAAATCGAGTAGCAATTTACACAATCACTATTTCAATTGAGATAAACCACTATCTATAATAATAGAAAAATCGCCGCGGTTACGTAACCTGTAATCTTTACAGCTAAGGTTTCGTATACAGACGCCTAATGCTTGGCGCAACCCTCAGAGATTATTGTTTTCTGGGTTTCCACGCAAGCTTAGTGGCATTGGCTGTGTACCACATACTTTAACAGTGATAGGTCTTTCAGGTTCTCAACTGAAATTTTCAAAGTCCTATCTGTTACGTCACAGTAAAAAGAAAGTTCAAGATACAACCTCCCATTTTTCTCCTTTAATCTGTAAAAACCTTCGTGTCCGTTGATTATAATCCTCTCCCCGTTAGCCCTCCTCTTCCCGGGTTTCACCGAGATCCTCAGAGGGTATGCATCGGCGCCGTCTCGCAGGAAGTGCATGACCTCGCCGTCTCTAACCCACTTCGCACCCCCTACCTCTACATGCCTAAAAACGTCAGACGCCATCGGCATTATTACCACCCTCCACCCCGGAGGCGTAGTGAGGACGAGGAAGTTGTACACCCCCAACAGCCTATTCCCCACCGCTATGGCGTGCCACGAGAATTCAGTGGACGTCATACTCTGCCAGTTCCTCAAACACGTCGTGTTCCCTCGCCGCTTCTCTTCTGAGAACTCCAAGCTGGGGTAGTGCGTAGGGTAAAAGCCTGAGGGAGTAGTAGCTGGTGAGCATGGGAACTCCCACAAAATCGCCAAAAATGAGGAGGTTGATAAGAGTCTGGTACTGTAGAAAAAGCTTGGCTGTTTCTCTGTAGAGATCTAGGTAGAAAAGCCCGTAGAGGAAGTCGCGTACCTTCTCCTTAAACATGTACTAGCTCTTTCATAAACTGCCGTAGCCTATCAACTCCCACGATCTCCTCTGGGAACATCCTCACCTTTGCCAATATATCCGACCCGAAGAGGGTCTTAATCAGTTCAAGATTTCTCGCCTGCTCGTCGTACTTGCTCTTTATGAACCCGGTGGTGTCGCTGGCCGCCTCTTCGCTTGGGATAACCATATTCACCACCACGCCGCCGTAGGGAATCTCGTAGGCCCTCACCATTTCTACAAATCTCTGAACCACAGAGATGGAAAGGACTGTGGGTATCGTGACGAAGACGAACCTAGTCGCCGATGGGTCGGTTAGCACCTTCCGCACCTGCATGTACCGGTTGTACATGTCTTGTAGCTCTAGGAGTATGGGGTCCTTCTCAAGCTCCTTTGCCACCTTGTCCTTTCTAAACGACAGCTGCTCTTTCAAGGCCAAGGTCTCTTTTCTGAGCTTTATTGTCCTCTGCAACCACGCACCGTATAGCTTGGAAAGGCCGATGAGCCTCACGGCGTTGGCCACTGCAGCCATGTCGAAGACGACGCGGTCGTACTGTGCCCCCTCCTTCAGCACCACATCCATCATTTTGTCGAAGGCGGCGGCCTCGTGGAAGGCCGGGTTTGTAGTGGCGATGTCCACCAGCGGCTTTATGTCAATAGAAAGCTCTGCCATTTTCAACAACTCCTTTAGCAGATTTGTGATCCTCACCTTGTACTTCTCCACAATGTCGTCGTACTGCACCTCCACGGCCCAGAGGTTCTTCACGCCGGCTACTTGTTTAACCACGCCGCCTGAGAGGTCTTGTTGAAACACAGAAGTGAGGGAGTGCACTGGGTTGAAGGAGGCCAGAAGCGTCTTCTCCCCGGCCTCCTCAGCGAGGTACAGCGCAGTGGCGGCGGCCACCACGGTTTTGCCGACGCCCCCCTTTCCGCCGAAGAAGAGGTATTTAACCCGCTGGGACAGCAACTGCTTCATATGTAGTCCTCCAGCTTCTTGCTTGGGCTCCACAACTCCTCTGCAACTAGGCGGAGCGTGTCGAGCCCTTTGGGCTCTCTGTTGAGCATAGGAGTCACGGCCACGACGTATTTGCCGAACTTCTCGGCAATCTCCGCCATGTAGCGCCTCTGCTCCTCCACCTTCTTCCGCAGGTACAGCGGCGCGTCGGGCTTCTTCGCCAGCTCTGGGGGGTATACCTGGTTCACCACAATGCCGGTGAGCTTAAGGCCTAGGGACTGGAACATCTCAAGAGCCTTCTCCGTGTCAAGAATGATCATCCTCTCCGGGGTCATAACCATCATAAAGGCCGTGGTCTCGGTGTTCATGATAATGTCGCGGAACTTGAGAATGCGCCCCCTTATGTACTCCAGCTCGTTCAAGATCTCGTCTTCGTAAGTAACCTTCTGCCTCTTGAGCGAGGCGGCCACCCTCCCGTACTCGTAGGCCTGCTTCCTCAGCTCAGTTATCTTGTCCACCCACTTGCTGATCACGTCTGCAATGGCTATCATCCTAATCCCGTGGCCGAAGGGGGGCATGTCGAAGACGTAGTAGTCGTACTTCCCCTCGGACACGACGTCCACCATGGCGTCGTACACCGCGCTTTCGTACATGGCGGGCTCGGCCGCGGCGCTGTCGATATACTCCTCGATGTCTGGCGGCAGTTTATCCAGCTTGTACATGTCGATGATCTTCTTCTTTATCGACGAGACGTATTCGTTTATTTTCTTATCGGCGTCTATCTCCATGACGTAGAGGTTCTCCGCAAGTTTTACCTCCCCCTTGCCGAAGACGTTCTGCTCAAACACGTCGCTAAGCGAGGCCTGGGGGTCTGTGCTGAATACGAGCGTTTTCTTCCCCATCGAGGACAACTTGACGGAGGTGGCGGCGCTCAGCGTGGTCTTGCCCAAGCCGCCCTTCCCCGCGTAGATAAAAACCCTCAGCTTAGGATTGGCCTCTAGAAGCCCCTTGAGCCCCCTCATGATACTAGATCCGTCACGTCTCTCTCCCTTAGCATGAAGCGCTTCCAGTTCTGGATATTGGGGAACACGTAGGGCATTAGGCGTAGTGAGTAGTATGGCGGCAGGATCGGGATCCCCAGCATGTCGCCCAGGGTGATAAGCATGAACAGGTTGTCGATCTGTGCCTTAATTTTCATTATGGTAGTTGCTTGTCCATGAACAGTTAGCCCCTCTACCACATCTCTTAGTCTGTCTAAAAATTTCATGGGTTCCCCCAACTGTTTATTTAAATACTTTTGTGTCGCCCCGTCTATACTTGATCCATCCGGTGATTAAGTAATAGGTCGTTATTGCGCCCAGGATTAAGAGTAGCGCTCCAAAGGCCGCCGAGATGTAGTTCGACACAGAGACAATCCAGTTCCCGTATAGGGCAGCAGCCGCGGCCTGCACGCCTATCGGCTTATTCATCGCGGCGTAGAGGCCGTAGACGTAGGTCTCCCATGCCAGCGCCGCCAGCGTTGTGATAGCCATGAAGATACCCGGTATGAAAACGTAGGCAGTGGGCTTCTTCACGCTGGCTAGGAATATGGCGACTAACAGAAGCGCCAGCCCGGCGAGAAGCTGGTTGGTGCCGCCGAAGAAGATCCAGAGGTTGGTCCAGCTTCCGACAAAGGCAAGAAAGCCTGCTATTATTAGGATTAGAATTGGTGATATGAACTTGTTGCCCAGGGGGCTCTCCTCGAAAAGCTCTGCCATGATGAGGCGGAAGACCCTTACGAAGAGCATTGAGGTAATGAGACCCATCACAGTTACGAATATGCCGTAGAGAATGTTCATATATACGTCGGGAACCTGTAGTAGCTTAGTTGTAAGGAGCGTTGCACCTTGTACATACGCCGCGGCGCCCGCAGGCGGTTGCGAAAGCACCATGACGGCGGCTATGGAGGAGAGAGCTACGGCGCCCTCGGTCATCATCGCGCCGCCCCCAACAGGTAGGGCATCCGTCTCGTACTCGAGCTGCTTGGGAGTCAGCCCAGAGGAGACAAGACTATGCCACCCCGATATGGCTCCACACGCAATGGTTACAAATAGGATTGGCCAGAGAGGCCCGCCTTGCGCGTTCTGTAGGGGATCTACGTAAAGGGCTTTCATTGGCGTCTGCTGTATGGTCAGTCCGGTAAGCGGGGTGAATATTGCGGCTATTAGCACTAGAACAAGCGCTATGATGCTGGGCAGATAGCCCACGTAGACCGTGGGCAGGAGGAACCTAGGCATCGGCGTCACTGCCGCAATGTAGTAAAGCACCGATAGGACTAATAGCCAGAAGAGGACGGTGTTTGTACCGGGATAGGTAAGCGAGGGGTTGAAGTTGTGTGCTTTGAAGAAGTCCTGTGGGTCAAGGAAGTTGGTCCCCGGCGCCCTGACTGCCGGCACAAGCGTCACAAGGAAGTAGCCCACGAGCACAATGCCGAGAGCCACCACAGTGGCGATGAGGACATCCATTCTCATGCGGAAAACTAACGCGCCGAACACAACGCCGCCGAGGAGGACAAAGAGCACAGCGGTGAAGGTCCCCGGCACTCTGTTCAACACGTCAATGATAACCCACTCGAAAACTGCGGTTATAATTATTAGGTAGAATATGAGGTATATCAACAAGATTTTTCTCGCTCTATCGCCCAGTAGCTTATAGGTTATGGGGCCCATCGACCTCCCCTCGTTTCTCAGCGACATCATCATTGCGCTGTAGTCTTGTACCCAGCCGATGAACATGTTGCCCAGGATTACCCACAGCAACGCCGGCACCCAGCCGAAGAAGAGCACTGCGGTGAGGGGGCCTACTATGGGCCCCAGCGCCGCCACTGATTTAAACTGGTATCCAAATAGCACGTATTTAGACACGGGGAAGTACTCTACGCCGTCGAAGTATAGCCTAGCAGGCGTCGGCCTGTTAGGATCGGTTTCCCATATCTTTTTGTCAACCCACCTAGCGTAGAATAGATACGTCAAAAAATAAGCCACAAGCCCAATTAATATGTACGGACCTGGGGTATTCAGCATGTAGTAAAATTTTCTAGTCTATATAAGTATTATTTTTTAACAAATGGTGAAATCTCTCCATTAACGACCTCGTAGCCTCCACGGCTTTCTTGCAATTGTTTCCCCTCCACATGAGCTGGACGGCCCTACCCGAGGTTGATATTCTCCACGTGCCCACCTCCTCCCCCCAGCTCAGAAGCTGTTGCAACACCTCTTTGGGGGTGGATGTGTTAACCACGTAGAAAGAGCCTACCCTCTTCCCCTTTCCTCTTCTGGCCGCGTCCATAACACCTAAATCGAGCGGCGCGGCGAATCTCGTAACTACATATGTGCTTCTGCCCACGGCGTAGAAAAACATGAGGTTAAAGGGATTATCCCAAGGCGCCCGCCTTATAAAGACTCCCACCTTCCCCTCGGGGCACTCCAAGTCCACGTACAACGATGAGGGATCCCCGGCGAATTTAACAACCCTACACCCACAACTCCCAGCAACTTTTGGATTCACCTTGCGGAAAATTAACCCAGCCGCAGTGTACCATGCAGCGATAAAGACCATTATTGCCAACAAGGCCGTTAATGGGTCCATGCACTAAGTAGGCCTCTATTTTAAAAACAAACAGGGGCAATATCCCGTCCTAATATATTTATGTGCTAATCAATGCAAATGTATGGAAATAAGCAAAAAGATACATATTTCAAAGATGACCTACATGGGGCTGTTTATATCCCTCATCGGCTTCTGGCTCCTAGCCGGGGCGTTTTATTCAACGGCGGCGATTCTTGGCGCAGATTTGGAGAGCCCTTGGAGCGCTTTGATATACACAACAGCGCAAGCTGTATCCTTTGCGGTTTTGCTTAAAATCGCCGTAGCAGAGGGCGGGGGCTTTGCCTCTATATACTTCGGCGGCTTAACTCCACGGAAAATCGGAACTGCCACAGCTCTGCTAGCGGCGGCTATTGTGCTCTATTACCCCCTTGATCTGCTATTCTCACAAGCAGGTTTGCCGCCTGATAATTTCGGCTACAGATCCGGCGGGCTTGGCCTTGTACCAGTGGCGCTTTGGGCTGTGGGCGCGGCGTTTTTCGAAGAGGCTTTTTACAGAGGCTATGCCATCACTAGACTCATAAGCCTCACTAACAGCCCCCTACTGTCCTACGCCGTCTCTATTTTTTTCTTCTCGGCAATACATTTAATATTCGGCGTGAGGCTATTTTTGTATATACTAACTGTGTGGGCTCCCCTAGTCACAGTCACCTTTGTGATAACCCGAAGCACCTGGGCAACGTTTTATTTCCACCTAGTAAATAACCTACTAGTAAACTTCGTTACTTAGTGGGCGTACCTCACCGTGAGGAACACCCCCAGCGCCGCAGTTGCGATGCCTATGGTTTGCATTATTGTGGGAACTTCGCCGAGGATGATTGCAGATATCGCCAACGTGATTACGGGTAGTAGGGGCAGAGTTGCGGCTGTCTTTGCAGGACCTGCGCGGCTAATGGCCACGTTCCACGCGGTGTAGGCCAAGGCTCCTGGCACCACAGCGACATAGAGAAGGGCCGTCGCCACCTCCCAGCCGGCAAGAGTGTTAAAGTGGGCGACGACAGCGGTGGGGGCCAGAAAGGCAAGCCCCATGAGGCTTATCCACGCACTGGCGGGTCCTGGTGGGTAAATCTTATATAGCCTCCTCACGTATAGCGTGTAGGCTGTCCAAGAAAGTGTCGCCACTGAAGCCAAGGCTGGCCCCAGCGCCGACTTTACGGAGATGTATGGCGCCAGCACTAGGTAGGCCCCAGCCAGTGCCAGCAGACTACCCACTACGGCGGTGGGCGGCGGCGTCTCTCTCCTCGCGGCGTACGAAATCACCACAGTCAGTGGGCTTGCCATGACCACAAACAGAGAGGCGGCCGAGGCAGACATATAGCCCAACGCGGCGTATAGGGCAATGTTAAATACGGAGACCCCTAAGGCGCTCGATAGCGCAAGCTCTCTCATCCCGCCGGCATAGCGGGGGAAGCGAGTCATGGCGAAGATCACGGGCGTGGCCACGGCGAATCGGGCCAGAGAGAGAGCTATAGGATCTACGCCGTGTAGCGCCAAGTAGCGGCCTGCTACATAGTTGGTGCTCCAAGCAGTCACTGAGAAAAGGGCCAGCAACAGCCCCAACACTAAAGCGGGAAAAAGGGGAGTTTAAAGAATTTTCTGAATTAGCAAAACAGCGACGGGACCCTCAGCCCTCTTCTCCACCTTAAAACCAGCCGCCTTGGCGATTGTCTCAATAGTCAAAGCCCAATCAGCGTCGTCAGTTGCGGCCTCAACGGCCTCGCCGGGAGCAAGACGTTGCAGGTGTTCCATTAAAATATAGGCGGGGTGCCTCAGCCCCATCTTGTGACAACTATCATCTCTAGAGAAGCTGTACCTAGCCACTATCCTCATTTCTCGACGGGCGCCCCCACTAGGTTGCCCCACTCAGCCCAGCTCCCGTCGTATACCCTAACGGCAGGGTATTTAAGTATGTGCTTAAGCACAAACCAAGTGTGGGCGGCCCTCTCGCCGATTCTGCAGTAGGTAATCACCTCCTTATCCGGCGTTATGCCAGCTGATTCATACAGCTTTTTTAGCTCCTCTGGCGGCTTGAACTTGCCCGTGTTGGGGTCAACGGCTTGGCCCCACGGTATGTTCACAGCGCCGGGGATGTGGCCCCCCACCTGGGTCTGCTCGTTGGGGTACTCGGGCGGCGCCGTTATTTCGCCCTTGTACTCAGCCGGCGATCTTACATCAATGAGGAGGACGCTCTTCTTAATCTCTCCGTGAACCACCTTATTCATCACTTCCCAAAGGTAGGCACGTCTTGAGCCCCAGTCGACGCGTCTCACCTTGTACTGGGTCTTGGGATACCGCGGCACCTCCTGCGTAGTCGGCCTACCCTCCTTGGCCCACGCGGTTCTCCCGCCGTCCATAAGCCTTATATCCTCGTGGCCATAAGTCTCGAAGAGCCAGAAGGCGTAGGCGGCGAACCAGTTGTTGAAATCGCCGTAGAGCACCACCGTGTGGTCATTGGAAATCCCCTTCTCGGACATGAGCCTCTCGAAATCCTCCGGCTCAATAAAATCCCTCCTAACGGGGTGGCGCAGCTCCTTCCACGTTATCAACACGGCACCCGGAACATGCCACACATTGTAGGCCGTGTTGGGGTCGTAGTCCACCTCGACAATCCGCACCTTAGGGTTGTTGAGGTTTTGATGCACCCACTCAGTAGTCACCAACGCCATGTAATACATCTCGAATCGGTTTCTTAAAAAATACTAAAAGTGCAAAAAATTCACTTCGAACAAGAACATATCTTTACTATTGCAAACAATCTCAGACTGATATCCGGCGCTCAGACAAATAGGGATATTTTCGAATACCGAACCTATCTCCTAAAAGACGTTTTGTAAAAGTCTTCGGGTTTTGGGGCCTACTTTTCGCTGACCTGTTTCAAGTTCTCTTCCATGCAACTTCCCATTGCCTTGAGT
>FPIC01110319.1_pt1 | contig 19466 bp, 22 predicted proteins | sample 1504481 | NCBI WGS metagenome assembly FPIC01 (sample SAMEA4475357, study PRJEB15587) | soil metagenome | biome: Soil; feature: Field | place: India | collected 2015-03-11 | depth 0 m
CAGGCAGTTTGAGCTTGCCATTGACCCAGAAACCGCAAGGGCATACCACGATGAAACCCTACCACAAGAAGGTTATAAGAGTGCCAAGTTCTGCTCCATGTGTGGTCCTGAGTTCTGCGCCTACAAGATTTCTCAGAATGTTTCCTCCAAGATGGAGGAGATGCTACAGCTTGAAAACTGGATAGCTCCATAAACTACGGCGGGGGCTCCGCCCCCGTTAACACTTAATTACTGTTTTTGTTCCACCTCTGTTTTTTCTTCCTGAAGGGCTTTCTTTGCTCCTTCCACGGCACCTTCTATCGAGTATCTTACTACCTTGAGAGCTTTTTCACCTATTTCCGCAGCAGTCTTGACTATATCCTTGCTCACATCTAAAACCTTTGTGAGAGCTTCTGAAGGAAGCTCCCTTAGGCTTTTTTCCTCTCCGGCACTGCCCAGTTTTTTCTTTAGCTCCTCCAGCTCCTGCCTTATTCTCTCCAGCTCTTGGGCCAAGTCTCTCTTTTCTTCCATGGCTCTACCTCCTTCTTATGAATTATAAGCCTAAAGTATAATGTTTCGTATGCTCAAAATATCCGTGCCTGCAAGCACCAGCAACTTAGGAGCTGGTTTTGACGCCTTTGGTCTTGCTCTGAACCTTTACAACGAGTTTTATATAGAGCCTTCAGACCACTATGAAATTCTTGTGGAAGGAGAGGGTTCAGAAAGCCTGCCAAGAGACGAGAAAAACCTCTTCATAAGGGTGTATAAAAGGGCATGCAGTTTCTTTGGAGTTAAAGAGATTCCCGTAAGGCTCAGGCAGGTCAACCGCATTCCTACCGCCAGAGGTCTTGGCTCTTCGGCCACAGCCATACTGGGCGGTATTCAGGCATGCCTTTCTCTTAACTCTTTGGAAGTAAAGTCTGAAGAAATATTGAAATTAGCCTTTGAGTTTGAACCGCATCCTGACAACCTTATTCCAGCTCTTTTAGGGGGCTTCATAGTATGTGCCAGCTCAGAGGAAGGAATAAAGTATCTTACACTGGACTTTCCACACGAGCTTAAGGTGGTGGTCTGCGTGCCAGAGTTTGAGCTTTCCACTCAGAAGGCAAGGCAGGTGCTAAAAAGAGAAGTGCCTCTTAGGGATGCTGTCTTTAACCTCCAGAGGTCTGCCCTTATGGTAGGGACTTTGCTTACAAAGAGGTTTGACCTTCTTAGAGAGGCGGTAAAGGACAGGATACATCAACCCTACAGAGCTGAGCTAATTCCAGGCTTCTGGCAGGTTTTAAAAAGTGCCTACGAGGAAGGTGCCTTGGCTGTCTTTCTTAGCGGAGCAGGTCCTACGGTGGCAAGCCTGTGCCTTGAAGGTGAAGAAAGGGTTGGCAGGGCTATGGTGCAGGCTTTCAAAGAGCATGGTATAGGAGCGAGCTGGAAGGCTCTTGAGGTAAGCAGGCAGGGGCTTTCCGTAGAATGAAGGTTCTGACAGTAGATATAGGCAACACCTCCATAGACTTGTGCCTTTATGAAGAGGGAAGGCTTAAACATCTTGGAAAGTACCACCATCAGGAGCTTTTAGAGGTCCCTGCGGACTTGGTTCTCGTGTCCTCCGTAAAGCCTTCCGTAGAGGACAGAGTTTTAAAGCTCTATCCCAAAGCGGAGTTCATAAGAAGCGCTCATGTGCCTATAAAAACCGCCTTTGAGGGCAAGGAAAGGGTTGGCGTGGACAGGCTTCTGAACCTTTACGGTGCCATAAGGCTCTTTTCAGAAAACGTGCTGATAGTTTCCTGCGGGACAGCCCTTGTGGTGGACCTGGCGGTAGAAGGTATCTTTCAGGGAGGTTTTATAGTGCCGGGGCTTAGGCTCTCCTTAGAGTGTCTGTCTCAGAAGGCTGAGTTGATTCCCCTCTTAGAACTGGAAAGGCTCTTTCCAGATATAGGCAGGGATACTAAGACTGCCCTTCTTGGCGGTGTATTAAATCAGGCAAAAGCCTTTATCCTGCAATGTCTTGAAAGCTGGCAAGAGAGCTACAAAAGAGAGCTAAAAGTGGTGCTTACAGGCGGTGATGGCTGGGTTTTTGAGGAGCTTGGCGTGTATGACCCCCTTCTTCTTCATAAGGCTATGCTCCTTCTGAAAGGCTTTTATAGTAGCTTCTGACAAACTCCACCGCCTCCTCCCTTGTCTGCACTCTGCCCTCTAACTGCGCCTCTTCTAAAGCCTTCTTTATCCTGCCCACGAGCGGACCCTGTCCTATGTCAAGAAGCTCCATTATCTCCCTTCCATCAAGCAATGCCTTTTGAGGCACTTTTGAAAGCTTTTCTAATTTATAGTGGGTGAGGTCCTCTATAGTTTTTAAAAGCATGGCAATTTCTTCTTCAGTATCTCCACTGCCGAAAGCATCCGCTATGGAATGAAGGAAAAGGTGCGTGGCTATATGCCCGCAATCCCTCCAGAAGTTCGTCCTTCCTCTGTCTGTAAGCTGACCCTTTGAGAGGGATTCCCTTAGATAGAAGACCCTAAGGTGCTGTTCCACCATGCTCGCCACAAAATGGGTGGCTTCTTCCCCCCATCTGTAGAGCCTGCCGTAGTCTCTTACCAGCCTGGCACCAAGCTTGTCGTGGTTGTAAAAGGTAATTCTCCCCTCCCTTATTTCAAAGGTATGCGGCTTGGCAAGGTCATGAAAGAGGGCGGAAAGTTTTAAAAGCTCTATGTCAGAAAACTCACCATGCACCTGCATTCTACCCAAATCCTTCAAAAGCTCCGCATGAAGGTATCTTTCCCTCTCCTCAAGCACCCTTTCCAGCGACTCCAAAACCTTAAAGACATGCTCTTCCAAAGGATAAATATGATGCTCTCCCTGGTCTTTGACCTCCTCCCATCGGGCTGTGTCTGGAAAAAGCACCTGCAAAAGTCCATGCCTGTATAGGTCTTTTAGAACTTTATAGCTTTTGTTTGTACGTAGTATCTTAAAAAGCTCTAAGGTGATTCTCTCCGCTGGTGCCTTTTTTATAAGGTGTCCTTTTTTTCTCACAAACTCATAAAAGTCCTCTGTTAGCTTAAGCTCCTTTTCTACCGCAAGGCGAAAGCCTCGCAATATTCTTACAGGGTCCTCTTCAAGGTTTTCTAAAGAGACGGGTCTTAAAAACCCCTGCCCTAAGTCCTCTACGCCGTGGGCTGGGTCGTAGATTATGGTCTGTTTGGCACCTATGCTTAAAACATCGTCAATGCTTATTGCCATAGCATTGGCAGTAAAATCCCTTGAAAGTAGGTCCTCCACCAGAGCCCTCTCTATGTTTCTTCCTTTCAGCTGGGCAAAGTCAAAGCGGTATTTATATGGTCCGAGCCTTAGGACCACGGTGGCTATGGTGGGTCTTTTTATAAAAAGCCCCTTCTTTTCAAACTCAAAATAAGAGCCTCCAATCTTTTGAGCCAGCTTTTTTGCCACCTCTGTGGGGTCGCAGGTGGTAAGAAGGTCCACATCAATATGATAGCCAACAGGCTCGCCCAGAAGCCTGTCCCTTACCCAGCCACCCACCACAAAACAATAAGCCTCTCTTGGCAGAAGCCTTGCTATGTCGTCAAAGTAAGAAAGGTAAAAGTTCAGCCCATGGGCGGTATGCTTTATGCCCTTTTCAAAAAGTACCTTTTCCATAGCCTCTTTTAAAATATATACCAAAGCCTGTTGCCACTCGTAGGAGCCCTTAACCAAATCTTAACAATTAACCTGTAAAATTTAGGAAAGCATGCTAGGAGGTATAACCATGAAAAAGGCTTTATTAGCCTTAACAGCTTTGACCGGCACTGTTTTTGCTGCAGAAATTACCGGTGCAGGCTCCACCTTCGTTTATCCTATCCTTTCCAAATGGGCTTATTACTTTGAGAAAGAAACGGGAAATAAGGTAAATTACCAGTCTATAGGTTCAGGTGGAGGCATAAGGCAGATAATTAACAGAACAGTAGATTTTGGAGCCTCTGACGCACCCCTTACACCAGAAGAGCTAAGAAAGAATAATCTACTTCAGTTTCCTACTGTTATAGGTGCAGTTGTTATAACCTATAACCTTCCGGAGGCTGGTAAAACCTCTCTAAACCTTGATGGAAAGGCGGTCTGTGATATATACCTCGGAAAGATAAAAAAGTGGAACGACCCGTATCTTAAACAGTTAAATCCTAATGTTAATCTACCCGACAGAAACATAGTGGTGGTACATAGGTCAGATGGTTCTGGTACCACATGGATATTTACCAACTGGCTTACAAAAGTATGTCCTGAGTGGAAAGAAAAGGTAGGGTTTGGTACTTCCGTCAAATGGCCCACGGGCGTAGGTGGAAAAGGCAATGAAGGTGTAACGAACTATGTAAAGAGGTCTCAAGGTGGTATAGGCTATGTAGAATACATCTACGCTAAACAGAACAACCTACCTATGGCAAAAATAAAGAATAGAGAAGGTGTCTTTGTAGAGCCATCTCTAAAAACCATACAGTCAGCAGCATCGTACGCAAAATGGGACAAGTCTAAAGATTTTTACCAAATCCTAACGGACCAACCGGGAAAGGAATCTTACCCTATAGCAGGTGCAACCTTTATACTCCTTGCTAAGGACCAGCCAGAGAGGTCAAAGAAGGCTACCACCTTCTTCAAGTGGGCTTACGAGAAGGGTGATAAATATGCGGAAGAGCTAAACTATGTGCCTATGCCTGCCAATGTCAAAAAGCTCATCTTTGAATATTGGAAGGAACACGGCGTAGCTCCTTGAGGGTGTTATAATATGGAAATAGTGAGTTCTACGCAGGAAAAACTTAGCACAGTAAAGACAAAGGGCGTTTTCTTTGAAGTATTAGTAAAGTTTGCATTAGGCTTTTGGGCCCTTTTTATAGGGCTCCTTTTCCCTCTTCTTATAGCTCTCATACTCTTTTATGAGTCAAGGCTTGCTATAGAAAAGTTTGGCTTTATCCACTTTATAACAAATGCTAATTGGGACCCAGTAAATGAAGACTTTGGTGCCCTCACGATGGTAATAGGCACCATAATAAGCACGCTTCTTGCAGTCAGTATAGCCACACCTGTTTCTATTGGCATAGCCATATTTATAACAGAGTTGGCACCAAAGTGGTTAAAGCCCATCGTTTCTGGAGCTATTGAGCTTCTTGCTGCAATTCCAAGCATCATATACGGCATGTGGGGCTTCTTTGTAATAACACCCATAATGGCTAATAAGGTAGAGCCATGGCTACAGGCAACCTTTGGAAGCTTACCTTTGGTAGGAGCTCTGTTTTCCGGTGTTCCCACAGGGGTAGATGTGCTTACTACCAGCTTGGTGCTTTCCATCATGATAATACCCTTTATGGCTTCCGTAGTAAGAGACAGCTTTAACATGGTACCTTCCATAATGAAAGAATCTGCCTATGGACTTGGAGCAACTCAGTGGGAAGTGATAAGACATGTGGTTATACCTTATACCGCTTCCGGTATAGCGGGAGGTCTTATACTCTCTACTGGGAGAGCTTTGGGAGAAACTATGGCAGTTACCTTCTTAGCAGGCAATAATCCACAAATACCAAAATCCCTCTTTGACTCCTTTACCACCATAACGGTTGCACTTGCAAACCAGTTTACAGAAGCTGACACAGATATATACCTTTCCTCTCTTTATTACCTTTCCATGATACTTTTCTTAGTTTCCTTCGTCATGCTTTCAATAGCCAAGTTTATGGTTTTGAGGCTTGAAAAGAGGTGGAAAGTATGAGAAGAACTTATAGAAAGTTTTTAAACTTCTTTATGTTGTTTCTTTCTTCCCTTATGGCTTTTTACGGTATATTTTGGCTCTTTTGGATACTTGGAAGTCTGTTTATAAATGGTATTAAATATTTGAAACCGGAGCTTGTATATCTTGACCCTACACCACCGGGTGTAGAAGGAGGAGGGCTAAGACCAGCCTTTGTAGGACACTTTATAATAACCTCCTTAGCAACGCTTATTGGAATTCCTGCAGGCATAATGGCAGGCATATTTTTTTCCGAGTATGGTAGAAATAGTACTTTCTTTAAGGTTTTAAGACAGATAACAGACATCATGGTAAGCACACCCTCTATAATAATGGGAGCGGTAGTTTATGCCCTGCTGGTAAAACCTATAGGACACTTTAACGGGCTTTCTGGAGCGGTAGCTCTTGCCTTACTTATGATGCCAGTTATCGCGGTAACTACCGATGAAATGTTAAGGTTGGTACCTCAACAGATGAGAGAAGCAGCTTATGCTCTTGGTGCTTACAAATGGCAAGTTATAAAAGACGTAGTCTTTAGAGCGGCAAAGGTTGGCATACTCACCGGTGTCTTGTTAGGTGTAGCAAGGATAACAGGAGAAACAGCACCCTTGCTATTTACAGCTCTTAACAATAACTTTCTGAACTTAGACCTTATGAAACCTATGGCTTCTTTGACAGTTACCATCTTCAACTATGTGATGGGTCCATACGATTACTGGCATAAGCAAGCCTGGGCTTCCGCCTTTATACTTACTATGGGTGTTCTTCTACTTTCGGTAATAGCAAAAACAGTACTTAATGGAAATATTCTCAAGCCTCTTAGCCACATAGCTCGTTCCTTTACAAAGAAAGGGAAGGAGGAGAATTAAGATGGTGGAAACTCAAACAGCTCTGAAAAAAAGAATGGAGGTAATAAATCTCAACTTTTATTACGGTTCTAATCGTGTTTTGAAGAATATAAACATGCCTGTTTATGATAGAAGGGTTACCGCTCTTATAGGACCTTCAGGTTGTGGAAAAACAACTCTGCTGAGATGTTTTAACAGAATGCATGACTTGTATCCGGGCAATAGATACGAAGGTGATATTTTGTTAGATGGCAAAAGCATCTTTGACAAGGATATAGACCTTATAGAACTTAGAAGTAGAGTAGGCATGGTTTTTCAAAAGCCTACACCTTTTCCCATGTCCATTTTTGACAATGTAGCCTTCGGACTTAGGTTAAAGGGAGTAAAAGGTAGCGAACTAAAGGATAGAGTGGAAAAAGCTCTAAAGGATGCTGCCCTGTGGGATGAAGTAAAGGATAGGTTAAAGGAAAGTGCCTTTTCCCTTTCTGGCGGACAACAGCAACGACTTTGTATAGCAAGGGCTATAGCGGTGGAGCCTGAAGTACTTCTTTTTGACGAACCCACTTCTGCCTTAGACCCTATTTCTACAGCAAAAATAGAGGAACTTATAGTGGAACTAAAAAAGAACATAACCATAATTATCGTAACTCATAATATGCAACAGGCAGCGAGGATTTCTGATTACACAGCCTTTATGTATTTGGGAGAACTTGTGGAGTTTGGTCCCACAGAAAAGATTTTCACAAAACCAGAGAAAAAACTCACTGAAGACTACATAACAGGAAGGTTCGGTTAATATATTTTTGTGTTTATATACAAGAGGTTTGTACAGTTCTATGAAACAGACGCTCAGGGCATAGTGCATCATTCCAACTACTTTAAGTACTTTGAAGAAGCAAGAGGAGAACTTTTAAGGTTCTTGGGCTATCCTTACTCAAAGCTCAGGGAAAAGGGCTTTGAAGTAGTGCTTTTGAAGGCTACCTGTGAGTTTATAAAGCCTTTGTACTATGATGAAGAGTTTGAAATAAGGCTGAGACTTGAGGAGCTAAACCGCTTTTTCTTTACCTTTTCTTACGAGGTTTTCTGTAAAGAGTTAAGAGCAAGAGGAAGCACAAAGCACTGTATTGTAAAGGAAGGTAAAGTAGCTTCTATACCAATAGAAGTTAAAAAAAGGCTTGAAGAATTTTTCTACTCTTTTTAGCCCTCCTTGTGAGGCACTTCAAGGAATTTGTAAAGCAGCTGCCTTATCTCTCTCATATCCTCTTCAAGCCTGTCAAGCCTCCTGTTCATCTCGCTCTTAACCTCCTTTAGCTCCTCATAAAGCCTGTCAATCCTTTTGTTAATATCCTGCTTCAGTTCAGTAATCTGCTCACGCACCTCCTGCCTAAGCTCGTCGGTTCTCTTATTTGACTCATCTATCCTTTTGTTAGTATCTTCAATCCTCTTGTTCAAAAGGCTCACAGCAAGACTTATTACTACTGTCAGGGCGGATATTATGGTTATAACCTCCGCTATGTTCATGGCTTAGCCTCCCTTTAAAGTATAGCCCTTTACTCTACCTTTTTCAAGTCTCTGTAGGCGTTCAGGAAGCCCGAGATGATTCCGATAAAGAAGAAGAAGAAAAGCCCAAAGGGAAAGGTTTTTACCTTAAACAGCCCCTCCATAAGCCATTTGTCAAAGGCAAAACCCACCAGCAAACCCGCCATAATACCACCCAGAAGGTTAAAGCCTACCGTAAGGGCAAGAAAGTCTCTGGACTTCATACTTCATATATGCTACCATACCTTCACAATAGCTTCACGCAGTGGTACTTTTAAAGATGCCATAATTATAACCATGAGGACAAAAGGTTTCAGCCTTGTGGAGCTTTTGATTGCAATGGCTCTAATTGTCATACTGGCTTCGGTGGCTATTCCACAGCTTCAGAGGTTCTACCGCACTTACAAATACAACGAGTATGTATTGGAGGTGGAAAGCACCATAAAGTGGGCAAGGCTGGTGGCTATGGAAAGGAGCACAAACGTGTCTGTGTGCGTGCAGGGAACTTCTCTGACAGTCTATGATAATGGCACTTCAAGAAGCCTTCAATGCTCGGGAAATGTGTTAAGAACAGTAAATATAACAGACAGCTTTGTGTCTATACAGGGAAGCAGCTTCAACTTTGACCCAAGAGGGCTTGGTATAACGGCTGGGAACGTGCAGGTCAAAAGGACGGATACGGGTAGCTGTGTGAAATATACGGTGCAGAGCCTTAGAGGCTTTATTTTAAAGGAGGTATGCTCATGAGAGGCTTTACTTTGGTAGAGGCTCTGGTGGCTGTTATGGTCTCCTTCTTAATAGCGGTTGGTATAGCAGGTATGATTACTTCCTTCGGGCTTTTTACGAGGGATAACGTGCTTTATACATGTCTTCTGAACGCAGCCTCCTCTGCCATAGAAGCCTGCAAGGGAGGACAAGCAATAAGTCAAGTCAATTGCGGGGGTTACACGGTTAGCGTAGGCCTCTCTGGAAACTGCATGCCAGCACAGGGTCAGTGTTCGCAGGTGTCAGCCACAGCCACTGCAAGAAACAAAAGCACGAGCCTTACAGATATGATATGCAACGTGCAGTGAGGTGATAGACATGAGAAGGGGTTTTTCTCTTGTAGAACTGCTGACCGCCATAGTGGTGGCAGTCATAATCTTGGGGGCTATAACTGGTCTTTTCATAGGTTCAAACAACGCCTTCAGAACAGGCAGGAATGTGTCCGGGCTTACTGAAGATGTAAGAAATGCCATAAGCACCTTAGAGTTTGTCTTTTCAAGATGGGGGGCTGGAGTGCCCTGTAAAAATAACAACTGCACCACCGCCTTGCAGAATATAAAAAGCGGGACTCTGCCGGACTGCGACGGCTATCCGCCCACGGACCCTATGTGCATTACCGCAGGAAGCGATGTAAGGTTTTATGCAAATCTTTACGGAATAGGCTTCGTGGTAAGTGTTAGCGGTAATAATGCAAATGTTATCAGCTGCAGGCTGTCAAACAACTCAAAACAAAACTGCTACTATGTGTGGAACGGTGGAAGGACCAAGTTTGGGACAGGTACAGATGGAAGGCTTGTCTTTGTAAGGCTTAGCGGTATAAGTGGTGAGCAGGACTGTCTGGGTGGGACGCAAACCATAAGCATAAGCGGGCAGGTTTATGAATGGGTCACACTTCCGCAGAGCACCACATTAAGCCTGAGCCCTGGAGATTACATCACAAGAGTGCCACACGGAATAAGGCTGTATGTTAGCAATGGGGTGCTTTACATGGACAGGACCGATATGGCAGATAGCTGTGGTGATAGTGAGAGTGCTGTGAAAATAGGCAATGTGCAGAGCTTTAACGTGCAGAAGGTGGGAAGAGCAGTAAGGGTTGATGCGGTTTTTGTAGGAAGCGACGGCAAAACATATCCTATAACAAGATACTTCGGGAGGTGATAGCCATGAGGCAGAAGGGCTTTGCACTTGCAACGGTGCTTATACTCGGCGTGGCTCTGTTTGTGATGGGTTTGGGTGCCATGTATATGTCGGAAATGGGCTTTAGGTCTGTATATTCTGAACAAAGATGGCATATGGGGGAAAAGGCGGCAAATTATGGCATAATGCAGGCGGTTCAGAAGCTAAACAATACAGACTGTTCTGGTGCAGGAGGCAGCTATCAGGTGAACGGCTTTAACGTGCAGGTGCAGACGGTTTCCGCAGGAGGTGCCTGCTTTATATGGTCTTCCGCCACAAATGGTAGCTCAAAGATAGTGAAGGTGGGCGTGCTTGTGGTGGGAAATGCTCCGAGCGATTATGGTGCTGCTGTGTTTAGAAACCTAAGCAATTTAAGTATGAGCGGGTCTGCTGCCATAGTTAGTTGTGATACAAGTTGCAGAACTTCTGCTTTAATAACAGGCAACAACCTGCAGAGCCCACCGCAGGAAAATCTTGTGACCACATGCCCCAACAATCCAAAGGGCGTGACAGCTCTTGTAGACCCATATGTGGTAGTAAGCGAGCTTCTGAACAGAAACCTAACAAGCAGTATATTTAACGGTCCCACAGACAGGAACGGGCTTATACAGACCCTTTCCAGCAATTTTGGAGTATCCTTCAACAACGGCACGCCTAACGGCATTGTGGGTACCTATACCCCGATAACGAACCAGAACGGACAGATAGACACCACAAAGGTAAATTCACAGAACCCACCCACTTATGACGTGTGTAATGCTCTTTATAACAACTGCAGTGCCTCTGGAAATACTATAACATGCTCTGGAAATACTAACTTAAACTTTGTCTGGAATGGCACCGGTTATGATGTGCAGATTTCGGGTGGAAATACCTCAGGGCTTCCTAAGAACACTACCGTAGCAAGGTGCAGCAAGATAGATTTTGGTCAAAATGCAACGATAACCTTTAATGGCTTTACGGGTGGCGGTGTTATAGCGGGCAACCAGATAAACTTCAATGGAAGTGTAAGTGCAAGCGGGTCCCTGACGCTGGTGGCAAGGAACGAAGTAGAAGACCAGTCTAACAACATAACCATAAGCAACGTGAACCTGTTTGCTCAGAATATAGACCTTGACAATAACGGGCTTCAGTGGAATGGTGGTGTGCTTTACAGTGGTGGTGCGGGCGTAGGAAACTTTGACATAGACCTCAATTCAAACAGTCAGCTTGGAAGCCCCCAAAATCCTGTCCTGATAATATCTGACAACAACATAGAAATAGAGAGGAACGGAAATGCCAGCATAAACGGCATTGTGTATGCTACGGAAGCCAACAACAACCTTAGTGTATCTGGTAATGGAACCTTCCAGTTAAATGGCATGTTAGTGAGCAACTCAACAAACAACAACAATGCCAACATAAGCGGAAACTTTCAGATAGTGTTTAACGCAAACATCATATCAACACTGGCTCAGAAGTATAGCTTTATAAACCCTCCAAAATGCGCAGGAACACCCAGCGTGGCTGTGCCTTTTATACAGACAAAGACTACGGTATACTAATGGTATGATGATAGAAAGGGCAAAAAGGGAACTTTTAGCTAAGAAAAATAAAGAAGTGATAAATAAAGCTTTTCCTGATATATATAAACTTATACAAAAAACAAGAAGTCCAGTCAGGGTTTTATTTGAAAAAGAGGGTCTTGATGCAGAGCTTGGCGGCGTTAGAATATACGGTGGTGATGCCTATAAGGCAAGTATGCAACAGGTTGAAAGGTTCAAAGCTATAAAACCAAGGATTAATAACTATGTTGAGATTGAGATGCCTCCGGACAGGAAGGAGGTAATCGCCTTTAAGTATGGCAGATTACTATGTGAAAAGACCGGAAGAAGGTTTGAGCCTGTAGATTTCACAGAAACTGGACATATACCTCTTCTTTTTTCGGTAGGTTTAGGCTTTGGAGTTCATATTCAAAAGCTAATAGAAGAATTTCTTGTGCAGAACCTAATAGTGGTAGAACTTCCACATTTTATACACCTAAGCCTTTACTACTTAGATTGGGCAAAGCTCATAGAATACTTTTCAAAACCCGGCAGAAATCTGTTTATATACATACCGCCGGAGGACTATCATCAAAAAGACCCAGACGAGGTATTCGAACCGCTTATTGGCTTTTTTAAAGATACAAACCCAGCCTTACTATACTATGGCTATTACTTTGTGCATCTTAACTATAACCCACCGCTTGACCCTGTAAGCTGGATAAGAGAACATCCTAAGTTTAGAGAGCTACACTATGGCTATCTTGACGATAGGCTGTGGTCTTTAGAATGGACGATAGAAAAGATTTATAAGGAAATACCCCTATACTTTGGAGGTTTTCCTGTCCCAGAAAATACGCCTGCCTTTGTAGTGGGTGCTGGTCCATCTCTTGACAAGACCATAAACAGCATAAAGGAAAACAAGGATAAAGCAATAATAATTTCCTGTGGCTCCGCAATAACCGCCTTAGAGAATGCAGGACTAAAGCCAGACATACATGTGGAGCTCGAGAGGACAAAATATACATATGATATTCTATCAGAGGTGAATAAAGATTTCCTAAAGGGCATATTATTTATAGCGGTAAATCCTGTATGGACTGAATGTTTTGAACTTTTTGATGAGGCTTATATGGTATCAAAAAGCAGAGACATAGCAGAGTATCTGTTCGCACCCTTAGGTGCGCCCATTATAAGAAACGAAGGACCCACCGTGACTGCTCTTGGAGTATCTGTTGCTGCAGAGCTTGGCTTTAAGAATATATACCTTTTTGGAGTGGACCTTGGTTCAAAATATCCAGAAAACCATCATACCAGATTAAGCAATTATTACAATTCAAAAAGTATGCTATCCAAGGTGGAACCGCCGTCCTTTAATATGAAGGTGAGAGGAAACTACGGTGGAGAGGTTTATACGAATTTTTACTTTGCGGAAACTGCCTACCACATAGGGCTAACCGCAAAAATCAAGAAGTTAAGGCTCTTCAACCTTTCCGACGGCATGTATATACAAAATTCCATACCACTTGAACCAGAAGAACTTGACTTTGAACTTGCGGAAAACATAGACAAGGTCCTTGTGCTTGACATTATAAGACAGAACTTTAGAAGAGGATATTCCCACAAGATAAACATAAGGGACGTACTTTCTCAAATTATGCAAGATATAGAAGGGTTTATTACGAAATTAAGGGCTATAAACCCAAGAGAGATAAAGGAGCCTGAAAACCTTGTAAGGCTATCTCTAGAGATTCCTGAGCTTATGAGGTCCTTAAACTCCATCACCATGAACCTTCTATATCCAAACACCTATCAATGGAGTGTGAGTTTGTTGGGTTATGGTTTGAGGCAAAACAGCCGGGAGCTTTCAGAGTTTATAGGATTTTTTCTAAAGGTTTATGTAGAGTTCCTCACAGAAGCAAAGGAGTCGGTTAGAAATATATATGATAGATTTTTTTCATCTACAGTCCACTGAGCCGCCATCTACGATGGTGCATATTACAGAACCTGCAAAGCCTGAAACTGTGCAGGTGCAGGAAAGTCCATCAGCAGAAACAGAACAGCCGTTTATAGGAGTATAGCTCAATCCAGCTGCTTCTGCACTTTTTAGCTCGCTCAGGCATGTGCGAGCGTTCGCCATGGCGGAGGCATAATAAAACTTCCTAATATAGGAGTAAGCGGCGGGAACTGATATAGTAATTAAAATGCCTATTATAGCTACCACAACGAGTAATTCAATTAGTGTAAAGCCCTTCCTGACAGGCATGGCTATAAGGGGGCGGACCACCGCCCCTTAAATTTGTTATGTGGTGACACTGCAGGTAAGAGCACCAGCGCTGCTTGTGCATTTTGCAGTGAAACCAGATGCAGCACCTGTACAAGTTGCGGTTGATGTGCCATTTAGATCAACACTTATACTGCTTGCGTTTGCTGTGGAGGAAGGATAGTCCTGTCCAGCAGTGCAATTTTGCATGCTTGGGTTGTTAGCCATAGCGGCAGCACATGTGCTGATAGCATTCCTCAGGTCTGAGAGGCAGGCACTCTTTGCGGCATTCTTTCTGTAGTTCTGGAAGTTAGGTATGGCTATGGCGGCAAGTATGGCAATGATGGCTACCACTACGAGCAGCTCAATGAGGGTAAAACCCCTGTTGAGCCTTATGGCTCTTTCTGTGGCTTGGTAAAGTGTCCTCATGATAAACCCTCCTTAAAGTATTTCCTCCCTTGCCCGGGCTCAGGAGGATTGGTTTAAAGTTTATTACATATAAAAATCCATGTCAATAACCTTCACAAATATTTCACGAAAGCTTACTGGGTTATCAGGGTCGGCTGGACGAATATGAGAAGCTCCGAGTCTTCTTTTTCAAGCCTCTGCTCCGTAAAGAGCCATTTTAGGAAAGGCACGCGCATAAGCCCGGGAATACCCCGTTCGGTATTTCTGTCCGTAGTCTTTACAAGGCCACCCAAAACCACAAGGTCTCCGTCTTTTACTATAACCTTGGTATCCGCCCTCTGGCTCTGCACGGTTGGTATGTCAAATTGAGAGCCCGTTTCCGTTATAAACCTTTCAAGGTTTATTATCTCAGACTTTGTTATAGTTATGTCAAGCATCATGGTACCGTCTGGCAAAAGCACGGGCACAACCGTAAGGTTTATAGGTATAAGCTTGTATTCTACTGTTATAGTAGTAGTTCCACCGGGTACTACTGTCACCTTCCTTATTGGAAACTCAAGCACGCTTTGTATAGTAGCCGGCTCGCCGTTTAAGGTTATCACTACAGGCTTGGCAAGGGTTTTAGCCTTCTGAACCTGCTCATAGGCGGAAATTCTAAGGTTAAGAGCATTGAGTATGCCTCTCTGGAAGGTAAAGGCAAGTATTCCACCGGGCGATTGGGAAAGCCCGGGCTGAAGGTATGTAGGCACGCCAAAGAGCGTCCCCGGTGCTGGCGGAACGCCAAGCCCAAGGTTAGAACCACCACCTCCGCTCCAGAACTGTGGCACTCTTGCCTGCGAGAGCAAGACATTCCAGTTTATGCCCAGCTCTCTGACCGCACTGCTTGACAGCTCCACCACTCTTGCCTCTATCTTTATCTGCAGGGGCTGTTCTGAAACTATGTCCTTGTATCTTTCCATTATCCTGTATATCACATCCGCATAGTCCCTGATTACTACCGCATTCTGGAATATGACCCTTGCGGACTTATCCTTCTTAAACTCTGGTCCAAGAATGCCTTCCCTTGCGGTGGGAAAACCGGATACGTTCAAGTTGTCTCCCCTCTGCTGGGCTGGTGCCTGAAGAGTTCTTTGAAGCTCAGATTGTCTTTGCTGGAGCTGTGCTATTCTTTGCTGCAGAACCTGTTTTTCCTCTGGCGATGCTTCCGCAAACCTTGTCTGGAGGCTTTCAAGCTCTTGCTGTATCTGTCTTATCTCCCTTTCTTCCGCCACGGTGGTTGCCACTCCAGAGCCAAGCACATAAACCTCACCCACCTCCGAAAGCATAGGTTGTATGAGCTTTTTGAAACCTTCCGCCGGTAAATACTTTATGTAAAGGGCTTTTGTCAATATGGGCTTTTCCGCCGTTGTCCTTGTCAGATACCTTTCAACAGCCTTTTCTACCCTTTCAATATCCCTCTTTTTTGCAGAGATTATAAGAGCGTTAAACTCTGGAGATTCTGTAAGCACAAGCCCCTCAATCTTCAGGTTATTTATAGCCTTTGCCACATCCTGGTAGGAAACCTCTTTCCTTATGTAAAAGACCTTTGTTATGTATTCTTCCTTAACTTCCGCACGAAAAGCAGCTTTCTCAATATCCTTTGATAGTTTTCTCAGCTGTTCTATTTTACCCACCTCGTCCCTAATTAAAACCTTGCCAAGTCCCCTGTCTATCACTACCTCCGCAGAAGGGCTAACCCTTGCCTTGAGTAGGTTTATAAGCTCGTTAATCTGTGCTTCTGAATAACCCGTTATATCAAAGGTAAGCTCACCGGCTTTTGTTATTCTATAAACCTTCGTGTCCGCAGGCACTGCGATAAGACCATAGTTTTTGAGGATTATGTTAAAGGCTTCTCCCACAGGCACTGGCTTGTATATGGCTACGCTCACCGTAGTTTGAAGGTCTTTGGATACGGCAGGGTCAAATATCACGTTCATGCCAGAAACTTCCGACAGTGCCTTCAACACCGTCTCAAGCTTTACATTTTCAAACTTCATCTCTCTAACCGTTTGAGAAAAAGCCTGAAGGGTTAAAAACAGTGTTAGAAAGAGAACTATAAACCCCCTCATTTCTTACCTCCTTCCCCTTCCTCGGTTTTTCTTAAAAATTCGGAGGGTTTTCTGTCTGTCTTCACCGCCCTAACAGAGCCATCTTTTCCTTCCACCACCACATAGTTTTCCACCTTGCCGTTCTTTTCAATAATTATGTAGCCCACCGCACCCTCAAGGCTCTGAAAGGGCTGCTGGGCAAGGGCAAGAGATGAAAGCACCAAGAAGACCATTAACCTCATAACCTATCACCCTCCTTCATTATTAAGTATATTACCAGCTCACCCTTTAGTTCCTTGCCTTCATTTGTTAAGCTCATGGAGACAGGATAGGATATAACACCTTCTTTTTTTAGAGTATTAATAAAATTGCTTACCTGCTTGTAATTGCCCGAAAAGGAGAGCTTTAGCTCGCTCCTTAAAAATTTAACCCCCTCCTGTTGTTGAGCCTGCTTTGGCTGTTGCTTGGTCTGTTGCTGTGTTTGTTGCTGTCCGCCCTGCTGCCCTTGCTGAACAGTAATCTCCTTTATAAGCTTTTTACCTCCCTCTTCCGCCAGCTGATAGCTTGCCTGCTGCGGGGTACCTATCTGCATACCCAAAAGCTTTACACCACTGCTCCTTGCCACCTTACCTATGCTTCTTAGCACAAGGCTTATATCTTTTTGGGTAGGTATTTCACCCACAAGGGCAGTAAGCTCCGTATATTTTCTGCTATATTCCTCATTAAGTTTTTCTTCTTCCTTTCTAAGATTTTCAAGCACAGAGGGTTTGATGCTGGCTCTCAAACGCTCTACCTCCGTCTTTTCCCTATTAACGTCTCCCCTTAACCTATCTACTTCCTCACCTGCAGGGCTTATGAGCATAAACCAGAGGTAAAGGATGAGGGCTATGGGTATGCCTAAAAGCAAGACATGCCTCTGCCACGGGGGAAGTGCCTTAAGCTGTGCCAAAAGCCTTTCCATCATTTTGCCTCCCTTAGCTCCCTTTCCGCGGATAGTTTTACTATGTAAAGCTCAATGCCATGGGGGTTTACCTTCCTCTCCAGCTGAGACACAGAAACCTTGCTGGAAGCTGTTGAAAGACTTTTGCTATAACCGCTTAAGCTTTGAAAGTCAAGAGAGCCCACCTCCATCTCCACGCTTAACTTCTGGGTGTTTATGTCAAGGCTCTGCTTGTAGGTATTTACCCAGGAAACCTTAGGCACGTAGGAGGTGTAAAAGGAAAAGCCCTCGTTAAACACACCATAATAGGACTTGAGCCCTACTATTATGTCCTTGCTTTTTTCTATGTCTTGTATTTCTTTTTTAAGCTTTGCTATCCTGTCTTCGATAGCCTTTTTCTCTTCAAGGAACCTTTTAGCCTGCGCCTGAAGCTTTGTCTTTTCAGCTTTCAGGCTTTCAAGCTCCTTCCTTAATCCCTCTCTGTCCCTGTCAAGTTTAAAATAGTAGGCTACAGCGCCGATAACCACAAACCAAAGTAAAAGACCCGCATAATATTCAGAACCTGTCCTAAGCAGGTCTCCCACTCTAAGCCCCTTAAGAGCTTTAAGGTCTATACCCCTTGCTGCAGGCCCTTTTTCTTTTCTGACCCTTGCAAGGTTAACCTTAATCACTCCTCCAACCCCCTTATACTTAATATATACGGAATAAAAAAGTTAGGCTTAATACCCTCTATATCAAGAAGCCCCAATATGGGCAAGTTTTCCATCATTCTTGTGAGCATTTCCTCCTCCGCCAGCACCGGACCTGCCACATACATGCTGGAAAGGTCGTTAAGAACCACAAGGTTTCTAATCTCCGCAAAGAAGCTATCAATGGATTCTTCATCACCCGTATCCATAAATTCCTTATAGCTCCAGTAGGTTGCATAGTAGCTTATGTTGGAAGTGGAATAGGTGGTAAGAAGAGAATAGTTGTAATCCATATAGAGTATGGAAAAGGGAACTGGAAGTTTATGGTAAAGCCCATAATTTACTATGGCTACCACCTCATAATCAAGCACCCTTAGCTTCAAACCTGCGGATTCTACAGCCCTTTTAATGCTCTCAACCGTCTCCTTCCTTGACATTACGAGAACCACACCCACATGCTTTCCCCCCGGCTGAGGCTCTATAATAAAGTAGTCATAGTAAGTCTCCTCCCTCATAGCCTGAAGCTCCCGCTTAATAGACCAGTCTATGGCATTTTTCAGGTCATTACCGCTCATGGTGGCTGGATATTTGTAATACTTAAGGAGCCCTTCGTCCATTGGGATGCACACGTTGGCGTATTTACCGGAAAGACCGTATTTATTCACCACCTCTAAAAGCACAACAGCCCTGTCCCTTCCCTCCAGGCTCACCTCTATGGCTTCACCTACTGGCTTTTTGTCCTTGTTTAGCTCAATAACCCTTAAAACCTTGTCGTTAAAATGTATGCCAAGGCAAGTGCTAATACCCCCAAGTCTAAAAGACGGCAACCTTAAGCGAGGTACAGCCAGTTTCATGAGACTACCTCCTTTAGCCTGCTTTCCGCCTCAGCTACCACCAGCAAAGTTTTTAGAACCGAATCCGGGTTAAGGGAAAGGCTGTCAATACCCTGTTCCACGAGCCATACGGCAAAGTCTGGAAAGTCAGAGGGTCCCTGACCACATATACCTACCTTCCTGCCCTTTTCCTTTGCGGTCTGTATGAGCTGGGCTATAAGCCTCTTTACAGCCTCGTTCCTCTCATCATAAAGGTGTGCCACAAGACCCGAATCCCTGTCAAGTCCAAGGGTAAGCTGGGTAAGGTCGTTAGAGCCTATGGAAAAGCCATCAAAGATATCTGCAAACCTGTCTGCCAGCACCACATTGCTTGGCAGTTCAGCCATTACATAGACTTCAAGCCCATTATCTCCCCTCCTTAGCCCGTATTCTTCCATAACCCTCAGCACCTTCTCTCCCTCCTCTGGTGTTCTGCAAAATGGTACCATAACTTTTGTGTTTATAAGCCCCATCTTGTTCCTTACCCTTAAGATTGCCTGACACTCAAGCCCAAAGGCTGGCTTGTAGGTTTCTGAATAATACCTTGAGGCACCCCTCCAGCCTAACATGGGGTTCTCTTCTTCTGGTTCAAAAAGCTCACCACCTATCAAGCCTCTG
>FPIC01048262.1_pt1 | contig 19133 bp, 17 predicted proteins | sample 1504481 | NCBI WGS metagenome assembly FPIC01 (sample SAMEA4475357, study PRJEB15587) | soil metagenome | biome: Soil; feature: Field | place: India | collected 2015-03-11 | depth 0 m
AGACATCCAGAAGTTGTTAATGGAAATTGCAAAGAAGAGTTGACAAGCGCCCGTGGGGCTTGTCTTTGCGCTGGGCGGGGACGTAGTGTTGGTCTGGCAACCGGCGCTTAGCCACGCGGTTTTCACTCCGGCGCGTGTCCGCAAGGCGGTTTGCATTCTATCCCATCGCTTGTTTACTGCTAAAGGCACCGATTTCTCTAATGGGTTTTGTCTCTGGCCGGGCCTTTACGTGAAGTTTCCTTTTAATTTCTGCCAAGACTTCAACGTCCCACTATTTTGTTATTCAATACGAAGTTTATTACACGTATTACTAACGGCGATAAGGCGTTAGCCGTATAGCCTTAACCCGCCGTCTACTGCAAGAGTGTTGTAGAGGTGAGCCGTGCTGCGAGGAAAGGCTGTACAGCGCCGTTGCCCCCGCCGTGGGGACAAAATGGAGGAACTATTAAACTGCCGCGTCCTTGAGACTAATAGAGGCGCCGATTTTATGGGCCGTAAAGCGGCTCTCAGAATTGGTACACCTTTTTCCCAAACCCCGTTGCCACCGCCTGCCGTATAGGTGGCGTTAACCGCTCGGCGCGTTCCAGATGTAAAACGGCTATTCCCTCTACACTCAGCTCAACAGTCCAAACCCCGCTACCCGCACAGCGCTTAACAAACTCCCTCCCTTCAATATCTGAAAAAATCAGCTAGGTGATACACGCCCACGAAGGCTCTGTCGCTCCCACTCCGCCCCGGCCTTAAGGCGGTAAATCGCCGATCAGCCCCCGGGGCAACGCCTCACCAAGCGCGCGGTGATACGAGCCAGTCAGGCTCCAACGTCCCCCCGGTGGAGGTGAAAAAGACATGAATTTTTAAAAAGGTTTTAAGGCCACTTGGCAATTGTATAGAAGTCAATGCCGATTTTATAAGACTGATAATACCGCCAGCTCCACCGCACGACAACGGCGGCGTTGCCGAACTCTTCCAACAGCTCCTTTCCGTAGTAGTGTACATAAGCCGCGGCCGCCCTAGTGTCATCGCCGCCCAACCCCCACGCAAGCACCACGGCCCTCCTTCCCCACTGTAACTTCGCCACCACGAAACAGCTAGAAACGCAGAGCACGGCGCCAGTCCGCCCATCTCTAATGCCGCCGACACTGGGGTCGTAGTAGAAGGGCAGTCCGCCGTAACCCACCCTGCCCACGGGGTTGAAAACTGCCGTAAAGCGGTTGGCCAAAGGCCCGCCAACGGAGAATACTAGGGGCGGGAGCTGAGTTGAATTCGCCTCTGAGTCTAAAACCCCGAGGCCGCCCACAGCCATGGCGGCTCCCACTGCGTCAATTGAGGCGGCGCCAGCCCCCACGACGGCGGCCGCGGCATAAGTGCGGCCGGGGCAGTAAGACGGCCCCTCAAACCCCAAGGGCCAAGACGCCAACACTCTAAAACTCGCCGTGTCAATCACCACAGCCCTCGCGGGAGGCGGGGCGCATTCTGCGAGCCACTGCGCCGCCCTCCGAGTATCCTCTCCCCCAATGCCCCAGACAAGGAGGTAAACGCGCGAGCCGTTAACCACTGCCGCCACCACCGCGGCATTGCTAGTCCACACCGCGCCCGTCCTCGCGTCTTTTATCCCGCCGACTGAGGTATCAAAGTAGAAAGGCAAACCCCCAGCCCCCAGTCTGTTCGGGGGATTAAGGGCGTAGGTCAGGCGGTTTGCAAAAGGCCCGCCCACGGAGACAACAACCCCGGGGTACGGCACGGAAAGCGCCGTCCAATTCTCGATGCTACTGTCGTAATACAAGCGCACTTGGGCCATAAAACTCTCGTCGTCTAAATAGGCGAATAAAGGTTGCAGGAAATACGAATTCCGTGTGCGAGTCGCCGTGGGCGACAACGCCGACCTGGCGTAGACGGCGGCCACCGAGTCAATAGTAGCGGCCCTCGCCCCCACAACAAACGTTGCGTTGGCGCCGATTATTTGATCCAGAGTTGGATACCCCGAAACAATTTTCGCGTGGGTGGAGTTGCGCCACACCACTGAAATCCTCACCCCGCCCACCCACGCAGATTGGCCAACGTCCAGGAAATTAACTCCGGACGACCACGGAGTGGTTACGTTCATGACCGGCGTGAAGTAAACCCACCTTTCGAAGGTCGAAGATCTCAACTTGTGAAACACCACGCCGCAGAAGTCTAAATAACTTTCATACTTCCCAGCACATTTGTACTCCGCGGTGTAGACGCCGTCGGGGCCATGCCAATATACCCCGCTGAAACTGGAGACATAAGCTGAGGCGTTTAACTGCATTATATCATACCACCCCAAATAGTAGCCATGCGGCACGGCGAGACCGGCGACTACTCTATATTCAGTTTGTCCCAGCCAACTGTCTAAATAATGCAATAGCCTAATACCGCCCATTACATCCCACACGTTGTCGTATTCCTCTACAGACGTTCCGCTATGATGAAGCCCCAAGTTGTGGCCGAATTCATGCATATACAATTGAACATCCGGCTCGCTCCTCAACCAATCAGCGTAATGGTAAATCCACGATACTGCCAGATTCCTTATGCCGTAAGGAGTTGAAAATTGCCACATTCTAATAGTGCCTCTGCCAGCAGTACCCGGATCGCACGGCAAGTCCTTATTCAGAACTATAATCAAGTAAGAGTAATCTGGCAACTGCACCCCCCGCTGATATAAAGAATTAATTACGTCCTCCGCTATCAGCTCAACCACAGTATTAATATCAGGAACTAAACAGTAGTCAGAGGTAGTTCTGGGGAGGGTGATCCAGCCCCAGTGGACGTAGTAGGGCTTGATCTTTATAGCGCCTCGCGAGACGTACTCCCAGAAGTCGCGTAGCGATGGGTGGGGACCGAAGACTACGTCGTGAATATAGGAGTAGTTGTAAGGCTCGTCGGGGACGTCTTTAAACTTAGCCGCGACCACTGTTACCAACAAATTGCCGCGTACGGGCGACTGAGGAGGAGGCGCCGCCAACGGCTCAGCCGCGGGGAGCAACAGGCGGGCCTTCCCGTCCACAACCTCTGCCTTAACCCTCACACCCGAGCCCACGAGCTCCCAAGGCACGTCTACCGTTAAGGGGATTAAAGTGCCGTTTTCCAACATGAAAAACAAATCTGTCTTAGACGTCCCGTTGACGTAATCAGTGACGTAGCCCACCACCCACCCCTCGTAGGCAGAAAAGACAAGCGCTGTTGCGATTAAGAGATGAAGGGCTACCCTAATCATAGACCTCCAACGCCACAAACACATCCCCCCTCCAGTATCCCCTGACATATACCTCCCGGCCGGTTCCTATATAGTTATTAAAGAAGTCCTTAAGGCGGATAGTCGCGTTGGAGAGGTCGAGCGACACGTCCCTCACCTTCCCGTCTTCAACCACTTGGAGGAAGTAGTCTGTGCGCGAGGTCTTATTAACATAGTCAGTAACCACAGCCGCGAGACGCCCCTTCAAAACCACCTCCCCAGCCTGGCCAGGTTTCGACAGTACTAGCCAGAGGGCGCCCACTACAACAACAACAATAATGCCGACGTACAAAACCCAATTAGCCATATTTAGTAGAAATTAATTACTTAATAAACATAAACTTTATTTCAGTTAAAGGTAGCGGAGGTGGGCAAATTACTCTTGTGCGATTGAGATAACACTCCTCACTGTTAACAACACTATTCACACTCTACGTCACAGAAACACTATCAAAGTCTAGAAACCTTTGTATGCCAATACCTGACGTTAACAAAAACAAAGCGTGGGGCGCATGCGAGTACGTAGATCCCGTATTTCGCCTTGGCTGTATGCCATTAGCGGAGTGAGGCTAAGCCGAGACGGAAAAGGTCCACGCAATAGTCATGCAACTGCGAAAAACGTAATAAGAGGACAAGATATATGCCGATTAGGGAGCCCTCGCCCTATAGGGCAGTATCGCCGCCCGGGGCAACACAACCAAGCGCCATAAAAACAGCCGAAAGCTTGATTGAGTTGTAAATGCAAAAGAATCCAGTCAGTCAAGGATTTGGAGATACTTGGCGCTCATCTCCTATTTTCCGTCGGCGCTCTGCATGAGAGATACTGTATGACGCCACACCCTAAATGTGGCATTGACAATAGCAGTAACTAAAAAGCCTATCTCTCAATTGAAATAAGCTTTCTCATACTGGCTCAAAAAGCGCTTTCTTAACTAAGGCTGATAAAAGCTGGGAAAAAGGAAAGCAGTTTAAGGCCAAGTGGCTAAATACTCGTAATCATCCAACGCATCTGGCAACGAGTTGCCGTTAATATCACTCCACCGTACAACAACGGCGTACTTTCCGACGTAACGAACATGTGTAAGATAGACGGCGCTGGCGTATGTCCCATCGCCGCCAATCCCCCACGCAATAATTACTACACGCGCAGGCCCCGACGACCCAAAGGCGTTTGTTACTGTCAACGCCGCTACTAAAAACAGCCCGTGTATACAGTGCCTGTCCGTGCATCCCTAATACCCCCTGCGCTGGGATCGTAGTAAAACGGCAGTCCGCCATAGCCAGCCCCGCCCACTGGATTAAACAAAGCAACCACGTCATTCACTAACGGTCCGCCCAGTGCAAAGTGACAGAAGCCAAGTCTCTCCCAAAGAAGGTTAGATCCAGACAAAATCGCCGTATCCACATAGCTATAAGGCCACCTATCGGGAAACATTGACCCAAAGGCGGCAGACACAATCATTCCACCTGCTGTGTCAATGGCAGCTGATCTAGCACCCACGTTATATGACGATAGTCCTATACACCGGTCCAGCACGTCTAGAGTAAAATTACTACGTCGGAGGTAGATGTATGCGTGATTTATTCCTAAATGATCTGTGTATATTACCCAAACCCACGAGGCGCCGAAGCCAAGTGTTGTTTAAGTTTATTATTAGAGTGGCGCTCCTCCTAGCCTTATAATCGCCGAAAACCACTTCCTCCCTCGCTTGAGCAACTCCTTTCCGTACCCCTTACGCCAGTGAGTGTAATGTTTATGTGCGTCTAAAGGCTGTGCGGTGGCTCTGTATGTGATGGTCATTCTCACTCTAGAGTGAAGTTTCCCATTTTAAGGCTCCAGCCTTTGCACAGGCCACAGGCGCCGCCGGCCGCGTTTAAGGCCTCCTCGAGATCCGCCGTGTAGAAAACTGCAGGCCCTAGCCCGCGGAGGAATTTCGCATCTGTGTATCTATTCAGCCCAAGGTAGGGGTCGTGCACCACTATTCTGCTTGCTTGCGGCGCGACGCGTTTGAGAATCTCTATGGCGTGGGACATTCTGTAGTCGTCTACATCGGCTTTGTAGGAGAGGCCGAGGACAAGTATCGGCGCGTCTCCCGCCAGCTTCAAGATGGTGCGCGCCAGATAGCTGTAGAGATCGTCGTTAAACATCCGCGCAATCACTGCCAGCGGCGGGTTGTGAAGCGTCTTAAATCCGCAGAGGGCGTAGGGATCCTTCCCAAGGCAGTACCCACTGGCCGGACCCGGCTTGGGCAGATCTGCGTTTCTGGTGTAGTCCAGCTTCGCCAGGTCGATGACCTCATGGGAGTCTAGCCCCAGCTGCTCTGCAATCAACGCCACCTCGTTGGCGAAGGCGATACGGTAGTTACGCCAGCTGTTGTCGATAAGCTTCACCAGCTCAGCCTTCTCAGGCGGAATCGCCGTAACTACCTTCGAGGGGAACTTCTTAAAGAGCTTAGCCGCCTCTTCGCAACTCCTCTCCTCTAGACACCCCACCACCTTCGGTAGAGTTTCCTCCTCAAAGACGCCGCGGCCCTCCACAAGTCTCTCCGGGACGTAGGCGAGGTAGTAGTCCACGCCTGGCCTTAAGCCCCACCGCTCCTCAATATACTTCGCCACGGCGCGCGTAGTGCCTATCGGAACAGTCGGCCTAAGGACGAGGGCGCCGCCCCTCCAACCGCCCTCCACAGCCGCCTCCACCACTTTATACAGAGGTGTTAAATAGTCTGGAGGCGCCCCCCCGCAGAAACCACTGTTTATATCTACCCCAATAGCAACCACCACATGACCTACTCGAGAAAAATCAACCTCACTAAGAGTCTCAAACCGGACCTTGTCCCGGTAAGCGCTTAAGTACTCAAAGAGCCCCTCCTCTACCATTTTTACACGTCCACTCCTCAACGTCTCCACCCACTCAACATCTACATCAACGCCGAGAACCTCACCATCGAAATACTTAGCAAACACGGCGACCATAGGCAAACCCACACGCCCCAAACCCACAACAACCAGAGACACAGAGGCGCAGAAACTAAGATTTATAAGGATTCGTCTTCGGAATGGCGTGAAAAATATAAGAGTGGTTATATTTAACTGGAGAAAAGAAGAAAACGTAGGGGAATTTACGGGTCTTAATACAGGTCTTATGTATCTCTTGGAACTTCTTGGGACACATTGGAAAATAGACAACGTAGTAATGATAACCAGCGACAAAATGGAAAGCATAGAATCCAAAGGTATTGCAGGTCTCAGAAAAATATCTAGTAGAATCTTGGGCCCAACCAATAATGTCACAAATACCCTGCGAGAACTTAGATTTAGTAAAATGAAATGTAGAGAGGACAAACTTGATGGAGAAGTTGTGATAATAGATCATAAACGTGCCTTGTTGATGGCAAGCCGATGTTTGAGCAAATTTAAAAATAAGCTTAATGTACTTCATGTTTTGGATTATTTTGAAGAATATCCATTGGCAAAATCCTATATGATTGAATATTTCCGAAAATTGTTAATTAAAAATGTCAAACAACTTATTGATAAATATATAGATATTATAATATTGAATTCACGAAGAGACTTATATATATACACAGAACTATTTCCGAAAAAAACTATTATATACTTACCAACAATTTATCTACCAACCGACTATGTTCCCTGTTCTCATAAAAAGCCTGAGGATAAACTAGTTATTAATGTTGTCCATCGGTCAAATATATCTGATAAATTTGTAAATCTTTTAATAAAATATATGCAAAAACAATTTGATACAGTCTTAGTTAGATCTATTGGAAAACCTATTCCTGGTGCGCAGTACGTAGGTTGGATACCCACTCGTAAAGATTTCCTAGATTATCTTTCGGAAGGACATGCCGGAATTAATTTTTCAGCAGTATATCATTACCAATCTGGTACCAATGTAAAAAGATATGATTATGCATTGGCGTGTAATGTTGTTCTTACCCAAAGTTTGTCTGTAACAGGCGAACAACTACCATTCGAAATAGTATTTGTTGATGAATATGATTTACTTGCTAAGCTTTATGATAAAGATATTCAGTATTTTATAAATGGCGGTAAAGAAAACCTTAAATATACATTGGAATTAAGAGAAAAATCTATTAAAAATTTTGTTGATACCTTTTCTAAATTTATATAGTAATTAAATTTCTATACTTGGTTTAGCGCATTCAACCGGCACTGACACTAGCGTTATGAGAATAAAAAGGTCGTGTAATGCTGAGCGTATGCGTTTGATAGGAGCTAGACTCTTGTCAATATTAGGGAGCGTTTATGGGTTGTTTGTCTCACTTGTATATACCTTGGTCGTCACGAGGCATCTGTCCACAAGTGAGCTAGCTACATTGGTAGTTTTTAATGCCGGTAACAGCATAGCACTTGGTATACTCGGATATGTGACGACATGGTATCCCCGGGTACTTGCAAAACAGCCTGAGCGTTACGCTGAACTCGCCGGCGCCGGTCTTATCGCCTCTTTTTTTGCATGGTGCTCCTTAGTAGTTTATATGGCACTATATGGAAGACTTGATGTTATAATACTTTCATTAGGTTTTATTATCATTACACTTTATTCTTGGCCAGCAACTGCATATTTCTCTATATATAAACAGAGAACACTATCTATATTAGGTAATATAAGTCAGACAATAAAGCTTGCCGGGGCTTTTGTTGTTAGGCTTCACCCGTCTGCATCTGCTGTATTGTTAGTAAACATAGCCATGACTCTACCCACGACTATAGCAATATTGGTCAAGCCAAAGATTTTCGGGTCAATTTCATTACTAAGGGAGTTGTTCCGCGGTGCTCCTTATCAGACGCTTTCCTTATCTTTTCCACTAATTGGAGCAACAACCGCCTATGCACTATACCTAGCCGGTGGCGACCTTTTGCTTTCTTATAACTATATTTTGTTTCAAATCTACAAATCTGTCTACCCTGCCTTAGCTATTGTACCACTTATGTACGGCTCGTTGCTCACTGAAAACAACAAACTCCAGCGGGCACTTCTAGACGGAGCAGTCTTGCTATATCTTTATCTAGTCCCGATATCGGTGATGTCGAAGAGTCCTGAGTGGTACATAGCGGTTCTGCGGCCATCTGAGTTGGGTAACGCACAACTAGTGGAGGCGGTGTGGCTCAACGGCGTTGCACTTCTCGCCTCCGGCATCTGGCTCCACGTAGACACGACACTGAGGGGCGTTGAGGAAAAGGTCATCTTCACGCTCAGAGACAGGCCAGCAAAGGCCCTTATGTTCGACATCGCCATGGCGCCGGCGACAATTACGCTTACATACCTCCTCGCCAAGACCTACGGCGCACCAGGCATGGTTATTGCATCTACCATCGCGAGCGTCCTTACGGCATCGTACCGGCTCAAGTTACTGGGACGAGACTATCTGCCTCTGCTGACGAGGCTTCACCTGCCCGCTCTCTTGACGCTTATCATACTATATATTTTGCCCATCCCGCTTCTTCCCTATGTGAAGGGAAGTGCCGTGGAGACCATAGCAACATACATCCCCAATGCCGTGATACTCGCCACGGTGACATTGGGGCTTTTTGCCGCCCTATCTCCACCTGCAAGGGAGGCTCTCTCAATACTACTGAAGAGATTGAGGACTACTCCACGTAGCTAAGATCACCACAACGCCAGCCTATTCATATACACAACTCAGATCAAACCCAGATATTCCGCCTCGTCGACAAAAGAAATCTCTTGACACATATATTGGCCACCTGCAGATCCCTCCAAATACATAAAGCCAACACAAACTCCGCGCCGGCAAATCAGCGATACGCGGCGAAGTTTTACCAACGCCCCGAGATCCAGCGGCCGCGAGACAGAAAGAGCTCCAAAAGGGGCAAATCGGGAAAGAGCAACATGAGAAACCCACGTCGCCGCAAGCCAGAACCACCAGAACTCGTGCCCCAAGATTATCAAGCCAGAGAGAAGATAAAAAACCGAGGCGAGGCCGGCTTACGACCAGAGACCCGATGAAGAACTCTGCTCGATCGAGGCGCGCCCACAGCCATCGGAAAGGGAGACGACGACGGGGAGAGACCTGTCAGCACCAGAGAAGGCTAGGAGGCCAATAGCTTTATTCTCTACCTGAGAAATAAAGAATATATAATTGCATATTATTGCTAAAGGCCGTTGAACTATACCTAATACGCCGTCTGAAGGCTATTCCAAGACATATGGATTTTGTAAGGGAGAGAGGAGGATGCCTTGCGGTCCCTCCTTAAGACCTTACGTCTGGAGCCGTTTTTCCTATTCGTAAGTCTCGTGGAAAGCCACACACTGGCTAGGACAACAAAAATATGCAACTGCGGTACAAAAATGGGTAGACGGGGAGCATAAATCCCCAAGACCGAAGAATTTGGCGCACCTATCGCCACCGCGCAGAGACAAGGAGGGCTGTGGAAATAGCAACCACAATACTACAGAGATAGCCCTACTCGCCCTAAAGGGCGAGGCCTCTCGCTCGTTTTGTCAGATCGCTCCAACGCGCTCATAGTCGTCACGTCAGACTACGGCAAATTGCTTAACGACATAGGGCTAAGGTTGCCCTTACCGCATTGACACACTACACCTGGTTTTTCCATATTGTAATCTATTGAGGTGGGTTGCCCTGTATTGATTCGCCTCTGGAGACCTTCCTGGCTATCTCCAGTAACTCCCTGGGGCCTAGGCTTAGGTCGCCGTAATCTCCCGGCCTATCCCTTAGGCTAACTAGGCCTACCTGCTCGGCTACCTTACTCATCCTCTTCACAGCCCTCACCGCCTCATCCCTGGTTATTTCACCGATCTTAACCTCAAAGGCCCATATCGGCCTCCTCCCCCTAACTATGACCACGTCTATGTCCTCCTTTGGCGAATAGTATAGGGTTCCCTTGAAGTACCTGGCCAGCATTTCGCCTACGCTGAATTGAACCTCCCTGCCTAGGGGTAGGTCTGGGATTTCCACATCCCTCTCGCCAACGGCGTATTTGGACTCTGCGTATAGGGCGAGGGATAGCGGTGGGGAGTCCACCTTGTAGTAGTTCTCTCTGGATAATGTGGGTATCTTCTTAACGAGCCCCATTTTAACGAGCTTGTTAACCATAGAGGAAACCGTAGCCACCCCTCCCCTCGGCTGTATTATGCCTGCAATCTCCGAGGTCCTCCATACGCCCTCGCCCAAGAGCAGTAGTATCTTGTAGTACATATCCGTGAGTTCCCTATCCTCCTCCCTGAAGACCTCCCCCACCAACCCCTTTGATATCAGCGAGAACTCCTTAATCCTACGGGCGAAGTCCTCGTAACTGTCGATAAACGGTATGACCCACGGATCCCTTAGGAGCACCGAGAGGAGCGGGTCCCCAACCTGGCTCAGCACGTCCTCGTAGGATATTATGCCAACCTCCATGGGTGTGAAGAGCCCCAGGAGGGGGCTATTCCTATCAAACACCCTGTTGACTATGCCGTAGCTTGAACCCACGGCCACCAAAACCCCACTGCCGGCCCAATTGCTAATCATGCTCCAGTACACCTCAGGCAGGCGTTGAAACTCGTCGATGACTGCCAGACCGCCCCTGCGGAGGACATCCCTAAGCTCCCTCATCGCCACGTCGACCCTGACCACCCTGTCGTCAAGCGTTATTACATTACCTGGATCAGCCATCAAGACATAAAGATCCATACGCAGGTTGCGTTTAACCAAGGTGGTCTTGCCGGTCTTCCTCCTACCGTATATAAGAGTCCAATTCCCTATAGCCCTAACCGCATCCTCCTCCTTCCTCCTAATATATATTCTCATCAGACTAGTCCTATAGGACTAGTTTAAAAAGACTACTTAACTGAGGTTGAGACATTCGGCATATACGCAAATTAAGTAGCAAAAACAAAAACCTTCCTACTCACCAAACACAAGTTGTGGGAATGCGGGATCATGGGAGTATAGGAATTTTGCGAATATACAACACTGCGTCCAGCGATGAGGAAATACGCCTACCCAAGGCGGCCTTTTAAACGGTTAGGCCACCTGCGGGGGGATGACCCACGGCGCCAGCTCGGTAGTCCCATGTTCCTCACCAATAGGCTGGCGAGGGCGCCCCGCCGCCTCAGGAGAAGGATGGATCGCAACCCGGCTACCTGAAGCCTCTTCACATCTCCTCCAACGCCCTCCTAACAGCCTCTCTGTGAAGCGGAGTGTGCCAAGCTACGTGTTTCCCTATGCCGAGCTCTAAATCGCGCTCTGGAGGAGGCTGGTCTATCCACAGCGGCGGGTCCCGGTAGGTTATTGAGTCTATCAGCATGTTTATGCCGATCAGCCTCTCCAACAGCGGAACCCCCCTCCGGGCTGAGCAACGAGTCGGGGTCCTCCACAGCCCTCCACAGAAGCTCCCTAACTTCTCTGCCCAAGGAACGGACAAAGGAGCTCAGCCCCTTGCTGATAACAAGTCTCTTGAACACCTCATCCACGTCCCAGCCAGCCTTATACAGCTCGACTAACATGTTCGGGTTTCCCCCTGTCCACCGCCACACCTCTTCGAAGGGAGGCTTGGGGCCCGGGATTTTTTCATACAGATGCAGAAAACCATTCCTCGCCATGTTCCACATGGGCATGAGGCGGGCCCACCTATGCCTCCCGATCTCCCGCCGCGAGACCCCCTCGCTTGTCGCCACAAGCACCACCATGTTTTCGTATTTATACTGGGGATGCTCAAACATATTCAACAAACCCTTTACATACGCCGCCGCCTTGTCTAGACCAATTGCCTGAAAGATGTCATCTGCAATAACGGCCACCTTCCGCCTCCGCCTCCGCAGAACCTCCCGCGTGAAGTCGAAGACAGCCATGGCGAGACGCCCCCACCTCTCGTCCTCCAGAGTCCTCCTCACGAGGTCTAGGAAGAGCCTCTTGACGTCTGGGTCCTCCACCTCCGCCGAAAAAACCCCGGTCCAGGGGGTGGAGGTAGAAGACGTCGTACCCCAAATCCCTAAGCATAGCCGCCGCCTGCCGGAGGAAGGCAGTCTTGCCGCAACCCTCCGGGCCGATTACGACGACGGGCCACCTGGTGCCCTCCACTGCGAACTCCTCCACCCGCCCAAGAGCCCTCTCCCGGTCGACGAACTCCACCACCAAACCCGACGCAAGCTCCAGCTCCACCCTCCTCACATGTCCACATCAGCAGACCTTTTAAAAACTGGGAGCCCCCCCCCCAGCACCCCCCAGCCCCCACCCCACTAGCCGCATACGCCGTAAAACACTGCGGGCGGATCGCCCCCTCGGCAACAGCACCCCCATATATAGACCCCGCAAACCTCCACATGCCGGCATAGGCAACCGCCACATTTTTATGCCGGCACACGTCTACGTGGTAGAAGAGTATGTGAAGAGACCTCAGCCCAAGCCTGGCGACGCGGCGCATGTGGGGCTAGGCTCTGGAGGCGTTGGCAGAGGCCCGTCTTGCCCCTCCGGGCACGGAAGACGCTCACCGCCGCTAGAGCTAGTAAGAGTAAAAACCGAGGAAAAGCTGAGGCGGCGGTGCCTAGGGCCCCAGATGAAGACCTCGGCTAGGCATCCGGAGAGGTACGGCTATGCAGAGCCATGGATCTCCGCCGTCCTCCGCCTCCCCGACTGCCAGCACCAACCCATGCGGCGAGCTGTCGAGACGCCCCACGCGGCAACCAACGTAGCGTCTGCGGCGCATGTACTGGCCAGACGCGTGGAGTCGCTTAGCCCCGCGTCAAGCGAAGCGGCGAGCCAGAGAGGCGCTGGAGGAGCTAAGACAAGCCCTCACGCGCCGAACTGACGAGGCCCCACAAGGCAGATGAGGCCGAAAACCTCCTAGGGCCGCCGTAGCCAACCGCCCCCTAGATATGTAAGTCAGCCCCTCGGCAGAGATGCCCGGGAACGAGGATGAACGAGACCATAAAGAGCATCACCCTACGGCTGTCTGCGGGAAGACGCGACGCGCGCCTATCTCAGCCGAGGGCACCGGCCCCCTCCATAGACGGCGGCAAGTTGCGCCACGGCGTGAGACCTAGGGAGACTAGGCCGGAACAACCCGCCGAGCAGAACAGAAGGCGCGGCGACAGATGGGGGAGACGTTCGAGACCCCCAAAGGGCACCTCCAAGAGACGCAGAGACAGAGAACGAGGCTACGTCCGCCCAAGGACCTCCTCCAGCGTTACGACTTCTCTCTTGCTTTCGATAAGCCAGACGCCAAGCTCTCTCGCCTTCTGCACGGCAGGTGGCTCTGCCAACAGCGTGTAGAGGACTGGGACGAGCCTGCCGGAGATTTTGTCTGGCTGTCTGCGTAACAGCTCCTGCGCCCTCTCGAAGGTCTTCTCCACGTCGCCGCCGCCGGCCCTAACCTTCACCTTGCCTACTGCAGTAAGCACGCCGGCGTTGCAGTAGATGTCCAGCTCGTAGTCGGCGTCTAGACGTAGCCTCTCCGCCGTGCATTTGTAGCCCCTCTGCTCAAGCAGATATTGAACCATCTCGCGGCCGCTGTCCTCCGGGTGAATTCCGAGCTCCTCAAGTAGCTCTCTAATCGTCATCAAGTCCTTCCGCCGTTTCAACTTAGGCTTTTCTACATCCTCAGTCATGGTTTCTTTCAGCTTTTGATATCATCCTTTGTTGCTACGTTAAGCGGCACGGCGATAGATCCGGCAACTACCTGCGCCAGCTTCAGCCTAGCCTCTGGATGTTTAGTGAAGAGGTCCAACAGCGCCTCAGCCGCGCCTCCGTCTGATCTCAAAGCCTCAAGCACGAGGTCTCTAAAGAAGGCGGGCTCCCTCTCCACAAGCTCCCTCAAAGCCCGCTTAAGAATTTCAACATCCACAGTGCAATCTAGACCCTTTTTAAAAAGCTTAAGGCAGGAGCCCACGGCGCCGGAGGGCCAGAGCTATGCGGCGTCACCTACCGCGTATATACGGCCTCAGGCAAGCCGCGGCGCAGACAAGAAACTGCGGCGTCCGCAGGCCGTACAGGCTGAAAGATACAACAGAACAGAGAACCCGCACCCCCGGCGCCCGCAACGACAGCGCAACCCCAGCCGCCGCTGAGAAGAGACACGGTGTAGCTCATTGAAATAAGTCGTCAACACCACCTCTCCCTCTCTGAGCACTGCAGATTACATTGTTCGTGGATTAGGTATATATTTGCACTGAGCACCCCACCGCCAACGCCCAGCCTAGCATCTGCCGGACACACTAAGTCAGAGCCCCAAGGCACATCGCCCCCGCGCGCTTGGCCAACGCCAGTAACGATTTTATTGTCCAAACCGCAAACCAGCCTCCTGTCTGTTGTTACAAGGCCACAGCCCCTATTCAACGCCACAGCCACCAGCAAGATGTCTACGGCGTTGTCCAAAACCCTTGCGAGAGACCTTGAACCACACGCCCCATAGACCTTTACCACCTCCTTCGCCACCTCAAAATCACCATAATCCATACCTAACACCCCAACGCCAAGAGACGACCCCACCATGGAAAGCCACCTTTCGGCCAAACCCACGACCTCATCCAGCAACGACCCACCCCCACGCCCAACCGACAAGGCCCCACCCAGCAACAACTTCATAAATACCCTAGGCAACTCAATACGTCGCGCAAAGTCTACAACGAAACAACCGCCGCCACGCGTACACTTATAACTCAGAAACAAAAAACTAGCAACCCACCTCCTATTTATTCCGTCAACAGCACTCGCCACCTGTCGCATCGCCTCCACATCCTTCAGATCCTTCATCACAGCCTCATAAAGAGGTTTTGCCACAAGTACGAGACGCACCACGTCTAATACGACGTTTGTATCTACCAAGTACCCACCCATGGAAAGGCTCACTCAGGAATCGAACTAATGCCGCGGTCCTCGAGGAATTTCGCCAACTCCACCGCACCACATGCGAAATTGATAACGCCCTCTAAATCGACATCAACCCTCCTGAGGAGCTCCGCGGCGACATCCCCCCTGCCACGGGCCAAGGCGATCGAGGCCAACGTGAAAACAACAGCATCCAGCGGCCTACCCCCGGCAAGCCCTAGATACGAATACCCAAGCAAGACAAGAACACCCCTACTAGGCCCCTCAAACCCACAGGCAATCCTAAACAAAACACCAGCCAAGACGCCAAGTAGTTTATACAAAGCATCGGGAGACTGCGCCGGCGCCGCCCCGGGAAGCACCCTAAGCAGTTCGGGATGCCGCACCAACACCTCGTTAAGCCTACCAGCCAGAAAATAAGCATCTAAATACATACTACGAACGACGTCCTCAGCCTCCCTATAATACTCATCAACATCCACAACCCCCCTCGACAAATCCTCATCAAAACCCTCAACCAAGCTGTAAAGCTCCCTGTAAGCACTCGCAAACACCTCGTACAACATGAGAACCAGCCTCCTAGCCTCAACTCCACCAACCCCCTCCACCAACCCCTCAACTACCGACTGAGACACACCAAAAATAGCACAACATTTTATATCCCTTTCTCTTCAACAAACTAAACCACCTCCCCCGCAGACGGCGGCTGATCCACGCCCACCGCCACGGCTTCACCGCCTCCACCTCGGCAGATCCTCAACCAACACCTAGCGAAAGACCAGCTCAGCGACGAAAGACCCCGTCCCCTATAGGGGGCAAAGAAGAGGTTTTTAAACACATACGTTCCGCCCACCTGACGAGGATGTCTCCGGCGCACCCCGGCGACTTCACAGCCCCCGGCCCGACCAAACGACGAGGGCAGACAAGGGCGCCAACGAGACACCCCCTCATGGGCCAGGAACCCGCCGAGACCACTTGTGTTAAGACAGATTTTTAAATGCGGCATGGCCTATTTATCGGCATGGGCTTCACCTATGTAAACGTCACGGTCAGAGGTATGAAAGCGTCGAGAGACGTGAGGATGCTGGTCGATACAGGATCCACCTACATCGTCCTAGATCCAGAAACCATCTAAGAGCTGGGGCTCCTAGAGACGCCCTACGCCGTCGACCTACTGCTGGCAGACGGGAAGATCAAAGCCAGGCTCTTCCTCGCAGAGGTGGAAGTCAAAGGGAGGAGGGGACCTGCCTTCGTAGCTGAGCTAAACGTGCCGACGCCCCTGCTGGGGGTGCACGCCCTCGAAACGCTGGGCTTTAAAGTGAACCCCAGGACGGGCGAATTAGAGGAGATATCCCCCGAAGGCGGATATCTGCTCCAAACCACCAACCCAGCCAAACCCTAGGACCGCCAATGCGGCATCTCAGCCCCTGAGCCGCCAGATTACTAACCAATTTCCATAGGCATCCCCATTGCTCCACTCCGCAATCAGCTAATAAGTAACGATCTCCGCCAACGTCGACAGGCCTGGGATTCCGCCTCCCTGAATCCTCCACCACAGAGTTCACGAACTCGGCCGCCGCGCCTCCTTCTGCCGACGCCCAACGTGAAGATGCGCCTTGAAACGCCAAGCTTCAAACCAGCCCGCCGCCAGCTCCAAGGCTGGACTTCTGCGCGTCGAAAAATGCGCGCCTCGTCGCGATTAAGCCTAGCCCAATTTTATACCGTGTCTTCCCAGCCCATAAGCGTTGGCGACATCAAGCTGTCCGATGGCGCGCTCCTGCGGCTTAAGATACTCATCGTCGGATAGGCTCCTCGCCATTCGGCGGCGTAAACTTCTACGCAAACGTCACAGGCGGCGTTTACGTATCCCAGACAGCCTCAGAGAGCTCGTCAAAAATAAGCCGCTATTCCCAGGCCTCGAGCTTGCCAGAGACGGCTGGGAGTTGCTCGACATCGTCGAACAAAAGCCCGCCGAGGCGCTGGAGGTCGTCCAGAGCTCGCGGGCGAATTCGAGGTGAGGGTTGTAGCCGAAGGGTCGCCAGAAACACGCACTACAGATCGCCAACAAACGAGTCCGTACACTGGATCTATAAAGTAAGTTGGAAACCAAGGAAATGATGCCTACGAGCGACGCATTAGTCATCTCTCCAAGTTCGCGCGCCCCTAGATTAGAGACGCCGTCGGTAAGCTACGTAGCCGGGAGCGGAAGCACTGTGGCCAGCGCACAAATCTACATACCAGCCAAAGCAGAGCACAAAGGGACAGTCGAAGACCTTGAAGAGCTCCGCCGCGAATACCCCGAGGTAGTCTCCCTGGCAACTAAGCTGGCCAGCGGCATGCAACTGTGCAAGAGCGATATATTGAGGGAGGTCGCGGAGGCCATTGGCTGGGACGAGGACGACGCCGCAGAGGAGCTAAAGAACTTAGCCACGAACCCCTCCAAGAGGGTCGAGAAGTACACGGAGCTGTTCCAGAAGTACTACAGCGAAGCCCACAGGCTACTGGAACAAGGAGACTACTCACAGGCGGCCGAAAAGCTGTGGGGAGCCGCAACAGCCCTCATCAAGCTACACGCCGCCCTCATAAGCCGCGTGGAGCCACGGCAAGCTCTACAACTACGTCACCCACAACGTAGGGACAAGCCTTCCGCGACATGCTTAAGGCGGCTGAGGTAATGCACAGATACTTCTACGAAAGAGATCTTGACCCAGCCACCTTCAAGGACCACTGGGAAGACGCCGTCAGACATATAGAGAAAGTCAAAGACATCGTACTCCTCCATTAGCGACCGGGAGCGAAGTCCCGACATCATATCGGCGGCGTGCCTACGGCTCGGCCAGCGCCCTCCTCACCGCCTCTCTATGCAGTGGGGTGCGCCAGGCCACGCGCCTCCCCACGCCGATTTCGGGGTCCTTTTCAGGCGGGGGCTGGTCTATCCAAGCCCACTCCTCCCTCCTATACATGTGGTAGATGATTAAATTCCTCTCCTCCAGCTCGTCAATCAACTCCTCCGGCGCGTCAGGACTCCAAAGCGCATCCGGGTCCTCCACCGCCGCCTCGAGCCACCTCCTCCACCTAGCCACAAAACCAGCAGAAAAACCCTTCTCGTCGACGAGACGAGAAACCACCCCCTCCACGTTCCACCGGGCCTCATACAGCCTAGCCAACATCCTCGGATTTCCCCCGTCAGACGCCAAGTCTCGTCAAACGGCGGCTTCGGGCTTGGGATCTTGTCGTAGAGCTGTTGAAAACCCTCCTTGGACATGTTCCACATGGGGGCAACCTCAGCCCAGAGATGACGCCCAACCTCCCGCCGCGAAACCCCCTCGCTGGTGGCGACGAGGACGACCATCCTCTCGTACCTCGACGCTGGGTATTCGATAAGGTTCAGCAACGCCTTGACATACGCCGCCACCGCGTCCAGCCCTACGGCCTGGAAGACGTCGTCTGCCACCACGGCGATTCTTCCCCGCCTAGCCTTCTGCAGTTTCCGGACGAAGTCAAGCGCGGCCCAGGCGACTCTGCCTAGGGCGTTTTCGCCAAGGGCCCTCTCCACAAACTGCACGAATTCACGCCGAATATCGGGCACCGCCACCTCAGCCCTAAACTCCCACTCCAGAGGATGAAGATAAAACACATCAAACCCCAACTCCCTAAGCATCGCAGAGGCCTGCCGGAGAAACGCCGACTTGCCGCAGCCCTCCGGACCGAAGATAACCACCGGAAATCTGGTGCCCCTCTCCGCCCACTCCTACACCTGCCCAAGCGCCCGCTCTCTATCCGTAAACTCCACCCTGAGACCGGGGACAAGCTCCAGCTCAACCCTCTTCACGCCTCTACGCCGGCCCACCTTTATAACCCTTAAACCCACAAACACCTACAGCCAGCCACGAGACCACCACGCCCCCCAACCCACCGAGACCGCCAAAACCCACAGCCCCACTACACAGACGCCACCGCCTACGGCGCCCCCACGACCCACAAAACACAACTAGAGACAACGACTGAAACACAGCGGCGGCGAGACCCACAACACACCA
>FPIC01002103.1_pt1 | contig 19008 bp, 26 predicted proteins | sample 1504481 | NCBI WGS metagenome assembly FPIC01 (sample SAMEA4475357, study PRJEB15587) | soil metagenome | biome: Soil; feature: Field | place: India | collected 2015-03-11 | depth 0 m
AGGCGAGAAAAGCTGAGGTGGTGAGCAGTGCCAATTTCCGGGGACGATATTGCGAGAATCAGGATCGGGTTGGCCTCCCCCGAGGAAATCCTTTCCTGGTCCAAGGGGGAGGTGACGAACTCTGAGACCATCAACTACCGCACGCATAGACCGGAGCGCGGCGGCCTTTATGCCGAGGAGATCTTCGGCCCGGATAACGATTACGAGTGCGCTTGCGGCAAATACCGGGGCAAGCGCTACGAGGGCATCACGTGTGACAAATGTGGGGTGCTGGTCACCGACTCCTCGGTGCGCCGGGTGAACATGGGCCACATGCGGCTCGCCAGCCCGGTGGTGCACTTTTGGTACCTCAAAGGCGTGGCCAGCCCCCTCTCCCGCCTGTTGGGCATCAAGCGTCGCGATTTGCGGCGCATCGCCTACTACGAGACGGAAACAGCCAGGGAAGAGCTGTACATTGTGACCCAGTCGGCTTCTCCAAAGATTCGCCCCGGGGAAACCTTGTATGCGACAGAATTGCGCATCTTACAGGGGGTTTTCACGTTCCAGGCTGAACGCGCGTACCTTATCACTGCCAGCCCGCGCATCGTCGCCGAGGAAGCAGGGCGCGTGCGCTTCGAGGAGCGCAAGCTGCAAAACGGCGAGACTTTCCGGGCGCTGGTGGTCGGCCACCACGACTACCCCCTGACCCTGGACGCCGAGCTCTTCGTGGAGGACGGGGATGAGGTGGCCCAAGGGGAGCTCCTGTGCGAGCGGCCGGCAAGAGAGATCTGTTCCCAAACGATGTTCGACATGCTTCGCGCCCGCTACGAGGGCGTGGAGGGGCATCCCGTGACCGAAGTCGTGGACAACCTCACCCACCTCGTGGTGCGGGTGGGCGAGAACGTGCCCCTCAAGGTGGGGCAGATGCTCTCCTCCTTGGAAGTGCGGGCCTACGAGCGAGCCTATCCAGGCGGATTTGACGCGGCCACCGGCGCGGAGGGCATCAAGAAACTCCTTGCCGCCCTGGATCTGGACAAGCTTGCCGAGGAGCTATGGGAGGAGCTGGACCGCACCGTGGGTCAGACCGATCGCCGCCGCATTCTCCATCGCCTGGAGGTGGTGGAGCAGCTGCGCCGCTCCGGGAACCGCCCCCAGGACATGGTGCTGGAGGTCATCCCTGTTCTGCCGCCGGCCCTGCGGCCCATGATTCAGCTCGAGGGGGGCAAGTTTGCCACCACTGATCTCAACGATCTTTACCGGCGCATCATCAACCGCAACAACCGCCTGAAAAGGCTCATGGAGATGGGCGCCCCCGAGATCATCCTGCGCAACGAGCGCAGGATGCTACAGGAGGCGGTGGACGCCCTTATTCACAACGAGAAAAAGGACAACCCCATCAAGGGGCGGGACGGGCGGCCCCTGAAAAGCCTTTCCGAGCGGATCCAGGGGAAGCAGGGGCGGCTGCGCCGGCACCTTTTGGGGCGGCGCGTGGATTACTCCGGGCGCGCCGTCATCGTAGTGAACCCCAAGCTCAAAATACATCAGTGTGGCATCCCCAAAAAGATGGCCCTGGAGCTGTTCAAACCGTTTGTTCTCGCCAAGGTGGAAGGGCTTCCTTATGCGGACTACGACGAGGTGAAGAACCGGGCCCTTGCCGGCGAACTCCCCGAGGTCTGGGATGTCCTGGAACAGCTGGTGAAAGAGTACCCTGTGCTTCTCAACCGCGCGCCCACCCTGCATCGCCTCTCCATCCAGGCCTTCGAACCCGTCCTTGTGGATGGGGATGCCATCCAGATCCATCCCCATGTGTGTCCGCCTTACAACGCCGACTTCGATGGGGACCAAATGGCTGTGCACCTCCCTCTTTCCAAGGAGGCGGTGTGGGAGGCCAAGGAGATCATGCTTTCCGCCAAAAACATTCTTTCCCCGGCCCATGGCCGGCCGTTGGCCATCCCCACCCAGGACCAGGTGTACGGCCTCTACTACCTCACCATCGAAAACCCTCAAGGCAAGGGGAAGGGAAAGAGCTTCCGCTCCGTGGAGGAGGCCCTGAAGGCCTGGGAATTCGGGTACTTGGAGCTGCACGCGCGGGTGAAGATCCGCATCGAAGGCAAACTTATCGAAACCACCTTGGGGCGCGCGCTCCTCAACCAAATTCTTCCCCCGGATCTGCGCGACTACAGCGCGGTGTTTGACTCCCGGCGCGTGCGCCGCCTCATTGGGGAGTGCTACCTCCGCCACGGTTGGGAGAAGGCCGCGGCGGTCCTGGACCAGCTGAAGGAGCTGGGCTTCCGCTTCGCCACCCTCTCCGGCCTCACCATCTCCATCCCGGATTGCGAGATCCCCCCGGAGAAATGGGAGATCGTGCAGGCGGCCCAAGAGAAGGTGAACCGCATCCAGAACATGTACCTGCGGGGCCTGTGCACCGCCGAGCAGCGCTACCAAGCCGTGACCCAGGTGTGGCGGGAGACCGTGGACGTGGTGGAGAAGACCACCATGCGGAACCTCTCGCGCAATCCCTTCAACCCCGTGTATGGCATTGTGGCCTCCGGCGCGCGCGGTTCCTCCGGCCAGGTGAAGCAGCTGGCGGGGATGCGCGGCCTCATGGCTGACCCGCAGGGGCGGGTCATCGAGTGGCCGGTGATCTCCAACTTCCGGGAGGGCCTTTCCATCTTCGAGTACTTCATCTCCACCCATGGGGCGCGCAAGGGCACCGCGGACACCGCCCTGCGCACGGCCACCGCGGGCTACCTCACCCGCCGCCTTGTGGACGCCTGCATGGATGTGATCGTCAAGGAGTACGACTGCGGAACCAAGCAGGGCATGGAGATCGATCCCCTCTACTTCGCCCCCAAAGGCGAGATCATGGAAGACATCCCCGAGCGCATCTACGGTCGGGTCACAGCTGAGCCTGTTTATCACCCCTTGACCGGCGAGGTCCTCATCCCTGCCGGAACGCTGGTCGACCGGGTCACCGCGGAGGAGGTGGGCCGCCTGGAAGTGGAGCTTGACCTCACTTCCCCTGGTGTGGAGGAGCGCGCACATCTTGCCAAATCCACGCGGGATGTGTTTCATCCCCAGACCCTGGCCGTGTTGGTGCGGGAGAACGAGTCCCTCACCCCGGAGCTCGTGCAGGAGCTCAGGGCGGCGGGAATCGAAAAAATCCGGGTGCGACCGCGGTTCACTGTGCGCTCGCCCGTGACCTGCCAGACCACGGGCGGTGTTTGCCAACTTTGCTATGGCACGGACTTCGCCTTCCACCGCCTCGTGGAGCAGGGCACAGCCGTGGGGATCATTGCTGCTCAATCCATCGGTGAGCCGGGCACGCAGCTCACCATGAGGACCTTCCACACCGGTGGGGTGGCTGGGATGGACATCACCCAAGGGCTGCCTCGGGCGGAGGAGCTATTTGAGGCTCGCAAGACCACGAAGTCCCCCCAGGCCGCGGTGGCGCCCATTTCCGGCCGGGTCATCAAGGTGGAAACCACGCGCACTGGCCATGATCTGGTGGAGATCCAGTCCGACCCGCGCACGGTGGTCCTGCCCGCAGCCCTTCTTCCGGTGGCCGAGGGCGAGGAGGTGGACACCTCGCGGTTGTTCTCCCTGAAGAGCCCTGTGGCCGGCCGGGCCTTTTTCTTCAGCGAAAATGGCCAGAGGTACCTAGCCCTCCTCGACGAGGACTTGGACCGGGTGTACATCCTGCCGGAAGGGGTAAAGCTCATGGTGGGCCACCGCCAGGAGGTGAAACAAGGGGCACAGCTCACGGAGGAGTTCCACGTGGAGGCGGTGGTGGCCGAGATCGGCGGCAAGGTGGAGGTCAGCGAGGATAAAAAACGCCGGTACATCGTGCTCCATGGCCGCGATGGCCGCACATATTCCTACGAGGTGCCCTACGGGGCCCAGGTCCTCGTGTCCCATGGGCAGGAGGTGGAGGAGGGCAAAAAGCTCACCACGCGCTCCCGTCCCCTGGCCCTCACCGCGGAGGTGGCGGGGACCGTGCTTGTGGCCGACCGGTCCCTGGCCATCCTGGCCCAAGGTGGCCGCGGGCTGATCCTCCCCCTCTCCGCGGGGCTGGAGCCACGGGTGGAGCACGGCGCACCGGTGCGGGAGGGCCAGGAAATCCTGCGCCTGGCCTTGCCCCCCCTCTCGGAAACGGTGGTGGTGGAGGAGATCCAAAAGGATGGGGAGCTGTGCACCGTGCGCTTCCGGTTCCGGGCGCGGGTGGAGTGCACGGAAGCAGCCACCGTGCGGGAGGGCGACAAGGTCGAGCGCGGCGACCCCATCTCCAAAGGCGTGGTCCCGCCTCAATACCTCATGGAGGTGGCCGGGGTGCGCAAGGCCTTTGAGTATCTGCTGGAGGAGCTCCAGCGCGTGTACAAGACCCAGGGTGTGGACATCAACGACAAGCACTTTGAAGTGGTGTTGCGCCAGATCCTCAACAACGTGCGCATCGTCGACCCGGGCGAGTCCAACTTCCTGCTCAACGACATCGTGCCTTTGGAGATCTTCCAGCAGGAGGTGAAACGGCTCTCTGCGGAGAACGAGGGGATCCGGCGGGCCCGGGAGGAGATTGTGGGGGCCAAGATCCTTGCGCCCGTGGTGCGGGGGGGCACCCTCCTGGCCGAGGCCGGGGAGACCCTGACCCCTGAGCTTTTGGCGCGGGCCGTGGCCCAGGGCGTGCGCCAGGTGCGGGTGGAGGTGCATGGCGAGCCGCGCACCGTTCGCATCACCGAGTATCGCCTGCCCCAAGGGGAGCGCGAGCTTTTGCGCATCTCCCGCGTGGCGTTGGTGCGCAAGTCCTGGTTGGCCGCTGCCTCGTTTGAGCGCACCACCAAGGTGTTGGCGGAAGCGGCCCTGCGGGGCGAGGAGGACCACCTGGACAGCCTCAAGCCCTGCCTGATGGTGGGGAAGAAGATCCCGGTGGGCACGGGCTTCAACCGGCAGGATCAACTTGAGAAAGGGCCCGCCAAAAACTAGTATGGAGGTGATAACCATGCCCACGTTCAATCAGCTTGTGAGACGGGGAAGGAAGCCAAACCCCTGGAAGAGCAAGTCGGTGGCGCTGGAGGGGTGTCCGCAGAAGCGCGGGGTGTGCCTGCGTGTGTTCACCCGCACCCCGAAAAAACCGAACTCCGCCTTGCGCAAGGTGGCGCGGGTGCGCCTGTCCAACGGGCGGGAGGTCACGGCCTATATCCCCGGTGAGGGGCACAACCTCCAGGAGCACTCCATCGTGCTTGTTCGTGGCGGACGCGTGAAGGACCTGCCGGGTGTGAAGTACCACATCGTGCGGGGGGCCCTGGACGCGGCGGGCGTGGAGGGCCGCCGCCAGAGCCGCTCCCGCTACGGCGTGCGCAAACCCAAGGAGGGATAAATGACCACCTACGACATCGTCATCCCTGGCCGCGACGTCCCTCCCGATATCCGTTACGGCTCCAAGCTCGTGGAGAAGTTCGTCAATTATGTCATGTGGGACGGAAAAAAGTCGTTGAGCAGGCGGATCGTGTACGAGGCGTTCGACATCATCGACAAGCGTGGGGAGGGTCCGGCGTTGGAGACGTTCCTCAAAGCTGTGCAGAACTGCATGCCCAAGCTAGAGGTTCGCTCCCGCCGGGTGGGCGGCGCCACCTATCAAGTGCCCTTCGAGGTCCCCCCTCATCGCCAGACGATGCTGGCCCTGCGCTGGATCCGGGACGCGGCGCGGGATCGTCCCGAGAAGACCATGGCTGAACGCCTGGCCGCAGAGATCATCAGCGCGGCCAAGGGCGAGGGTGGGGCTGTGGCCCGCAAGCAGGAAGCCCACCGCATGGCTGAAGCCAACCGCGCGTTTGCTCACTACCGCTGGTGATGCTCCTGCCCCATGGCCGACCCCTACGACATACGCAAAGTCCGCAACATTGGGATCATCGCCCACATCGATGCGGGGAAGACCACCCTCACTGAGCGCATCCTCTTTTACACCGGCAAGATCCACAAGATGGGGGAGGTCCATGAGGGCACCACCGAGATGGACTGGATGGATCAGGAGCGGGAGCGGGGCATCACCATCACTGCTGCGGCGACCACGGTGTTCTGGCGCGCTCACCAAATCAACATTGTGGACACCCCAGGTCATGTGGACTTCACGGTGGAGGTGGAGCGCAGTCTGCGGGCCCTGGACGGCGCCATCGTGGTTTTCTCCGGTGTGGAAGGGGTGGAGTCCCAGTCGGAGACCGTCTGGCGGCAGGCTGACCGCTACCGCATCCCTCGCCTTGCCTTCATCAATAAGCTCGACCGGGAAGAAGCGGATTTCGCCCGTGCCTTTCACGACCTAGGGGCCAAGCTTGGTGCGGTGGCCTTGCCCCTGGTCTATCCCTGGCGGGATAGCGAGGGACGCCTCGTGGGGATGGTCGACCTTGTGCGGTTTGTGGCCATCCGCTGGGACCAGGAAACCCTGGGCCGTCATCACGAACACCTGCCTGTGCCCAAGGAGCTGGCGGAGGAGGCGCGGACATGGCGAGAAAAGCTTTGGGAGACCCTGAGCGAGGCCTCTGACCACATCGCGGCCCGCTACCTGGAAGGCCAGGAGATCCCCGTGGATCTGGCGCTGTCGGTGCTGCGGGAGGTGACCTTGACCCGGCTGTGGGTTCCGGTCCTGGGCGGCTCCGCCTACGAGAAGATCGGGGTCCAGCCCGTGCTGGACGCGGTGGTGGACTTCCTCCCCTCCCCGCTGGACGTTCCGCCACCTCGTGGGACAGCCCTGGACGGGGAAACGGAGGAGGTCCGCCGACCTTGCCCAGAGGAACCCTTCTCCGCCTTGGTGTTCAAGGTGTTCACGGACCCCTATGCGGACCGGTTGCTGTACACGCGCATTTATTCGGGGACCCTCCGCGCCGGCCAGGTGACGTTGAACGCCACTTTGGGCACGCGCGCCCGCGTGATGCGCCTCTTCCGGCTTCATGCCAACAAGCGCGAGCAGATGGCGCAGGCCCTGGCCGGGGACGTGGTGGGCTTGATCCTCTCTGCGCCGGCCTACACCGGAAACACCCTCTGCGATCCAGCACATCCTATTCTCTATGAGCCCATCGCCTTCCCTGAGCCGGTGGTGTTTCTGGCGGTGGAGCCCCGCTCGGAGAGGGAGGAGCCGGCCCTGCGGGAGGCCCTGGAAAAGCTGGCCCAAGAGGACCCCACCTTCCGCGTGCGGGACGACGAGACCACCGGCCAAATCCTGGTGGGGGGGATGGGCGAGCTCCATTTGGAGGTGCTCCTGCGCCGGGTGCGCGACGAGTTCAAGGTGCCCCACCGCGTGGGGAAACCCATTGTGGTGTACAAGGAGACCCTGGCCCGTCCGGTGGAAATCGTGGAGGAGTTCAAAAAGCAGGTGGGCGGGAGGCCCCAGTACGCTTGGATCCGGGTGCGAGTTGAGCCGCTGGCGCGCGGCGCGGGCTTCGAGTTCGGTGCGGAGGTCCAGGAGGACCTCCTCCCCAGGGCCTTTGTGGAGGCGGTGCAGCGGGGGATCAAGGGGGCGCTGGCGGCCAGCCCTGTGGGTGGCTTCCCGGTCACAGATGTGCGGGCGGTGCTGGTGGAGGGGAAATTTCATCCTTGGGAGTCGACGGAGGTGGCGTTCGAGGCGGCGGGAACGCAAGCGTTAAGGCGTGCCCTCGAGGAAGGGGGCGTGCTCCTCCTGGAGCCGGTGGCTGAGGGCGATATAATCACGCCCAGCGAGTACCTGGGCGAGGTCGTTTCGGATCTAGGGCGCCGAAGGGGCGAGATCCGAGCTGTTCAGACCCGGGGCACAGTGGCCATCGTCCGCTGTAGCCTCCCCGTGGTCGAAACCTTTGGGTACGCAACACAGCTGCGTTCCCTCACGCAGGGGCGTGCTGTTCATACCCTTCGGGTGGCCCGGTATGAGGTGGTGCCTGAGGACCTTGCTCGCGAGGTGCTGAGGAGCAGAGGTTATGGCTAGGGAGAAGATCAGGATCCGCATAAAAGGCTACGATTACGAATTGGTGGATGAGGCGGTGCGGCGCATCGTGGAGGCGGTGAAGCCCACCCGGGCCAAGATCAGTGGGCCTGTGCCGCTCCCCACCGAACGCCACCTCTATACAGTTCTGCGCTCACCGCATGTGGACAAGCGCTCCATGGAGCACTTCGAGCTCAAGGTCCACAAAAGGCTTTTGGACATCAAGGAGCCCACCGCTGCCACCATCAACGCTCTCATGGACGTGGAGCTTCCCGCTGGGATTGACGTGGAGATAAAGCTGTGAGGGACGCCATGGCCTGGATGATGGTGGGACGGAAAGTGGGGATGACCCAGTGGTTTGACGGGGAGGGACGGGCGCTTCCGGCCACCGTGGTGCAGGTGGAGCCCGCGGGGGTGGTGCAGATCAAGACCGCCGAGCGCGATGGCTATGCAGCCCTCCAGCTGGGTGCTGGCGATGTGAAGGAGCACAAGCTGCCCAAACCCCTGGTGGGGCATTTCAAAAAAGCGGGCGTTTCCCCCAAACGCTTCCTGTTCGAGGTGAAAGTGCCCGACACCGCGAAGTACCAAGTGGGGCAGACGTTCGGTGTGGAGGTTTTCTCCGCGGGGGAGATGGTGGACGTGACCGGGATCTCCAAGGGCCGGGGCTTTGCGGGGACCATCAAGCGCTGGGGGTTCCACACCCGGCCGGGCTCCCATGGCCACAAGTGGATCCGCCGGCCGGGCACGGCCGGCCCCATGGGCCTGCGCAAAGTGGTCAAAGGGAAACGCTATCCCGGTCACTTCGGAGCGGATCGCGTCACCGTGCGCAGCCTCCAGGTCCTCAACGTGGACGCGGAGCATAACATCCTTGTGCTTAAGGGCTCGGTGCCCGGTCCGCGCTCAGGGATCCTCAGGATAAGGAAGCGCCATGCCCAAGGCTAAGGTTTACAGTTTCGATAACCCGGAGAAGGAGCCCGTGGAGATGGAGCTTCCGCCCGAGGTGTTTGGGGTGGAGGTGAGTGTGGACCTCCTTTGGCGGGCGGTGCGGGCCCACCTTTTGAACCAGCGGCAGGGCACGGCCTCCACCAAGACCCGGGGGGAGGTGCGGGGTGGTGGCCGCAAGCCTTGGCCGCAAAAGCACACGGGCCGGGCCCGGCACGGCTCAATCCGCTCGCCCCTGTGGCGCCACGGCGGCGTGACCTTCGGGCCCAAGCCCAGGGATTGGCAGGTGGGGCTGCCCAAGAAGATGCGGCGGAAGGCCCTGCTCTCCGCCCTCTCCGCCCGCGCCCACGAGGAGCGCGTTTGGCTCATCGATCGTCTGGGCTTTTCTCGTCCCAAAACCAAGGAGGCCGTGGCCCTCCTCCAGCGCCTGAGCCTGCCCACGAAGACGCTGGTGGTGGTGGCTCCCGAGGAATACCAAATCCCGGTGTACAAAGCCTTCGCCAACATCCCGGGGGTCGAGTGCCACCGGGCCGATCTTCTCACGGCCTACGCCGTGCTGGAGCACGAGGGCCTGCTCCTCACGGAAAAAGGTCTGGAGGCCCTGACCAGGAGGTTGAGCCATGCCCCGGCTGGCGCCTGAGGACATCGTCATCCGCCCCATCCTCTCCGAGAAAAGCTGGCGGGAGATGGAGGGGGGGAAGTACACGTTTGAGGTGCATCCGGACGCGACGAAGCCGGAGATCCGCCAGGCGGTGGAGGAGCTATTCAAAGTGGAGGTGGAGAAGGTGTGGACGATGTACCGGTCCGGGAAGCCGCGGCGGACGCGTCTGGATCGGCGCCACGGTCGCACGAAGACGGAGAAGCGGGCGGTCGTGAAGCTGGCGCCGGGGCACAAGATCGAGATCGTGGGGTGATGGGCCATGGGACTGAAGAAGCTCAAACCGGTCACGCCTGGGCAGCGGCACGCCGTCCTCCCCGATTTTGCCGAGCTCACCACGGACGAGCCGGAGAAAAGCTTGGTTGTTCCGAACAAGGTTCACGCCGGCCGCAACAACCAGGGCCGGGTCACCGTGCGCCACCGGGGCGGCGGCCACAAACGCCTGTACCGCCTCATCGACTTCTACCGCGATAAACCGGGCGTCCCGGCCAAGGTCGTGTCCATCGAGTACGACCCCAACCGTTCCGCCTGGATCAGCCTCCTTCATTACGCTGACGGGGAAAAGCGGTACATCATCACCCCGGTGGCGCTCAAGGTGGGGGAGGTGGTGGAGGCCGGGGAGAACGCCGAGCCTCGCCCTGGAAACGCCCTGCCTCTGCGCAAGATCCCGGACGGGACATTAGTGCACAGCGTGGAGCTCCACCCCGGTTCGGGGGGGAAGATCGCGCGGGCTGCAGGTGCAGCCGCCCAGGTGTTGGGCAAGGAAGAGGAGCGGGTGATTCTGCGCCTGCCCTCGGGCGAGATCCGCGCGTTCAACCCGGACTGCATAGCCACGGTGGGCCAGGTCTCCAATCTGGACCACAAGAACGTGAGGTATGGGAAGGCTGGGCGCCGGCGGAACAAGGGCTGGCGGCCGACGGTGCGCGGCACGGCCATGGGCGCGGATGACCATCCCCACGGGGGCGGGGAGGGCCGCACCGGGGAGGGCCACGCGCCCAAGACCCCGTGGGGCAAGCCGGCCCGGGGCAGGCCCACCCGCAAGAGGAAGCCCAGCGATCGCTGGATCATCCAGCCCAGGAAGAGGAGGAAGTGATGGCCAGGTCCAAGAAAAAAGGGCCGTTTGTGGATCCCACCCTCATGGAGAAGATCGAGAAGTTCAAGCGGGGTCTCATCCATGAGATCAAGACCTGGTCACGGGCGTCTGTGATCGTGCCGGACATGGTGGGGCTCACGATCTATGTGCACAACGGCAGGAGCCATGTGCCGGTGCGGATCACGGAGGCCATGGTGGGCCACCGCTTGGGGGAGTTCGCGCCCACCCGGACATTCCGGGCCCACGGCGGGGTGAAGAAGAAGGCTCCGCCGGCGCCCAAGTAAGGGGGTAGGGATGCGGGAAGCGTGGGCGCGCGCGCGGTTCGTGCGGGTCTCGCCCCTCAAGGCCCGGCTGGTGATCAACGAGATCCGGGGGAAACCTGTGGCCGAGGCGCGTCGGCTCCTGGTCCTGTCCCCGAAGAAGGCCGCGCGCGTCATAAAAAAGCTGTTGGATTCCGCAGTGGCTAACGCGGTGCACAACTTTGACCTGGACGAGACCAAGCTGTGGGTGGTCCAGGCCTTCGTGGACGAGGGTCCGCGGCTCAAGCGCCTGAACCCCCGGGCCTTTGGCCGGGCGGACATCATGCAACGGCGGCTCTCCCACATCACCATCGCCGTGGGGGAAAAGGAGGCCTGATGGGGCAGAAGACGCATCCGGTCGGTTTTCGCCTGGGGGTTTTGCGCAGGTGGCGCTCCACCTGGTTCGCCTCCAAGGGCAAGGTCCCGGTGTACGTGGCCGAGGACCGGCGCATCCGGGAGCACATCGAGAGGACCTACCGGGGGGCGGGGATCGCCGAGGTCCTCATCGAGCGGGCTTCCGACGCGCGGGCCAAGGTCATCATCCGGGCGGTGCGGCCGGGGATCATCATCGGCCGGGGCGGCGCGGAGATCATGGCCCTGCAGGAGCGCCTCTCCAAGCTGACGGGGCGGGAGATCGTGGTGCATGTGATGGAGGTGGACAAACCCGAGTTGGAGGCAGCCATCGTGGCCCAGGACGTGGCCTTTCAGATCGAGAACCGGGTGAACCCCTACCGGGCCATGAAGGAGGCGGTGCGGCGGGTGATGGCCGCCGGCGCCCAGGGCGTGAAGATCCGCGTTTCCGGCCGCCTGGGCGGGGCCGAGCTCGCGCACTCCGTGGAGATCAAAGAGGGACGGGTGCCCCTCCAGACCCTGCGGGCGGACGTGGACTTCGCGTGCACCATCGCCTGGACGAAGTACGGGGTGATCGGGGTCAAGGCCTGGGTGTTCCGGGGGGAGATCTGGACCATCAGGGAGAAGCGGGTGGAGGTGAAATAGCGTGTCGCTCCTAGCGCCTAAGCGTACGAAATACCGCAAGCAGCAAAAGGCTCGGCACATCAAGGGCCAGGCCACCCGGGGCACCACCGTGGTGTTCGGCGACTACGGCATCCAGGCCCTGGAGGCCTCCTGGATCACGGCCCAGCAGATCGAGGCGGCCCGCACCGTGCTCGCCCGCTCCACCCCGAAAGGGAAGGTTTGGGTGCGCATCTTCCCCGACAAGCCCTACACCAAAAAGCCCGCGGAGTCCCGCATGGGCAAGGGGAAGGGCGATGTGGTGGGTTGGGTGGCGGTGGTGAAGCCCGGGCGGATCATCTTTGAGTTCTCCGGTGTGGACGAGGAGGGGGCCAAGGAGATCCAACGCAAGGTCTCCGCTAAACTTCCCATCCCCACCAAACTGGCCCGGCGGATGCTGGTGGGTGGTGCGCCATGAAGGCCAGGGATCTGAGGGAGCTCACCAACGACGAGCTCAGGCGGAGGGTTCAGGAGTGGAAGAGGAAGCTTCTGAACCTTCGGTTCCAGTTGGCTTCAGGCCAGCTGACCAACACCGCGGAGATCAAGAAGACCAAGAAGGACATCGCCCGGGCCCTCACCATCCTTAGGGAGAGGGGGGTGCGCTATGGGTAAGCGCCGGCAGCGCCTCGGGTTTGTGGTAAGCGACAGGATGCAGAAGACCATCGTGGTGGTGGAGGAGAGGGTTGTGGAGCACCCCCTTTACCACAAGCATGTTCGGCGCCGCACCAAGTACTACGTGCATGACGAGCACCAACAGGCGCGGGTTGGTGACTTGGTGCGGATCGAGGAGACCAGGCCGCTTTCAAAGCTCAAGCGTTGGCGGCTGGTGGAAATCGTCCGCCGCGCCCAGTAGCCATGGCTGTGCAGCTGCGCACGCGCTTGGTGGTGGCCGATAACACCGGGGTCAAAGAGGTGGAGTGCATAAACGTTTTGGGCAAGAAGCACAAGGCGGAGATCGGGGATATTGTCGTGGCCTCGGTGAAAAAGAGGCTGCCCACCTCGGAGTTCGACAAAGGGGACATCGTGCGGGGGGTGGTGGTGCGCACCCGCCAGGCCTATCGCCGGGCGGACGGAAGCACCATCCGCTTTGACGACAACGCGGTGGTCCTGGTGGATAAGAACCTGCAGCCCATTGGGACCAGGGTGTTCGGGCCGGTGGCCAGGGAGCTCCGCGAAAGAGGGATGATGCGCATCATCTCCCTGGCCCCGGAGGTGGTGTAGGAGGAGGAATGGCCAAGGTGAAAAAGGGCGACCGGGTCAAGGTCATCAGCGGGGACGACCGGGGCAAGATCGGCAAGGTCCTGCGGGTCTTGCCCGACGCGGGCCGCGTCCTCGTGGAGGGCGTAAACATCGTGACCAAGCATCAGCGCCCCACGGCCACGGTGCGCGAACCGGGCATCATCAAAAAGGAGGCGCCCATCCACATCTCCAACGTGAAGGTGATCTGCCCGGAGTGCGGGGTCCCCACGCGCATTGGCTTTGCGTGGGTGGAGGGAAGAAAACTCCGCCGGTGCAAACAGTGCGGAGCCACCTTCGATTGAGATTATGCTCCTCTACGAGCGCTACAGGCAGGAGATCGTGCCCAAGCTCATGCAGGAGCTGGGGTACAAGAACGTGATGCAGGTGCCCAAAATCGAAAAGGTCGTGATCAACATGGGCGTGGGCAAGCACGACGATCCCAAGGTGTTGGAGGGGGCGGTGAAAAACCTGGCCCAGATCGCCGGGCAAAGGCCGGTGGTGACCCGGGCCAAAAAGGCCATCTCTGACTTCAAGATCAAGAAGGGCGACCCCATTGGGTGCATGGTGACTTTGCGGGGCATGCGAGCTCATGAGTTCTTGAATAAGCTCTTTCGTGTGGTCCTGCCGGGGATCCGCGACTTCAAGGGGGTTGATCCCGACTCCTTCGACGGCCGGGGGAACCTCTCCCTGGGGATCCCCGATCAAATGGCCTTCCCCGAGGTGAGCTACGACGACGTGGTGCGGCCGCAGGGGATGGACGTGACCATTGTGACCACGGCCAAGACGGACCGGGAGGCCCATCACCTTCTTAAGGCCTTGGGTTGCCCGTTCCGGGAGAGCTAGGAGGGAGGATGGCACGCAAATGTAAGATTGAGAAGGCCAAGCAGCTGCCGAAGTTCAAGGTGCGGCAGCGCAATCGGTGCAACCTTTGCGGGCGGCCGCGCGGCTACATCCGGGACTTCGGCCTTTGCCGCATGTGCTTCCGCAAGCTGGCCCTGGATGGGCAGATCCCCGGGGTGAAAAAGGCCTCATGGTGAGGAGGGCATGATGACGGTGGACGACCCCATTGCCGACATGCTCACGCGCATGCGCAACGCCCTGGCCCGCCGGGCGGAGGAGGTGGTCCTGCCTTCCTCCAACCTCAAGGTGGAGATCGCGCGGGTCCTGCAGGCGGAGGGGTACATCGCTGGGTACAGGGTGGAGCAGGGCCAGGGCTTCCCCCTTTTGCGCATCCAGCTCAAATACTTGCGGGAGGGGACGCGCACCTGGCAGCCGGCCATCCGCGGGCTGCGCCGGGTGAGCCGTCCCTCGCGCCGCGTCTACGCCGGCGTGCGCCAGCTCCCCCGCCCCCCCCAGGGCCTGGGCATCGCCATCGTCTCCACCCCGCAGGGCGTCATGACCGATCGCGAGGCGCGCGAGCGCCACATCGGCGGAGAGGTCCTCTGCGAGGTCTGGTGAGGTGGGAGCATGTCCAAAATCGGGAAAAGGCCGATTCCGTTGCCACCAGGTGTTAAGGTCGAGGTGTTGCCCCAAGAGGTGGTGGTGCAAGGGCCCCTTGGCACCCTGCGCTGCGCCTACGATCCCGCTTACGTGACGATCAAGGTGGAGGATGGGACGGTGCGCGTGGAGCGCAAAGGGGACCGGGCGCCCTTCCGCGCCCGGCATGGCCTGTACCGGGCCCTGATCGCCTCCATGGTCCAAGGGGTCACGAGGAAGTGGGAAAAGGAGCTGGAGATCCAGGGCCTTGGCTATCGGGCCAAGCTGGAGGGGCGTACGCTGGTCATGGAGCTTGGGTTCTCTCATCCCGTGCGGTTTCCCCTCCCCGCTGGGGTGGAGGTGGAGGTGCCCGAGCCCACGCGCATCATCCTGCGCAGCATCGATAAGTACTTGGTGGGGCAGGTGGCCGCAAACATAAAGAAGATCAAGCCGCCTGAGCCCTACCGGGGCACGGGCATCCGCTACCGGGGCGAGGAGATCGTGAAGAAGGTCGGGAAGCTTGGAGCGAAGGCGTGATGGCTATGGAATCCCGTAACGCACAGCGGATCAAACGGCACATGCGCATTCGGCGCCGGATCAGGGGAACGCCGGAGCGCCCGCGGCTCTCGGTGTTCAAGAGCCTCCAGCACATCTACGCCCAGATCATCGACGACACCCCGCGGGAGGGTAGCCGGACGCTCGTGGCTGCTTCCACCCTAGACCCGGAGATTCGGGGCAAGATCAAGTCCGATAACATCGAGGCGGCGCGCTTGGTGGGGCAAGTTTTGGCCAAACGGGCCGTGGAGCAGGGCATCAGAAGGGTGGTTTTCGACCGGGCGGGTTACCCTTACCACGGCAAGGTCCGGGCCTTGGCGGAGGCGGCCCGGGAGGGAGGGCTGGAGTTTTGATCGCTCAGGTTCCAGAACAGCTGCAGAACGAGGTCATCGAGATCCGGCGCGTGGGCCGCGTCACCAAGGGCGGCAAGCGCATGCGCTTCAGGGTGGTCGTGGTGGTGGGGAACGGCGCGGGGAAGGTGGGCGTGGGCATGGGGAAATCCGTGGAAATACCGCAAGCTGTTCAGCAGGCCATCCGCGATGCTCTGAAGCGCATGATCGAAGTTCCTATCGTGAACGGAACTATCCCCCATGACGTGCTGGGCGAGCATGGCGCGGCCAAGGTCCTTCTGCGCCCGGCCTACCCGGGCACGGGGATCATCGCCGGCCGCACCGTGGGCGCGGTGTGCCGCATGGCCGGGATCAAGGATGTCCTCAGCAAGGCCCTGCGCTCCACAAACCCCTTGAACCTGGCCCGGGCCACCCTCATCGCTCTCGCCCAACTCGAGAGCCCGGAGACCGTGGCCAAACGCCGCGGGAAATCGGTGCAGGATATCTTGGAGGTCGAGGATGGCGCTGGATCTTGATGATCTTCGTCCCAGGCCAGGGGCTAAGCCGCGGCCCAAGCGTGTTGGCCGGGGATGCGGCTCTGGCCATGGCGGGCATGCCTCGGGGCGGGGCACCAAAGGCCAGGGCGCCCGGTCCGGGGTGCGTCTGCGCCCGGGGTTTGAGGGCGGCCAAACCCCCTTCTGGATGCGCTTCCCCAAACGGGGGTTCCACAACCCCTTGGCCAAGGAGTACGCGATCGTCAACGTGGGCCTGTTGGATAAGCACTTCTCCCCAGGCGAGGAGGTCACCCTGGAGAAGCTCCGGCGCTTGGGGCTTGTGAAGGCCCCGGCAGATGGGCTCAAGGTCCTGGGCCAGGGCGCGCTCACCAAGCCGTTGGTGGTGCGGGCCCATGGGTTCAGCCGCACGGCCAAGGCCAAGATCGAGGCCGCCGGCGGAAGGGCGGAGGAGGTCCCCGGTGCTTAGCCGCCTTCAGCAGGTCTTCCTCGTGGAAGAGCTTCGTAAGCGCATCCTCTACACCCTGGGGATGCTTTTGGTCTACCGCATCGGGGTGCACATCCCGGTGCCGGGCATTAATATCGCGGCTTTGAAGGACATCTTGGAACAGGCTTTCGGCACCGGGCTTCTGCAGTTCCTGAACCTGTTCACCGGGGGGGCCCTGCAAAACTTCTCCCTTTTCGCCCTGGGCGTCATCCCCTACATCAACGTGTCCATCATCCTCTCCCTCCTCATCCCGGTGGTGCCCGCTTTAAAGAAGTTGCAGGAGGAGGGTCGGGAGGGACGCAAGAAGCTCACCCAATACACGCGCTGGGGCACGGTGTTCATGGCCCTTCTTCAGGCCTACGCCATGAGCTACATGGCCATTTCCTACGGGCTAGCTGATCCCACGTTTCAGTTCTTCCTCACCTCCGTCATCGCCCTCACCGCGGGGAGCATTTTCCTCATGTGGATTGGGGAGCGCATCACAGAAAATGGCATTGGCAACGGAATTTCCATGCTGATCATGGCCGGCATCGTGGCCCGCCTCCCCCCGGAGATCCAGGCCACCTACATCGAGATCTCCACAGGCACCGTGCATCCCCTTTGGGCCGTGGGCCTGGCAGTGGTGTTCGTGGCCGTGGTGGCCCTCGCCGTGATCATGCAGCAGGGCCAACGCAAGATCCTCGTGCAGTATGCCAAGCGCACCACGGGCCGGCGCGTGTATGGTGGGCACTCCACCTACCTTCCGCTGCGTGTGAACCTGGGCGGCGTCATCCCCATCATCTTCGCCTCCGCCATCCTCAGCCTTCCCAGCTCCATTGCCGCTTGGATTCCGCAGCTCAAATGGCTGCAGACCTATGTGGAGCCGGGAAGCCTCGCCTACCTCCTCGCTTATGTTGTCCTGATCATTTTCTTCACCTACTTCTACGCCTCGCTCGTGTTTGATCCGGAGGAGATCGCGAAGAACCTGCGGGAGGCCGGCGGCTTTGTGCCGGGGGTGCGGCCTGGGTCGTCCACCGCCCAGTATCTGCGGGAGATCATGGGGCGCCTGAACCTGGTGGGCGCACTCTTTCTCGCCTGGATCGCTGTTCTGCCTTACATTTTCCGGGCCGCCTCCGGCGTCCGCGGGCTCTCCCTGGGTGGCACATCCCTCCTCATCCTTGTGGGGGTGGGGATCGACACGATCCTGCAGATCGAAGCCCATCTTGTCATGCGCCAGTACGAATCCCTCATTAAAGGGGCGCGCTTCCTGGGGAGGAGGGGATGAGGAACGTCGTGCTCCTTGGGCCGCCGGGCGCGGGCAAAGGCACGGTGGCCAGCCGCCTTGTTCAGGAACTGGGTTTCCTGCACGTTTCCACGGGGGACATGCTGCGGGAGGAGGTGGCCAAGGGCACTCCCCTTGGGCAACTGGCCCAGGGGTACATGACCCGCGGCGAGCTCGTGCCCGATGAGGTCATCCTCACCTTGGTGAGGCAGCGGGTGGACGCCAAAAAGGGCGTGTTGTTCGATGGTTTTCCCCGCACAGTGGCCCAGGCTGAAGGCCTGGAGCGCTTCACCACTGTGGACGTGGTGGTGCTTTTGGAACTGGAGAGGGACGAGGTGGTGCGCCGCCTCTCCAGTCGCCGAATCTGTGGAGCTTGCGGCGCCGTGTACAACCTGGTGACCCACCCTCCTGTGGAGCCTGGGAGGTGCGACCGCTGTGGCGGGGCCCTCATCCTGAGGGACGACGATAGGCCCGAGGTGGTGGCCCGCAGGTTCGAGGTATATATGCGAGATTCTGCGCCCCTGGTGGCCTACTACGAGGGGCGTGGCATTCTGCGCCGGGTACGCGCGGAGGGGCCTCCCGCGGAGGTCTTCCGCGCCGTGGCGGAGGCCCTGCGATGATCGCCCTCAAAACCGAGCGGGAGCTAGGGGTGGTGGCCGAGAACGCCCGCCTCCTGCGGGAGATCCTTGGTGATCTTGTGGCGCGGGTGGAACCGGGGATCACCACCGGGGAACTGGATCGGCTGGCGGAGCGCTGGATCCGCGCGGCGGGCGCCCTCCCCGCTTTCAAAGGCTATCAGGGCTATCCCGCGACACTGTGCACCTCTGTAAATGAGGAGGTGGTGCATGGGATCCCCTCCTTTGCGCGGGTCCTGCGCGACGGCGACCTGCTTTCTTTGGATCTGGGGCTGCGGCGAGCGGGGTACTATGCGGATGCGGCGGTGACGGTGGGCGTGGGCAGGATCAGCGCGGAGGCCGAGGCTTTGGTGCGAGCCACCCTCGCTGCCTTGCGGGCGGCCATCGAGGCCGCTACTATTGGGGCGCACGTTTCAGACCTGTCTTGGGCCATTGAATCCACGGTGGGCAGGTACGGTTTTCACCCGGTGAAGGAATTCGTGGGGCACGGGATCGGGCGGGCCCTCCATGAGGATCCACAGATTCCAAACTTTGGGCCGCCAGGGTTTGGCCCGATTTTGCAGGAGGGCATGGTGCTCTGTCCCGAGCCCATG
>FPIC01029709.1_pt1 | contig 18994 bp, 18 predicted proteins | sample 1504481 | NCBI WGS metagenome assembly FPIC01 (sample SAMEA4475357, study PRJEB15587) | soil metagenome | biome: Soil; feature: Field | place: India | collected 2015-03-11 | depth 0 m
GAACAACCCGATCCTGATCGGTGAGCCGGGTGTAGGTAAAACTGCAATTGCAGAAGGCCTGGCACTAAGGATTGTTCAGAAGAAGGTATCTCGCGTACTGTTTAATAAGCGTGTAGTAACATTGGACCTGGCTTCTTTAGTGGCCGGCACCAAATACAGAGGCCAGTTTGAAGAGAGAATGAAAGCCGTAATGAACGAGCTTGAAAAATCTCCGGACGTGATCCTCTTTATTGATGAGCTACACACCATAGTAGGTGCAGGTGGAGCTTCTGGCTCGCTTGATGCCTCTAACATGTTTAAGCCAGCATTAGCCCGGGGCGACATTCAATGTATTGGTGCTACTACTCTTGATGAGTACCGCCAATATATTGAGAAAGATGGCGCTTTGGCCCGTCGTTTCCAGATCGTAATGGTAGACGCCACCTCTCCAGAAGAAACCGTTGAGATCCTCAACAACATCAAGGAGAAATACGAGAGCCACCACCATGTAAACTATACGCCCGAGGCAATAGAAGCCTGCGTGAAATTATCTGACCGTTATATCAGCGACAGGTTCTTACCGGATAAGGCGATTGATGTACTTGATGAAGCGGGTGCAAGGGTGCACATAAATAACATCCATGTACCACAGGATATCGTTCAGCTTGAAGAGCAGATCGAAAATATCAAGAAAGAAAAGAACCGGGTAGTTAAAAGCCAGAAATACGAAGAAGCTGCCCAACTCAGGGATAAAGAAAAGCGCTTGCTTGAGCAACTTGAAACTGCCAAGTTACGCTGGGAAGAAGAAACCAAAACCAAACGCTATACAGTAAACGAAGAAAACGTTGCTGAAGTGGTAGGTATGATGACGGGCATCCCAACCAACCGTATCGCTCAGAACGAGAGCAACAAGCTACTCCAGATGGGTGAAGCCCTTCAGGGTAAGGTTATTGGACAGGACGAAGCCATCAAGAAACTGGTTAAAGCTATTCAGCGTACCCGCGTAGGCCTTAAAGATCCAAAGAAACCAATCGGTTCATTTGTATTCCTTGGTCCAACCGGGGTTGGTAAAACAGAGCTTGCCAAAGTATTAGCTACTTACCTATTCGATAAAGACGAAGCTCTTATCCGCGTAGATATGAGTGAATATATGGAGAAGTTCTCTATCTCCAGGTTAGTTGGTGCACCTCCCGGATACGTGGGCTATGAAGAAGGTGGACAGCTTACTGAGAAAGTAAGACGTAAGCCTTACAGCGTAATCCTGCTGGATGAGATTGAAAAAGCTCACCCGGATGTATTTAACCTGTTGTTGCAAGTGCTTGATGATGGTATCCTGACGGATGGTTTAGGCCGCCGGGTGGATTTCAGAAACACCATCATCATCATGACTTCAAACATTGGTGTAAGAGACCTTAAAGATTTTGGCACCGGTATTGGTTTCAGTACTAAAGCCAAAATGGAGAACATAGATGAGCTGATGAAGAGCACTATTCAAAATGCGCTTCGTAAAGCCTTCTCTCCGGAGTTCCTTAACCGCCTTGATGATGTAATTGTGTTCAACTCTCTTCAAAGAGAAGATATTCACAGAATTATTGACATTACACTTGGCAAACTTTTTACCAGGATTACAGCACTTGGCTATACTGTTGAGCTTACAGAAAAAGCCAAAGACTTCCTGGCAGACAAAGGATACGATCAGCAGTATGGTGCCCGTCCTCTGAACAGAGCCATCCAGAAATACCTGGAAGATCCTGTAGCTGAGGAGATTTTAAAAGGCGATGTACAAACCGGTGATATCCTGCTTGCAGATAAGGAAGATGGCAAAGAAGAACTCTTTATTACTGTGAAGAAAAACACTGTTGAAAAAGACGCAGAGTAAATATTAATTTATATAAATAAAAAGCGAGCCCTTTCCGGCTCGCTTTTTTTATATCCTGTTACGTATGGTTATAATCGTGCCCTGGCTGCATGTAAATGGTATGGCATTGTGGCCTTTTATTCTTCTTAAACAGCCCCGGTCAGGCAAGGTGCTTCTCAATCATGAGCGCATACATCTGCGCCAGCAACTGGAGCTTTTACTACTTCCCTTTTATATCTGGTATATAGGCGAGTACCTGTTACGTTTGTTGCAGTACCGCAACCATTACCAGGCATACCTTAACATTAGCTTTGAGCGGGAAGCTTTCGAAAATGAGCGTAACCTGGCTTACCTTAACGAGCGAAGTACTTTTGCCTTCTGGACTTACTTGCACAAAAAAAGCTCCTGACAAGTAATTGCCAGGAGCTTTGATAAGCAGGTATTAACTACTTACTTAAATTAAAGAATGTTCAGGATCTGTAGTACCCAGATTACAAGGAATACAGCACCAATTAAAGAAACGATGCTACCAATCCAGCCAAGGCCAACACCACCTAGTACAATACCTAGTACAATACCTACAACGATCAACAGAGCACCTGTAATCAGATTGCCATATCTTGCACGCTGAGAAGCTTTTTCACCTTTAAGCTCTTTTTTCTCAGCCTTTTTGATTTGCTTCTCGATCTTTTTAGCTACTAGCTTCTCAGCAATTGACATTTTTTTAGCAGGCTCAGTTTTAGCAGCTTCTACAGCTTTTGCTAATTCAGCAACTTTTGCCTTGTTAACGTCAACTACTGCAGGAGCAGTGCTTGCAACAAGATTTTCCTCAACAGCTGGTGCAGCTGCTAGTTGCTCATCAAGTACAATGTTTACATGCACCATTTCTTCAGCAACAGGAGCAGCTTTAGTTGAGCCATAGTTAACTGTTTTGCTTGCAGTAAAAGAAGGAGTGTATTTTGTTGTACTGCAAGAGCTCATTAAAAAGACAAATGCAAAGAATGCCATAAAAACACCTGGTAATCTTAACGCAGAGTAATTTGATTTTTTCATAATAAAACTGTATTTAGGTTAAAAAAATTAATTTGGAATTATAAATATTACGCAACAGGTTTGTATAGGTTAATCATTCATCGAAAATTTGTATCTTAACAAAGGTATATTATGTAGAAATCAGCACTTTGCTCTAAAATTTTTATTTGTACTTTTGCCAACAAATCATCGTTTTGTAAACAAATCACCGTACTACTTTAAACAGCACAGTAGATTTACATTTTTATGAAAAGACATCTAATTACCTTATTTGCAGTTTTGGCCCTAAGTATTAGTGCTCATGCACAGAATGAAGACTGGGGCCTTGGCTTACGTTTTGGTTCACCTTCTGGTATTACGTTAAAACGCTATATGGGCAGCAATGCCTGGGACCTTACAGTAGGTGCATCAGGGGCATTTGGCAATATATACTGGGGCCGCAGGCCTGGCCTCGATATTATGTTTATGTACCATTGGAGAAGAGACCTTGGCGATGTAAATGGCCTTACCTGGTATTATGGAATAGGTGGGCAATTGCTTACACGCGAGTACAGAGACTTCAGGTCTAATTTTGGCCTTGCTGCAGCCGGCGCACTGGGGCTTGAGTATATTATTCCGGGCGCACCGCTTTCTGCTTTTCTAGAAGTTAACCCTACAGTATCTATAGTGCCTGGCTTTTTTCCATTTATGCAATCTGGCGGCGGATTACGGTTTATGTTTTAATAACCAAATTTAATTTATAACAAACATGTTGTTATGCCCTGCTGGTAGTGCTACCAGCAGGGCTTTTTATTTTATAAAATCATGTATTTGGTATTATTTTATGGAGTACCTTTGTCCTTTAAAATATGACTCCTCTTTTTAACGAAATAAAGGCACTGGTTCGCAAAGAAATTATATTAGAGTGGAGGCAACGCTATGCTTTAAACGGCATGATACTCTATATAATAAGTACTGTTGTAGTTTGCTACATGAGTTTTAACCTGAAAAGGGCACAACTCAATGAAGTAACCTGGAATGCTCTGCTTTGGATTATTTTATTATTTACAGCTGTTAATGCTATTGCAAAAAGCTTTATGCAGGAGCGGCAAGGTAGGCAACTTTATTACTATACCCTTGTAAGCCCACAGGCAATACTGGTATCTAAAATTGTATATAATACCGGCCTGATGCTATTGCTTACTCTGATAGGTTTTGCGTTTTATGCACTTGTGCTCCACAACCCGGTACAAGATTTGCCGCTCTTTCTGCTGGCACTGGTACTTGGCGCTATTGGTTTTGCCACAACATTTACCATGGTTTCGGGTATTGCCTCCAAAGCAAATAATAATGCGACTTTAATGTCAATTTTAAGCTTTCCGGTAATTATTCCAACACTTTTGATGTTAATTAAAATATCAAAGAATGCTGTTGATGGTTTGGACAGGGCTTCCAGTATGGACGAAATCTTGACACTAATTGCCATAAACATGATTGTTGTCACTGTTTCGTATGTTTTGTTTCCGTATCTTTGGCGTAGTTAAGAAGTTGTCTACCAGATAGATAATACTTTAAATGAACAAAATGAAATTAAGTTGGTGGAAATGGCTTACTATAGGCCTGTTAATGTATACCATCATTGGTGGTTTTCTGATGCAAGTGCCAAGACTGGCCATATTAAACGAAACCATCCGTAACCTGCACTTCCATGTACCCATGTGGTTTGGTATGGTTATTTTGCTTGCAGTCTCAGTATATTTCTCTATCAAGTACTTACTTACCCCTTCCACCCGTTACGATATTCTTGCTGTCGAATCTGCGAACATGGGTATCATCTTTGGAATGTTGGGCATAATTACCGGTATGATTTGGGCACGTTTTACCTGGGGCGACTGGTGGAGTGGTGACCCTAAACAAAACGCATCTGCCATAGGCTTGCTTATTTACCTTGCTTACCTTGTACTTCGCAACTCTTTTGAAGATGAGCAGCAACGTGCCCGAATTGGCGCAGTATATAATATTTTTGCCTTTGCCACCCTCATTCCTCTTCTTTTTATATTACCCCGGCTAACCGACTCGCTTCATCCCGGCAATGGAGGCAACCCTGGCTTTAATGCTTACGACCTAGACAGCAACCTTAGGCTGGTATTTTATCCGGCTGTAGCTGCCTGGACCTTGCTGGGCTGGTGGATAACTACCCTGCGCGCGCGTTACAAAGTAGTACGCCATACGCTTTTAGATAAAATTACTGAAGAAAAGCAAATGTCATAGGTTTATACTATTTATGGCTAGGCTTTAAACGAACTATTGATCATATAATCCTCATGAAAAAATTATTCTTCTTCCTGTTACTCTTTGTTTCGCTGCAATTAAATGCTCAGCAGGTCACAGAACCGGTAAAAACTGGCAGCGAAATCGAAATGGCAGATGCCATGCGAAAAGACGGCAAAATATACATTGTAGTAGCAGTAGTAGCTACCATAATGGCTGGAGTTATTGTGTACCTGGTTCGCCTGGATAATAAAGTTTCCAGGCTGGAAGAAGAGTTTTCTTCTGAGAAAGGATCCTTCTCTTAAAATCATCCTTGTTAAAAAGCTTACAGGCTCTTTAACTATAGTATATGTATAAGGTAAAAGTTAAAACATTATGAAAAAGTCGCATGTTTTTGGAATAGTGATTATCGCTATTGCGATAGCAGTGATCATCTCAACGGCTGGCGAAGCAAGCACCTATGTAAGCTTCCGCGAAGCCTTTACCCTGGCAGAGCAACAGAAAACAACCAGCATTCATGTAGTTGGGAGCTTAAAAAAGGATACACAGGGTCATATTGTAGGTATGCACTATGCACCCCAGCTAGACCCCAACTATTTTGAATTTTTAATGGTTGACCAGAATGGTGAAGAACAGAAAGTAGTTTATCTGAATCCCAAGCCACAGGATTTTGAGCGCTCCGAACAGATTGTAATTATTGGAGGGGTAAAGAACAATACCTTTGTTGCAAATAAAATTCTAATGAAGTGTCCTTCCAAGTACCAGGATAACGAATTTAGAGAAGTGTAATTAAACCTACGTAAATGAACCTATTTATAGGCCAGCTTGGCCATTTGCTTGTTATAATCAGTTTTGTTACCTCATTGCTGGCAGCAATATCGTACTGGTTTTCTACGACCCGTAAAGAGCTTTCGCCAGAAAAGGAAAGCTGGAAGAAGCTTGCCAGAGGTGCTTTTTGGATGCACGCTTTAGCAGTAGTAGGCGTTGTATTTAGTCTCTTTTATATTATTTACAACCATTTGTATGAGTATCATTATGCCTGGAACCACTCTTCGCGTAACCTGCCTACTCATTTTATGATATCATGTTTTTGGGAAGGCCAGGAAGGCAGCTTTTTGCTTTGGATCTTCTGGCATGCGCTGTTAGGGATCGCCTTAATGTATACTAACAAAACCTGGGAAGCTCCTGTAATGAGTATATTCTCTCTCGTACAGGCTTTCCTGGCCTCTATGATCTTAGGGGTGATGTTCTTCGGCACCAAGATAGGCAGTTCTCCTTTTATACTGCTGCGCGATGCTATGGATGCTCCCATCTTTACCCTTAACCCAGAGTATATACCCGAAGATGGAACAGGGCTTAACCCCTTGTTGCAAAATTACTGGATGGTAATTCACCCTCCTACCCTTTTCCTGGGCTTTGCTGTTACCCTGGTTCCCTTTGCCTATGCTATGGCAGGTTTGTGGCAGAACCGCTTTAAAGAGTGGATACGCCCTGCCCTGCCCTGGACTATTGGTGCTGGTTTTGTATTAGGTATTGGTATACTGATGGGCGCCTACTGGGCTTATGAGACCCTTAACTTTGGTGGTTACTGGAACTGGGACCCTGTAGAAAATGCAGTATATATACCATGGTTGATCCTGATTGGCGCCATCCACACTATGATTACCTATAAGAAAAGTGGTTTGGCACTTAAAGCCTCTTACATTCTTGTAATAACCACTTTTGTGCTGATCCTTTATTCTACCTTTCTTACCCGCAGCGGTATTTTGGGCGAGTCTTCAGTACACTCCTTTACAGACTTAGGCTTATCAGGCCAATTGCTTGCATACTTGCTTGTATTTACAATATTATCAGTGTTGTTGCTGGCTATACGCTGGAACAAAATACCTGCTACCGACAGAGAAATATCTACCTACTCGCGCGAGTTCTGGATATTTATTGGTGTATCGGTACTTTGCCTGGCTGCGTTCCAGGTACTTATTCCAACTTCTATCCCGGTGTACAATGCTGTAGTTAATGCCTTTGGAGGCAACTCTAATGCAGCACCTCCTGCTGACCAGGTGGCATATTACACCAAATGGCAGCTTTGGTTTGCTGTAGGTATTGCTATTTTATCGGGCATAGGCCAGTTTTTCTGGTGGAAAAAGATGGACAGGAAAGCTTTTTTTGCTGCACTCTCTACGCCTGTTATGGTTTCGTTATTTCTCTCGAGTTTGGTAATTGTATTAACAGGAGTAGATAACTTTATCTATATCATGTTGCTTACTGCTGCGGTTTTCTCTATTACTGCCAATGCAACTATCCTGATCTCTTTATTACGAAGCAATTATAAACTATCAGGAGGAGCTGTAGCTCATATTGGTATGGCCATGATGCTACTGGGTGTTCTGTTTTCTTCCGGATATTCTAATGTAATCTCTATAAACAACTCGGGCCTTATTTACCGCAAAGAGTTTGATGACGAAATGAACCGGGAGAATGTATTGCTATGGCGCAATACACCTCAAAAAATGAAAGATTACGAGCTTACATACAGAGGCCCAAGGCTGGAGGCAAAAGATTACCCTGGTTACATACGTAAGGAAGATCTATTGCTAACCTTCGAGCCTCATAAAGCAATTGCTAAAAAAGATATCTATCATAAAACTCAGCTATTTTATAGCGAGGGCGATACCGTAACATTACTCTCTCCAGAAAACGTGTATTATGAAGTAAACTACAAAAAGCCCAACGGAGATGAGTTTACCTTATATCCAAGAGTACAAATTAACCCCTCAATGGGCTTTATAGCCTCGCCAGATATTAAGAACAACTGGGGCCACGATTTGTATACCCACGTTTCTTCTGTACTTGCCGAAGACCAGGATAAGGAATGGAGTGAGATAGAAGAATTTCAGGTAGCTCTGGGCGATACCTTTATTATCAATGATTATATTGCAGAACTTGTAAACGTAGAGCGGATCTTTAAAATAGCTAATGTAAGCCTGGGCCCACAGGATGCTGCTATTATGGCAACCATCCGTATTATGGGCGCTCAGGAAAATTACGTTGTACAACCTAAGTTTGTAATCAAAGATCAACTGGTAGGCAAGCCTAGCGAAACACTTGAAGATCTAGGCCTGAAAGTAACGTTCCAGAACATTGATCCAGAAAAAGGAGTGTTTACCTTTGGCGTAAATACCACCCAAAAGGACTGGATTATTTTAAAAGCTATGGAAAAGCCACTTATCAATGTGCTTTGGATTGGCACATTGGTGCTTAGCCTTGGCTTTGTAATGGCAATTGTAAGACGGTATAAAGACTTCAGGTTAATGCGCGACAAAGACCTGGAGTAAGCTTCCGGACCCAGGGCGGCCGGTTTCAATATATACAGATGAACAACTATTATTCTATCACAATTATTGGAGCCGGCCGCGTAGCCTGGCATTTATCAAGACACCTGGAAACCGCAGGCCACCACATCTGCGAAATCTGGAGCCCCGATGGGCAAAGTGCACAACAACTGGCCGACCGCCTGTATGAAGCTACTTCTACCGACCAATTAAATTTTGAACACAGCGAAGCAGAACTTTTTTTGCTGGCCGTGCCCGATGATGCCATCCGCCAGATCGCTACAAAGCTTGTTTTGCCCGAAGGAACTGTATTAGCACATACATCCGGTAGTAAAGGCATAGATTTACTTACCGACCTCCCCTATGTAGCAGGTGTATTTTATCCCCTACAAACCTTTAGTAAAGAGAAAGAAGTAGATTTCAGGCAGATTCCCGTGCTTATTGAAGGCGAAACGCCAGAAGCTACGCAATTATTAAAGGATATTGCCAGCTCCCTGAGCAAAAAAGTGCAATATGCTACCTCCGAACAGCGTAAAACCCTACACCTTGCAGCAGTGTTTGCCTGCAACTTTACCAACCACCTGCTTACTATTGCCAGCAACATCCTGGAAACAGACGAACTGGACTTTAAGCTTCTGCACCCACTTATTAACGAAACTATACAAAAAGCTCTGCACCTGGGGCCTGATCTTGCACAAACCGGCCCGGCCATACGCAGGGACATAGGTACTATGCGGGCACACCTGGAAAGCCTTAGCGATAACCCCGAACTTGCAGGAATTTACCGCTTGCTGTCAGAAAGTATAATGGAGCGTAAATTACAATAAGTATTTACTCTTAAGGCCACGTTTTTTACTGCAAGAAATTGTAGCTTTGCAATTGGTATGCAGCAGGTACCTCTTAACTGATGGCTTTACAATAAAATTATTTTTTAAAGCACCTGCTACAATGCTTCGCTTAGTAATTAAACCTGGTACAACAATTCTATTATGTATTTACCTCAGCTAGAAAAAATAACCACCTTTGTTTTTGATGTAGATGGCGTTTTTACCGATGGCAGTGTAATTGCCCTGCAAAGTGGTGAGCAAGCCCGCATATTTGACACAAAAGATGGTTATGCCATTACTAAAGCTGTACAAAGTGGCTACCAGGTAGTAATTATTTCAGGAGGCAACCAACAGGGCGTAACCTTAAGGCTGGAATACCTCGGTGTTAAACACATATTTCTGAATGTAAAAAGTAAACTAGAGGTGCTTGATAAGTTCAGAGAAGAGCATGGACTGGCAGAAGAAAACATTTTGTATATGGGAGACGATATTCCCGATCATTGCATTATGAGCCGGCCAGATGTATTTGCGGCCTGCCCCTCTGATGCAGTAGAAGAAATTAAAGAAATCAGCCAGTATGTATCACCTTATGCAGGAGGTAAGCGAGCTGTACGGGATGTTGTTGAGTTAGTAATGAAGGCACAAAACAAATGGAACCTAACACTGGGTACCAGTGTATGACAACATTGCAACGGTCTAGAGCACGTAATTTTTCACTGACAGGCTTTTTGAAACTGGTCAGGTTTGGAAACCTGCTTATCATTGCCTTTGCGCAATATATGGCAGGTATATTCCTGCTTGATCAACAAAGCAGCTATCTGGAACGCCTGCTTGACCCAACCCTTTTTTTATTATCATTATCCACCCTTTTCATAGCAGCTGCCGGCTACATCATAAACGATTATTATGATGTAAAAATTGATGTAATTAATAAACCTAAACGGGTTGTTATAGACAGGGTGTTAAAAAGAAGGGTAGCTATTGTATCACATACCTTGCTAAACATTGGAGGTATTCTGATCGGTGCAGATCTAAGTATTAAGATTGGTATAGTAAATTTTGTAGCAGCCTTTCTCCTATGGCTCTACTCTAACCAGCTTAAAAGACTTCCCTTTATTGGAAATTTTACCATAGCTCTGCTAACGGGTCTTACATTGGCTGTATTAGCCATTTACTACCAAACCAACCAGCCACTTATCTATATTTTTGCTACCTATGCCTTTTTTATAACATTGGTTCGCGAAATTCTTAAAGATATTGAGGACATGCGCGGTGACTCCTCGTTTGGTTGCCGCACCTTACCTATAGTATGGGGTATACGCAGAACCAAGTACTTCCTGTTTTTTTTACTTGCTTTGTTTATAGCAGTGCTATTTACATTGTGTGGCTTGTTGCTAACGCCTAGGGTGGGGTACTTCTTTATTGTACTTATGGTTCCTATTAGCTGGCTTATAATAAGGTTAGTTCGTGCTGACAGGCTAAAGGAGTTTGGTGCACTAAGCCAGTTGTGCAAATTTATTATGTTGCTGGGTATTTTAAGTATGATTTTTATTTAAACACCCCCGGCTGCCCAGTGTAAAAAAAGCAAACAAAATAACTTATATATAACATTTTGTAACATGCATTCTCCCGGCATTACTAATATTGCTCTTTTCTGTTCCGGCTCGGGCTCCAATGCCGAGCAAATAATGCGATACTTTCATGGACACTCTTCCATAAGAGTAAGCGCACTCCTGGCTAACCGTTCTGATGCCTTTGCTTTAGAAAGGGCTAAAAATTTCTCAATACCTACCAAGGTATTTAACAAGGAAGTGTTTCACAACAGTACAGAGGTTCTCGATTTCCTGACAGAAAGAAAAGCAGATTATATCATACTCGCAGGGTTTTTATGGCTCATTCCGGCTTACCTGATACAAGCCTACCCTGACCGTATTATCAACATACACCCAGCCCTACTACCTAAATATGGTGGCAAGGGCATGTACGGTGCTCATGTGCACCGAGCTGTAAAAGAGGCTAACGATAAAGAATCAGGTATTACCATTCACCTGGTAAATGAGGTATACGATTCCGGACGCATTCTTTTCCAGGCCACCTGTCCGGTTAGCCCACAAGATACACCCGAAGATATTGCAAGCAATGTGTTAAAGTTAGAGCACAGGCACTTCGCACCGGTTGTAGAACGTTACATTGAAGGACACAAAGCCCAAAGTAATCGATCCTGACCTGGTTATAACCCCAGAGCAAGCGAAATGCTTATAATTTAGGATCCATAAAATAAAATTTAGCTAGTTTTGTTTAATAAATAATATCTCTCTGATGCAACCCAAAAAAATCAACGCAGCGCTAATTTCTGTATACTACAAAGACAAGCTTGACAGCCTCGTACAGCTTTTGCATGAACAAGGTGTTACTATTTATTCTACTGGTGGTACACAGCAATTTATAGAAGGCCTGCAAATACCGGTAACAGCGGTAGAAGATCTGACCGGTTACCCCTCTATATTTGGAGGCAGGGTAAAAACCCTACACCCTAAAGTGTTTGGAGGCATTTTACACCGCCGCAACCATCAGGGCGATGCAGAACAGGCAAACTCTTACGAAATTCCTGCAATAGACCTGGTTATTGTAGACCTTTACCCCTTTGAAGAAACAGTAGCCAGCGGAGCCAGGGAAGAAGATATTATTGAAAAAATAGATATAGGAGGAATTTCCCTGATCCGTGCAGCTGCCAAAAACTTTAATGACGTTGTTATTATTTCTTCTAAAGACCAGTATGGTGAGCTGGAAGAAATACTGCGCAACAAACAAGGTAGTACCGACCTGAACGATCGTAAACGTTTTGCGGCCAAGGCTTTTAACACATCCTCGCATTACGATACTGCCATTTTCAACTACTTTAACAAGGAGCAGGCTTTACCTGTATTCAAGCAGAGCGAACAAAAAGCTACAAGCCTACGGTATGGCGAAAACCCTCACCAAAAAGGAATCTTTTACGGTAACCTTAATGAAATGCTTGAGCAGTTAAATGGCAAAGAGCTTTCGTACAACAACCTGGTAGATATTGATGCAGCTGTAATGCTAATGAGCGAATTTAGTGCCGATAAGCTTACTACTACTTACGCCATTTTAAAGCATACCAATGCCTGTGGCGTAGCCAGTGCAGATATCCCTGTTGAGGCCTACATGAAAGCCCTTGCTGCAGACCCGGTGTCGGCCTTTGGAGGTGTGATTATTACAAATAGCCCTGTAGATACAGATGTAGCCGAAGAGCTTCATAAATTGTTTTTTGAGGTACTTATTGCACCCGAGTATTCTGAAGGTGCCCTTGCACTACTTAAAGGCAAGAAAAACAGGATCCTCCTAAAACAAAAACCAGTAGAACTTTCTAATGTGCAATTTAAAACCCTACTCAACGGGGTAATTGAGCAAGACAAAGATCTGGTAACTGAAACTGAATCGGACCTTCGAACTGTTACAGACCGGGAGCCAAGCAATGAAGAAGTAAAATCGTTACTTTTTGCTGCAAAAGTTTGTAAGCACACAAAATCTAACACGATTGTGTTAGCCCGTGAGGGTCAGTTACTTGCAAGCGGAGTTGGACAAACCTCCCGTGTAGATGCATTAAAACAAGCTATTGAAAAAGCAAAAAACTTTGGCTTTGATTTGCAGGGAAGCGTAATGGCATCAGATGCCTTCTTTCCATTCCCGGATTGTGTAGAAATTGCACATCATGCAGGAATTAGTGCAGTAATACAGCCTGGAGGCTCGATAAAAGATCAGGAATCGATTGATTATTGCAATGCCCATAATATGGCTATGGTAATGACGGGGGTGCGCCATTTTAAGCATTAATCTATAAAATGGTACAAAGTAAAAATGCAATCACTTCCGTAAGAAAAATATAGATACCTAAATATTATTTTTGCAAGTAAGATCTGGTAGAGATATTTTTTTTACGGAAGCTGATACTGTAGCCTAAATAAATTATTATTATTTTTAAGGTATTCCTATATTCGCTTTTAAATACAATTATTAGTCCTGAAACAGTTAATCAATTTATAATAAAATGGGTTTTTTCGATTTCTTCTCGAGTGACATCGCCATTGATTTAGGGACCGCTAATACACTTATTATCCATAAGGATAAAATTGTGGTAGACGAGCCTTCAATCATTGCCCTGAACAAAAACAACGGCAAAGTGCTAGCCATTGGCAAACAAGCCATGCAAATGCACGAAAAAACACACGACAGCATTAAGACCATCCGTCCTTTGAAAGACGGTGTAATCGCTGATTTTACCGCTGCTGAACAAATGATCAGAGGTATGATCAAAATGATAGGTGCTGGCAAAAGAAGCATGTTCACTCCTTCGCATAGAATGGTAATTTGTATACCTTCTGGCATTACTGAAGTAGAGAAGAGAGCTGTAAAGGACTCTGCAGAACATGCAGGCGCCAAAGAGGTGTATATGATCCATGAACCGCTTGCAGCGGCTATTGGTATTGGCATTGACATTGAGCAGCCAATAGGCTCTATGATAGTTGATATTGGAGGTGGTACTACCGAAATTGCAGTAATTGCCCTTTCTGGAATAGTTTGCGATCAGTCTATCCGTATAGCCGGTGATGTATTTACGAAAGACATTCTCGATTATATGAGAAGACAGCACAACCTCCTGATCGGAGAGCGTTCTGCAGAAAAAGTTAAAATAGAAGTAGGCTCTGCCCTTACTGAACTTGAGAACCCTCCTGCAGATTACGAGATCCGCGGTCGCGATTTAATGACGGGTATTCCTAAGGTTATCAAAGTAAGCTATTCTGAAATTGCCTTTGCTCTGGATAAATCAGTTTCCAAAATTGAGGAAGCGGTACTAAAAGCCCTTGAAATATCTCCGCCAGAGCTTTCTGCAGATATTTATGAAAACGGCATACACCTTACAGGTGGTGGTGCTCTTTTAAGAGGCCTTGACAAACGTTTGTCAGTAAAAACCAAGCTTCCAATTCACATAGCAGACGATCCACTTCGTGCTGTAGTAAGGGGAACTGGTATTGCCCTTAAAAATATAGAGAACTTCAAAAATGTATTAATCACATAGGCAAGCCGTACTCCGGCTTGTTTATATACTCATAATTCAGACCCATGCGAAAGTTATTCGAATTTTTGTATCGCTATCGGGCATTTTTATTTTTTGTGTTTTTGGAAGTTTTGTGTGGCTGGCTCATCGTCAGGAACAATACCTACCAGGGGGTAGCCATGCTTAACTCATCCAATGTTGTGGTAGGCAACCTGATGGCAACAAGCCACCAGGTAACAGAATATATTAACCTTCGCGAAACAAACCAGAACCTGGCCATGGAGAATGCCAGGTTAAATGGTATTATCAGAAATAACCTTCTGGCGTTGGAGCGTATTGATCTGGATACTACTTCATTCAGGGTGCAAGGCCTAATTCCTGATTCACTGCCTGCTATACCACAAAGAGGTAATATAGCGGTTAACCAGCCAGGGCCAACCCGCAATTTCAGGCTGGAACAGCTAACTTCTAAATTTAATTTTAAGGTTGCCAAGGTAATAAACAACTCTGTAAACCGCTTCGATAACTTTATTACCATAGATAAAGGTCTTAAAGATGGCGTACGTCCGGGCATGGGTGTTATGTCGCCTCAAGGTGTGGTTGGCCGTGTACGTTTCTGTTCCGACAACTTCAGCACGGTTACTTCTGTATTACACAGCGATATGTCTGTTTCATCTCAGATCAAGCGTAGTAAAGCAGTAGGCTCGGTACGCTGGAGCGGGGCAGATCCTAAAATTGCCAGTATGGAATATATACCTCGCTATCACAGCCCACAGGTAGGCGATACCATCGTAACATCAGGCTATAACACTATCTTCCCTGAGAATGTGATGGTTGGTATTATCAGGGAGGTTAGCATTGGTGAAAACAGTACATTTCATAGCATTTCTCTTGACCTGTCTACAGACTTCAGTACGCTTACCTATGTATACCTGATAGACAATACCTTGCAACAAGAACAAGATTCCTTACAAGCCGTAACCTCTCCCAATATCAATGACAGGTAGAAATATTCTGATCCAGCTGACTTATTTTGTAGTCTTTCTTGTTCTGGAGTTCCTTGGCAGAAATATGGTAATAGGGAACTTTGCCTTTTACTTTTCTTACGTGGGTTTTATCCTTTTTCTGCCAAGAACAATGGGCCCGGTGTGGCTTTTACTTTCAGCGTTTGGCTATGGCCTACTGGTAGATGTGTTTTATGATACCCTTGGCATACATGCAGCAGCCTCTGTGTTACTTGCTTTTTTAAAGCCTGTGCACCTTAAACTTGTGGTGCCAAGTGGTGGTTATGAGGCTGCTGATGAAATATCCATAGAGTCTATGGGTTTCAGGTGGTTTATGTGGTATACATTTCCACTTATTTTTGTACATCACCTGGCCCTCTTTGCTATTGAAGCGGCAAACTTTTCTTTGCTACATTTTGTACTGCTGAAGGCTGTGTTTAGCACGCTTTTCACTTTTGTAATTTTAAGTCTGGTACAGGGAGCACTTTTTTCTCCGCAAAGTAAACGATGATAGAGAACCGGAAATATGTAATTCAATTTGTTTTTGTGCTGGTAGGCGTCATTTTTTTGCTGAAGCTTTTTTCTCTTCAGATCCTGGACCCTACCTATAAGCTGGCAGCCGAAAACAACTCTATGAAGCGCGTTACCGAATACCCTTACCGGGGCGAGATTTATGATCGCAACGGTAAAGTTATTGTGTACAATGCGCCTGTGTTTGACATTATGGTTACACCCCGCGAGGTAGTAATGCAAGACACTATGGCTTTTTGCCGGATGATGAATATTTCCAAAGAAGAGTTTATTCAAAAAATGGAAGCTGCCAAAGCATACTCCAGGCGTAAACCATCTTCATTTATGAAGCAAATTTCCAGTACAGATTTTGCAAAAATGCAAGACCTGTTAATGGATTTCCCTGGCTTTGCTGTAGTACCTCGAACAGTTAGGGCTTACCCTCACACTACGCTTGCCAATGCCTTGGGCTATATTGGTGAGATCAGTGATACCAAACTAAAGAAGTTTAAAGAAGACGGTAATAACGAGTATAAAGCTGGCGATTATATAGGCATAAGTGGTCTTGAGCTACAATATGAAAAATACCTGCGCGGCCAACGTGGAGTTAAGCATATCCTGGTAAACGTATCGGGTGTATACAAAGGCTCCTTTAAAGACGGTGCTTATGATACAACTGCTGTAAAAGGAGATAACCTTATTTCATCAATAGACCTTGAGCTGCAAAAATATGGCGACTCTCTGATGCAGGGGAAAATTGGTAGTGCCATTGCGATTGAGCCTAAAACAGGCGAAATTTTAGCAATGATCTCAGGCCCTAGTTATGACCCTAACATATTAACAGGCCGCGAGTTTTCCAAGAACATGGCAATGCTTCAAAAAGATAAAAAGAAGCCCTTGTTTAACCGTGCCTTACAATCCATGTACAGGCCTGGTTCTACTTTTAAGCTGGTACAGGGTTTAGTAGGTCTGCAGGAAGGAGTGCTTACTCCCAACATGACATACCCTTGTAGTGCACCTGTAAAATGCCACCCCCACCCCGGTCCGGCAAACCTGCACTCAGCAATACAGTACTCCTGTAACCCGTATTTTTATTACAACTTCCGCCGTATGGTCAACCAGAATAAGTCTCCTAACACGTTTAAGGATACCCAAATGGGCATGCATGAGTGGAAAGAACATATAGAGTCGTTTGGTTTTGGCAAACGATTGGGCGTGGATATACCCAACGAAAGCCGGGGCCTTATACCAGGCGTATCTTATTATGATAAAATTTATGGGGAACTAAGATGGAAGTTTTCAACTATATACTCTATAAGCATTGGTGAAGGCGAGATTGGTGTAAACCCTATACAGATGGCCAACTTTGCAGCTATTATAGCAAACAAAGGCTGGTATTATACTCCTCACTTTATTAAGGGAGTAGGTGATAACAGCGTAAAACCAGAGGAGTTTACTGTAAAGCACCGTACTTCTGTAGATAGCACGCATTTTATACCGGTTATAAATGGTATGGAGTCTGTGGTTCGCGAAGGTACAGCCCGTAAGGCAGGTTCACCTAACTTTGTTGTATGTGGTAAAACCGGAACCTCTCAAAATGCAAAAGGCAAAGATCACTCTATTTTTATAGCCTTTGCACCAAAAGACAATCCTAAAATTGCCATTGCTGTGTTTGTTGAAAACGCAGGTTTTGGTGGCCAGGTGGCTGCTCCTATTGCAGGCCTTATGATGGAAAAATACCTAACCGGCTTTATTCCGAAAGAGAAAAAAGGGTTAGAGAAATATATGATGGAAACAAGCTTTATACCTGATGAGCTACAGCAACGATAGGGTTACCCTCCGCATAGACTGGCTTACCATACTCATTTTTGCAGCGATGGTACTTTTTGGCTGGTTTAACATTTTTGCTGCCGTGTACGATGCACAGGCAGACCAGAACATTTTTGATTTTAACCTAAACTCTGGTAAACAGCTGGTTTGGATCGGCACAGCCATAGTCCTTATCATTATAATATTGGTGATGGACTACAAGTTTTATGACTCAGTAGCCTTTATCTTCTATGGGGTCTCCATATTGCTCTTGCTTTCTACCTTTGCTATTGGAGCCGAAATTGCTGGTTCAAAATCATGGATCAGATTAGGTCCCATTCAGGTACAGCCTGCAGAGTTTGCCAAACTTGGTACAGCTATGGCCCTGGCACGCTTTATAAGCTTTCCAGGCATTAAGCTAACTGAGTTTAAAAATATTTTGATTGCAGGGGTAATTATTGCTGTTCCTCCTATTATCATTATTCTGCAAAACGAAACTGGTTCGGCACTTGTATTTGCTACCTTTATTATCGTACTCTATAGAGAGGGCCTTCCAGGATGGATTCCTGCATTGGGTATATTAACTGTTGCCGTCTTTATTCTTGCACTGGCTATGCCCATAGAGTGGCTCCTGGGCGGCTCCCTGGTTATCGCTATTATTTATTGGGTTACCGATATACGCAACATGCAAAAGCTGATGCTGGCAGTTGTAGCGTTGGCCCTTGTAGCTGGTGTATCGTGGGGAGTAGATAAGTTCGTAAATGATGTTCTGCAAGATCACCAGCGTAAACGTATTTATGTACTTTTTGACCCAGGTGCAGACCCTCTAGGGGCAGGCTACAACGTAACACAATCAAAAATTGCAATTGGATCAGGAGGCTTTTTTGGTAAAGGGTTTCTAGAGGGTACTCAAACTAAATTTAACTTTGTACCCGAGCAAAGCACTGACTTTATTTTCTGTACTATTGGCGAGGAGCATGGATGGTTAGGTGCATTAGTGCTAATAGGCCTGTTTTTAGGCTTGATGACCCGTCTTGTTTACCTGGCCGAAAGGCAAAAATCCAGGTTTGTTAGGGTATACGGCTATGGTGTGGCTTCTATCATTTTCTTCCACTTTATGATCAATGTGGGAATGACAATAGGCCTATTTCCTGTAATTGGTATTCCACTACCTTTCTTTAGCTATGGTGGCTCATCATTGTGGTCGTTCACCATATTGTTGTTTATCTTTCTTAAATTAGATGCACACCGCAGCCAGGTATTAGACCGTACGCTATAATTACATTCATTATCTATAAAATAAGAAAGCCAGGCTT
>FPIC01023755.1_pt1 | contig 18748 bp, 19 predicted proteins | sample 1504481 | NCBI WGS metagenome assembly FPIC01 (sample SAMEA4475357, study PRJEB15587) | soil metagenome | biome: Soil; feature: Field | place: India | collected 2015-03-11 | depth 0 m
ACCCCTCGTTATCACTATGAAGTTTATAACGATGAATATCAAAAATACGATAAGACCCACCACCACATTACCCCCTACTACAAAAGTGCCAAAACCTTCTATGATATGACCTGCAGCAGAGGTACCCTCATGTCCATAAAGGAGTATTCTCCTTGCCGCGGCAATGTTTAAAGAAAGCCTGAAGAGGGTTCCCATTAGCAGTATGCTTGGAAAAGCAGACAGCTCAAGGGGGTCCTTTATAAAGGTGGTAAGTACAAGCACGGTCATGGCAAAGCTTATACTTAGAGCTAAAAGAAGGTCTAAAAGAAGTGCAGGAACTGGCAGTATAATGGCGCCAAGCACAAGGACGAAACCTAAGACAACCCACCCTTCTTTAAGGTTCATACTATAATAATAAAAGAGGAGGGGTTCATGGAGCTTGATATAGTCCAGTATGAAATAGACCGAGAGATAAAAGAAGGTATTGACAGGATAATATCTAATTTATTCAATAAATCCTCAGCAGAGCTTGTGTTACTAACGGATGATGCTGGCAGGATTGTGTGTCTGTGCGGTGATAAGCTAAGCAATGATTATGCTGCGGAATTTCTCGCAAGTATAATAAGTGGTGTTTTTGGCGCCGCTTTAGAGATGGGGAAGATACTATCAATGGAGGATTTGGACATTCTTCAGTATGAGAGCAAAAATATGGATGTGGTTATAAAGTTTATACCTCCAAGATTTCTGCTGGGCGTGCTCGTTAGAAAGGGGACATCCTTAGGTACGGTAAGGCTTTTCCTGAGGGAAGCCAGTGAAGAGCTATCAAGTCAGATGGAAAACCTTAAATTTGTGCCCGTTAAGACAATTAAAATGGATGTCAAAACTCTCGAAGAGAAGCTCAATAAACTTTTAGGGAGCTAACAATGAAATTAAAGCTTGTTTATTTCGGTTCAAGCCTTGCGGGCAAAAGCACTAATGTGAAAACCTTATATAAGATACTTAAAGAAAAGAATCTTGTTAAAGGCGATATGGTGGTAATGGAAACGGAAGAGCAGAGAACCCTTTTCATGGAGTTTTTCATAAGTTCTATAAACATAGAAGGCTTTGAGTTGGAGCTCAAGATACTTACCACGCCAGGGCAGTTCAGACTGCACCCCCTTAGAAAGGTTATTATGAAAGGTGTTGATGGACTTGTTTTTGTAGTGGATAGTTCAAAGGAAAGAGAGAAGATAAACTTTTTAGTTATGAGGGAGACAGCGGCAGTTCTTAAGGAAATGGGTGAGGATTTAATGAGGTTTCCCGTTGTTGTGCAGTATAACAAGAGGGACCTTCCAGATGCCATGGATATTGAGGATATGCAGGTTAGATTTAACCCATGGGCTACCGACTATGTGCCGGCGGTTGCCGTTGAAGGTGTGGGTGTTCTTGAAACCTTTGAGAAAGCTATAAAGAACATACTGGTAAGGAAGTATGCAAGGAGCGCCCTTATATAGGGATATAAACCTTGACACCATAAACCTTGATAGCCTTTTAAGGGATATATCAAACAGAAGGCTAACAGGTTATGCCCGCATAGTTTACTGGGATACAGAGGATTACATCTTCTATCTAGAGGGCACACCCAAGTATGCATTGAGGGTTTTTGAGGAAGGAAGAAGTGAGCTTCTTAGCAGGTCTGGATACACAAGGCTTGAAAAAAGCGGAACCTTTTCTTTCTATTCCACATCTATACTGGATTTGTTATCTGTATTGAGAACAGAAAGGGAAGAACTCACACCCTTTAATTTTGTTCCTTACGGGGACGAGTTTCTGCCTTCTATGCTCATAGCACACACGAGCCCGGAGAAGGTTTTTGAACAGGCAAAAAGAAGCCACTTTTATGGCTACGCGGTATTTTTTAACACGGAGGACTTTTTATACATGGTCTTTTTAGCAAACGGCGAGCCAATAAGGGCATATCCCTTTACGGATAAAGCCATTACACTTACGCTGGACCCGGATAATACTTACATCTCCCTCTTATACACGGAGCCGGAGCTGGTCTATTTTCTCGCTTCTATGGGTTCGTTTGGAAAACAGGAGGCACAAAGAGTGAGAAGCAACGCTGAATTAAAACTGTTGATAAATAACCTAAAAGCCAATAGAATGAGCTTTCTTATTGATATGCCCATATCCCCGGGCTTCAGGTTTTTTGCTGGTTTATATTCTGGTGTGGAGTTGTTTAGGCTCTATAGAAAGGTCAATGACCTCTTGAGGGAAGAACCACAGCTAAAGGAAGGAAAAAGCTACAAGGTGAATATATACAGCATAAATGTTAAAACCTCTTTCGAACCTGTTTCTATAAGCTTCAATCTTCAAAGGGAAGCCAAAACCACCAGGAGTGGCGAGGTTGTAAAACCAGAGACCCTGAGGGGTATAAAACAGGCTTTTATTGAAGAAATTGGACCTATCGGTCCTCTTGTGTGGAATAAGGTTTTAAAGGACCTGGGTTATACGGAGGATAGTATAACCATGGAAGAGTTGAGAAGCATGGTAAATATGCTTGCCAAAGAAATACCCGATGAAAAACATGCAAAAAACTTTGAAGAAAAAGCGAGGAGGTGGCTTACATGAAAAGGCTATTGCCCAAAAGCATAAGATGGAAGATTAGCCTGCCCGTGCTTATCTTTGGTATAATTGCGGGCTTAGGAACGGGTTATTATACATACCACACGGAGGTTCAAACTGCCATTAAGACAACAGAAGAGAAGGTTGATACAGCGATTAACTTCAGCGAAAGTTCAAGGGAGTATGTGAGAAAGACTTTAAGGCCTATTATTTCCGACTTCCTTGCGAGGGCCAAGGGATGCGTGCAAGAGGATTTTATTCTTGAAGCTCAGTCCTCTAGCTTCTTCACAGCATCTATTTTCAACATGGTCAATGAAAAAATGCCAGACTTCAAGTTAAGACAGGTAGCATACAACCCCATTAACCCCAAAAACAACCCTACTCCCGAGGAAGCGAAAATAATAAACTTTATGAGAGCAAGCAACACAAAGGAGTATTCGGGTGTCATAGAATCAAACGGTCAGAGATACTTTGTGCATGCTTTTGGTAAAGTGGCAGAAGCGGGCTGTATGCAGTGCCATTCTACAAGGGAGGCTATGCCAAAAAGCCTTGTAGCAAAGTATAACCCTCAATACGACCCCAACTGGAAGGTGGGTGAGCTGGTGGGTGCGGTTATTGTATCTGTACCTTTTGAAACCATCATATTAAAGGCTCAACTTAACGGTCTTGTAAGAGGGCTTGGGGTCTTTGGCATATTTTTAGCCATAACCCTCTTTATAATCTTAGCCCTTGACAGGCTTGTTTTCAAACCCATAGAAGAGCTACAGAGGAAAGCGGAAGAAATTGCAAAGGGCAATGTGGATGAACCAATTGAAGTAAAGTCTGATGACGAGATTGGCAAGCTCGCTGAAGCCTTTGAGAGAATGAGGGTAAGTATAAAGAAGGTAATGGACCTACTCAAATGATATAATTCTTCCATGCGTTGGAGCAGGTATTTCTGGTATACTTCAAAGGAAGAACCTGCAGAGGCTCAATCTCCTTCTCACAGGCTCCTTCTAAAGGGTGCTTTTATAAAGCAAGTTTCAGCAGGAATATATGAATTTACTCCGCCCGGGCTGAGGGTCTTAAGAAAGATAGAAAGCATAGTAAGGAAAGAGATGGATAGGAGCGGGGCTCAGGAAGTGCTCCTTTCTGTCTTAAACCCCGCGGAGCTGTGGAAGGAAACAGGAAGGTGGGAGCTTTATGGTAGAGAATTATTTACACTCAAAGATAGAAATGGTAGAGACTACTGTCTTGGACCTACTCATGAGGAGGAGATAACGGATCTTGTGCGTTCTTATGTAAATTCCTACAGACAGCTTCCTCTTATACTCTATCAGATTCAGGTAAAGTTCAGAGACGAAAAACGTCCTAGGTTTGGTCTCATAAGAGCAAGAGAGTTTATCATGAAGGATGCCTATTCTTTTGACACGGATGAATTTTCCGCCATGCTTTCATATGAGACTGTGAAGTTTGCCTATGAAAGAATCTTTAAAAAGCTAAGGCTTAAAACCCTTATGGCACAGGCAAGCGTAGGAGCGATAGGTGGTATAAGCTCACATGAGTTTGTGGTTTTAACTGACTATGGAGAGGCAAGGGTTGCCTACTGCGAAGGCTGTGGCTACTGTGCCAATGCGGAAATAGTGAGTTTGAAAAAGCCTCAAGAGGAGCAAGAGGAAGAAAAGCTTCTTCAAGAAGTGCATACACCCGGCACAGATACTATAGAAAAGCTCGCTTCTTATCTTGGCGTGCCTGCAAGGAAGATAATAAAGGCTGTTCTCCACATAGTGAATGAGTCAAAGCCTGTTATGTTCCTCATAAGAGGAGATAGAGCTGTAGATGAAAACAAGGTGGAGGCTGTGCTTGGAACAGAAAACTTCAGACTGGCAGAAGACAAAGAAGTCTATGAGCTTCTTAAGACCACAAAAGGATTTATAGGACCTTTTAACCTTCCTCCTTCTGTGGAAGTCTATTGGGATAACTCCACTTACGGTATAAAGAATGCGGTAATAGCCTTTAACAAGCCAGATTATCATTACATAAACGCAAACCCAGGCAGAGATTTTAAACAGGAGAAGTTTGTAGATGTATGTCAGGTGGAAGAGAAAGACCCATGTCCTCAATGCGGAGCACCCCTAAAGGTTAGCAGAGGTCTTGAGGTGGGACATATATTCCTCCTTGGTACAAGGTATTCAGAACCTATGAAAGCTTTCTATAAGGACGCTCAAGGTCAAGAAAAACCAATAATAATGGGCTGTTATGGTATAGGCATATCAAGGTGTGTGTCTGCCGTAGTGGAGCAGTATCATGATGAAAAAGGTATAAAGTGGCCTACAACGGTAGCACCTTTTGAGTTAGATATCATATGTGTAAATCCTTCTGACCAAGAACAAAAGGAAGTTTCGGAAAAACTCTATATGCTTGCTCAGGAGCATGGCATAGAGACTATATACGATGATAGAGGTGAAAGTCCGGGCTTTAAGTTTGCAGATGCGGACTTATGTGGCTTTCCCTACAGGCTGGTGGTTGGTAAGAAAGTAAAAGAAGGAAAGGTGGAGCTTCAAAACAGGCACACAGGCGAGAGAATAGACCTTGATATAGACAGGGCAGTAGAAGAGGCGAAGAAGCTCATAGAAGAGGACAAAAAGTAGTTATAAAATTTCAAAACCTTTTACACGGCTATCAGAGGTGAGTTTTCTAATAAGCTCTTGAAGTTCTTCTTCTGAAAGGTCTATTTCAAGGCTTAGGCTTATACCTTCTTCTTCCCTTCTCATAGCTTGTATCCTGTATTCTTTGAAAATCTTGCTTATGTATGTATTTGGGTCTTCTGTTTCCTCAAAAATTAATCTTATCACCCTTCTTTTGCCAAGGCTTATAAACTCTCTTTCTATCCTGCTCATAAGAGAAAGAACCAGCAGTAGCATGATGGTTGTGTATATGGATAGTACATACATGCCTGCACCTGCTGAAAGACCTATGCCTGCGGTAGTCCAAAGACTGGCAGCGGTTGTAAGACCCTTTATAGATACACCTATCCTTATTATGGCACCAGCACCAAGAAAACCTATGCCTGCTATTACTTGAGAGATTATCCTTGATGGGTCTGAGTTTTCTCCATGAAGTACGGATACATGAAAGGCTAAAATACTCATGAGAGCTGAACCTATAGCCATGATGGAGTGTGTTCTAAAACCTGCAGGTTGTTTTCTTCTTTCTCTTTCTAAGCCTATGAGAGAGCCTAAAAGAAAGGCAAGAAAGAGCCTAAAAAAGCCTTCCCATATAGGAAAGGGTAGTTCTTCTACAAACTTCATGGTGGATATTTTAAAGGTTGTCATTGAGCTATACTTGAGATAAATTTTTAATGAACAACCATTCAGGAGGAAGCCATGTGTAAAGAATGTGGTTGTGCGGACGGGCACAGGCATATGCATAAGGAAGAGACGAAGGAAGTAAGCCTTTTTAAGAAAGTGCTTGAAAAGAATGACCTTCAGGCTCAGGAAAACAGAGAGCATTTTGAGGAGCATGGTGTGTTTGCCATAAACCTCATGTCATCACCGGGTGCGGGTAAAACCACACTTCTTGAAAGGACGGTGGAGCTTTTAAATGAGTTTAAAATCGGTGTTATTGAGGGGGACCTGGAAACGGAAATAGACGCACAGAGGCTAAGGGCAAAGGGTGTACCTGCCTGTCAGATAACCACCGGAGGTGCCTGCCACCTTGACGCCTTTATGGTGCATGAAGGCATACATGAGCTTCCCATGGAAGAGCTGGACCTTGTTTTTATAGAAAACGTGGGAAACCTTGTGTGTCCTGCCAGCTACGATGTGGGGGCTCATCTAAATGTGGTGCTTCTCTCCGTAGTGGAAGGTGATGACAAGCCTGAAAAGTATCCCGTCATGTTCAGACAGGCTCAGCTTCTTGTGATAACAAAGATAGACCTTTTGCCTTATGTGGATTTCAGCGTGGAAAGGGCTGTAAGGTCAGCAAGAAAGGTTAATCCGAGCATTGATGTAATAAGGCTTTCCGCAAAAACAGGTGAAGGACTTGAGGAATGGGTTGAATATTTACGCTTTAAGGTAAGAAGCTTTAAAAGGAGCCTGATATGAAGGCACTCTGGCTTCAAAGACTTACATGCTGTGGAAATACTCATTCCTTTTTGAATTACGAGGGGCTTGAATATCTCTTTAGCAGGTTTGAATACTTCTACCATCCCTCTCTGTCTCTTGAAAGTGAGGAAGAGGTCGTAGAAAGATTTTTAAAAGAAGATTTTGACTTGCTTCTTGTGGAGGGTGCGGTAAGGAGGGATGATGTAGTCCTAAAGGAGCTTTCTAAAAGGGCTCGCTTTGTGGTGGCAGTAGGAAGCTGTGCGGTCTATGGAAACATACCAGCCCTTTCTGACCCTGAGGTCTGCGGGCTAAACTACAGGTTTAAGGAAAAAGGCGGGCTCTTGGAGAATCTTGAGGTGATAAACCTGCCGGGCTGTCCTGCCCATCCTCACTGGATAGCACATACCATACTCCTGTTGATGCAGGGTAAAAAGCCCGAGCTTGACCAGCTGGGAAGGCCTAAGGACTTTTATTCTTCCCTTACCCATTGGGGATGTACAAGGAACGAGTATTTTGAATGGAAGGTAGAGGCAAAAGAGTTAGGTTCCGAAACGGGTTGTCTTTTTTACCACTTTGGATGTAGAGGTCCTCTCTCCTACAGCTCCTGCAACAGGATTTTATGGAACGGTGTTAGCTCAAAAACACGTGCGGGAACTCCCTGTTTTGGATGCACCGAGTATGACTTTCCGAGGAGGGGTCTGTGGGAGACAAGACAGTATGCGGGCATACCTGCAGAGCTTCCAATAGGAGTTTCCAAAAGAGGCTACATAATGCTATCCGGAATTGCAAAAATGTTTGCCCCTGAAAGATTGAAGAATGAAGGTTAAAAGCATAAACCTTGAAAGGGTAGAAGGCACTGCAAGGCTTGAGCTGGTCTGGAAGGATGGATTTATAGAAGACGCAAGGGTGAGCTTCCCCTATACACGAGGAATTGAAAGGGTTTTAAAGGATAGACCTTACATGGACGCCCTTGTAATAACGCCAAGGGTATGCGGTATATGTGGTCATGCTCATCTTATAGCTTGCGTAAGGGCTCTTGAAAAGGCAATGGGTATAGAACCTACACTAAAGGCTTCGCTGGTAAGAAATATCACTCAAAGCTTTGAGATACTTCAAAACCACATAAAGTGGTTTTACCTCTTCATACTTCCGGAGTTTCTTCAAGACAGTAATGGGCTTAGGAAATTGTATGAGCCCTTTAAGGGTAGAAGGTGGTTTCTTGCCATAAGGCAGGCTGCTCAGGCGGTTAAGGCTATAGCTCTTTTTTCTGGGCAGTGGCCCCATTCTTCTTACGCGGTACCCGGAGGTATCACCTCCAACCCAAAGCCTTCGGATTTGGCACAGCTTGAGGCAATAACTCATCAGATAAGGGATTTTTTCCTAAAGCAGGTGGTTGGGCTTGAAGAGGAAGAGCTAAGAAGGTTTTTAGAGGGAGGAAGCCTTTCCCTCCTGAAGGGCGACCTTGGGCTTTTCCTTGAATTTGCACATAAAGAAGGTCTTTTCAGGGCCGGCAGAGCATACAACAGGCTTCTGAGCGGTGGAGAACTTTACAATCCTTCTGGTTTCTACTGTAAGAAAACCTATCATGGAAGAATAAAGCCTTCTGCTCTTCAGGAGCTTACCCCCCCTTCCTACTCCACTGTAAGCCCTCTGAGATACAGGTCCTTTCCTTATGAGACGGGTCCTCTCTCAAGACAGCTTCTTTCTGGAAACAGGTTTATAAAAAACCTCCACAGGGAGTATGGTGATTCCTTTATGGTCAGGGTGGTTGCCCGTGTGCTTGAAATATGGCATATACTTTCCCGCATAGAAGAAGGGACAAAAAGGCTCTACGAGTGCCTTCATGAGCCTTCCACCTCCTTAAAGAAACCTCCTCATGTAAAGAGGGCTTACGGTTATGCCTTCGTGGAGGCTGCAAGGGGAACCCTGATGCATGAGGTGGAGATAGAGGAGGGTCTTATAAAAAGGTACAGAATTATAACACCCTCTCAGTGGAATTTGGGACCAAGGTGTGAGAGGTTTCTGGGCGTGGCGGAAAGGGCTATTGTGGGGCTTGAAAGCGAAAGGCAGGCGATGCTGGTGCTCAGAAGCTTTGACCTCTGTTCTGTATGCACAACCCGTTAGGAGGTTTAGCATGAAAAGGATAAAGCTTGCGGAAGGCGGTGGCGGAGAGGAAACCTGGAGGTTGATTAAAGCGCTATTTCTCAAATACTTTGATAATCCTCATCTTTCATCTCTTGAAGACTCAGCCCTGTTAGAGGTTCCTTCAAAGCTTGCCTTTACAACAGATGCCTTTACAGTAAAGCCCCTTTTCTTTCCAGGCGGTGATATAGGAAAGCTGGCAGTTGCAGGTACGCTCAACGATCTTGCAGTAATGGGTGCGAGACCCTTATACCTTTCAGTTAGCTTTATTATTGAGGAAGGCTTTCCTTATGAAGACCTTGAAAAGATAGTAGAAAGTATGGCAAAGACCATAAGAGAATATAACGTCCAAGTAGTAGCAGGTGATACGAAAGTGGTTCCTTCGGGGCAGGTGGACGGGCTTTTTATATGCACTTCAGGTATAGGAAAAGTGATATATGATGGGCTTTCATGCAGGAATATAAGAGAAGGTGATGCCATAATAGTTTCCGGCACGGTGGGAGACCATGGAGCCTGCATACTTGCCCAGAGAGAGGGCTTTTATGGAGAGCTTGAGAGCGACTGTGCAGTTCTCTGGAACCTTGTGGAAAAGCTTCTATCTTCCGGAGTGGAGGTGCATGCCATGAGAGACCCTACAAGGGGTGGACTTTCAGCGGTCTTACACGAGTGGGCAAATTCCTCAGGAGTTTCCTTTTTGATAGAAGAAGAAGCTATTCCTATAAAAGAAGAAGTAAAGGGTCTTTGTGAGTTTCTTGGTCTTGAGCCTTATCATTTTGCCTGTGAAGGGAGGTTTGTATTGGCGGTAAAGCCTGAGGATGCGGAAAAAACCTTAGATATTTTACGTTCCGACCCACTCGGAAGCTCTGCAAACCTTATAGGCTATGCTATAAAGCCCCAGGGCTATCCTAAGGTTATACTAAAAACCCCTTATGGCACGCATAGGCTTCTGGAGCCACCGGCTGGAGAGCTTCTACCAAGGATTTGCTGATGCATGAATTTTCCATAGTTCAAAACCTTCTTGAGCTTCTTGAAGAGGAAGTGGAAAAGCATAAGGCAAAAAGGGTTTGTCGTGTGGAAGTGCTTGTAGGTCTTCTTTCGGGTGTAGAACCTCATCTTTTAGAGCTTGCCTTTGAAACTTTCAAAGAGGGAACGGTGGCGGAAAAAGCAGAGCTGGTGCTTCAAATAGAAAAACTTAAAATCTTTTGTGAGGACTGCGGTAAGGAGTTTGAAAAGGAAGAACTAAATGCCCTCTGTCCTTCCTGCGGTGGATTGAACACTCGCATAGTGGGCGGGCAGGAGCTTCTTCTTAAAAGCGTTGAACTGGAGGTTTAAGGGAGGATACGATAACGATGTTAAGCATAGTGCATAGAAGAGATGCTTACAGATAGAATGCGTTTAAGAATCCTTGTTAGGGGTGCTGTTCAGGGTGTGGGTTTCAGACCCTTTGTATACAGGCTTGCAAAGGAAATGGGGCTTATGGGTTATGTGCTTAACGATACGGGGGGTGTGGAGATTGAAGTGGAGGGTGAAAAGGAGCTTTTAGAGGAGTTTTTCTACAGACTAACCTCAGAAAAACCTCCCCTTGCCAGGATACATGCAATAGAAAGTCAGTTTCTTGAACCTGTAGGCTATGAGGACTTTACTATCAAGGAAAGTCAAGGAGCAGGAAATAAACAGGTTTTTATTCTTCCTGACATGTCTGTCTGTGAAGACTGCCTGAAAGAGCTCTTTGACCCATCAAACAGAAGGTATATGTATCCCTTTATTAACTGCACCAACTGCGGACCACGTTTTACCATAATAGAAAGACTTCCCTATGACAGACCAAACACTACTATGAAGGTCTTTCAGATGTGTCCCGAATGCGATAAAGAGTACCACGACCCTAAGGATAGACGCTTTCATGCACAGCCCAACGCATGTCCGGAATGTGGTCCATGGCTAAGTCTATATTCAGGCAAAGGTGAGCTTCTGGAAGAAAGAAACGGAGCTTTAGAGCTTGTGGCTGAGCTTTTAAAGGAAGGGCATATACTGGCTGTTAAGGGAGTGGGTGGCTTTCATCTTATGTGCAACGCCCTTGAGGAAAGGGTGGTTAGCCTCTTAAGAGAAAGGAAAAGGAGAAAGGAAAAGCCTTTTGCGGTAATGTTTAGAAACTTAGAACAGCTTTTAGAATATGCAGAACCTACAAGCCTTGAAAAAGCACTTCTTCTTTCACCAGAAAGACCCATAGTGCTTGTAAGGTCAAAGGAAAAGCTGGCACCCTCGGTGGCACCCAGTCTTAAAAGGGTAGGTGCCTTTCTACCATATTCTCCCATTCACTACCTTCTTTTAAATGCTTTAGATTTTCCCTTAGTTGCCACTTCTGGAAACTTCTCGGAAGAGCCCATAGTTAAAGATAATGAAGAAGCCTTAACAAAACTTAATTCCCTTGCGGATTTTATATTGGTTCACAATAGAGATATAAAAAGAAGATGTGATGATTCTGTAGTCAAAGTGGTGGGAGGTGTTCCCCTTCCTATAAGACGTTCAAGGGGTTATACGCCACTGCCCATCACATTACCCTTCAAACTGAGAAGGAAGGTGCTGGCTGTGGGAGGTATGCTAAAAAACACCTTTGCCTTAGCCTTTGAAGACAAAGTTTTCATAAGCCAGCATGTGGGTGATGTGGAAAACCTTGAAACACTTAGAGCCTTTGAGCAGATGGTTTATGACCTTATGGAACTTTATGAATTTGAGCCAGAGCTTGTGGTATGCGATATGCATCCACGATATGAAACCTCAAGATGGGCAAGGCACTTTGCGGAGGAAAAGGGTCTGAAGCTTATGGAAGTTCAGCATCACTTTGCTCATATACTCTCTTGCATGGCGGAGAATGCTTTAGAGGCTCAGGTGCTTGGTATAGCTTGGGATGGTACAGGTTATGGAGAAGATGGAACTCTCTGGGGTGGTGAGTTTTTAGAAGTGTCTTATGAAGGCTATAAGAGACTTTTCCATATAAAACCTTTCAAGCTCTTAGGTGGTGAAAAGGCTGTGAAAGAGCCAAGAAGGGTAGCCCTTTCCCTTATCTTTGAGCTTTATGGGGATAAAGCCTTTGAGCTGGAACTTCCACCCGTAAGAGCCTTCTCAGAAAGAGAGCTACATAACCTATATGTGGCTTGGAAGGAAGGCATAAACTCGCCTTATAGTTCCTCTGCAGGCAGGCTCTTTGATGCGGTGGCTTCTCTTCTTGATATAAGGCATGTTATATCTTATGAAGGACAGTCCGCCATGCTTCTTGAAGACCTGTATAAGCCTTCGGTGAAGGATTACTATCCTTTTGAAGTTTCCAATTTACAGATAGACTGGAGACCAACCTTTGAAGCTCTTATAAAGGACAGGGATAAGGAAGGCATACCCTCAAGGTTTATAAACACGCTGGCTCATGTCTGTGCTCATGTGGCAAAGGAAGCAGGCATGGAAAGAGTATGTCTTTCCGGCGGTGTCTTTCAGAACGACCCTCTTGTAAGCAAAATTAAGGAGCTTCTTGAAGCTGAAGGCTTTAAAGTGTTTTTACATCAGAAGGTTCCCACTAATGATGGAGGCATATGCTTAGGACAGGCAGTGTATGGAGGTTTAAAAGAGGTATAAGCCTGACGACATATATAGAGGGAGGTGGAAGGCATGGAGCTTATCCTTCTTGGTGGTGTATTAGCTTTAAGTTCTTTACTTCTTCAGGTGCTTATATACTTACTCCTTTGGAAGCTTGTCTAAAAGGTTTTCTATCCTTTCTTTTAGTTTTTGTATAGCCTCTTCCACATCCTCCTTCTGAGCCATTGCAAGCTTTGGGAAGTATGTGATTTCAATAGTTTCTAATATGGGCTTATTGTCCCTGTCGTAAAAGACACCTATCCAGACACCGCTTATGCCTGTCTCTCTCCATTCTACAGGCTGTGTGTTAGACTCAAGCCTTATTTTTACCTGTCCTTCCCCCAGAATATCAAGCAGAGCTTCCCTGTCCTCGTCGGAGATGGGTATCTTGTTGGCGTATATGATGTGTTCCTCTCCCCTCTCATACAGGTCTTTAAGAGCCTGAAGTATTTCATAAAGAAGAGCAGGTGCGTTCATAAGCATATTTAGCCTCCAAGCATTTCTGAAAAACCTTCCATGTATTCGCTCCAGGCTTGAATCCCTTCAAAAACCCTAAAAACACTGCCCTCTTTAAAAAGCACCAGAGAAGGCAATCTAAAGTCCCTGAGTATATCTTTATGGCTGTCTGCATCTATGGAGTAAAACTCAAGCCTTCCTCCAAAGGCTTTTTCTAACTCTGGCACCACTATTTCCGTATCAAAAAGTTCCTTAATCTTATCTTTTTTAAGTTCAGACCGCACATAAAGAGCAAAACTCCTTTTCTTTTCCTTTAAACTTTCAAGCTCTTGTAGGTTCAGCTCTCTCATAGCTTATACCCCATTCTTCAAGCTGTTTTAAAACTTCTTGTATTAAATAGGGAAAACGTGCCTTTATGGTGGGAGATAATTCAAGAGATATATCAAGGCTTTCTGGCTCCATACCTATGAGAACTATCTCTTCAGGCTTCTTTCCTAAAATCTCCGCTATGCCTAAAACCTCCTGAATGCCGAGCTCATGGGCTGAAACTTTCCTTCTAAAGTATGCCTTTACTTCCTCTCCTTTTAGCTTAAAAAGGGTGCCAGGAGGGCTTCCCCCAAGCACCGCATCCACCAGCAAAAGCCTGTCAAAGCCCTCCATAAAGTAAAGGAGGTCTATACCCAAGGTTCCACCGTCCATAAGCTCCACATCTTCTGGAAATCTGTAGCTCCTTCTTAGTTCCTCTACAGCCCTTACACCAAGCCCCTCATCAGAAAGGAGTATGTTGCCCACACCCAGCACGAGCACTCTCAAGAAAGCTCCTCCGCGTCCACAGGTGTTTCTTTAAAGTTCTTCATACCGTTAAACATGGAAGAAACCTCCCCTTCCTTCTCAATCACATCATACCTTATAACCATATACACATGCACTATTACAAAGAGAACTATAAGCCAGGCAAGCCAGTGGTGCCACATATGTACCATAAACTCTCCACCCAGCAGGGGCACAAGCCAGCCAAAGAGTTTTGCCCAGAAGCCGTCAGGTTTTGAAAGCCCGTACATGGCAAAGCCTGTGGCAATCATAAGAGCAAGAGCCATGTAGAAGATAAAATAGGCAAGTCGGGCAAGGGGATTTCTTATGTATGTCCTGTGCCAGGGCTTTATGAAGATGTAGTGAAGCACCATTTCAAGGACGCCTTTCCAGAAGTCAGACTTCCACACGGCAGGGATAAAGAGCCTGTCCCCTTTTCTGAAGAAGGCAATATAAAGGCGGAAGAGGAAGGAAAAGAAAAGCACATAACCTGCGCTGAAATGTATAAACCTTATAAAGTCCATGGTGAGATTGTGGGCATAGGCGTAAGTGGCTTCGTATCCTGAAGAGCCTATAAAGAAGGGGCTTCCTATGTAAAGGCCCGTGAGAAAAAGCACTGTTATGCTCAAAAAATTGACCCAGTGCCATATCCTGAGCGATGGGCTAAAAATGTATAGTCTTTTTACCACTTCTTCCCTCATGGCAAACCTCCTTTAGTAGCACACAGGTTGAGCACCCTGCACCTTTACGCTCACTATCTCTTTACCTTCCATGTCGTAAAGGTGTGTGGAACAGGCAAGACACGGGTCAAAGGAGTGTATGCCCCTCAACACCTCAAGGGGTTTGTTTACTACCTTAAGGGGTGTATCCTTCATGCACTCTTCAAAAGCCCCCTGCCCGCCCATGGGGTCCCTTGCGCCACCGTTCCATGTGGTAGGTACTACACACTGATAGTTAGCTATCTTGCCATCTTTTATTATTACCCAATGTCCAAGAGCACCTCTTGGTGCTTCTGTAAGGCCTATACCCTTAGCTTCTTTAGGCCATGTGGAAGGCTCCCATTTTTCCATATTTGCCACTGCCGTATCACCTGCCTTTATGTTATCGTAGAGTTTTTTAAGGAAGTAAAGGTTTGCTGCAGCACCTACCTGAGCTTCAAGCCCCCTCGCAGCAGTTCTGCCTACAGTAGTAGGAAGCCACACATGCGGAGGAAGCTCTAAAACCTTTGAGACAAAATCAACCTGCCTGACTATCATCTCATCCATCCAGCTTGGCTTTATGTGTCCCTGCTTTACTGCGGTATAGGTGATGATATATCTAGCAAGAGGTCCCACCTCGCAAGGTTTTCCTCTCCATCTTGGAGCTTTTATCCAGGAATACTTGCCTTTTTCATCTAGATATTTCCACTGGGTCTTTGTTCCTTCCTTGGGACCAGTGTAATAAGGCTCTGTTATACCATCCCAAGGATGAAGTCCTTTACTTTCATCAGGATACTTATACCAGGAGTGTGCTACAAACTCCTGAATAACCTCCGGGTCAGCAAAGTCCTTTCCTGCAAGCGGGTAATATTTGGCTTTTTCCACACCCTCTGCAAAGTTTTCCACCACACCGTTAGAATGGTATAGCACCTGCCTGTGATAGTCTCCGTTCTTTATGCCACTGTATGGCTCGTCGGGAAACTCTCCATAGCCTATGACCCTCCTTTTTGCAAGACCTCCGCCATAAGTTTGTCCTTTTTGCACGTATATGTGTCCTATGGCAAGAAGGTCTATAAGGTAAAAGAGATTTATCGCCTCCGCCTGCGTGTATATGGCATCCTCCACCACCGCGAGCCTTTCAGCATTAATGGGTGCGTTCATGTCGTTCAGAGAAATGGAGCACATCATACCGCCCACTATGTAATGGGGATGGGGGTTTTTACCTCCAAAAACTACCTGAGGTATGAAGAGCTCTCTCTGCACATCCAGCATGTTAAGATAGTGCGCTACTGCCATTAGATGCACCTCTGGAGGCAGAAGCTTGTAGTCTGGATGGTCCCACCAGTGAGCTGCGAATATGCCAAGCTGACCGCTTTCCACTATCTTTTTAATCTTCTCCTGAAAGGCTCTGAAGTATCCGGGGGTAGCCTTTGGAAACTTCTTAGGATAAGCCCTGTGGCCTATAGGGTCCGGCATAAGCTCCGCTATGGCACCGTATTTTTCAAGAAGCTGGTTCTGAAGCACTGCGGTCTGAACGGGGTCCGCCTTCAGGGCTTCTAATGGGGATACCCAGTCAAGGGCATGAAGGTGGTAAAAATGCACCACATGGTCATGCACCTGCAAGGAACCATACATGATGTTTCTTATATAGTTGGCATTTTTGGGTATCTTTATCTCTAAGGCATCCTCCACAGCCCTGACAGAAGCCAGAGCATGAATGGAAGTGCATACGCCACATATCCTCTGAGCAAAAGCCCAAGCGTCCCGTGGGTCTCTTCCTCTAAGTATAAGCTCAATACCCCTCCACATGGTGCCGCAGGAAACCGCATCCACCACTTTCCCAGACTTTTCATCCACTATAAGCTCAACCCTCAAATGACCCTCAATTCTTGTTACTGGGTCTACCACTATCCTTGCCATGGCTTATCCCTCCTTGCTTGGTTTTGACCTTAGCTTTGATATAACGCCGTGGGCTATAGCTCCTGCCGCCGCAGCAGCGGCTACTGCCATACCCACCTTATCTGCGTTAGCTTCAACATTTGGCACGGGTATGGTGGTAAGCCTTTGATAGAAGGGTCCCCTGTCCCAGAAGTTCTCTTCAGAACAGCCTATACAACCATGTCCAGCCTGTATGGGATAGGAAAGTCCGTTATACCAGCGTATGTTTCCGCAGGAATTGTAAGTGGTAGGTCCCCTACATCCCACCTTGTAAAGACACCAGCCCTTCTTGGCTCCCTCATCATCGAACCTTTCCACAAACTGACCTGCATTAAAGAAGGCTCTCCTGTAGCAGGTATCATGTATGCGGTTTCCATAAAACTGCTTGGGTCTTCCCTGTGCATCGAGGGGAGGAATGGAATCAAAAAGCACTAAATGCATGATAACGCCCGTCATCACCTCCGCTATGGGCGGACAACCCGGCACCTTTATGATGGGTTTGTCCTTTATCACCTTATCTATGGGCACTGCGGTGGTAGGATTTGGTTTTGCTGCCTGTACACAGCCCCAGCTTGCACAGGAGCCCCAGGCGATTATTGCTTTTGCCCCCTCCGCGGACTCTTTTAAGTGTTTCAAAAAGGACTCACCATTAATAATACAATACATACCATCCTCACCAAGGGGAGGGTTTCCTTCCACCGCAAGTATATAATTGCCCCAGTATTTCTTTATTATCTCCTTCCTATGCTTTTCCAAGTCCTCTCCTGCTGCTGCGGATAGAGTGTCATCATACTCGAGGGAAATCATGGTAAGTAGCACGTCAGAAGCCAAAGGTGTGGCAGACCTTATAAAAGATTCAGAACAGCAGGTACATTCAAGACCGTGTATCCACAAAACTGGAACTCGAGGCTTCGTCTCAAGGGCTTTTACCACCTGCGGCACCATGGAAGGAGAAAGTCCCATAATGCCTGTTATGGCGGTGGCAAACTTCAAAAAGTCCCTCCTGCTTACGCCATGTCGTCTAAAGGCTTCCCAGAAGGTCTCCATCTCAAACCTCCTAACTGAATATTCATTCAAAACTATAGCTCATATCATACAACCTGTCAAGAAAAAATTTCTTATAGCCTTTATAAGTTCTGCTTATTTTTATTACGAATTTTCAAAGAGTAATAAAGCTTGCAAAGGAATATAGGGAAAGCTATATTAATGGTGAATACTCATTCAGGAGGAAAGCATGTGTCTATCTGTTCCTTCCAAGGTGGTGGAGGTAAGGGAGGACAATACCGCTGTGGTGGAAGCCTTTGGTGTCAAGAGGGTGGTCTCTTTAGACCTTCTTCAGGAAGAAGTTTCGGTAGGGGACTGGGTGCTGGTACATGTGGGTTTTGCCATACAAAAGCTTCAGGAGGAATACGCTTTAGAGAGCCTGAGGCTCTTTGAAGAACTTCTGGAGGAAGAAGATGAAAGCTCAGCTCTTTGAAACCTTAAGGTCTGCAGAACCGGTAAAAGAGCTGGAGGTTTCTATAAAAAGAGCTGTGGAAAAATTTGGCAGGCTTGTGCGTATTATGGAGTTCTGCGGAGGGCATACCCACACCATAGTGAAGCACGGTATAGACCAGCTTTTGGAAGGTTATGTAAAATTCGTGCATGGACCCGGATGTCCTGTGTGCGTCCTTCCTATGAGCCGGGTTGATTTGGCTGTAGAGCTGGCAAGAAAGGATGATGTAATACTCTGCACCTATGGTGATGTGCTCAGAGTCCCGGGTTCAAACAGGAAAAGCCTTCTTGACCTTAGAGCGGAAGGAAAAGACATAAGAATGCTTTATTCTTGCCTTGACGCCATCAAAATAGCTTTGGAAAACCCTGACAAAAAAGTTATTTTCTTTGCCATAGGCTTTGAAACCACCACGCCACAGACAGCTGTTCTCATACTCAAAGCAAGAGATTTTGGGCTTAAAAACCTTTTTGTAGTCTCAAACCATGTAATAACTCCTGCTGCTATACAGCACATATTGAACGCACCGGAACTCAGAGACTACGGAAGAGTGCAGATAGATGCTTTCATAGGTCCCGGACATGTAAGCACTATCATAGGGACAAAACCTTACGAGTACTTTGCGGAGGAGTTCCAAAAACCTGTAGTCATATCGGGCTTTGAACCTCTTGATGTGATGCAGGCAGTGTATATGATAGTAAAACAGCTTCTTGAGAGAAGGGCTTGCGTAGAGAACCAGTATGTAAGGTTTGTCGCAAGGGAAGGCAACCGGAAGGCTCAGAGGCTTACCGCAGAGGTTTTTGAGCTCAGGAAAGAGTTTGAGTGGAGAGGGCTTGGGAAAATTCCCTACAGTGCATTGAAGATAAACTCTAAGTATGCGGACTTTGATGCGGAAAAGCACTTTGAAGTTCAAC
>FPIC01003274.1_pt1 | contig 18659 bp, 22 predicted proteins | sample 1504481 | NCBI WGS metagenome assembly FPIC01 (sample SAMEA4475357, study PRJEB15587) | soil metagenome | biome: Soil; feature: Field | place: India | collected 2015-03-11 | depth 0 m
AAGATTTTTGAGAGCCATCCTAAGGTACAGGAAAGGGTATTCTTTGATGTGCAGAAGGCATGGGACAACGGCATGGCTCTGGCACTGGCAAGAACCCTTGAAAGGTATCCAGACCATAAGGTGGTGGTGCTTGTAGGGCGTGGTCATGCGGAAAGTCTGGACAGGGGCATACCAAGGAGGCTTTCCCTTTTAAAGCCCGGTGTAAGAATGACCATACTTGAGAGACCTTAGAGGCTTTTTCTGTTTTCTATGGATTTTTCTAAGGATAGCTCGTCCGCAAGCTCAATGAGAGAACCGAACTGAAGCCCATGGGATATCCTGCTTACCTTTACTTCAGGAAACTGCTTTTTTATCAGCTTTGCTATGTAGTTGGCGGTTGCTTCTCCTTCAAGGTTTGGGTTTGTGGCAAGTATCACCTCCTTAGTCCTGTATCTTTCTATCCTCTCAAGGAGGCTTTCAATACGCAGGTCCGATGGCGATATACCCTCAAGGGGCGCTATCCTTCCTCCCAGCACATGATAAACGCCCGTATATCTTTCAAGCCTTTCTATGGCAAAGGCATCCTGTGGTTCCTCCACCACACATATGAACTTTTTACTTCTCCTCTGGTCTCTGCATATTATGCATACCTCTTCTTCCGTATAAAGACCGCATTCTCTGCACTCTCTTATGTTCTCTGCGGATTCCTGAAGGCTTTTTACTATGTCAAGCCTTTCATTTACGGGCAGTTTAAGCAGGTTGTATAAAAACCTTCCTGCTGAACGCTCGCCGTAGGTGGGTATCCTTATAAGCCTTTCAAGGGCTTCCCTAATAGACTTTGGAATTACCTCCTGGGGCATGGAAAAATTATAAGCCCAGCTTAGATTTTGACCCATGGCAAGCCTTAAAAGGAAACTGCTCTGCAACGCTGAGGGTGATTTCTTTGTAGATGATGCCTGCATAGACTGTTCTGTATGCAGGGAGTTTGCACCAGAGGTTTTTGGAGATGGAATAAACACTGCCTGTGTCAGGAAGCAGCCTGAAGGTAAGGAGGAAAAGAAGAAAGCTCTTATGGCTCTTATCTCCTGCCCGGTAGGTGCTATAGGGACCTTAAAAAGGGAAGAAGCAAGAAAGGCTTTGTGGCTACTACCACAGGAGCTGGAAGAGGGTGTATACCGGTGTGGCTATGCATCAAGGCATTCTTACGGAGCTATTAGCTATTTTATAAAGCATCATGAAGGCAACTGGTTTGTAGATGCACCTCGCAGGAGCGGTCATCTTCTTCAAAGGCTAAGGGAGCTGGGGGGCGTAAAGTATATATTCCTCACCCACGAGGACGATGTGGGTGATGCTAGCTTTTACGCACAGGCCTTCGGCGCCCGGGTAATCATACACGAGAAGGATTCAAGGGCTTATCCTTCTGCACATATAAAGATAAAGGGGTATGAGCCCGTTATAATGGGAGACTTTACCCTTATACCAACACCGGGGCATACCCCGGGGCATATGGTGCTTCTGTATAAGAATTTTCTCTTTACCGGGGACCATATCTGGTATTCAAGAGATAAGGATAGTCTTTGGGCAAGCAAGGAATATTGTTGGTATTCTTGGGAAGAGCAGAAAAGGTCTATAGGAAGGCTTTTAAACTATTCCTTTGAATGGGTTTTGCCCGGTCATGGCTACAGTGTAAAGCTTGAAGTAGCTCGCATAAAAGAACAGTTAAGTAGCTTGTTAGGAGACTTATAATTTAAGGTATAGGGGAAGGTGAGATAGATGATAAGGTTCCTTACCTGCACGCACCTTTCTGAAAGCCCAGAGGATTTAAAGCTTATGGAGGTTTTGAAAAGGGATATGGAAGGGCTAATTGGGGAAAAAGTTCAGCTCATAGTTCCAAGGACTTACCAGGAAGAGCAGGGCTACCTTGAGGAATCCATTGACCTTTTATACTTAGACCCACTAACCGCCTACGATAGGATTAGTGGGGGCTTTCTTGTTTTCAAGATAAAAGGGCTGGAGAAGGAAAAGTTTTTTCTTGTGGGCAGGCGTAAAGAGGAAGACAACATAATTATCACTGCTTCCGTCTTTGACGGCTATATGATTTCTGCCTTACTCCTTACAGAGTTTGACTTGCTTAGAGAGGTTGTTTACTATACCAACTCTCAAAGGGAAGCCTATGAAAGGGTGTTAAATGGCGAAGCGGACGTGGCAATCCTTTATTCTAAAAGCTACTATCTCTATTCAAGGGAGCTAGGTCCTCTGCCTGTTTTAAAGGAGATTGAAGCCCCCTTTACTCATTGCTTGCTTATAAGCAGTGGGCTTTACCAGAAGATAAGTGATGGAATAAAGAGGCTTGATTACTTGGAAGAGGTGAGAAGTGAAGAAAAAGAGGAGCTTTATGAGCTTTCTGTTAGGATTTCACAGGCTTTGAAGGTGAAGCAATTTTTTGACATAGGTAAATTTACCATTGAGAACCCAAACACCGCCCTAATACTATACAGGGATAAGATAGTTTATGCCAGCAAGTCCGCTTCAGATATACTGGGCTATTCACATGAGGAGTTTAAAAACCTCTTCCCCACAGACTTTGTGGCTGACAGGGCTTTAAAGGAGCTGCTTGAAAAGAATGCAAGAAGAAGGCTTTTGGGTGAGCTTTTTGATAGCTTATACCCTGAGGTGAAAGTTAAAACAAAGAATGGAAAAATAAGATACATAAGGGTCTTTGGCAGAACTGTTCTCTACCAGAACAGGTATCACGGCTCCCTTCTATTCCATGATATAACAAAGGAAGTCCTTTACCAGAAGCTCTACAGGGCTTTAAGAAATGTGAACAAGGCGATAACCACCGTTTTTACAGAGGAGGAGCTTTTTAATACGGTTTGTGAGACCCTTGTAAAGGAGCTTGACATAAAGTTTGCATGGGCAGGGCTAATTGATGAAAAGGGTAGGATTTTCAAAAAGATATACAAATGCGGGGAGGAAGAAGGTTATATGGACTACATAGTGGTTTGTGAGGGTTGTAGCCTTCCCTCAGAAGGAAGCCCATTGGGGAAGGCGATTCATAGCGGTCAGACCTTTGTGGTTTTTTCTACAGAGGAAGCCTCTATGCCAGAAAAGAACAGGAAGGAAATGCTTAAAAGAGAGTTTGCTTCATACGCCTTCGTCCCTATTAAAAAGAAGGATAAAGTTTATGCAGTTCTTTGCATATATGCCACATTACCTTACTTTTTTGAAGAGGAAAGCCTTCTTGAAGAACTGAGGCATGACCTCAGTTTTGCCCTTGAAAGGATAGAGATAATAAGAAGGAGCATTATACTGGAAAGCTCCGCAGAAAAAGGCTCCGAGTGGATAATGATAACGGACGAGGAGGGGTTTATAGAGTATGTGAATGATTATGTTTGTGGCATTACTGGCTACGAAAAGGAGGAGCTTCTTGGTAAAAAGCCCAGCATTTTTAAGTCTGGGTATCATTCAAGGGATTTTTATGGCAAGCTATGGGAAACCATCGGGAAGGGTAGGGAGTTTGAAGCCATTTTTATAAATAGAGCAAAGGATGGCAGGCTTTTCTACCTTGAGGAAAAGATAATACCTGTAGAACTTCCCGGGGGTTTAAAAAAGTATGTAGCCATAGGCAGGATATAACTAAGGAAAGACAGTTGGCAGAGGAGAACGAAAGGCTAAGGTATTACGATGTGCTAACAAATCTATACAACCTCACCGGCTTTATAAATCAGGTGGAGGACTACATAAGGAATAATCCTAACAAGCTCTGTCTTCTTATGCTTGTAGACATAGCGAACTTTTCCTTTATCAACAAAAGCTACGGAGTGGAGGTGGGCGACAAGCTTTTAATGAGTGTAGGCAATATACTTAAAAGCCATTTTAAGGATGCGGATGTGCTTGGTAGGGTTGGAGGAGATGAGTTTGCCATCTTTGCCAAGGGTGTTAGAAGCAAAGAGGATATATATCTTTTAGTAGAACGTGTTATGGAAGTCCTTGATAAACACAGAGCTTTTCATGTGGGTGAAGTGGAGATAAGACTTGCGGTCAATGTGGGTGTGGCTGTATATCCAGATGATGGAAGGAACTTTAAAGAACTTGTTCAGAACGCAAGCGTAGCTCTGAGACTGGCGAAGGAGGAGGGTCCGAATGTGGTCAAGTCCTACAATAAGGAGATTGAAGAGAAGATTATAAGCTTTGTAAAGACAGAGAGCCTGATAGAAAGGGCTATAAAGAAGGGTCTTTTCGTCTTCCATTATCAGCCCTACTTTGAAGCAAAGAGTGGCAGAATAGCGGGGTTTGAAGCCCTTGTGAGGATCCTTGATGAGGAGGGAAGGCTACACTACCCCAATGAATTCATAGAACAGCTTGAACACTCCCATTACCTGAGCGAGTTTAAAGATTGGGCTTTGAAGGAAGTGTATGAAAAGATAGAAAAATGGGGTAAGCCCATAAGTATAAACATATCCACACGCACCTTCAGAGATGAGTCCTTCCCCGAAAGGCTTATAGAGTATGCGAGAAGGGCTTCCAGTGAAATTATCATTGAAATAACCGAGAGACTATACATGGAAGACCCTCAAAGGGCTGAAGAGGTCATCCAGACATTGAAAAAGTGCAAAAATATAAGGGTGGCCATAGATGACTTTGGCACAGGATACTCTTCCCTATCTTATTTAAGGCAGATATCCGCAGATATACTAAAGGTGGATATATCCTTTGTGAGGGCTATGCTGGAAGACGAAAGGTCAAGGGCTATTGTAGAAACCATAGTAAGGCTTGCAAAAGCTCTTGGGATGAGAACCCTCGCAGAGGGTGTTGAGAGGGAAGAGCAAAGGGAAATGCTTGTGGAAATGGGCGTGGGTTACCTTCAGGGTTTTCTTCTGGCAAAGCCTATGCCTGAGGATAAGGTGGAGGAGCTATTATAATTAAAAGCATGCATGAGCTTGTGATTATAGGTGGCGGTCCTGCGGGCATATCCGCAGGTATATACGCCCAGAGGAAGAGGATGGATTTTGTCCTTATAACAAGGGAGGTGGGTGGTCAGGTAATAAAGGCGGGCGAGATTGAGAACTATCTGGGCTATGCAATGGTGGATGGTGTAGCCTTTGTGCAGAAGATGATGGAGCAGATGGAAAGGCTCGGTGTTGAGCCCCTTCTTGATGAGGTGGTTGAGGTGAAGAGAACTGAGAGAGGCTTTTTAACAAAAACCCTTTCTGGCAAGGAGTTTGAGAGCAAGGTGGTTCTTTTCTGCACGGGTGCGGAGCACAGGAGGCTTGGGGTTCCCGGGGAAAGGGAATACACGGGAAGGGGTGTGTCCTACTGCTATACCTGTGATGCCCCCTTCTTTAAAGAGAAAAGGGTGGCAGTGGTAGGAGGTGGAAACTCGGGCTTTGAGGCGGCGGACCAGCTTACAAACTATGCGGAAGAGATATACCTTCTTGAGCTAACGGAACATTTTAGGGCGGACGAGGTGCTTCAGGAGAAGGTTTTAAAAAACCCGAAGGTTAAACCCCTTTTAAGGCATAGAGTATTGGAAATAAAGGGGGATGGAAGGCTTGTAAAGGGCATAGTGGTAGAGGACCTTCAATCTTCAAGGATTTATGAGCTTGAGGTGGAAGGCGTCTTTGTGGAGGTGGGTCTAAAGCCTAACTCTGAACTGGCAAAGGCTTTGGGGGCTTTAACAACCCAGAGAGATGAGATAATAATAGACTGCAACAACAGAACCTCCGAAAGAGGTGTATACGCGGCGGGGGATTGCACCAACGTCTTTGCCAAACAGATAATAACCGCTGCAGGAGAAGGAGCAAAGGCGCTCCTTTCCATATACCATGACCTTACCTACGGTATAAGCTCATGGATTTAGCCAGATACATTGACCATTCTATCCTGAAGCCCAACACTACCCTGAAGGAGCTTGAGGAGCAGGTAATAAAAGCCATTGAGCTTGGTGTGTATGCCGTATGCGTAAACCCCTTCCATGTAAGGAGGGCGGTGGAACTTTCAAGAGGAAAGCTTGTGGTCTGTAGCGTGGTGTCCTTCCCCTTTGGTCTTCACACAAAGGAGCAGAAGCTCATTGAAGCCCTTCAGGCTTTAGAGGATGGTGCAGTTGAGCTGGACATAGTGATGAACATATCAGCCTTTAAAAGCGGTCTTTATAATTATGTGGAAGAGGAGCTGAAGGCTCTATCAAGGAACACGGAGGGAGCTGTTAGGAAGGTTATAATTGAGACCGCATACCTGACAGAGGAGGAGAAGAAGCTGGCGGTTGAAATGATAAAATTGGCTGGCATGGAGTTTGTAAAGACTTCAACGGGCTATGCACCGCAGGGTGCCACTGAAGAAGACATTAGGCTTCTTGCAAGCCTTTCGGAGGGCAGGCTTAAGGTAAAGGCTTCAGGCGGGATAAGAAGTAGAGAACAGGCTATAAAATTCATTGAGCTTGGCGCAAACAGGATAGGCACAAGCGCAACTTTTGATATATTAAAGGCATAGGTATCATGGAAGAGGGAACCGCGTTAAAGGAAGAGGAAATAAGAAAGTTAATAGAGGAGATATACGCTTCAACAGAAGACCTCGAGTTAGGCTGTGGTGCTATCAACTGTTTCATGTGCGCAAAAGGGGGTAGCTTAAACCCCTGTCAGAGGCTCAGAGAAGCTGTAGTGCTACTTCCACACGAAAACACTTTAATAAGAAGGCTGAACGGTAGAGGCTTTCCTGAGATTAATGTAAACGGTTTTAGTATAGGCTTTCTCACGCCAGAGGAGGACTGCCCCTTTAACAGGGAAGGCTGGTGCGGCATACATGGAAGGCATCCCATTGACTGCAGGAGCTATCCTATCGTGCCTTCTGTTAACGAGAGGGGAGACCTTATAATTTCCATATCCATAAAGTGCCCGGTCATACCACCCTGGAGCTTTACAAAAGCATGGGTTGAAAACTGGTATAAAATATGGAAACTGGCGCCCTTGGAATGGTTTAGATTTTATTCCACAGTGCCAACAAACCCCCTAAAGCCCATAGCAATTTTTAAAGTGGAAGAGCGATGATTGAAAGATACACAAGAAAGGAAATGGGTCAGGTATGGTCGGAGCTTAACAAGTTCAGGCTCTGGCTAAGGGTGGAGCTTGCTGTTTGCAGAGCCTGGCACAGGCTGGGTAAAATTCCAGAGGAAGCCCTTAGAGCCATAGAGAAGAGGACCTATGTGGACGAGAAAGTGCTTGAAAGAATAAGGGACTATGAGAAAAGATATAAGCATGACGTGCTTGCCTTTGTTTCCGCCATAGGGGAGCAGATACACGAATACTCCCACTACTTTCATATGGGTCTTACTTCCTCTGATGTAGTGGATACGGCCCTGGCCCTGCAGCTTAAGGAGGCTCTTGAGCTTATCATAAGGGACGTTGATGAGCTTATGGAAGTGCTAAAAGACCTTGCCATAAGGCACAGGCGTACGCTCATGATGGGAAGGACGCACGGCGTGCATGCAGAACCCATCACCTTAGGTCTTAAGTTTCTGAGCTGGTATGAGGAATTAAAAAGAAACAGGCAGAGACTTACGGAGGCTCTTGAAAACATCTCCTACGGGAAGCTCTCGGGTGCTGTGGGTACCTACTCAAACCTTGACCCTGCGGTGGAGGAGCTTGCCCTTGAAGAGCTGGGTCTTAAGGTGGAGCCCGTCTCCACCCAGATAGTGCCAAGAGACAGGCATGCTCAGGTAATGTATGCCCTTGCTCAGACAGCCACCAGCCTTGAGAGGTTTGCCACCGAGATAAGACACCTTCAGAGGACTGAGGTGCTCGAGCTTTCTGAGCCTTTCACAGAAGGTCAGAGGGGCTCTTCCGCCATGCCCCACAAGAAGAACCCCATACATGCGGAGCGCATATGCGGGCTTGCAAGGGTCATAAGAGCAAACCTGATAGTAGCCTTAGAAAATGTGCCCCTGTGGCACGAAAGGGACATATCCCATTCCTCCGCAGAAAGGGTCGTTCTCCCAGACTCCACCATAGCCCTTGATTATATGCTGAACCTTTTTAAGGAAATGCTTGAGGGTCTTGTGGTCTATGAGGAGAACATGAGGAGAAACATGGAGCTTTCCTTTGGGCTTTATGCCTCTTCAAAGGTGCTGGTCAGGCTCATGGAAAAGGGCGTGGCAAGGGACAGAGCCTACGACATGGTACAGGGCTGTGCCATGAGAAGCTGGAAGGAGAAAATTCCCTTCAAGAAAGCCCTTCTGGAAGACCCTGAAGTTTCAAAGTATTTGACCGAGGAGGAGGTGGAGGAACTTATTAAACCAGAAGGCTTTCTTAAAAACATAGACAGAATATATGAGAGGAGCTTGAGATGAAATACACCCTGCCAGATGAAAGGGGCTACTTTGGAGAGTTTGGTGGTAAGTTTGTGCCGGAAACCCTCATGTATGCCCTTGAGGAGCTTGAAGAAGCCTACAGAAGGGTAAAGGAGGACAGAAGCTTCTGGGAAGAGCTTGAATACTACCTTAAAAACTTTGCGGGAAGACCCACACCCCTATACTATGCCAGGAGGCTTACCGAGTATGCGGGCGGAGCAAAGATATACATAAAGCGAGAGGACCTTCTCCATACGGGAGCCCACAAGATAAACAACACACTCGGACAGGCACTTCTCACCAAGAAGATGGGCAAAAAAAGGGTCATAGCGGAAACGGGGGCTGGACAGCATGGAGTGGCTACTGCCACCGCCTGTGCTTTGCTTGGTCTTGAGTGTGTGGTCTATATGGGTGAGGAGGATGCGGAAAGGCAAAAGCTCAACGTCTTTCGTATGGAGCTGCTGGGTGCTCAGGTGTGCGTGGTAAAAAGCGGAACAAGAACACTCAAAGATGCCATAAACGAAGCCCTGAGGGACTGGGTGACCAATGTGGAAACCACCCACTACATCATAGGCTCCGTGGTGGGACCCCATCCCTTTCCCATGCTGGTGAGGGACTTCCAGAAGGTCATAGGAGAAGAAACAAAAGCACAGCTCTATGAGCTTGAGGGAAGGCTTCCCGACGCGGTGGTTGCCTGTGTGGGTGGTGGTTCAAACGCCATGGGTATTTTCTACCCCTTTGTGGAGCATAAGGAAGTGCTTCTTGTGGGTGTAGAGGCAGGAGGCTTAGGTATAGAGAGCGGAAAGCATGCCAGCTCCATAAGGGGTGGCTCTGTGGGTGTGCTTCATGGTATGAAGTCCTACTTTTTGCAGGACGAGGAGGGGCAGATACTTCCCACCCACTCCATATCCGCGGGCCTGGACTATCCGGGGGTGGGACCCGAGCATGCATACCTTTTCAAAAGCGGAAGGGCTAAGTATGTGTATGCCACGGACGAGGAAGCTCTGGAGGGCTTTAAGCTTCTCTCAAGGCTTGAAGGCATAATTCCAGCCCTTGAGCCAGCCCATGCAGTTCTGAGGGTGGTGGAGCTGGCAAAGGAAGTAGGAAAGGGTGGCATAGTGGTCTTTAACCTTTCAGGAAGGGGCGATAAGGACATGTGGCATGTGATGAAGCACATTCAGTTATAATATCCTCATGGCTAAAAGAGTAGTGCTTGCTTATTCAGGTGGTCTTGACACGTCGGTGATAGTGCGGTGGCTTACAGATAGGGGCTATGAAGTTATAACTTATACTGCGGATGTGGGTCAGGGGGAAGAACTTGATGAAATTCCTTCAAAAGCAAAAGCTTCCGGAGCGGTTCATGCCATAGTAGAAGACCTTAAAGAAGAGTTTGCAAGGGAGTATTGTCTTCCTACACTTAGAGCTTTAGCACTGTATGAAGGTAAATATCCTCTTACCGCCTCTCTTTCAAGACCTTTAATAGCTAAAAAGTTGGTAGAGTACGCTCAGAAATTTGAAGCGGATTATGTAGCTCATGGTTCTACAGGGAAGGGTAATGACCAAGTGAGGTTTGAGCTTTCAGTGTGGGCTTTAAACCCAGACCTTGAAGTGCTTGCACCTGTAAGAGAGTGGGAATTTAAGTCCAGAGAAGAAGAGGTTGAATATGCATTAAAACATAAAATTCCTGTAAAAGCTACGAAGGAAAAGCCTTATTCCATTGATAAGAACCTGTGGGGTATATCTATAGAATGCGGACCTTTAGAAGACCCATGGGTAGAACCTCCAGAAGATGCCTTTGAATGGACGGTGTCTGTAAAGAAAGCTCCTGAAGAGCCTGAATATGTGGAAATTGAGTTTGAAGAAGGTACACCTGTAGCAATAAATGGCAAAAGGTATGAGAAACTCAGCCAGCTTATAATGGACCTCAACACTATAGGCGGAAAGCACGGCGTAGGACGTATAGATATGGTGGAAAACAGGCTTGTAGGTATAAAGAGTAGAGAAGTTTATGAGGCACCGGGAGCTACACTTCTTTACGAGGCATACAGAGACTTGCTTTCTTTAGTACTTGACCGTTTTACTTTTCATTACTTTCTCACACATATACCTCATGAGTATGCTAAGGTAGTTTATGAAGGGCTGTGGTTCTCTCCTCTTAGAGAAGCTCTTGATGCTTTCACTCTTAGTCTTTCCAAAAGAGTAAATGGAACTGTTCGCTTGAAACTCTACAAAGGTCATGTGCAGGTGGTAGGAAGAAAATCTCCCAACTCTCTTTATGTAGAAGACCTTGCTACATATTCAGAGAAAGATGCCTTTGACCACAAGGCGGGTGCAAACTTTACAAAGGTTTGGGGTTTGCCTCTCAAGGTGCTTGGGAGGGTAAGAAAAAATGTTTCTGATAGCGGTTCCTCTTTCAGATAAGGATTTTGAAGAAAACCTCAGGCTCTGTAGAGAAAAGGGTGCAGACCTTGTAGAGCTAAGGGTGGACCTTTTTGAGAAAAAGGACCCTTCCTTTGTCTTAAAGTGTGTAAATAAGGCTCAGGCTTTGGGGCTAAAAACTATATTGACCGTTCGCAGTGAAAAAGAGGGTGGTTCAAGGGTAGAAAACAGGCTTGAAATATTTAGAAAAGCTTCTCCTTACAGTGATTATACGGATATAGAGCTTTCCTCTCAGGATATCATATCCACTGTAAGAGATATAGTAAAGTTCTCAGGGAAAAAGCTGATAATTTCTTACCATAACTTTCAGCTGACGCCTTCTGACTGGATACTTAGGGAAGTCTTCAGAGAAGCAAGAAGGTGGGGAGCGGATATAGTAAAAGTTTCCGTAAAAGCAAACTCCTATGAGGATACAGCAAGGCTTCTGTGCCTTGGGAAAGAAGAAGAGGGTCAAAAGATTTTGATAGCGATGGGTGAGTATGGAAAAGTATCAAGGATTGCAGGCTTTATTTTTGGCTCCATAATAAGCTACGCCTTCTTGAAGGAAAGCACCGCACCAGGGCAGTTTTCTCTTGAAGAGCTTGTAAAACTGAGAGATATGTTCGTAAAATGACCAACCGTACCCTGCTTTTTGGTGAAGGCCTTTTTGAGACCATAAGGTGGAAACCACCTGAAGAGAAATTAAAACTGCATTACAAAAGGCTTTCTACTTCTGCGGAGGTTCTTGGTATTCCATACCCTACCTACGAAGAGTTTTTAAAAGATATAGAAACTCAAACCACAGGTATAGAAGGTGAGCGGTATGTAAAGTATCTTCTCGTTTCTGAGGGTTCTGATGCTTTGAGCGACAAACCTCAAGCATACAAAAGTTTTGTGCTTACAAAGGTTCTTCCTCCACAACCTAACAGCGTAAAAATTGGTATCTCCTTATACAGAAGGCACTCCTCAGACCCCATATGTAGGCACAAGACTACTTCATACCTTTTTAATCTACTTGTAAAAAGACAAGCAAAAGAGAAAGGTTTATGGGATGCCATAATTTTAAATGAAAAAGAAGAAGTATGTGAAGCTTCCACCGCCAACCTGCTTTTTCTGAAAGGTTCAAAACTTTACACACCAGCAAAAGAATGCGGTCTTTTGTGGGGTACAAGCCTTGAATATCTCACAAGACGTTTTTACATAGTAGAGGAAAAAATTAAAGTCTCAGAGCTTGAAAAGTTTGATGCGGTTTATGTTTTAAATTCTCTTGTTTTGTGTGCATCTGTAAAGCAAGTAGAAGATATAAGTTTTTACGAAGAAGAAGAACTCAGACAGGAGTTTTTGCGTAGCTTAAAAGAAGACCTATAGCTTCCGCCAGAAGCATATCTTCAGGATATGTAATTTTTATGTTGGTAGGCTCACCCATTACTACCCCTACCTTATAGCCGTATCTCTCTAAAACCATGGCATCGTCGGTAGCAAAAAAGCCTTCATTTCTTGCTTTGAAATGGCACTCAAGCAGAACCTTTTTTGTAAAAGCCTGAGGTGTCTGTGAAAGCCACAGACCTCTTCTGTCTATCGTCTGTACTACCATACTATCCGCCACCCTCTTGACCGTATCTCTTATAGGAATTGCGCATATCTTTCCATGAAACTCTCCAAGCTCACAAACTTTTTTGAAAAGCTCCAAACTTGCAAAGGGTCTCGCACAATCATGTAGAACTACTACCTGACCTTTTGCCTCTATAAGAGCATTAAAGACGGAGTCTTGCCTTTCTTTCCCACCTGCTACCTTTTTTACTCCTTCAGGTACGGGAGTTTTTTGAAGGTCTTCTTCAGGAAGCACCAGAAGGGTTTCATCAAACAGTTTGTGAAGTCTTTCAAGAGATAACATATAAATGGGCTTTCCGAAAAGCCTCTCAAACTGTTTTTTTCTGCCAAAACGCCTACCTTCTCCCGCTGCAAGTAGAATAAGGCTTATCATTCTTCTTTTAGCTTCTCTATCCTTTCAAAAAGTTCCTCCTTTAGCTCGTCCACTATGGGATTATCAGAGGATATAAAATACTGACCCTCCTTGTCCAGAACTATGCCAAGAAGGTAGAAGCCCTTCACCTCATTTTCAAGAGTTTCCCGTGTAGTCCTGTCAAGGAACTTTTTTATGCTTTCCTGGTCTGAAAAATCCACTTTTATATCCACAAGTTCAAACTCTTCCACGTCTATCTGACTTACTGGAAGGTTTTCCCTCTGCACATAGACGGGCGTATATACATTGTAGAGGGTGTATTCACCCATGCCAGCTTTAGACTTTAGCCCTTCAAAGAGTTCTTCTATCCTCTGTCTTACCTGATGTCTTACACTCATGGCTCTATATTTTAGCTCAAGTCAAGGATAACCATCTTTATCTCCGTATAATCTTCTATTGCAAAGCGAGGACCTTCCCTTCCTATACCTGAATACTTTACACCTCCGTAGGGCATGTGGTCCGCTCTGAAGTTAGGTCCTTCATTGATAAGCACTCCTCCAGCTTCCACTTTTCTTATAAACTCCCAGGCTATATCTATGTCTTTTGTAAAAATACCCACTTGAAGACCGTATTCTGAGTCATTGACCATGTTTATGGCTTCCTCTACTTCCCTGTAAGGATTTACCACCACTACGGGAGCAAAGGCTTCTTCTCTGAAAAGTTTTGCATGAGAAGGCACGAGGGAAACTATGGTAGGCGTTAAGACAGAAGACACCTTATCGCCACAGGAAACTCCACCGGTGATGAGTTTTGCACCTTCATGTAGGGCTTCATCTATCCATTCCTGAATTCTCTGAACTTCGGAGACAGATATCATAGGTCCCACATCTGTGTCTTCCTGCATTGGGTCTCCTACCTTGAGGTTCTGAACAGCCCTTTCAAGCTCTTCCAGATATTTGTCAAAGAGGTCTTCATGTACGAAGACTCTCTGTACGGATATGCATACTTGACCTGCTATGGCATAGCCTCCTGCTATGGTCTTTTGAACTGCCTTTTTGAGGTCTCCGTCTTTGTGAAGTACTATGGCTGAATTAGAACCAAGCTCTAAGACCACCTTCTTGATACCTGCCTGACGTACAATTATGTCTCCTACCTTTCTACTGCCGGTAAAGGAAACTACTCTCACATCTGGATGTGTGGTCATAGCCTTTCCTACATCACCATAGCCCGGAAGAACGCTTAAAGCTTCTTTGGGAAGCCCGGCTTCTAATAACAGTTCTCCCAGCATGAGAGGTGTTATAGGCGTCCTCTCAGAAGGTTTGAGTATTACCGCATTGCCACAGGCTAAGGCAGGAGCTACTTTGTGCATAGAAAGGTTGAGAGGAAAGTTAAAAGGTGTTATAGCGGAGACTATACCAACAGGCTGTCTTATGTAAAAGCCCACCTTACCCTTGCCGTTTGGATGAGCATCTATAGGAATAACCTCCCCTCCTATTCTTTTGGCTTCCTCCGCAGAAAAGATTAAAGTCTGTATGGCTCTCTGGACTTCTGTTCTTGCCTCTCTTATTGTTTTGCCTACTTCAAGGACGAGGCTTTTTGCAAATTCTTCAGCTCTTTCCTTTAAAAGCTGGCTTGCACGCATTAAAATTTCATAGCGTTCGTAAGCAGTTAAAGAGGAAAGTTTTTTAAAGCCCTCCTTTGCCAGCTGAACCGCCTTTATTACATCTTCTTCTGTTGCTCTTGAGACCTCACCTATTTTCTCGCCCGTGTAGGGGTAAAAGACCTCAAGCCTTTCCTCCTTTTCTACCCGCTGACCGCCCAGCAAAAGACCCTTTCTGACCATAAGTATATTTTAAGGCTTACTCAGGCTCTTCGGATAACACACTGTAAAGTCTTTTCATGTAGCTAAAAACCCTTGGCAGTTCTTCAAAAACTCTGTCCGCAAGCTCTTCATCGTAGGTATGAGATGTGAGGTTTCTGTAGTCGCATATCCTCAGCCAGTATTCGTCGTGTTCTATAAGACCGAGCGAGTAGGCAAACCTTATACAGCTTTTTGGAGACCTGCATTCAAGACCATGAACTTCTTCTAAGTATAGCTTTAAAGTTTTCCAGGCAAGGTCAAAAAGGAACTCAAAACGTTGTATGGCTGAGTCCCTGACTATCGGGTTTTTATCCTGAAGGCTTAAGACCTCTTCAAGCCTGTGGAGTGCCTTGGAAAACTTTTCAAGAAAGACCTTTAGCTGGCTCATTTATAACCTCAATGCTTTTCATTGCCTGATTTTTAAAGGCTTCCGATACCTTGTTGAAATCCACAAGGTCTATTCTGTAAAGCGTGGGTATGTTTTCTATCTCCTCCTCTATCTTTGCCCATACGCTCGGGCTTATGGGTGGTCCCATTATGCCCAGGTCTATGTCCGAACCCCTTCCGCCCCTTCCCTGAACCCTTGAACCAAAGAAAAAGACCAGATACTTGGAAAGGTCAAGATGCTTTGAAAGGACCCTGATTATCTCTTCTTTTAGCCTTTCCTCGCAATAATCTTCCAACCTCATTAGTATATAATATAGAGCTTTGTGGTAGCCATGCTTAGTCCGGAAGAACAGCTAAAAGCCTTAAAACGGGGAGCTGTGGAAATAATTGAAGAGGAAGAGCTTTTAAAAAAGCTAAAGGAGGAAAGACCTCTGCGTGTAAAGGCTGGCTTTGACCCCACAGCTCCAGACCTGCACCTTGGACATGTGGTCTTGCTTGAAAAGCTCAGGCAGTTTCAAAGCTTAGGGCATGAGGTCTATTTTGTGATTGGAGACTTCACCGCCATGATAGGGGACCCGACAGGAAGAAGCGAAACAAGACCACCTTTGAGTAGGGAACAGGTACTTGAAAACGCAAAGACCTATGAACATCAGGTCTTTAAGGTGCTTGACCCTCAGAGGACAAATATAGTCTTTAACAGCACATGGCTTTCAACCCTTGGTACAGAAGGCATTATCAGGCTTACCGCCCAGTATACGGTAGCAAGAATGTTAGAAAGGGATGACTTTTCCAAACGTTTCAAAGAGGGTACTCCCATATACATACACGAGTTCATATACCCGCTGCTACAGGGCTATGACTCTGTCTTTCTGAAGGCGGATGTGGAGCTGGGTGGCACAGACCAGAAGTTTAACCTCTTAGTGGGAAGAGACCTTCAGAGAGCCTACGGACAAGAGCCTCAGGTTTGCATAACCCTTCCCCTGCTGGTGGGTCTTGACGGAGTCAGAAAGATGTCCAAGTCCTATGGCAACTACATTGGCATAACAGAAGAGCCAGAGCAGATGTTTGGGAAAATCATGTCCATATCTGACGAGCTTATGTGGGAATACTACCTTCTACTTACAGACTACACGCAGGAGGAGATAGAGAGGTTCAAAAGGGAAATGCACCCCATGCAGGCTAAAAAACAGCTCGCCCACTATATAGTTTCAAGGTTTCACTCCAAAGAGGAGGCAGATAGGGCTTTAGAGTTCTTTGAAAGGACCTTTTCTCATAGAGAGTTTCCTGACGAGGCTCCAGAGATAAAAGTACCAGCGGGCTTTAAGAGGAAGGCTTATGAGTTTCTTTTTGAGCTTGGCATTGAAAGCTCTAAAAACTCCGCAAGGCGTGTTATAGAGGGGGGTGGGTTAAGGATTGAGGGGATAAAGGTAGAAGACCCCAATCAAGAGGTAGTGGTTGATAAGCCCCTCAGGGTTCAGGTGGGTAAGAAAAGGTTTTATAAAATAGTGCCTCTTTGAGACTACCTTTTTACCACTTTTATCCTGTTCCAGTCCACAGGGGAAAAGCCCTTATCCTCCGCATAATTCTTAACAACTGGATAGTTTATGAGCCTTTCAATCTCAGCCCTTAGTATCAAACCCCTTTCCCTTTCCTTTTTAAGCATGGAGACCTTTCTGGCGTAGTCCCTTGCGGTTTTTACCGCATAGGAAGAATACAGGAGGTTTATAAATAAAAGCAGCAGGCTAAGAAAAAAATACCTTTTCATACCCTTTCTCCCGCTCTTAATTTTGCACTCCTACAGGCTGGGTTCCTTCTTACATCCTCCATTGTAGGTCTAATCGGCTTTTTTGTCAAGGGTTTTAGGTGTGTCTTTATAAAGTGTTTGACAAGGCGGTCTTCTAAGGAGTGGAAGCTAATAACCACAAGTCTACCACCTATTCTCAAAAAGTCAAGGGTTTTATTAAGGGCTGTTTCTAAAGACTGAAGCTCTTTGTTTACCTCCATCCTTATTGCCTGAAAGACCTTTGTGGCTGGGTGTATCCTGCCCCTTCTGTAAGGAATGACAGAGAGTATAATTTTTACAAGCTCCCCTGTGGTCTCTATGGGCTCTTTGGCCCTTGCCAGCACAATGGCCCTGGCTATTCTCTTGGCGTAAGGTTCTTCCCCGTATTCTCTTATGATTCTTTCAAGCTCCTTTTCCGAGTATTTGTTTACCACTTCATAGGCGGTAAGGCTTTCCTCTGGGTTCATCCTCATGTCAAGCCTTTCATCTCTCTGGAAGGAAAAGCCCCTCGGGCTTTTTAGCTGATACATGGAAACGCCAAGGTCAAAGAGAAAGCCATCTACCTCTGAAAGTCCTTCCGTCCTCAGAACTTCGTCAAGGTCTGCAAAGTTTGCATGATAGAGGCTATACCTTCCTTCAAAGTCCTTCAGGTTTTCCTTTGCAAGCTCTAAGGCATAAGGGTCTCTGTCTATGCCTATTACAAAGGCTTGCGGGTTTTTTTCGAGTATCCTCCTCGTATGTCCTCCAAGCCCTACTGTGCAATCTACATAAAGCCTTCCACCATTGCCCAAAAGCAGGTCTGTAGCTTCTTCAAGAAGAACAGGCACATGCATCAATCTTCAAAGAGGCTGAGCTGTTTTATGGGAGAGAAGCTCCTCCTGTGAATGAGGCTTTCCTTATGGGCTTTAAGGGCTTTTAGGTGTTCCCTTGTGGCATAACCTTTATGCCTTACAAAGTTATAGTGGGGTAAAAGCCTGTGATAATGCTCCATTATTTTGTCCCTTAAAACCTTAGCCACCACACTGGCACAGGCGCAGGAAAGGCTTTTTTCATCTCCCTTCACGAGGGCTAAACACTCATAGCCTTCCACAGGCAGGTAGTCGCTTATGACCACATCAAACCTGTGCTTTAAATCCTGCAGAGCCCTCTTGAAGGCGATAAGGTTTGCTTCCAAGATACCAACGCGATCAATGAGGCTTGAATCCACCACGGCGGTGCCGATGGCTAAGGCTTTTTCTTTTATCAAAGCGTATAACTCCTCCCTCTCCTTAGGCGTTAGCCTTTTGGAGTCACCCTTTAGAAAAGGTTCTGTAAAGGGCGGAAGTATGACCGCACATGCAACAAGGGGACCCGCCAGAGGTCCCCTTCCCACCTCATCTACCCCAGCCACCAGAAGACCCCTTTCCCAGTAGGGCAGTTCATATTCTATCATTTGGGCTTTTTAAACTCCCAGGGCTTTATCTCCCTTATCATACCCATGGCTTCTTTGCCCTTATACTTCCTGAGGAAATAAAGCCTTGCCCTTCTCACCTTTCCATATTTTACAAGCTCAATCTTTTCAATATTTGGGCTGTAGTATGGGAAAGTTCTTTCAATGCCAACGCCGTAGGATTCTTTACGCACAGTAAAGGTCTTACCACTGCCCGCACCCCTTACTCTTATCACAACACCCTCAAAGGGCTGAACCCTTTCCTTATCGCCTTCCACTATCTTATAATGCACCCTTATGGTATCACCCACCCTAAAGTTGGGATAATCCTTCTTGACGGTGTATATCTCTTCCACTTTCTGTAAAAGCCCGCTCATTTTAATGCCTCCTTGTAGATTAAAACCCTATTATTATAGCACATACAGCCCCACATGCACTAAAATTACCCTACCCATGGAACGCATGCAACCCCATGACCTTTTTACAAAAGCAGTC
>FPIC01079828.1_pt1 | contig 18407 bp, 18 predicted proteins | sample 1504481 | NCBI WGS metagenome assembly FPIC01 (sample SAMEA4475357, study PRJEB15587) | soil metagenome | biome: Soil; feature: Field | place: India | collected 2015-03-11 | depth 0 m
CAGTCCAGAATGCGCAGGGGGTTCGTCTCCAATCGGGCGCGACAGGTTTCACAGAGCGCGTCGCGATGCGCCAGCCCGAACTGCCGAATCGCCTCCCGATAGGCAGGGCGACATACGGGGCAGCCAATCGTGTTGAGGCGCAGCTCCAGCTTCTCCAGTGGGATACCCAGCCCCGAAAAGAAGTGCAGAATCATCGAGAGCAGTTCGGCGTCGGCGATGGGTTCCGCCGTTCCGATAATCTCGGCTCCGAACTGGTGCGCCTGACGGTAGCGCCCTTTCTGGGGGCGCTCGTAGCGAAAGATGGGCGTGATATAGTAGAGTTTCTGCACTCCGCCTTGCGCGTGCAGGCTATGCTCCAGATAGGCGCGCACTACGGGCGCCGTGCCTTCGGGTTTCAGGGTCAGGGAGCGCCCCCCGCGGTCTTCAAAAGTATACATCTCTTTGGACACAATATCGGTCGCCTCGCCAACGCTTCGTGTGAAGAGTTCCGTCTCTTCAAAAATGGGGGTGCGAATCTCCCGATAGCCGTACAGATGGCACAGGTCGCGCCAGCGCGCCTCCACATACTGCCACAGGTGGCTGGTGTCGGGCAAAATGTCCTGCGTGCCGCGCGGAGCCGAATAGCGTGCGCCCATCTCTCACTCCTGATTCACTTTCGGCTGAATCTTCTTCCCCAGATAGCTCTGGATTTTAGGGTTATTGTTCAGCAGGTTGACCAGTCCGCCCATGCCCGGCGCCACATGAATTTCGTTCTCGAAGACCACTATAAAAGTGGGCGTGGAGTTGACCCCCAGCCTGGAGCCTTCCTCAAAGTCGCGGTAGATTTTTTTGAAATGGATGTCCTGATTGTCCATCGCGGCGCGCACCTTTTTCGCGTCCAGCCCCAGCTGCCTGGCGAGGCGCTCGATGGCATTAGGGGATAGCCCCTCCTGAGTCTCGAACAGAGCGCGGTACATCTCCCAGAATTTGCCCTGGGCGCCTGCTTCTTCGGCGGCAGAGGCAGCCACCCATGCCATCGGGTGGATGTTAATCAGCGGGTAATGGCGAAAGACAAAAAGCGCCTTGTCGCCCAGTTCGGGCAATACCTGCTCTTCCAGCAGCTCGAACGCCTGTCGGCATGCGGGGCACTGGAAGTCAGAAAACTCCACAATCACCAGTTTCGCGTTTGGGTTGCCCTTGCGCCAGCCCTGTCCGTCCAGATAAAGCAGCTTGAGCCGCGCCTCATCGTAGGGAACCTGGGTGGGTTTCGTCGCGCGTTGCCACTGCCAGTAGCCGTAGCCGAAGCCAATCACCATCATCAGCATCGAGACCATCAGCGCCCGCACCAGTTCACGCCCTGTCATGCTGGCAGGTTCCGGCGCACTGCGCAACCCAATCAGGGCGAAGACCCACACCAGCAGATTAGACACCGCCGCCCCCAGACACCACCAGCACGGCGCCCCCTTCGCATACAGGTTCAGCACAAAGAGTTGCACATAGGTCAGGTAGGCGAACGCCAGCACCCCCAGCGTGCTTAAGCCCGCAATCAGTTTACCGTAAAGTCGCCACTGCTCCGGTTGTTGCAGGCGCGAGAGCGCCAGCGTGAGCAAGATTCCGAAGTAGCCGAACCCCCACATCGCCGTTGGGAACCCAAGAAACCGCGCATAGGGGGAACGCGCCACCTCATCGCAGCCGCCCCCCGTGCAGGGAAGTGCATACCCTGCCGAGTGTGAAACCCATAACAAGCCCGAAATAATCAGTCCGAGTGTTGAGAAGAGAATAATCAGGCGGTTCACCATGTGTGCGCCCATAATGGCTCATCCTCCGGGCTATAAGTGTACCCTATCCTGCCGATTCGGCTTGCGTGCGATAGTAGGCGCAGAGGTCGGTCAGCGGGCAGGCTTCACAGCGCGGGCGCGGCGCTTTGCACACCGCACGCCCGTGCCGTATCAGCGCCACATGGAACCGGTAGACCAGCGGTTCGGGCACAATTTGCTCCAGCGCGTCGTGGGCTTTCGCCTCGCCCAGCGACTTTGGAATCAGCCCCAATCGCCACGACACACGGAACACATGGGTATCCACCGGAATCACGGGACGCCCCAGTGCAAAGCACAGCACAATCGCGGCGCACTTGGGACCAATTCCGGGCAGACTCAGCAGAAACCGACGCGCCTCGTGAGTGGGCAGCTCCGCCAGCCAGTTAAGGTCATAGGCGCCACGCGCTTCATAAATGGCTTTCAATACTGCCTGAATGCGCCGCGCTTTCTGGTTCGCCAGCCCGCCCGAACGGATGGCGTCCGCAACCTTTTCCGTGGGCGCCTCCACGACCGCCTGCCAGGTGGGGAAGGCTTTTCGCAACGATTCGTAGGCTCGAAATGAGTTGGCGTCAGAAGTGTGTTGCGAGAGAATGCAGTGAATCAGCTCTTCCAGCGGCTCGGCGCGGGGTTTCCATTCGGCGACACCATAGAGGGGTTCCAGACGCGCAAGAATTTCGCCCACCAGTTCTGCCTTCATCGGGGAGAGATTCTACCTCGCGGGCGCGGGAAGTGTGCCGCTCCCCGCGCCCGTTGGAGGTGGGTGTTGGCTGTGGAGTGAGACGGCTAACTGGTTCGGGACTCAAGCCGGTTCAGCCATGCGATGATGCCTGCGAAAAGCGCCGCCATCACGAGAGCCGCTGCCAGATACGGCACGCCCAGCACCTCGTGGAGCGTCACCTTGCCCAGGTCCATCGGCTGCATCAGAACAGGTTCAATCGCAGGGTAGACCAGAATGAACACCAGCGCGCCGGTGAGTCCCCCCAGCACGGTGAGCAGTCCATCGCGCACGCCGCCGCCCAGCCCAACCAGCGCGGTGCCGGGGCAGTATCCGGCAATAGACATCCCCACGCCGAAGATGAGACCGCCCAGCACGACGCCCCACACATAGAGCGACTTCACCTTCAGGTGGGCATACTCCGGGAAGAAGGTCGCCAGCACTGCGGCGCCCACCATCCCGACGGTGATGGCGGTCAGCATGACCTTGAGCATCGTGAAGTCTTTAAACGCCAGCCCGCGCATCACAATCCCGCAGCGGCTGAACCCCGCGCGATGGAGCGCGAATCCAAACAGAACCCCTGTAAGAAGCCCCAGAATCTGTTTTGTTTCCATCGCTTATCCCTCCTGTGCCGATTGGTTACGAAGCATCAGCATCGCGACCAGCACGCCAGCCGCAAACGCCGCCATGCCGAACACAAACCCGCTCAGTGCCAGCTGGGCGATTCCGCTGAGCATATGCCCGCTGGTACACCCACCTGCCAGTCGCGCTCCGAACAGGATCAGGAAGCCGCCCACGAACGCCATCAACCCGCGCGTCCATGCAGAGCGGAAGGGCACGGGGTCTACAGCGCAAGTGGCGCCTTCTCCTGTGGAGCGCCCATTCAGCATTCGGGAGAGCAACGCGCCCAGCGCCATCCCGAAGACCAGCATCACTTCCCAGCCAAGCTTGGTGCCTATCTTCTGCAGATAAGGCTGCGACTCGGCAAAGCCCGGCACAATCTTATCCACCAGCCAGCCCACGAACTGAGGATACGCGGTGGAAACCCCCAGCGGCTGCACGGTGGCGATGGCAAAAATCTGGGTCAGCCCAATCATGCCGCCCCATATCAGCCAGGGCGGCAGGGTCCCTTTACGCACGCGCGTTTCAACCGCCTCATGAGAAACCCGATTCGCAATCATTGTTGTCGATGCCTCCTGCTATGGTTTGTCCATGAGTATAAGAGGCGCGGCAGGTGCGAAAGGATTCATCTGGGCTAACGAAAAAGCCGCCCGTAGCCTTTCGAACTCCGGGCGGCTTGGTGCAGTCCCGACCTACTATCGAAATTCACTGCGTGGGGTAGACATATTCTATAGTGAACAGGGTTCCTTCGGGTGGCACCGTCGTCTCCCATCGCATAATGGAGAGCAGGCGCGGGGGTGTGGCACGCAACAGGGTGCGCACCGCCGCATTCTCAGGAACTCTGAGCAGCTCGCCGTACACCTCGTAGTGAATCACCAGCTTGACGGGGTTTGGATGCCGATTCGTCAAGCGCACCTGCACTTTCCTCATCTCGAGGCGGCTGTCGTCGTACCATCGCTGCGTACCCGCCAGCTGAAGCCGCTGGCGGATTTCCCCCTGATCCCATACTCTGTCTTCGGCTTCAAAGTAGTAGAGCTGGTCGTCGGGTTGCAGGCGTACTTCCACCGAACCGCCTGCAGGTGTGAAGGGCAAGGTGTCCTGTCCCTGAACCGCCATCTCGCGTCGTATCAGCACAGCCCCTGAAGGGAGAGGGAACTTCGCAGGGTTCACAATCCGCAGGGCTTTCCAGATGGAGCCTGCTATCTCAGTGGCTGTGTAGAACTGGCGCAGCTGGGAGCTGGTTTCGATACGCGGGTTGCGCTCCCACTCCCAGCGCAGCGATTCGGGCACCTTTGCAGTGCGCGTCCAGAGGTAGACCGTCTCGTAGGGTACGGTGAGCGTTTCCAGCGTGAACGAGGCGCTCTGCCCACGACTCATGCTTCGGATACGCGGCAACGGGAACAGATGCACCACGCCCACGCCCTCTTCCAGAATCGGAAACACCCAGGTCGGGCGGTTCTGGGGCTGGACGAGGTTCAACCCCATGCCGGGGGGCGAGGAAGCAGGCGCGGCGCTCGGAACTGTGCTTGGGGAACCGCCAAATCCCCCGAAGTCCCCAAACGGGTACCCGAAATAGTCAGGGTAGTAGCGCTGGCGCTCGTCGCCGAACCATGTCAGAATCTGCCAGTAGTCGGCGTTCAGGTTCAAGGGGTCGTCTATCTGGCGGAGCAAAAAATGAGGCGTGCCTACCGCCAGAAAGAGTTCGGCATCGTTCAGGTCTTCCAGCTGGTTCACCACCGCGCCGCGCAGGGTCAGAGTCGCCTCACCTTGTTTTGGCGTATCAAGGAGCATCTCATAGCTGGGGACCCAGCCGATGCCCTGCTCAATACACGCAATCCCGACAGTGATTTTCTGCCCTTTGCGAACCCCGTCCAGCACCATTTCAAGGGTTGTGTCGGGCAGCCTCACTTCGCGTGTGCGTTTATAGTCGCCCAGAAAGCGTACCCGCGCCACCTGCGAGGGGTGAAACGGCACGATTCCGTCGGGCGACTCCACAGCGAACTGAGCTGCCTCTGCCAGCGCGGAGGTTTCGTCTTCAAGGGTTCGGGGCGCGTAGTAACCACGCGAGAAACCGCGTCGGCTCAGGGAACGCACAAACGCAGGGTCTAAAATCGGCTTCATCACCATCAGCTTGCCACGGTACATGCGCTCTTCCGTAGGAACGAGCATCTGCGTATAATATCGCGGATTGGGGTCTCGAATCGCGTTCAGCGTAATCTCCACCTCCGCGCCGTCGTTGAGCAGTAGCAGTTCTGCAAGGCTTTTCACGGTCTGGGTCTCTCTGCGTTCCACGGCGTGGATGGAAATCACGCGCACTTTCGGGTCGGTCGTGTAGCCCCATACAGCGCCGAAAATCGGCTTCACGGTATTTTTCAGCACCACGCGGTCGCCTTCGGCGGTGAAGGTGGCTTCGCGGAAGGTCAGGGCGTAGCCGTTGCGGAACACCACCACACGGCGGATGGGCGCTTCCACCTCACGGACTGAGGGTTCGCCATATCCCACAGCGACGCTCAACACCGCCAGAGCGCCGCACAGCCATCGGGTATGCATAAAGCGGCACCTCCTGAAAATCTGACGCCCATTTTGGCGGCGCGTTTCGCAAGAGCTGGCAGGATTCGGGCGGACAGAAGCGTACCTGCTTATCAGGAGGTAAGCGATGTTAAAGCAGTTTGAGAAGTGGGTGAGCAGTTTTCTGGCATGTCTGCTGGTGGGCGGGGCTTTCGCCCAGTTCCCGAATCTGCCGCCTCAGGACGACCTGGAGCCTCTGCCTTTTCCTGACCAGCCCGCCGAGTTCGTGCCCGGCGAGCTGGTCGTCGGGCTGGACCCTGTAGAGCCGAAGGCGTTGCCGTTGCAAGCCATCGCTTTCGTGGGCACAGTAGTTGAGACCATCCCCCAGATAGGGGTTTATCGGGTGGTGCTGGCGCCGCACATTTCGATGGACGACGCTAAGGCGTTCCTTGAGGCGATTCCGGGCGTGGAGTATGTAGAGCCGAACTACATTTATCGGGCTTTTGCCACCCCGAACGACCCTGGCTATGGGCAGCAGTACGGTCTGCAACGCATTCAGGCGAATCTGGCGTGGGACCTCTGGCAGCCACAGGCTGTGCGTTATATTGCCATCATCGACACGGGGATTGATTATAACCATTCTGACCTGACAAATAAGTTCCGCAGGCATTCCAACGGGCAGATTTATGGCTACAACACGCTGAACAACACCACCAACGCGAACGACGACAACGGGCATGGCACGCACTGCGCAGGGATCGCGGCGGCGGAGATTAACAACGGGATTGGTGTGGCGGGTGTTGCCGCATGGAACCCTGCTGTTTCGGGCTACAACGCCTATGTGCAGCTGATGCCTGTTAAGGTGCTGGATGCGAACGGCTCTGGCTCATTGACTGCCGTCGCGAATGGGATTACATGGGCAGCCGATAATGGGGCGCATGTGCTGAGCTTGAGTTTAGGCGGCGCGAGCGGCTCCACCGCGCTCTCGAACGCCGTGACCTATGCGTGGAACCGGGGCTGCCTGATTGTCGCCGCGGCAGGGAATGGTGGCAGTTCCTCGCCCCAGTATCCTGCCTACTACACGAATGTGATTGCGGTCGCCGCCACCGACTCCAGCGATCGGTTGACCTCGTTCTCCCAGTACGGTTCGTGGGTGGATATTGCGGCGCCGGGCGCTTCGATTTACTCCACTTATCGGGGCAACAGCTATGCGACGCTTTCGGGTACTTCGATGGCGTGTCCGCATGTGTCGGGCGCGGCGGCGCTCGTGTGGTCGCACGCGCCAAACCTGACGAACCAGCAACTGCGTGCCATTCTGGAGCAGAATGTAGACCCCTATCAGCCCTACAGCGGGCGCACCATTGCTTCGGGCGCAGGACGCCTGAATGTGTATCGTGCCCTGCAGGCGGCAGGGGGCGGCGGTGGCACGACGCCCTCGCTCAGCAATCTCACGCTGAACCCCAGCACGGTTGTGGGAGGCAACAGTAGCACAGGAACCGTGACCCTGACCGCCGCCGCGCCCTCGGGTGGCTTCACGGTGCAGTTGAGCAGCAGCAATCCGTCGGTAGCCAGCGTGCCGGGTTCCATCACCGTGCCTGCCGGGCAGTCCTCTGCGAGCTTCACCATCGCCACCCAGCAGGTCTCCAGCACGACGCAGGTCACCATCACTGCCAGCGCAGGCAGCGTCTCCCGACAGGCGACGCTCACGGTCAACCCGCCATCTGGCTCCGTCTCGCTGGAGTCGCTCACAATTAGTCCGACCTCCGTGTGGGGCGGTAGCAGCGCCACGGGTACTGTAACGCTCAGTGCCCCCGCGCCTGCGGGCGGTGTGGTGGTGCAACTGCGCAGCAGCAACTCTGGCGCGGCGTCCGTGCCGAGCAGTATTACCATCCCCGCGGGGCAACGCAGTGCGAGTTTCACCATCCGCACGACCGCCTGCTGGTACTGCTTCGTTCGCACGGTGACGATTACAGCGACCTATAACGGCGTGTCGCGTTCTGCTTCGTTGACCATCTGGTTCTGAGACAAGCCAGCAACCCCCTGAGGCAGCCCAAACCTCAGGGGTAAACAAAACGATGACCCGTCGTGTGGCTCTGGAAACAGCGGTGATGACCCACGGCTTGCCCGCCCCCTATAACGAGCAGGCGGGCGTGCAGATGTGCGACGCCGTTCGACAGGCAGGGGGCACACCCGTCGTGATTGGCATCATTGAGGGTGAGCCGACTGTGGGGCTTACAGAGGAGCAAATGCGCCACTTAGCACGCCACCCCGCGCCCCAGAAAGTGGCGCTCCATAATCTGGCGCTGGTGTGTGCGCAGAGGCAATCGGGGGGCACGACGGTTTCCGCCACACTCTGGCTGGCGCGTCGGGCAGGCATCAGCGTGATGGCAACTGGGGGGATTGGAGGCGTGCATCGCGGCGACGCCCACGACATCAGTGCCGACTTGCCCGCGCTTGCCCGACTGCCGATGCTGGTGGTATGTAGCGGCGCGAAGGTGATTTTAGACCTGCCCGCCACGCGCGAATGGCTGGAAACATGGGGCATTCCAGTGGTGGGCTATCAGACCGACGAACTGCCGGGCTTCTACACCGCCCACACAGGTCTGCGCGTGGACGCGGTTGCCAACAGCGTGGAACAAATTCGCGCTTTCTGGCATGCCCATCAGCACATGGGCACAGGCACGGCGATGCTGGTCGTTCAGCCTCCGCCTGCAGAGCATGCGATGCCCGCAAAAGAGGTGGAGGCGATGATTGCGCAGGCGTGTGCGGAGGCGGAAGCGCAGGGCATTCAGGGCGCGGCAACAACCCCGTATCTGCTTCGCAGGCTGGCGGAGCTCAGCGAGGGACGCACGGTGCCCCTTAACCTCGCCCTGCTGAAGGCGAACGCTCATCTGGCAGGCGCGATTGCCACCGTGCTGGAAGACTAACTCTGACCCCGTAGCGCACGCAAAACCGCCAGCACCTCCTGCGCGTGCCCAGCAGGTGAAACTTTCGGAAACACATGGCGCACCACCCCAGACGGGTCAATTAGGAAGGTGATACGCGCCACGCCCCAGTAGGTTTTGCCATACATCGATTTCTGCTGCCACGCCCCATAGGCTTCGCTTACCTGATGGGACTCATCTGCCAGCAGGGGGAAGGGTAGCCCATATTTCTCAGCGAACTTCTGATGAGAGCGCACGCTGTCCGCGCTAACGCCCAGCACCACGACGCCCTCGCGCTCAAACTCGGCAAAGTTATCGCGAAAGGCGCACGCCTCCTGCGTACAACCCGGTGTCATATCTTTGGGATAAAAATACAGCACCACCCAGCGCCCGCGAAAGTCCGAGAGGCGTACTGGCTTGCCATGCTGGTCGGGCAGTTCAAAATTAGGCGCAGGCTTCCCCACGAGGCTTTCCATATCTCCAGTATACCTACTTCTCCAGCACGGCTTCTACCCACAGGCGTTGCTGCTCGTCCATCGAAACGGTAATCTGCCCCAGACGCCACAGCTCCAGCACTGCCAGAAACGAGACCAGCACCTCGTAAATATCGGTTGCCTCTTGCTCCAAGAGGGTTTCAAGGCGCACGGGTTGCGCCGACTGTTTCAACTGTTCGCGGAGCGCCACCATGCGGGCGTGGATGGAGAAATAGCGCCGTTCGGGGATAGCGGTCGGCGCCGGGGACGCACGCTGAAGCACCCGACGAAGCGCCAGCCAGAGGGCATCGGGCAACTCGGCGTTCGTGGGCAGGGGCGCTTCGATGGTGTCGGGGTCTACGGAATAGCCGCGGAAGAAGATTTGCAGTCGCTTTTCCTCACAGGCGCGTAAAAACTCCACGCGTGGCAGGTACTCGTCCGGCAGGCGCATCGGTTCCAGCCACGCCGCTTCGGGTTCCGCTTCCGGCTCCGGTTCGGGCATCAACAGGCGTTCCGCCTTGCGCTCGGTCAGGTGCGCCAGAATCGCCAGCGAGTCGGAGGCTTCGTCTAAATCGCCCACAGAGCGCCAGTAGTCATAGCACGCGCGGGCAATCGGCGCTAAATCCACCTCCAGCAGGTCTACCTTATGCTTGCGCAAGAGATGCACCAGCCAGCCCAGCGAGCCATAGCCCAGCGGCAACTGAACAGGCACGCGCGGCGGCGCCCACTCCGGACTGCCGATATGGAACCGTCGCATAAGCGCAATTCTACCTGTTTCCAGATTCCGGTGAAGTTTGCCGAGAATTTGTGGAACACTCCCTCTGGAGGCAAGCGTATGGAAGCGCGGCGGCGGTACCTGAGCAACGAGAGCTGGGCAATCATTCTCATCTGTGTTGCCGACCTGTTGATTACGCTGGTGCTGATCGACAAGGGGCTGGCAGAAGAGGGCAACCCCCTGATGCGGTTCTATCTGGGGCATGGGGTCTGGGCGTTCGTGCTGGCGAAAAGCATTATGGTGGCGGCGCCCGTTGTCATTATCGAGTGGGGACTGCGCCATCGCCCGCGCACCGTCGCAACCCTGGCACGAGCTGGCATCGCAGGCTATCTGGGCATTTACGCCCTGATGTTCCTCACAATTAATGTGCCCGCGATGCGCACCGCGCAGGAGCCAGACTGGGCGGAGTTCCCGCCCATCGACAGGGAGCTGTTGCGGCTGGAACGCGAGGGCTATCTCCCGGGACCTGAGATGCCTGAAGATGTACGGGCACCAAAAGCGCCGCATGCGCCCAGTCGGTAATCAATCGCTCTCGTTTTGCAGGCGCATCAGGTAAGTTTCCAGTAAAATCGCGGCGGCGACGGCATCCACCACCTGCTTGCGCTTCTCGCGGCGCACCTCCATCGTTAGCAGGCGTCGTTCCGCCTCCTGCGTGCTGAGCCGCTCGTCCACGATTTCGATGGGCACACGCAGTCGCGTGCGGAGGGCATCAATGAACCGTTCCACCTGTTCTGCACGCTCGCTTTTTGCGCCCCACAGGTGTATCGGCATCCCCACCACCACGCGCTCCGCGCCCGATTCGCGAAGCCACGCCACAACCCTTTCAATATCGTTCGGCAACACTGTTGCGGGCAACGCCACGCCCACCTCGGTCTGGGCGACCGCCACGCCAATCCGCTTCTCGCCGTAGTCCAGCGCCACGACCTTCATGCGTTTTCCCAGTTCAGCACCACCTTACCCGCCGTGCCGGAGGCGGTCAGCTCGAACGCCTGCTCGTACTCGTGCCATGCCAGCTCGTGCGTGATGGCGGGGCGCACATCCAGCCGTCCCGACACCAGCAGGCTCTGCATCGTCTCCCATGTTTGATAGAGTCGCCTGCCCAGAATGGCGTGAATCTCCACCGATTTGAAAATCAGTGCGTTCAGGTCTACGGGCACAGGCTCGGCGAACAGCCCCAGCAGGCTAATGCGCCCGCCCGGACGAATCGCTTCGGTCAGCAGGGCGATTGCCGACGGGTGTCCCGACATCTCCAGCCCGACATCCACGCCTGCGCCGTCGGTGGCTTTGCGGATGGCAGTGAGCACATCATCGCGCGTGGGGTCAAACACGGCGTCGGCGCCCATGCGCATCGCCAGCTCGCGCCGATAGGGGCGCACTTCGGTGGCGAAAACCTGGCGCGCCCCACACGCCCGCGCCACCGCGATACTGAACAGCCCAATCGCCCCACAGCCCGTAATCAGCACCGACCTGCCTGCAATCTCGCCCGAAAGCACGGTATGCACCGCGTTCCCCAGCGGGTCCTGTACCGTCGCCACTTCGGGGGGGATTCGGGGGTCGGTCTTCTGGGCGTTTGCGGCAGGGATGGCAATCAGCGGCGCGAAGCACCCATCGGTATCCACACCCAGAATCCGCGTGTTCAGGCAGACATGCGCCTGCCCCTCGCGACACGGTTTACAGCGCCCACATACGATGTGGCTCTCGCCTGCCACAAAATCGCCCACCTGCAAGCCTTCCACACCGTCGCCGACCGCCACCACATGCCCGCAAAACTCATGCCCGATAATCAGCGGCGGCTTCAAACGCGACTGCGCCCATGAATCCCAGCGATAGATGTGCAGGTCGGTCCCACACAGGGAGGTTCGGCTCACTTTAATCAGCACCTCGCCGTAGCGAGGGGTTGGCTCTGGCACCTCACACAGTTCCAGCCCGACGGCGGGCTGCGTTTTGCAGATGGCTTTCATCCCTGCCTAAGTATACCCCCTGTCAGCGGGTACAATTTCAAACACCTTATGGACTACGATGTGATTGTTGTGGGGACGGGACACGCAGGATGTGAGGCAGCCTTAGCCGCCGCGCGCATGGGCTGTCGCACGCTTGCCGTCACGCTGAATCTCGCGCGAACCGCCCATATGCCCTGCAACTGCAGTATCGGCGGACCCGCGAAAGGGCATCTCGTGCGCGAAATTGACGCGCTCGGCGGGCAAATGGGCATCAACACCGACCTCACACTTACCCACATTCGCTTTGTGGGCACAGGCAAGGGACCTGCCGTGCGCACCCTGCGCGCGCATGCCGATAAAGACCTCTACCCCGCCCAGATGCTCGCCACTTTGCAGGCGCAACCGAACCTCACTCTGCTGGAGGGGAGCGCCGAGTCGCTGCTGGTGCGCGACGAGACTTGCTACGGTGTGCGCCTTGCCGATGGCACCGAGATTACGGCTCGCGCTGTGGTGCTGACCACGGGCACATTCCTGAACGGGCTGTGCCATATCGGCGAGCGCAAAATTCAATCTGCCCGCTTCGGCGACCCGCCCGCCACAGGCTTGACCGAATGTTTGCGTCAGCTGGGGTTCCGTGTCGGGCGATTCAAGACGGGCACCACACCCCGCATCGACAAAAAGAGCGTGGATTTCAGCCAGTGGCAGGAGGTGCCTTCCGAGCCGTGCCCGCCCTTCTCGTATATGCATGACAGCCTCAATCCGCCGCGCCCGCTGCTGCCCTGCTGGCAGACCTACACCAACGAGCGTACGCACGCCATCATCCGGGAGAACCTGCACCGCTCCGCGATGTATGGGGGGCATATTGTGGGTGTGGGACCCCGATTCTGCCCCAGTATAGAAGATAAAATCGTGCGCTTCCCCGACAAGGACCGCCACCCCGTCTATCTGGAGCAGGAATACTGGGATAAGGACGACCTCTATGTGCAGGGCATGTCCACCAGCCTGCCCGAAGAGGTGCAGCTGGCGTTCCTGCGCACGCTACCGGGGCTGGAAGAGGTGGTGATGATTCGCCCCGGCTACGCGGTGGAATATGATATGGTCTTCCCCGACCAGCTATACCCGACTCTGATGACCAAGCAGGTGCGCGGGCTGTTTCTGGCAGGGCAGGTGAACGGCACTTCGGGCTATGAAGAGGCGGCGGCGCAGGGGCTGGTGGCGGGCATTAATGCCGCGCTCTATGTGCAGAACCGCGAGCCGATGGTGCTGGATCGCGCGAGCAGCTATATCGGCGTGCTGATTGACGATCTGGTCACCAAAGGCGTGGAAGACCCCTATCGGATGCTCACAGGGCGCGCCGAGCATCGCCTGCACCTGCGCCACGATAATGCCGACGAGCGTCTCACCCCGATTGGGCGACAGGTGGGGCTGGTGGACGACGCCCGCTGGAAGCGCTACTGCGAACGACAGGAGCGCATTCAGGCGGAGCTGGAACGCCTTGAGCAACTGGAAATCAGCGGACGCCACAACCCGCAACTGCTTGCACTGGGTGGCACACCCGTGAACGCCCGAATCAGCGCCCGCGAGTACCTCCGCCGCCCCGAAGCCACCTACGCAATGATTAATGCGCTCTTCCCTGCCCAGAACCCGCTCCCTGCGGAGCTGGCGGAGCAGGTGGAGATTATCGCCAAGTATGAAGTTTATCTGCGCAAACAGCAGCAACAGATTCAGCAGATGCGCCGCATGGAACACTGGGTCATCCCAGACGATCTGGATTACGAGCAGCTGCCCGCGATTTCCCGTGAATCGCGTGAGAAGCTCTCGCGTGTGCGCCCGCGCACATTGGGTCAGGCGTCGCGTATCCCCGGCGTGCGCCCCGCCGACATTGCCTGCCTGATGATTTACCTCAAGTCGCGGAGTGGGGGCAAATAAGCCTCTGAATGCCGAGCATTCAGGTTGCTACTGCTTCTCGGCGGAAATGAGAAACTCCACTAACTCCTTCTTGGAGTTGCGCTTTCGTAACGGCTCTATTCGCGTGGGGACTATCCCCGCTGTTTCCATAAGCCGTGCCAGCAACTGTTCCGCTGGCACAACAACCTCATAGAACTTGGCATTCCCCACCACATAGTACACCCGCGCCCCTGCGCGCAACAGTGGACTCAGGTTCATGAAATGCATCTGCATATCCTGAAAGTAGCGCAATACATAACGCGAAAGGAGCGGGTTCTTTTTGTCGATAGTCTGCACGATTTCATACAGCTCGCCAAGCACAGCATAGAGAGAAGGTGCCTCCAGTTCAATACTGCTCAGGCGGCTGGTGGCGACCCCCCAGGTGCCGCCAATGGCTTGCCAGTCCAGTTCACCTGCCTCGCGAGGCTCCTTTAAGAACCCCAGCCAGTAGAGAAAAGGGCGTACCTCCCGAACATAGCTGATACGGTTTGGATAGGGAGGCGAGGTAATCACCACATCATATAGCCGCCCCTGCAAACACTCAAGTTGGCGTGCATCGCCGAGAAAGACCTCCACATCACCTTTCAGGTTTTCTTGTGCTGAGCAGGCAATCTGGTGCGCTATGTCTACAAAATCTTGCAGGATAAGGCTTGCTTCGTCCTGAGCGAACAGACTTGGCGAAACAGTTTTGAAAGTAACCGAAGGATGATGATAGCCTGCGTTTGACCAGCGCATGAGGGTCTGACAGAATGCAATCAGGAGGAGATTCGCGACCGGCGCAGGTTCCGATTCGCAAAGGCAACGGATGGCAGCATAGAGATGTGCGAGAGTATGCAGGCGCTGGGGCGACCACCAGCGTTCAATGTGTTGCATCGGGGGAATCCATTCAGGAGGGCGAGCGAGAGCGTGTTCACTCCGCGATACCACTTCGCAAGCAAGCTCTCTTGCTCGCTCAACACAGGCAGGGGAGTAGCGCCACACCTTCGCCCGCGCTAACCATGCAAGAAACGGATTGATCTCCACCATATCGCACGCCAAGCCCTGCTCTGCGCAGACCAGCCCTGTCGTGCCCGTGCCTGCAAAGGGGTCCAGAACCCTGCTGTCTGCGGGCACTGGGTGAAGCAACTGTTTCACAAGGTTGGCTGCATACGCAGGCGTCAACCGAAGCCAGCCATGCCGCCCGTTGCTCAAGTTTGCCTTGAAAGTAAGTTCGGATCGCCGCGTCAACTTACTCATCACCTAACAACACTCCCAGCACATGCTGAATAGCTTCTCGCAACCGCGGGCTGCTCCGCTCGAAGAAGCCTGCTAAATCAAAACCAACAATCGCGGAGCAGAATGCGTAGGTAGAGCGCGCGGAGTCATCGGAGAGGCTTCCCAATAAAAGAAGCCAATTCGCCGCTCTGTATCGCTGAGCCACAACCGCGTCTATCTGTTCGGACAGGACAAGCATCACTGGCATGTATCCTGCTGCATACGCACGAGCGGCGCTTTGAACATCAGCCTTCTGGCGCTTCGAATCGCGACTTTTGTAGCCTTGCCGCACCTCGAAAACGATGCCTTTCAAGCTGTTGTGCTTCAGGCGTTATACACCCAGCCCTGCGCGCGGCGCAGGCGTTTCAAGACGCGCTCCTTGCCCAGTACCGCCATCATCTCAAACAGGCTCGGTCCCGTCGTGCGCCCGCTGAGCGCCACCCGAACGGGGTGAATCACCTCGCCGCCCTTGACGCCCAGCCACGCAATCACTTCGCGCGTGACACGCTCCACCGACTCGGCGTCAAACGATTCCAGTGCCTCGTAGCGGCGAATCAGTTCCTCCAGCATCTGGGGGATGTGGGGCTGGGTGTACCACTTGCGCACCGCCGCCTCGTCAATCGGGTAATCGTCACGGAAGAAGAAATCGGTCAGCGACACCACATCTTTGAGGACCTTCATCTTCTCCTGCTCCAGAGGAATTACCCGCTCGGCGTAGGCGCGAGTCGGCTCATCCAGCTCCTTCGGGAGCAAGCCCGCCTCCTGCAGATAGGGCAGGCAGTATTCCACCAGCTGCTCTTTAGAAAGCCGTCGGATATAAACCCCATTCATCCAGAGCAACTTATCGTGGTGGAACACGAAGGGGTTATCCGACACGCGCTCCAGCGAGAAGAGTTCAATAATCTCCTCACGGCTCAGGATTTCGCGGTCGTCGCCGGGGTTCCAGCCACAGAGCGCGAGGAAGTTGAACATCGCGTCGGGCAGGTAGCCCTCCTTGATGAACTCCACGAACTGCACATGCCCGTGCCGCTTGGAGAGTTTCTGGCGGTCGGGTCCGAGCAGCAGGGGCAGGTGAGCGAACTTTGGCGGTTCCCACCCCAGCGCCTTGTAAAGGTTCAGATGGCGCGGCATGCTGGAAATCCACTCGTCGCCCCGAATCACATGGGTAATCTCCATCAGGTGGTCGTCCACAATATTCGCCAGATGATAAGTCGGGTAGCCGTCCGACTTGAGCATCACGAAATCGTCCGTGAGCGCATTGCGGAACTCGGTGTAGCCGTGAATCAGGTCTTCGTAGCCGATAGTTCCCTCCAGCGGCATCGCGAATCGGATGACATAGGGCAACCCCGCGGCTTCGCGAGCGCGCACTTCCTCAGGGGTCAGTCGGCGGCATCGGCGGTCATACATGGTCGTCGCGGCGCCCATCGCTTTCTGAGCCTCGCGCATGCGCTCGAGGTCTTCGGGCGTGCAGAAGCACTTATAGGCTTTGCCCTCTTCCACCAGACGGTGCGCTATCTCCTGATAGATTGCGAGCCGCTGGGATTGATGGTACGGTCCATAGGGTCCGCCGACATCGGGACCCTCGTCCCACTCGATGCCCAGCCAGCGGAGCGACCACTTGATGTCGTCTTCCGAGCCGGGCACATAGCGGTTGCGGTCGGTGTCTTCAATCCGCAGGATGAATTTGCCCCCGTGATGACGGGCAAACACATAGTTGAAAAGAGCCGTGCGGATATTCCCCACATGGGGGGAACCCGTCGGACTGGGCGCGTAGCGTACTCGTACCATGTTCGAGATTGTACCCGACGGGTCAAGAGCGCCCTTCAACTGCTACCTGAGCCTTCCAGTGTGGTGAGAATAGCAACAATTTGGTCTTTCAAAGTAGGCACATCGGGAAGCGAGTCATTCTTCTTCATACAGAATCACCTGATCACGCTCTACCTGCTCGCGGATGTAGGGGCTAAGAGCTGCCTCACTAACGAGGTCTACCTTGCGTTGAAGCTGGCGCTCTATCTGATTCCACAGCCCGAACCAGTTCAACCCCAGAAGAGGTCGCTCGGACGGCGGTTTTAGCGAAATCAGAATATCAATGTCGCTCTCTGGCGTCATTTCACCGCGGGCATAAGAGCCGAACACGGCGATGCGCCGCGCGTAGGGCTTCAGCAAAGGAACGATAACTTTGCGTAGCGCTTCGAACCGTTCCCCTTGTCCGCGTTCCTGTTCCGTTCTCATCGCCACCTCGCCCCTGAGCTGACATACTGCTGTGTGGATCGTCCAAGAGATTATACCTGTAAGGCAGAAATTTGCCATGCGTGAATCAAACCACTATCCCCATCGGGTATAGTTTATGCCCGCAACCACTTCAACCCATAACGAGGGAGCCAAACGCATGGAAGCCATTATCGCCCTGATTACGCTCAGTGCGCTGGAGATTGTGCTGGGGATTGACAACATCATCTTCATCTCCATCCTTTCGGACAAGTTGCCCGAACATCAGCGGGCGCGGGCACGCTTCGTAGGGTTAGGTCTGGCGTTGATTATGCGCATTCTGCTTCTGCTCTCCATCACATGGGTGCTGGGACTGCAGAAGCCACTGTTTGAGCTATTCGGCAACGAGTTTTCGGGCAGAGACCTGATTCTGATTCTGGGCGGGCTGTTTCTGATGGGCAAGGCGACCTACGAGATTCATCACAAGGTGGAGATGGCAGACCAGCCCCATCCCATCCCGAAACGAATCAGCTTTGGGTGGGCAGTCGTGCAGATTGTGCTGATTGACCTTGTGTTTTCGGTGGACTCGGTGCTGACGGCGATTGGCATGGTGCGCGAGCTGTGGGTGATGATTACGGCGGTGATTGTGTCCATTGGGTTCATGCTGGCGTTCGCGGGTTCAGTAAGCAAACTCATCGACGCGCATCCCTCGCTGAAAGTGCTGGCGCTGGCGTTTCTGGTGCTGATTGGGTTCAACCTGCTGGGTGAGGGCTTCGGCTACCATATTCCCAAGGGCTACACTTATTTCGCGATGGCGTTCTCGGTGGCGGTGGAGGTCATCAACATTCGGATTGGGGCACGCAAAAAGGCGTAGGGCGTCTAAGAAGGTACAATCATATGGCGAGGGGCTGGGGAGATGATACCGATGCAGGAGCCGACGATGCAGACGCCCGAAGCAGAGCGCATGCCGAAAGAACGCATCGAAGCGCTGATGCGCGAGGCGGTGCATCTGTACGAGCAGAACCGCGTTGACGAGGCGCTGCTGGCGTGCGAGGGGATTCTGGCGTTAGACCCGCGCCATGTGCATGCGCTCTCGCTGAAAGGGCTGATTCACGAGCGCAGGGGACAGATTGCGGATGCGATTCATGCGTATGAGCGCGTGCTGGAGATAGACCCCCTGAGTGTCTCCGAGCGCGCGCGGCTGGAAGCGTTGCGTGCGGGTGGGCAGCGCAAGCGCGTTGCGGCT
>FPIC01003726.1_pt1 | contig 18345 bp, 18 predicted proteins | sample 1504481 | NCBI WGS metagenome assembly FPIC01 (sample SAMEA4475357, study PRJEB15587) | soil metagenome | biome: Soil; feature: Field | place: India | collected 2015-03-11 | depth 0 m
GGCGAGGGTTGGGAACCCTCAGGCACCGGCTCGCCCGGGGCGACGATCCAGGCGATGACCTCGCCGACCCCTGCTTCCTCCCCTTCCCGCAGCCGGATCCCCGTCAGGATCCCTGAGGCGGGCGCCTCGATCTCGACGGTCACCTTGTCGGTTTCGATCTCCATCAACGGCTCGCCCGCCTGAACCGGATCCCCCTCTCGTTTCAGCCAACGGACCAGCCGGCCTGTCCGCTGGGCCGCGCCCAGGGCCGGCATGATGACTGCGCGCGCCAGGGTGCTTCCTCCTTTTCTGGGATGCTCGCGTTCGGACGCTCGTTCGTTGAGCCTTAGGCCCGCGGCCCAATGCGCTTTCACCGGCTCGCCAGCGCGCCCTCCCAGCGGGCGCTCTCGACTACAGCCCGGACGCGATCCAGGGCCCCGGGGTTGTTGAGGTTCGATTGGGTCTCCCGGGTGGTGGGGAGCGGGCCGGTGGCGGTGTAATAGTGAGCGCCCGCTACGATTGGCTCCTCGGCCGGGAAGCGGGTGATCACCTCACATCCTTCCTTTGTGACCACCACCATCTCCTCGATGCGGGCCGCTGACCAGCCGTCTGAGGCCGGCCAGAAGGTCTCCAGGGCGATGACCATCCCCTCCTCGATCACCTCGGGGTGGTCCAGGGAGACCAGGCGGCTGAAAATGGGCTTCTCCCAGATCGAGAGCCCGACGCCGTGGCCGTACTGGAGGGCGAAAGCTGCTTCCTCGTTGGGAAACCCGAACTCCTCCGCTCGCGGCCAGACCTTCACCACATCGGCGGTGGTGACGCCGGGCCGAATGAGGGCGATGGCCGCGTCCAGGTAATCCCGGCAACGTTTGTAGGCATCGATCTGAGCGCGGGAGGCGCTGCCCACGAAGAAGGTGCGGTAGTAGCAGGTGCGATAGCCGTTGTAGCTGTGGAGGATATCGAAGTAGGCCGGGTCGCCCGGGCGCAGGATTCGATCGCTGAAAACGTGCGGGTGGGGGTTACACCGCTCGCCGGAGATCGCGTTGACCCCTTCCACGTGTTCGGACCCCAGGTCGTAGAGGACTTTGGCCACCAGGCCGACCAGCTCGTTCTCCCGGACCCCGGGCCGCAACGCCTGGTAGAGGGCTTCATAAGCGGCGTCCACCATCGCGCATGCGGTGGTGATCAGCGTGATCTCGTCCTGGGTCTTGATCTTGCGGGCCTCCATGAGGAGCTGCTGCCCATCCACCACCCGCAACCCTTCCCGCTGAAGGGCGAACAACACTGGGGGTTCCACGATATCCACCCCCACAGGCTCTCGGTGGAGCCCCCGCTCCTCCAGCTCGATGCGGATCTTGCGGGCTACGTCTTCAGCCCGCCCGGCCTCCGGCGGCATGGCCCCACGCAGGGTGGAGATCCCGGCGCGGGACCGCTCGGGGCCCAGCCAGGGACAATAGAGCTGATGATGGCGAGCCGCCGAGCCAAAGTCCCACACAATCGGCTCGTCATCGCGGGGGAGCAGGCAGAAACGGGCCACTTTATCCATCGCCCATGTGCCGATGTGGGTGGCGCTGATGTAGCGGATATTGGCCATATCGAAGCACAACAGCGCCCCCAGCTCGGAGCGCTGGAGGAGGGTTCGGATCCGTTGCAGTCGCTCTCGCCGCAGGCGCTCGAAATCCACCCGGGCTTCCCAATCCACACCCATCGTTCCAAAGGTCTTCAGTCCCATGGTCCCTCCTTTCGCTTAAGCTCGGCCGCACAAGGCCTTCGCGGCCGCCACCACCTTCTCCGGGTCAGGGACGGTGAGATCCTCCAGGGGTGGAGAGAAAGGAATGGGAACATCCATCGCTCCCAAGCGGACCACCGGGGCGTCCAGGTAGTAGAAGGCGCCCTCGGTAATCGCCGCCGCCAGCTCGGCCGTCACCCCATAGCTCTGGTGGCCCTCGTCCAGAACGAGGACCCGCCCGGTCTTCTTGGCGGACTCGATCAGGGTCTTTCGATCCAGGGGAACGAGCGTGCGAGGATCCACGACCTCAGCCTCAATACCCAACTCCGCCAGCCGCTCGGCGGCCTCCAAGGCCACCTGAACCATGCGACTGGTGGCGACGATAGTGAGGTCCCGACCCTCTCGTTTGATGTCGGCCACCCCGAAAGGGATAGTGTATTCCTCGGCCGGGACATAGCCGCGGGTGCTATACATGGCCTTGTTCTCGAAGAAGAGCACTGGGTTGTCGTCTCGTATCGCGGTCTTCAATAGGCCTTTGGCATCATAGGGGGTGGATGGAAGAACCACTTTCAGGCCGGGGATGTGGGCAAACCAGGCATGGAGGCTCTGACTGTGTTGGGCGGCCTTGCGCAGCGTGGCTCCCATAGTGGCGCGGATGACGATGGGGGCTCGCCACCGCCCTCCGGACATGTAGTGCACCTTAGCCGCCTGGTTGACGATTTGGTCCATGGCCAGCGTGAGAAAGTCCCCGAACATGATGTCAACCACCGGCCGCATCCCGGTCATGGCCGCTCCCACCGCGATGCCCGTGAAACCGGCCTCCGAGATGGGGGCATCGATCACCCGCTGGGGCCCAAACTCCTCAACCAGGCCCTTCAAGACCTTGAAGGGGGTCCCAGCCTCTGCCACATCCTCCCCAATGATGAACACCTGGGGGTCCCGCCGCATCTCCTCAGCCAGGGCCTCCCGGATGGCCTCGGCCATGGTGATCACCCGATCAGCAGAAGCCCCCTCAGGGTTCCGCTTTGTCAGCGTAGACATGCTGCGCCACCTCATCCGGGATGGGGTAAGGGGCGTTCAGGGCGAAGGCCAGCGCCGCCTCCACCTCCGCCTGGACCTCGCGGGCGATGGCCTCCAGGATGCGTTCGTCGGCAAGGCGCTCCTGAAGCAGCCACGTGCCCAGCAGCCGGATGGGATCCCGCTCCTTCTTCCAGAACTCCTCCTCCTCGCGGGGGCGGTAATACGAGCGATCGATGTCGCCGACGTGATGGCCGTAGTAGCGATAGGTTTGGCAGAGCAAGAAGGCAGGCCCTTCGCCAGCCCGCGCCCGCTCGACCAGCCGCCGGGCGGCGAAATACACCGCCCGCACGTCTTGCCCGTCCACTGCTTCGGCGTGAATGCCGAACGCCCGGGGGCGGTCCAGGATCTCACCGGCCAGGACCTCTTGGTAAGGGGTGTATTCGGTGTAGAGGTTGTTCTCGCAAACGTAGATAACGGGGAGCTTCCACAGGGAGGCCATGTTCATCACCTCATAGAGCACGCCTTGGCCCAGGGCTCCTTCGCCGAAGAAGCACACCGCCACCTGATCCGTTCCGCGCATCTTGGCGGAGAAGGCGGCGCCGGTGGCGATGCCAACCGCTCCAGCCACGATGGCATTGGCCCCCAGGTTCCCAGTGTCCGGATCGGCGATGTGCATCGAGCCGCCCTTGCCGCGGTTGTAGCCAGGGGCCTTGCCCAGCAGCTCCGCGAACATGCGATCCATAGAGGCCCCTTTCGCCAAGCAGTGGCCATGTCCGCGATGGGTGCTGGTGATGTAGTCGTCACGGCGCAGCGCCTCACAAACCCCCACCGCCACGGCCTCCTGACCGATATAGAGATGGGCCAGGCCCGGCATCTTGGCGCTCATGTAGAGCTCGTTAACTTGCTCCTCAAAGCGACGGATCCGCAGCATCTGGCGATACATATGCAGCCACTGTTCTCCATCGACGGCCATCGCATGATGCCGTTCGGCGCGCATTTCGAGGCCCGGGGATGGCATCATCAATTCTCCTCCTGCGCTCGGATCACTCCTCTAAGCCAGCCATGCGGGCTAGGACATGGAAGACCGCTGCGAAGTCCTGATGGGCCATACTCATCCCTCGCGCCGCTGTCAGGAACTCATTGGCCACCGCAGTAGTGGGCAAAGGGACGTCCAGGGCACGGGCCATCTCGAGGGCCAACAACAGGTCCTTCTGCATCATGTTGACGTCGAACCATGCTTCCTCAGGCATCTGGAGGACGAATGGGCCACGATATTTCAACATTGGGGAAGCGATCACGCTGTTCAAGAGGGCCTGCACGGCGGTCTCGCGGGGGATGCCGCTTTTCTCCGCCAGCAGAACGGCCTCGCTGAAGGCCAGCATCTGAACGGCTAAGCCGAGGTTGACTGCGATCTTCATGGCCACCGCCATCCCGTTGGGGCCGATGTACGTGATGGTGGGGCCGATATCCCGGAGGATCGGCAGCACTTGTTCGAAGACCGCGCGGTCCCCGCCGACCATAATCGAGAGCTGCCCGGCCTCTAACGTGGAGACGCTGCCGGAGACGGGGGCATCGAGCATAGCCGCCCCTCGGGCGGCCACCTGGGCCGCCAGCTCCCGACTGAAAGCCGGGCTGACGGTGCTCATATCGATGTAAACCTTTCCAGGGCCCAGGCCGGCCAGGATCCCATCGGGCCCCAAGGCGACAGCCTGGAGGGCTCTGGTGTCGGTGACCATGGAGAAAACGATATCGACGGCCTCCGCCACGGCCCGCGGGCTGTCGGCCCACCGCATCCCGGCCTCAATGAGCCAGCGTGCCTTCTCCTTCGTGCGGTTGTAGCCGGTGACCGTGTGGCCAGCGTCCATCAGCCGTTTGGCGATCCGGCCGCCCATCGTGCCCAACCCAACGAACCCCAGGTTAGCCACGTGAGTCCCTCCTCAGCGGGTTTCCTCCTCGATGCGCACGCTGTCCTCGCGGATCTGTTGGAGGTGGGCGATCATCGCCGCCCGAGCCCCTTCAGGGTCCCGGCGCATGACCGCCTCGAGGATCCACTTGTGGTAGAACTGGCCGCGGGCCGCGCCGCCGACCCGGAACACCTGGATCCGGTGTTCCCGCAGCAGATCGATGATCGGATCCAGGAGCAGGGGAATCAGGGGGTTCCCAGTGCCCTCGGCTAAAGCTAGGTGGAAATCGAGGTCAGCTTCCACAAACCGTTCGGGGTCATCGAGGGAGGCATCCATGATCTCCACTGCCCGCCGCATGGCCTCCAGATGTTCCTCGGTGGCCCGCTGGGCTGCCAGGGCGGCGATGGAGGGCTCCAACAGCTCGCGAACCTCCATTAGGTCGGAGATCCGGCGGGCCCGCTCTCGACCCAGCAACATTCCCAAGGTCTGCCGAATCACCTGGGGGATATTGTCGGCCACAAACGTCCCCCGCCCGGGATAGACCTCCACCAGACCCTTTTCCCTCAAGGCCTTGATCGCCTCCCGCACCGCAGTGCGGCTAACCCCGAACTGTTCGGCCAGTTCCCGCTCGGACGGCAGCTGATCCCCGGGCCGGAGCTCTCCCTCCTGGATCCGCCGCTCGATTTGTTCCACGATCTGTTCATATAGTCGGGACAAGCGCACCGGCGTATACATCTCCCCTCCTCGAACCCGATGCATCGCTCCTTTCCCCTGCCATCCCACGGCACGAGGAGGAGCCTTCCCAACAGCTAATCATCAGATGGTATGCTGGTATGACCAGAACGATCCTAGCATATTTTTGCCAAATTGTCAAGACCTATTGCTTTATCCATCTTGACAGTGTAGCCAGTGAGGGCCAAGGCCCCTCCCCCCAAACCCCTGGTGGATCAAAATCACAAGACACCATGCCCATGCTTCCACCAACTTTGCAAAATGCATTGACGAAAGCCCCAAAAAGCCCTAATATTCTAAATAGAGAAACACTGTTCCACTAAGTGAAACAACGGATGGCACGGATCATGAAACGGAAATTGTCCGAAGCGAGCGCGGGAGGGCCACAACGTCTACAGACCATCGATCGAGCATTGGGGTTGCTGGAGCTGATCTGTCAGGCGGAGGATGGATCCTCGATCACAGAGCTTAGCCGGCAGACCGGCCTGCCAAAGAGTACGGTGTATCGACTGCTGGCAACCCTCGTTGCCCATCGGTTAGTGGTTCAGGATCCTCAGACGAGTCGCTATCTCCCGGGGATCAAGTTGTTTGAATTAGCCCAAGCGGTCTTACAGAAACTTGAGCTTCGCAAGCAAGCCCTACCCGAACTCCGTGAACTGTGTCAGCGGACAAACGAAACCGTGCATCTGGCCATCCTGGATGATGGCGATGTGATTTACATCGATAAGCAGGAGAGCCAGCAGACGATCCGGATGTTCTCGGCGATCGGCAAGCGAGGCCCTGCCCATTGTACGGGTGTGGGCAAAGTTCTCCTGGCTGCCCTGCCCGAATCGGAACTGGATGAGATCATCCGACGCAAAGGACTCCCCCGATTTACTGAGAAAACCATCACGGATCCCGAGCTCCTGAAAGCACACCTGGCTCAGGTGCGCCAGCAAGGGTATGCCATCGATGACACCGAACATGAGCCGGAAATTCGCTGCGTGGCCTGTCCGATCCGGGATCACACGGGCCGGGTGATCGCTGCCGTCAGCCTGACCATCCCAGCGTTCCGGGCCACACGCGAACAGATCGAGGCCCTCGCTCCTCTCGTCCGCGAATATGCGGATCGGATCTCCCGCAAGATGGGCTGGACCGGTGGGGAACTGTGAAGGAGGTGCTCGGATGCGCCGGCGGATTCAGCCGATGCCCCAGCGACCATCCCCTGAACTCCTGGAGGGCTTCCGGGAGCTTCTGAAGATCTATAGCCCATCCTGTGTGGTGGCGGATTCAATGGAGCGGGATGGGGTGATGCACTCCAGCCTGAAGCCGGTCTTCCCCTGTCGGTTCGTTGGACCCGCGTTGACCGTGAAGCTCTTCCCGGGAGATCTGGTGGACTGCCTGGATGCCCTGGCTGTCGCTCAGGCGGGAGATGTCATCGTGGTGAGCGCGGGTGGGGAAACGGAGACCTCCGTATGGGGCGGCCTCATGGCGGGCCTCTGCAAGCAAAAAGGCGTCGTAGGGGCCGTTGTGGACGGAGCGATCCGGGATATCGATGAAATTCGCGATTTGGGGTTTCCGATCTTCTCTCGCGCGGTGGTCCCTCGCTCCACGCATTCGCCATACTCCGGGCGACTAGAGCCCATCGAGGTAAACGTTCCGATCATCTGCGGCGGTGTGCTCGTCCGCCCAGGAGATTTGGTCCTCGCGGATGAAATCGGCGTGGTGGTAATCCCTCTGGAGGAAGCCGCTGAGATCCTGACGCGGGCCCGGCAACAGGCCGAAAAGGAGGAAGCAACCCGTCAGTGGATCCGTGCAGGTAAGACAGTGGAAGAGATCCTGCAAGCTTTCGGCCGCCTGTAATAGAAAGGAGGAGAACATGAAGAAGGCACACCATCAGCTGACGCGTCGCGAGTTCCTGAAAGCCGCGGGGCTTGCAGCAGCTGGAGGTCTGTTGAGCACTTGTGCCCCAGCCCCGACCCCGACCCCAGCGGCCCCCGCCACCCCTGCACCGGGCACGCCTGTGCCCCGCGTGGAAGGCGCCACCCCGGAGGAGCGTGCATTGAACGGGATTAAGGCGCTGAAGGCGGCCGGCAAGATCAAAGACGGTGATACCTTTGTAATCCTTCACCACTCCGGCCAGCGCAACAATATTGTCCCTGCCCTTGAGGAGTGGAATCGGCTCACCGGCCTGAACTTCGTCAGCGCGGAGGAAGGCCTGGAAGCCAACATCTACACCAAGGTGATGAATGAGGCAGTCACTCGGACGGGAAGCTATGACATCTTCCTCACCTTCGTGAACTGGATCGCTGACATGGCGGAGGCCGGTCTGATCGTCGATCAGACGGAGTGGTGGGAGAAGTACGACCCCGAGGTTGATCACGGTCCGAACGCATACGTGCCACCGATCGATCGCTTCACCTCCCTCTACAAAGGTCGCCGCTATGCGATGGGTGCCGATAATGATACTTTCTCAATGTTCTATCGTAAAGATCTGATGGAAAACCCCGACGAGCAGAAGCGATTTGAGGACAAGTTCGGACGCAAACTGGAGGTTCCCAAGACGTGGGAGGAGTTCGATCAATGGGTGGCCTTCTTCGACCGCCCGGATCAGGGCATGCGGGGCGTTCACATGTACGCGGAACGTTACTTCGCCTACACCGGATGGGCCGCTCGCTTTATCTCCCGCGGTGGCGCTTATTTTGACGACAACATGGATCCCCTGATCACCTCGGAAGAAGGCGTCACAGCCTTGGAGGAGATGGTCCGTCTGATCCAGAACCACGCCTGGCCGGATGCCGTGACCGGCGACTGGTCGGTGGCCTACACCCGCTTCCCCGAAGGCTCCGTTTTCTGCGCCTGGGCATGGCCTTCCCTGGGCAAGTGGGCGCAGGACCCCAAGACCTCCAAGATCGTGGGCAAAGTGGGGGCGATGGAGATCCCAGGGACGATCCACGATGGCGAGCTGGTCCGGGCGGTACCGCATGTGGTTGGGTGGAGCTTCAGCATCTCCCGCTACAGCAAATCCCCTGAAGCTTGTTACTGCTTCATTCAGTGGTTCTGCGGCCCTAAGACCGGGTTGGATGCCATCGCCCGCGTAGGGACGCTGGATATCTTCCGTCAACCCTGGTTCAATGAGCCCAAGATGAAGGAGGCCTACGGAGCGGAGTTCCTACCGGTGCTACTGGCCAACTCCAAGAACGCCTTTCCGGACATCTCCCTGCGCGGCGCAAATGAATATCTAGATAAGCTTAATCTCCATCTCCAGCAAGCTTTCGCCGGCCAAAAGAAGCCGGAACAGGCGCTCAAAGATGCGGCCGACGAATGGCAGAAGATCACGGACCGGCTGGGACGGCTGAGCCAGATCGAGGCCTGGCGGCAGGAGCGCAAGAACTACCCTGAGCCGATCCAGCGCCTCTGGCGGAAGAAGGGCATTTTTAAGGACTGAGTTCGATATAGGGAGCCGGGCTCCTGCCCGGCTCCCGATCCGTCGCAGGAGGGGAAATGCAGCGTCGGATGCGCTGGATCCAGTGGTTGAATGATGAGCGCTGGATGGGGCAGTTGCTGATTCTCCCCATGCAGCTGCTGATCTGGTTCGTTCTCATCATCCCCATGCTCATCGTCATCTATCTGAGTTTGGTATCCTGGCAGCCGATCATGGGGGTGGATTGGTGGCAAGCGCCATTCGCTGGTTTAAGGAATTACGCGCAAGCCCTTCAGGATCAGCGTTTCCTGACCGCTCTGGGTCGAACCATCGGTCTGGTCCTGGTCGCTGTGGGTATGGAGTTCCTCTTGGGGTTGGCTCTTGCGATCTTTTTCCATCAGCAGGAATTCCCCGGCAAGCGCCTTTTCGCTTCGATCATTCTCTATCCGATGATGCTACCGTGGGTTGTTGTGGGGCTATGTTTCTATCTGCTCTTCCTGGATAAGGGCCCGGTCAATTACATCCTCATTAGCCTGTTTGGGCCAGGGGCTTCCGTCCAGTGGTATCAAAATCCAGTTCTGGCCCTGATGACTATCGCCTTGGCGGATGTTTGGCAGTGGACTCCATTCATGTTCCTGGTTATCTACTCCGGATTGGGAGCTCTCCCTCCGGAGCCCATCGAGGCCGCGATGACCTTAGGAGCTAGCCGGTGGCAGATCTTCCGCTATATCGTCTTCCCTATGCTGAAACCTGTGTTGATGATCGCCCTAATCATACGTGCGTTGGAGGCCTTCAAGATCTTCGATCTGGTCTACATCATGACGGGAGGTGGACCAGGAACCTCGACTGAGAGCCTCTCTTTGTATCTTTATCGAACCGGATTTGTCTACGGACAGCTCTCTTATGCGGCCGCGATGGCCTTGCTCATCCTGATCTTGGTTGCCGTGATCGCTCGATTGGCCGTCCGACCGTTGGAAGCGGAGCTGGAAGCCCGATAAGGGGGAAGCGATGTCTAACCGCATCTGGGTTTCCTGGTTAACCCGGTGGGGAATCGTCCTGATTGTGAGCCTGATCACTTTGGCCCCCGTCATCTGGGTGCTTTCCCTTTCCTTTAAGCCGCCCCAGGAATGGCTGGCTTACCCACCTACTCTGATCCCGAGGCAACCCACGTTTGAGAATTATCTGGTTTTGTTCTGGCCCGGGAACCCCGTGGGCGTGGTCAGTGAAATGGTCCGCACCGCCGAACCGGTCACCCGCGCCTTCTTGAACAGCCTGCTCATCGTTCCGATCTCTACAGCGCTCTCCATCACCATCGGGTTTCTGGCCGCATATGGGATCTCCCGTTTCGGCGCGGGCGGAAACTTCCTGCCTTTCTCCGTCCTGACCACACGGATGTTCCCGCCTATTGCTTTCGCCGTTCCCTTGCTGGTCTACTATCGATCCCTCGGCCTCATCGATACCCATCTGGGATTGATCTTGATGTATACAACCTTCACGCTGGCCTTCTCCCTCTGGATGATCAAGGGCTTCATTGATGGCGTGCCCCGTCATATTGAGGAGGCAGCGATCCTGGATGGGGCCTCGCGTTGGCGCGTCATGTTCACGATCACCCTTCCCTTGATCCGGGGAGGCCTCGCTGCCGCTGCGCTCTTCGTGTTCATCATGAACTGGACAGAGTTCCTTTTCGCGCTGGTCTTCACCTCACGTTTCGCCGTAACCTTGCCGGTCCAGGTCAGCCGGTACGCCGGAGCCGTAGGACGCTACTACGGCCCCCAGGCAGCTCTGGGCATCGTCGCATCTATACCTGTTCTAGTCGCTGGCTATCTCATTCAACGCTACCTTGTCCGTGCCTTCACTTTCGGATTGGTTAAATAGCCATGGCCCGCGAAGGACAAATTCTGATCCGTCTCGAAAACATCACCAAGGAATTCAACGGAACCATCGCCGTCCGCGATCTCAATTTAGAGATTTGGGAAGGCGAGTTCCTGTGTTTCCTGGGTCCATCGGGGTGCGGGAAGACCACAACATTGCGCATGATCGCCGGCCTAGAGCGACCCACGCGGGGGGAGATTTATCTGCGGGATCAGCGGATCACGGATTGGCCTCCACAACGGCGCAACATCGGCTTCATGTTTCAGAACTACGCGCTCTTCAACCATATGTCGGTTTATGAAAACCTTGCCTTCGGCCTATGGGTTCGGCGCGTCCCCAGGGAAGAGATCGAGCGCCGGGTGCGATCGGTCGCTCAGGCTCTTGAGTTGGAACCCGTGTTGCATCTCCGGGCCTCTCGCCTCGATCTCAGCACCATGCAACGGGTGGCCTTGGCCCGTATCCTGGTGATTGAACCTCAGGTGCTGCTTCTGGATGAGCCCCTGAACAACTTCCGCCCTGGGCTGCGCGAATTAATGCGGGCGGAGTTGAAACGTTGGCAATATCAATTCGGGCGCACCATGGTCTACGTGACCCATGATCAGGAAGAGGCCCTGACCCTTGGGGATCGTATTGTGGTTATGAATGCCGGGCATATCGAACAGGTGGGAACCCCGGACGAGGTGTATCAACGTCCAGCGACCCTCTTCGTGGCCAGCTTCATCGGCCGGCCATCGATGAACCTGCTCCCAGTTGAATATCGGATATCCGAGGGGCGCGCATTCCTGGTCTCCCCCGATTTTGAAATTCCAGTCGACGAACGCCGCGAGATCATCGAAAAGAGCCGTTCATTACCCAACTTGATCCTCGGGGTTCGACCGGAGCAGCTACGGATCCATGATCCACAAGAATCTTCCCCGCCAGATCTCATTCGTATCCCTGCTCAGGTTGATCTGGTCCGACCGCAGGGTCGGAAGTTGATTTTGGATGTGAAAACGCGCAGCGGCGCTCTCCTTCAAATGGTCGTGCCGAGCATCCGGCGATTCGTTGCCGGAGAGCAGCTGGAAATCGCCTTTTATCCTCATCAAATCCTTCTATTCGATCCACAAACTGGAAAAGGGCTCTGCTGATGGCTTCCGTTGAAGTCCGCCAGCTTTATAAGCGTTATGGCCGGATCCAGGCTCTTCAGGGCCTGGATTTCTCAGTGAAAGACGGGGAGTTCTTCTGCTTGCTGGGGGCTCCAGGAGCAGGGAAAACGACGACGTTCCGCATCATCGCCGGCCTGGAGAAACCCGACAGGGGGGAGATTCGCATCGGCGGGGAGCTGATGAACGCCATCCCCCCTCAGCAACGCGATGTGGCGATGGTTTTTGAGGACGTCGCCCTTTACCCTCACATGTCCGGGTTTGATAACATCGCTCATCCCCTTCGTCTGCGCCGATTTCCAGAAGCGGAGATCCGCCAGCGGGTCAGCGAGGTCGCGGAGCTGCTGCGCATCTCCCATCTTCTCCATCGCCTGCCACACACCTACAGCGGTGGGGAGCGCCGTCGAGTTGCCATCGCGCGAGCCATGATCCGTCGGCCTCGTGTCTTGCTTTTGGATCAGGCTTTCACCGATCTGGACGCGAAAATCCGCCAGGAGATGGCTGCCGAACTCAAACGCCTGCAACGAGAGACAGGCCAGACGATGATTTACGCTACCCATGATTTCGAAGAGGCGGTGGCCATGGCGGATCGCATCCTGGTGATACGGGATGGACGCGGGATCCAGGTCGATGAGCCCCATGCGCTTTACAATCGCCCGGCCACGACCTTTGTGGCCAGCTTTTTGGGGAGCCCAGGAATGAACCTGCTCCGTTGCCAGGCGATCCCCGGGCCAGAAGGCACTTGTTTCTCGCGCTCCGAGTTCATGCTTTCTTTTCCGCTGCGGCTCCAGGAAGAACGGGAAGTCATCCTTGGAATCCGCCCCGAGCATCTCCAAATTCATCTCAACCAGTTCCCGGGAGCCCTGGAAGCGGAGGTTGAGATCATCCAGCCCCTGGGCCTGGAGCGCATTGTGGATCTCCGGATTGGGCCACTCGTGTTGAAGGCGATCGTCTCTGCGGATCTGCCCTTACGATTGGGCCAGAAAGTATGGCTCTCATGGCCTTTTGAGCATCTCTTCGTTTTTGACGCGGAGACCGAGGAACGGATCTATCCAGAGTGAAGGAGGCCCCCATGGTGGACACGGCTCGGCGGGAGCGTCTGCTGTCGCTCATGCGAGAAGAGGGATATGATGCCCTGATCTGCCGCCTGCCTGAACATGTAGTCTATCTGACCAACTACTGGCCCCATCACGGATTCTCTGTTGCGCTTATCACCCGTGAGGGATATGTGGGGCTTCTGGTCCCTGAGATCGAGCAGGATTACACCGATCCGGAGTGGGCCGAGGTAATCCCCTTCGGGTGGGGGCTTCTTAAGGATGCAGATCTCTACATCTCCTACCGTGAGCACCTGTCCAGGTGGCGTGATCGTCTGGGATTGCATCGGTCCATCATCGGGGTCGAACGATCGGCCGAAGTGGTTGCCCCAACGTATCGCCACGCTGAACCAGTAGTACCTGCTGCTCCCTGGCATGAGCTGCTCCACGAGATTTTCCCCAATGCCGTGTTAAAAGGAGCCGATGATCTGCTGGCCCGATCTCGCGCGATCAAGACACCTTACGAAATCGAGCGCCTCCGACTCGCAAATGAGGTCGCTGCGTTAGGCCTCGCCCGGCTGAAAGAATGGGCTGTTCCAGGGCGGACCGAAGCAGAGGTGGGAGCGGCGATTGAGGCGGAGATCCGGGCCCGGGGAGCAGGCTATCGAGGGGCACGCCTTGTCCGCGCTTCCGCTGAGGTGAGCGCTGGCCCTGAGGGCAGCTATAGGGGTTACTTGCTGGTGCCTTCAACCCCACGGGTTATCCAAGAGGGCGATTTGGTGATGGTGGAACTGGCCACCGTGGTAGACGGTTACTGGTCTGACCTCACCCGCGTCGTGGTCGCTGGGGAGCCCAACCCGCGGCAGCGGGAGATCTATGCGTTGGTTCAAAGGGCCCAGCAGGCTGCCATCCAGGCGATGCGCCCCGGAGTACCAGCGGAGGCAGTGGATGCCGCAGCTCGTAAAGTGATCGAAGAGGCCGGATATGGCACGTATTTCATTCACATCACTGGACATGGCGTGGGCTACCGTTACCATGAGTTCATCCCATTTCTTGCCCCAGGCGTTCAAACGCCCCTGGAGGCAGGCATGGTCTGCACAGTGGAGCCTGGCGTCTACATCCCCGGATTCGGAGGGATCCGCATTGAGGACAATGTGGCAGTGACCACCGAGGGGCCTCAGGTCCTCTCCACCGCCGATCGGACGCTTTAGGGGGAACCATGGAGCCGATCCAGGCCATCCGGGAAAGCAGGGCTTTAATCATTATGCGAGGGGAATTCGGGGATCAGCTTGAAGACATCGCTCGCATTTTAGTGGAGGAGGGATTTTTGGCGATCGAGGTGGCCATGAATTCCCCGCGTGCATTGGAGCAGATTGCCCGCCTTGCGCTGGCCTTTAAGGATCGCGCGGTCATCGGGGCAGGAACAGTTCTCTTGGTAGAAGAGGCGCAACGTGCGCTGGAGGCCGGCGCTTGTTTTCTGGTTAGCCCTCACACGGACGAGGCTCTTCTGGCTTTCGGCCGGAAGGTTGGGATCCCTGTCATCCCCGGGGCTTTCACTCCGTCAGAGATCTGGCGGGCGCATCAGAATGGCGCTGCGATGGTGAAAATCTTCCCGGCTATGCCCAGCGGCCCTGAGTATCTACGAAACCTGCGGGGTCCCTTCCCGGAGATCCCTTTTCTCCCAACCGGTGGGATCACTGTCGAGAATGCGGCGGCGTTCCTTCGCGCAGGTGCAATCGCCGTGGGCATTGGCAGCGCCCTGGTGAACTCCCAGGTCATCGCCTCCGAGGGCCTGTCCCGATTCCGGGAAACCTGCCGCCGTTTTTCCCGCGCTTTGCGCGAACTTTAAATCGCTTGTGAGGCGCTGAAAGATGCCGGACGCTGTGACCATTGGTGAAACATTGCTGCGTCTGACTGCGCCGCCCGGATTCGGTTTGGAGCAAACGGAGATCCTCCGGCTGGAGGTGGCGGGCGCGGAATCCAATGTAGCCATCGGTCTCTCACGATTGGGGATCTCGAGCGGATGGATTTCACGCCTCGTAAATAATCCCTTAGGGCGGCGGATTGTGAACAAGATCCGCGAACATGGTGTGGATGTCTCGCGGGTGATCTGGACCTCTGAGGGGCGGGTGGGGCTGTATTATCTGGAGCTCGGGCAATCCCCTCGCCCCTATCAGGTGATCTACGATCGGGCGGGGTCGGCTTTCTCCCAAATCGATCCCGACGAGGTGGACTGGAACTACGTACGTCAGGCCAAGCTCATTCATCTGACAGGAATCACGCCCGCCCTAAGCCCGAATTGCCATCGCTTGGTATGTCGGGCGATCGAGGAGGCACGATCCGCCGGCCTAAAGGTTTCCTTCGATGTGAATTACCGATCCAAATTATGGCCTCTTGAGGCAGCTCGACAAGCTATCCGGCCGCTTCTCCATGCTGTGGATGTATTGTTTTGCACCACCCAGGAGGCCACGCAGATCCTTGAAGTGAACGGAGATTCGGAGGTCATGCTGCGCGAGATCGCCCGTCGCCATCCAGGAGCCACCATCGTGCTAACTCTGGAAGAAGGCGGAGCGCTCCTTTGGCACGAAGGCCAAATCTACATTCAACCTGGTTATCCGCTGGAGCCAATCGATCGGGTGGGCGCAGGGGATGCCCTGGTGGCCGGTTTCCTCGCCGGCTTCCTTCAAGGTGATCCTCTGCAGGGCTTGGCATATGGTGTGGCCTATGCCGCTTTGAAGCACACCTTCATTGGCGACATTGTGTGGTGCAGTCGGTCGGATTTGGAACAATTCCTTCGTAATCGGCATGCTCATTGGCGCTGAACCTTTGAAGGAGGTACTCGCCATGCGACTGAAAGATAAGGTAGCGATCGTGACCGGGGGAGCGATGGGCATCGGCAAGGGAATCGCCACGGTCTTCGCCCGGGAGGGTGCGAAGGTCGTGATTGCCGACGTTAACGAAGAGGCTGGACGGGCCACAGAGAAAGAATTGCGCGATCAAGGCTTTGAAGTTTTCTTCGTCCGCTGTGATGTGTCCAATGAAGAGGATGTGAAGGCCATGATCCAAAAAACCGTGGAACGTTACGGGGCTCTCCACATCTTAGTCAATAACGCCGGCATCGGCGTCTACAAGAGCATCACCGAGGCGACCCGCGAGGAATTCGAACGCTGCCTTGCTGTGAATCTGGTGGGCCCGTTCTTGTGCTCCAAATACGCCATTCCTCATATGAAGGCTTCCGGCGGCGGAAGCATCATCAACATTGCATCCGTTCACGCTGTTCAGAACGTGGGTGGGACAGCGCCTTATGCCGCTTCGAAGGGCGGGTTGGCCGCTTTGACACGAGCGGCGGCGATCGATGTCGCGCGGGACAACATCCGGGTGAATGCCATCTGCCCGGGGTGGATCGATACCCCGCTGGTGCGGGGGATCTTTGCCTCCTCCCCAGATCCGGAAGGGATGCGCCGGCAGGTGGAGCGACGCCAGCTGCTGGGCCGTCTGGGAACACCGGAGGATGTGGGCTACGCGGCCCTCTTCCTGGCCAGCGAGGAATCTTCTTATATCACGGGATCCCTGCTCTTCGTCGATGCAGGAATGACCGCTCAGCTAGAGACATGGTGAGAGAGGGCGGAAAACCCTTGAGGCCGTGTGGTCCGCTGTGACGGTCCACACGGCCAAGGATAGCAGACAAGAGAAAAACAACCTCAGATGCTCTCTGAGGGCGACCATGGTAAGTGGCCAAATTCAGACGATCTCTCCCAGCTGGCGCTTATCCCCCGAGCAAATACAGCATGCTCGCTGGTGCCCAGTCTGTCAGAGCCTAACGGGGGTGATCCATCAACGGCGAATCCGCCGCCTCCGGGATCTGAACCCGGCGCTGATGGAGCAGATTCGATTTCGATGCAAGCGTTGTGGGATCACTTGGACCGCGCAGCCAGAGGTAGTCCGGACGGGGGAGCACCGGAGCCGAATGCTTCGGGTGCTAGGGGTGCTGCTGTATTTGCTGGGATTCTCAGGACCAGCCGCGGCTTTTCTGTTATGTAATCTGGGTGTTCCTGTCTCGGCGGCAACTATTTATCGAGATTTACGAGACTATCGAAAGGAGCTCGGTGAGCAAGCCTGGCGACGATGGCGGAAATCCCTTCCAAATGGTCTGTTAGGGATAAGGGTCATCCCTTCATCCCACAACGATGGAAACACAACTTATGGAGCCTTTACATTTCTGATCGGTCAACTGATGCTTCAGCTGGATTTTTCCTGCTCCGCTGATTTCAATGCCCTTATCCAAGCGCTTCAAGGTAAGATTCTTATCGTCGATTGGACTTGCCCGATCCTCGGGTCTTCTTCACATTATGAGTTACGTGGTTGATTTCCTCAGGGGGTTTTGAGGTGGGGCCCTTACGCCTCCCCTTGCGGGCCCTGAACTACGTAACTCCTACACATCTAGGAAGTGGCATAAAATCGCGATATGGAGCCTATCGGGCGATCAGTGGATTTTTGTGTGGGGTGGGTCGCTTACGCGGCCCATCCCTCATGGAGCCTTCTTTATATCACAAAGGGGCTTCCCCTGAAAACTGGGGCGCACGCTTCTCCCGCATGGCCTGCAGACCTTCCCGGGCGTCCGGGAGCATAAAGCCCAGAAACTCCAGGGCGGTGGAGACATCGAAGATCGGACCGGCCAGGCGGAACCAGTTGTTGAGGGCGTATTTCGTCCAGCGGATGGCGGAGGCGCTCCCCCTCGCCAGGCGCCTGGCGATCTCTAACGCCACCTCGTAGGCCTTCCCATCCTCCACACACAGGGAAACCAAGCCCAGGCGCTCGGCCTCTTCGCCGGAGAGCGGCTCATTGAGGAGCAGATAATACTTCGCCTTCGCCATCCCGATCAGCAGCGGCCAGACCAGCGCTGCGTGATCCCCAGCTGCCACCCCCAGACGTACGTGGCCGTCCATCAGGCGGGCGCCCCGCGCGGCCACCGAGATGTCGGCCAGTAAGGCTACGGCCAGCCCCGCCCCCACCGCCGGCCCCTCAATGGCCGAGACGATGGGCTTACCGCAGTTTATGATGTTGTAGACCAAATCCCGCGCTTCCTTCCAGACCCGCAAGCAAGCCGCAGGATCCGACATGATTTCCTCAATCAACGTGAAATCCCCTCCGGCGGAGAAAGCGGCACCGGATCCCCGAACCAACACCACACGGATGGAAGGATCCGCATCGATGTCCCGCCAGACGTAGGTGAGCTCCCGATGGGCCGTCGCATCCAAGGAATTCAGAGTCTCCGGCCGATGAAGGACCACTTCCAAAATCCCCGGCTCAGGCTCCTGGAATACCAGACGCTGATAGGTGGAGGTCCAAGCTCGAATCATTGGGAGCCTCCATTTGGAAGATTTCAGAGGCAATCTCTTTCTTTTTAGGAGTTGTGCAGTTGGGGTCTACAAGGAAAAGTGTTCCCACCCCCAAAATTTTCCCCCAGACAAAACCCACCGCGCAATTCCTAAGACCTGTGGCATAATTCCTGGGAGGGGGTTTTTGGGTT
>FPIC01007509.1_pt1 | contig 18262 bp, 15 predicted proteins | sample 1504481 | NCBI WGS metagenome assembly FPIC01 (sample SAMEA4475357, study PRJEB15587) | soil metagenome | biome: Soil; feature: Field | place: India | collected 2015-03-11 | depth 0 m
GGGCGCCGAAGGCGCCCGGCTCCCCCAGAAAATGCTTTTGTGGATGAAGCACTACATCGAGTTCCTCCACATCCCCCATCGGCGGTGAAAGAAATCGTGAAGCCCCTCCCAGACGGCTTGGGCATGGGCAGGCCGTTCGGTTCGCTCGTAACGCTGGGCCAATCGAATGGCGCCGTGGATGGCGTGGGCGAGGGCGTTCCACCGGCGGAGACCACCCGTATGCTCCCAGAAAAACAGGAGGCGGTTGCGGGTCATGTAATACAGCGCCGCAGGGGGAAGCCCATCCGAGTGGAGGGGGGCTTTATGCCACATCTGGGCCCGCGGATCAACCCAGACCGAGAAACCGGATCGGCGCGTTCGTTGGCACCAGTCCGTCTCCTCCCAATACATAAAGTAGCGTTCATCGAATCCCCCCACCGCCTCTAAGGCCTCCCGCAGCATCAGGATTCCACACCCCGGGACGAAGTCCACCGGGTGAGGGGCGCGTTGAGAGGGTTCCGCCCGTCCGGCCTCCCGATGGGCGGTGTAGGCTCGATCCCAGCAGATCGCCCCGCCCAGCGCCCAGATCCCTTGGGTGGGGGGCCAGGCCCAGACCAGCGGCCCCACCGCTCCCACGCGAGGTTGACCCCGCGCGGTCTCCAGGAGGGTCACTAAACACCCGGAGTCCACCAGTGTGTCGTTGTTCAGCAGGAACACCCCGTCCATCCCCTGCTCCATCGCCATCCGGATCGCCACGTTGTTCCCCGCCGCATACCCCTGGTTCGCCCCCAGCTCCAGGACCTGGACCTCCGGGAAAGCCCGGCGGACCGCATCCGGCGTCCCATCGGTGGAGCCATTGTCCAGGACCACCACCGCCTCGACCGGCCCCTCCAGCCGCCGCACCGACTCCAGGCAGGCCAGCGTGTCTTGCAGCCGGTTATATGCCAGAACGGCAACGAGGATCCCACTCATCTCTGCCTCTCCTCATACCGACTCCTGAACCCCCGCATCTATCTTCATCGCCTGCGAACGGCCAGTGGCGTGGTCACGAATCACGGCTTCATAAAGGCGCAACATCGCCTCCGTCCCTTGCTCGAAGGAGAAGGGTGGTCGGGCGTGGGCTCGTAATTGCTCTAAAGTTTCGGGTTCCCGGATCCAAGTCACCAGCGCGTCGGCGATGGCCTGGGGATCACCCGGGGGAACAATCCAGCCGTTCCGGCCGTGGAGGACAACCTCGGGCACCCCACCCACTCCGCTAGCGAGGACTGGGACACCCATCGCCAGCGCTTCCAGCGTCACGATTGGTGCGACCTCTGGCCAGATGGATGGAAGGGCCAGCACGTCGGCTTCTGCCAGCGCCTCCCCCAGGCGTGCCCGTGGCAGGACTCCCGCGAATCGGATGGTCTCATCAGAGCCAATCCGATGATCCAGTTGAGCACGATACTCAGGAAAAGCCTGGTCATTACCATAGATCGTTAATCGAAGTTTTCGGGTTGTGTTTTCTCCCACCATCGCATTTGCCCGCTGAATACCCTCGATCAGCACATGAATTCCCTTGAGAGGATTGATCTGACCAATATAGACCACGTGCAGCATTGAAGGATCTCGTCGATTCGTTTCCGGTCTGCGAAGATCAGGTGGCGCAAAATTCGGGATCCAATAAACTTTCTCTTGACGCATTCCAAAAGATCGATAGAACCCCTCCAAGAAGGCAGCCGGGGTGTGAATGGCATCCACTTGATTGAGAGTTTTTATTGTTTCGCGTGCGCGTTCTTGCATGAACGACTCCCACATCCGAAAGAAGGGCCAAGGATGCAGAACATGGCCCGCCAGGATATGAGGCCGGCTTGCCCCCAGCCGAGCCAGCCCCTGCTCCATCCAACGATAGCGCCGGCTCTGGCTGAGCCAACAATAGGCGCACCCCGCCGGATCCTCCGGCCCCGGGCAGACCTGGCCGCTGGGCCGCAGCAATGTGTGGTGAGCACAAAGGAACCAGAAATCGTGCAGCGAGACGACAGTGGGGATCCTCAATTTCATGGCCGCCCGCAGTGGTGAGATCGTCAACAGATACCCGCTGTGGAAGTGAAGGAGGTCCGGCTTGCGGCTGTGGAGATAGGCTTTGAACCACAGCTCCATCGCTGGGTTATCGAAGCGATCCCGCAACCCCAGTGGACCCCTCCGCCAGCGCACGGTCAGCCGATACACCGGGAACCCCTCGGACCGATCGAGGATCGCCGTGACCCGCGGGAAGGGCCCGTACTCGATCTGCTCCACACACACCACCTCCACGCGATGGCCTTGCTGATGCAGCCACCGGGCCAAGGATTGAACGAAGATCTCCACCCCTCCGATGTTGCGCGGCGGATAATGGGGCGCAGCGAGCACCACGAACATGGCTCAGCCCACCTCACCCGGCGCAGGAGATCGACGGAGGACCTGCTGGAGGAGATGCCACTCGGCGGGCCCCAGCACCCCCAAGGCCCAGAGGGCCGTGCCATAAGCCACCACGCCGAGAATTAACGACAAGGGGAGCGGAAGCCCTCGTGCGGTCCAAAGGATCAATCCCATCATCCCGGCCGCCAGCGCAGGCTTTCCGAAAAGAGCCATCGACATCCCCCGCCATAACCGGAGGAGAACCACATATTGCCCGACCAGCAGGATCTCCGTGAACAGCGTGATCCATGCAGCGGCCATCAAGCCATAGCGAGGGATCAGGATGAGGTTCGTCACGAGATTGAACAAGGTGCTCGCGATCAAAGAGCGGGCCACCAGCCATTCCCGGTTCCGAACCAGGATCACATATCCCAGATATTCGGAAAGGAACATGAAGGGAACAACCCCGATCAGGACCCGGAAGGCAGGGATCGATGGGATGAACGAAGCGCCGTAGAGCGCCGGGATCAATTGGTCTCCCAGGATCCAGCCTCCCACCGCGAAGGGAATGGAGAGCATCCAGAGATAACCGAGCGCGCGACGGGCCACCGCAGCCAGAGCCTCCGGGTCGGAGAGGGCGGCCATCGAGGGGTAAAGCGCCACATTGGCGGCGTTCGATAGAATGGCGATGGAAAAGATCAGATTATAGGCTGCGTTATACCAACCGACGATCCCCGCAGACCACCACAGGCTGAGTAGGATCGTGTCGATCTTGTAAGAGAGGTTCACCGCCAGGCCGATCAGGCCGAAAGGGAGGCCGGCTCGCAATAAGGGCAGCCAGAGAGACACGGTGGGCCGCCGCAGATGAAGCAAACCCAGAGCGCGCGCGGCCCCCGCGGTCATGGCCAGGGCGGCGACCAGGCCAACCAACGAGGCCCCGATGAGCCCATAGAATCCCCACCCCAGGAGCAGGGCACCCGTGCCCAGCCCCACAAAGGACAGCTGCTGCAGCACCCCAGCTGCTGAAACGAGGTCCAACCGGCGCATCCCCTGCAACGCCGCCTCCAACGGCCCGTGGACAGCATAAAGGATCAGGGTGAGGGAGGCCAAGGCGATTCCCCATAAGAGAAACAGCGGCTGCCCATTCCACCATGCCACCCCCAGAATGAGGCCGATCGTCCCCAGGGAAAGGAGGAACCGAAGGGCGATCGTATTCGTCAACAGGGCCTCTCCCTGATTTCGATCCCGCGCGATCTCCCGAACCAGATAAGGAGCCAGGCCCCAATCCGAGAGAACCGCGAAGGCCGTTACATAGGCGAGGGCGGTGGCATAATGCCCGAAATCGTCTTGTCCCAGGCGCCGCACCACCCACACCGAGAAGGCAAAGGCCAGCGCCTTCACGGTCAAACGCCCACCCAGTCCGAACAAGGTATTTCGAAGCACCGTAAAGGCAACCGCGCTCATTCGGAACGCTCCGGCGTCTCCACACCATCCGCTGAGGCCGGCTGCTCATTCTCCCCAGCGGCCTCCAGCTCTCGCAAAGCCTCTTTCAACAGCTCGGGGTCAACTTCCACAAAGGGCTGGACAGCGGGACGCTTCTCTTCCTGAGCCGCCAAAGAGGATTCCAAGACTGTGGTCTCTTCTTCCTCAAGGAGAAAGCTTCCCAGAAAGGCCCCGCTCTCCTCCGTCGGCTTTTGAACTGCCTCCTCGGAGGTGATCGCAGGCTCCGGTCTTTCCCCATGCTCCGAAGGAGGCGAAGCAGAGGCCGCTGGCGCAGGAGGTGGCGGAGACCATAGGGATGGTTTTCGACGCCATCGGGACGATGCAGCCGCGCGCTCGTGGCGCGGCGGAAGCGGCCATGCGGGAGGGTAAGCAATAGGCTCAGAAGCAGATCGCCCGGCCCGCCACTCTTGAATCCGCTGGGCCAGGCCCTCCCGCCAGAGCTGCAGCACCCCAGGGGCAGCGGATGTCGATGAAGATCGGCGAGGGTAACGATAGCGGCCATAGGCGTAGCCATAGCCCAACCCCAGCTTGCGTCGGGGAACGTCGTTCACCACGATCCCCAGGACGCGCTGGCCCCGCAAGGCGTAACGGGCCTGCCCCACCAATCGCCGGGGCGTCTCACCGTCCCGGATCACCAACACGACGCCGTCAGCGGAACGGGCTAAGATCTCCAACTCCGCAAGGAACAGCGTGGGAGGAGCATCCAGCATCACCACTCCATATCGCGCCCGTAGCTGATCCAACAGCAAGCGCCATCGGGGTGAGCTCAACAACAGCCCGGGATCCCGGGGGATGCGTCCCAGGGGCAGGATCGCTAAGCCACCATCGATGGGGATCAACAGGCCTTCCAAATCTGGCAGTTCCCCTTCTGCCTCTAGGTAATCCACCAGCCCGCTCTCGATCTCTCGAGGGCTCAAATGCGCCACCGTCCCACCCCGTAGATCCGCTTCCACCAGCACCGTCCGCACCCCCGCTTCCACCATCGCCATCGCTAAGTTACTGGCCACAAAGGATTTGCCATCCTCCGGCATGGGGCTGGTGATCAGCAGCACATGCGAGGGATCTTTTTCCAGCAGCTGAAGGATCCGGAGCCGCAGCGAACGGACCGCCTCCGCCTCAGGGGAATCCGGCGCGCTGCGGATAATCAAGGGGTCCTTTCGATTGCGCCAGTGAGGGATCGCCCCCAGGACCGGAAGGCTGAACATGGTCAGGCTTCCATCCCAGCGCACCGCCCGGCCCATCAACAGCTCCAGGACCATCAGCATGCTCAGGCTGAGAAGCAACCCCGCCCCACTAGAGAGGACGAGATTGCGCAACACGTTCGGGGAGACCGGCCGCGTGGGAGGGAGAGCAGGCTCCAAAAGTGTGAGGGTGTTCACCCTTCCTTGGTTGATTGTAGATAGCAACTGGGCGTAGGTTTGCTGATAGTCGCGCTTCAACTGCTCCAATGCCTGAAGCTGATCCTGGGCCTCCCGCAGCTCCGCCGCCGAGTTCATACGCTCCATGCGCTGTCTCAGATCCCGAACCCTCTGATCTACATCCTCGATCTTGGCCTGGATATCGGCGAGCTGGCTCTGCAGGAAGCGCTCATCCACCAAGCTCCGCGCACCAGGTGCTTGCTCGATTAGGGTCTGGGCCAAGGCATTGGCCAGCGCGGCAGCCCGCTCAGGGCTGAAATCATAGACGTAGATCTCGAGCAGTGAGGCATTGAATACCACGCGGGTTTCCACAGCCCGCGCCAAGACCTCGGGGGCGAGATCCAGATTCAGCCGCTTCAATGTCTGTTCCAACACCGGCCGCCGTCGGACCATCTCGCTGTAGACCTGCGCCAAGGTCCGGCTGAGCCCGATCTCTTGGGGATCCGGGCTGGGGTTGTTGAGGCTGGTTCCCACCATCAGGGTGACGCGCGCTGCGTAAACCGGTTGCTGCTGTCGGGTGTAAAGATAACCTCCGCCCCCGGCCAACAGGGCGCACATGATGGGGAACCACCACCATCGTCGCAGGACATCTAAATAGGGTTGAAGGCGCTCCATTCGCACGCTCCGTTCCCGGGCACGCCAGGAACAGATACCAGGCTTGCTCCTGTCGTGGCCCCAAAATTCCATATGGAATCTCAACCGGACGCCGCAGGCATCCGGGTCAGGCCTCAAAAATCACTCAAATAGGCAGCCCACCCCTTGTGAGCACCCTCCCTAAGACCTCCATCGCTCTTTGAAAAAGGCTACGGTCCGTTCCAGCCCCTCCTCCAAATCCACCCGCGGCTCCCAGCCCCACGCTTGACGGACCCGCTCCGCCTTCAGGTAGATCCGGAAGGTCTCCCCGACCTTTGGCGGGCCGTACAGCGGCTCCCGCCGATAACCGGTGATTGCCGCCAGCATCCGGAAGATCTGATTGACCGTTGTCCCCCGCCCGCTCCCCAAGTTGAACACCTCCGCCTCCCCGTTCTCCAACGCCATCCGATTCGCCGCCACGATATCCCCCACATACACGAAATCCCGCATCTGCTCCCCCGTCCCGTAGATCACCACCGGCTCCCCTCGCAGCATCCGCCCGATGAAAATCGCCACCACCCCCGCCTCGCCGTTCGGGTCCTGCCTTGGCCCATACACGTTGGGATACCGCAGCACCGTGTACCGAAGCCCGTAGTGCTGATGGAACAGGGCCAGATATTGCTCGACGATGAACTTGGTCACCCCATAGGGGCAGAGGGGACGGATCGGATGTTCCTCATCGCACGGCAGGTAAACCGGCTCCCCGTACACCGCGCCCCCGCTGGAGATGTAGATGAACTTCTTCACGCCGTATTGAAGGGAAAGGCGGAGCAAGTTGAGAGAGCCCAGCACGTTGACCTCGGCGTCGTACATCGGGTCGGCCATGGAAACCCGCACGCTCATTTGCGCCGCGTGGTGGTTGACGACCTCCGGCCGCTCCCGTTCGAACACTTCCGCCAGGGCCGGGCTCCGGATGTCCACCTCGTAGAAGCGAGCTCTGGGGTTCAAGTTCTCCCGACGGCCCGTGCTGAGGTTATCCACCACCACCACCTCATGTCCATCCTCGATCAACGCATCTACCACGTGGGATCCGATGAACCCCGCCCCGCCGGTGACCAAACATTTCATGGCTTCGCCTCCTGAGTCGTTTCCTGGACCGTCGATGAGGCAGAGAGCTGCGGACAGAAGCGATAGCCCACGCCCCATACGGTCACGATGTAACGTGGTCGGGAGGGATCTGGTTCGATCTTGTTCCGCAGATGCCGGATGTAAAGTTTGAGGTAATGAGGGTCCCACCCCTGATCCTCCCAACCGGCCTGGAGCAACGTCTCGTGCCGGACCACCCGGCCGGCGTGCTCCAACAAACAAGCCAGCAGTTGGTATTCGATGCGGGACATGCGGACCCGCTGCCCGCGAACCCGAACTTCCTGAAGCCGCAAGTCAATGACCAGATGGTCATCCGCATAATAAGTAAGCGTTCTCTGTCTCCCCCCCCAATTGCGCCGGCGCAGGTGCGCCTGGATGCGCGCGCGGAGCTCGACGAAGGCGAAAGGCTTCGGGATGAAATCATCCGCCCCCATATCGAACGCGCGGATCACATCGCGGTCGGAACGCACGGCGGAGATCACCAAGATGGGGCTGTGAGTGACCGCCCGGAGCTGTTGACAGAAGCGCAAGCCATCGTGATCTGGAAAAGCGAGCTCCGTGAGGACAATGTCCGGGGTAACCACTGGAAGCAACGCCAGGGCCTCCGACGGGCTGGCCGCCCCAAACACCGCCATCTGATCCGCGCTCAGCTCCTGCTGAAGCAGCCGTCGCATCTCCGGACTGGGGTCCACAACCAGGATCCGGACCTCATGATCGCGCTCCAAAGAACCTCCATCCATATCCCTGGGCACTGATGGGGCCATAACCTCCCTCCTCTGCACGACCCGTATGCACTGATCTCGGGATCTGAGCTCACTTTACCTGAAAGAGGTTTGAAAAGTCGGAGATTTTGGTTTGAATTCCTTTAGAGGAAATACGGGAAGCACTTCAGTTTATCGTGGAGGGGTTCTCCTTTCCTCCCCGTGGGAAGGCATTTGCAGGGGTTGTATAGGGGCGGCTGGATCGCTCGGCCCTGCTCGGGGCTCGGGAAGTGGGGAGGAGGGAAAAAGGTTTTTGGGGGTTGGGAAGGCCGCCAAAGGTGGCCTTCCCAACCCCCAAAAACCCCTCCCAGGAGGAATCGCTTGGGGTTCAATCACACTGGAAGCGGTACCCGATCCCCCACTCCGTCAAGATATAACGCGGGTGTCGAGGATCCGGTTCGATCTTCTGGCGGAGATAGTGAATATATAGCTTCAGATTATCAATATCATCCGCATACTCCGGACCCCAAACCTGGGTGAGGAGATAACGATGGGGAAGTAATCGGCCTGCGTTCCGCATCATGATGCTCAGGAGCCGGAACTCCAGCGGGGTCAGCTGAACAGGTCTCCCGGCCACGGTGACCGTATGCTGGTCTAGATCCAGCACGATCTCCCCACATCGGTATACCCCTTGCTCCGGCAATGCCCGGGCGCTCGTCCGACGTAGAAGAGCTCGGATCCGGGCCAAAAGGACATCTGCCTGAAACGGCTTGGTCACATAATCGTCCGCCCCCAGTTCCAGGCCATATACCACATCTGTGGTCATTCCCTTGGCGGTCAACATCAGGATCGGGACCGTCGAGATCTGCCGGATACGACGACAGACCTCCCAACCATCCATCTCGGGCATCATAATGTCCAAAATCACTAAATCCGGCCGCTCAGTCTCAAGAATCCGAAGGCCGGTCTCTCCATCCAGCGCAATTCGAACCTGATAGCCAGCTCCCTCTAAGCGCTTCCGGAGCAGCTCGACGAACTCCCGATCATCGTCAATCACCAGCAAAGTGGGCGGCATTCAACCCTCCTTCTTGAAGTCTGTAAAGCACAATCGGGATGATGGGGCGGTCTCTCCAGGGATTGTGGATAATCCGATGGCTGCCCAGATGCGAACAAACCAACTCCTGGACGCCCGTAGGGATGCCCCGAGCCTCTCCGGCGCGGCTTCGTCGCAAGGAAGGATAGGGCATGGCAAACCTTGTCCCCTATCCTAAAATTTCGTGGTTCGGCCGGCTATGGTGCGCCGCTGGGTTCCAAATCCGGAAGAATCCTACCAGTAATGATATTAGGAATTGATGTTGCCAAACATAGGACTTTTGTCCCATGGTGATAAGAGTGTGCGGAGACAAGGAAATAGTTCATGAAGCTATTTCGCCTTTTTCCTTTTTATAATTTGCGATCATTCATCGAAATTCCAAGCGAGGAGTTATCTCCACCCATAGGGCAAAGGACCTCACTCGAGACTCTCCAAGCTTCCTGCGCGCGGGGCATCCATGGAGCGCGAGTCAGGATCCTCCAGAGGTTGCCATGGAGCCGTGGGATCCCCCAACGGGCGCCAACGGGGACCTTCCCGCGTATCCTGGATCTCATATCCGAGCGCACGGATTCGATCTCGCAACGCATCGGCGGTGGCCCAATCCCGCCGCTGGCGAGCCGTCTCCCGCTCCCGGATCAACGCGGCGACTTCAGGGGGCAAAATCGGCTGGGGGAAACCAGGCGCTCCTGGGGGGCGTGATACCTCAATCGGTGGCGGGATTCGGACCTCACCTAACCATGTTATGGGGAACACCTCGCCTGCCTCGACCTCCCGGATCCTGTCCGCTTGCCAGATTGTCACTCGCCCCCGACCCAACACTTCCACGGTTCCCTGGAGGAAATCGAAGACCGCTATTGTATGCTCGTCGATCCCCAAGATCACCACCTCGGGGGGAAGGAAACGTCGCATTGCTTCGAATCGCTCGCGCCCCATAAAGCACCGGCTTGTATCCACTTCCTCTCCGCCTTCCTGATTGTTCCAGTGGGAAACAATCGCCAGCTGAAGGCCGAAGTCCCCGAACAGATCCAATCCGCGCACCCAGTGGGGATCGTGGCCAGCTTTGTAAATTTCATAAACCGGCAACGCCCATGTGCTGACCGCGATGGCTGCTGCGCTGGCCAGCCCCAAAGCGGCCCCCTGGCGGTGGCGGGCCAGGAGATAACGCCAGGCGACGCTTCCCATCAACTGCCGGATCGCATACGTGGGGCTCCCCGGGCCCATGAAAATGTAGTCTGCTTCCAAGAGGGGCGCCACCAGGTAGGGGTCATCAGGACTGAAGGGGGTTCCGCGCTTACGGGCCGGGATCACCAGGACGCGAGGTTGGAACTCCCCCAAGCGTTCACGAATGAAATCGGCCACCCGCCCCGCTACCCGCGCGGAGTTCAATTCGAAGCCCGCGGGGGTCTCCAGGATCGCCACCTTCACCGGCGGCTTGAAGTCTTTCATCGCCGCCGCATGCCCCCGTCGCCCTGCTGGCGCGATCTCTCCAGAGCCAAATAACACAATCTTCCCGGGACGGGAGGCCACAGCTGAGAACTGATCCGATCGGCTCCCAGCCCCTCCAGCGATACTCAACGCCTCCCCCTTGTTACGATTTGTACAGCTTGTGCACTTTCATGTTAACACATCTTAAACAACTTGTCCATCGTGTTTTCGTATTTTCTGAAACATTCCAAAGCAGCCAAATACTGCAGATTGTTATTGCAACAGATTGCAGGATCTTTTTATTAAAACCATTAGCGTTATTTCGTTTGACAGCAAACCAAATTTATGTATGATTTACTATAAAGCAATATAAAGCAATCAGGACCGGTTTGTTTATTCCTTTGCTCTTGGAGGCAAGCGATGAAAGAAGCACGAGGAGGTATGCGGATTGCGGGGGCCTCGATCGCCTGGATCGTGCTCTACGGCGCCCTCTGCGGAGTGACCGCGCTGGTTCCGATTTTTCCCTATGTCGGTGGAGGGGGTTACGTGCCTCTTCAGAACGTATTCTCCGCTATGGCCCCGCTATTGCTAGGCCCTCTCGGGGGATTTGTGGCCGCAGTGCTAGGCGGATTGATCGGCATGTTCATTGCCCCGGCAGCCTTCCCCCTCCAGCTCGTGGACGTAATCCTCACCGGTGCCTTACCTGCCTTGTTCGTCGCCCTGGTCATCCACAATGATCGCTGGTGGAAGTATTCCATCCCGCTGGCAGTGCTGGTGGGGATCTTCGGCACCTTGTTTCCATTCTACGTGCCAGGTCCTGCCGCAGGATTCAGTTATCCGCCCCAGCCAACCCAGTTTCTTCTCGCTGGTTATTACTGGATCATCCCCCTCATTGTGCTGGCCACACCGCTGGGCCGCCGTCTCTTTCCTTCCTGGGCCCGATCCAACGATCGACGGCTTCGCTACCTGGGGATCTTCTTCAGCTATTATGTCGGCATGCTGCTCTGGTTCCTCCCATGGTCCCTCCCTTACTGGTATGTCTTCAAATACGAGGTTGCGCTGGGAATCGCCACGTACATTGGATACACATGGTGGATCCCTGCCTTTGCAGCAGTGACCACCATTATCACCATTCCTCTCTTGGAAGCTTTATCCCGGAGCGGCTTGCCCAAGATCCCCGACGCGCTATGGTGACGATTCCATCTTCCGTCCCCCTCTCGTTGTCAGGTGGCTTTTGGAAGCCGGGGAGGCTCCCATCGGCCATCTCCTCGGCCCCGATGATCGGATAATCTCTTAGGGGTGCTCCATTCCAAACAGGGGGAGTCCCCCAGATTCGCAGTGTCGATCTTTCGATCCTCAGGATTTCTATGAGGGGCGGGCTGCTGGCGCGGCCCGCCCCTTCGGGGGTCCTTTCATCTTTACAACAAAGCTCTTACGGACATCAGCTTGTGAGGGGGGCCGCTGCACGGATGCTTTGTTTTGAGGATATACGGTGGAAGGGCGGATGGCCCCTCCCTGCGGCTTCGGACTGCAAGGAGGGGCTCTCCGCCCTTCCACCGAGTACCCTTAAAATTCAGGTGGACAAAACACTATATGCAGGACGAATAGGCATGAAAAACCGGGATGTAACAGTGAAACTCCAAGAGGTCACCTTCACTTATGAAGGGGGTGTTGTGGCCCTGCGCAGCCTGAACATGAGTGCCCGGCGCGGGGAGTTCATCGTTGTCCTGGGCGCCAATGGGGCAGGGAAATCCACGCTTTGTTATTTGCTCAGCGGGATCATCCCCCATATCTATGGCGGACAGCGCGCTGGGGAAGTTCAGGTTGTCGGCCGGGATCCCTGGGATGATCCAATTCACATTACCGCCCAGCGCTGTGGGGTGCTCCTTCAGGATCCCGAAGTCCAGCTCTTCATGCCCACGGTGCGAACCGAGGTGGCCTTTGGACCAGCCAACCTCCGGGTGCCCCGAGCAGAGATCGAACGCCGGGTGGCGGAAGTCCTGGCCCTGGTTCGACTAGAGGGCCTGGAGGATCGCAACCCGCGGGAACTTTCCGGGGGACAGAAGCAGCGAGTCGCCTTGGCGGCTGTGTTGGCCATGCGCCCCCAGGTGCTTGTGCTGGATGAGCCCACTTCTCAGCTGGATCCCCTGGGGCGTTGGGAAGTCGTACAGGCTCTCCATCGGTTGAAGGCAGCCCAGGAGATCACGATCATCCTGACCACTCATGAAACCGATGAGGTGATGGATCTGGCGGACCAGGTATGGGTGTTGGAAGAAGGCCGATGTATCCTAACGGGGACGCCGGAGGAGGTTTTCACGCAACCGGAGCGGTTAGAGGCGGCAGGGGTGAAACCTCCAGCCTTAGCTCACATCTGGATTCATCTCGCCCGTAAGAGCGGAGAGCCAGCGGATCTCAATGGTCAACGATTACGTGACCTAAGCATCGCCCGGGTTGCCGAGCGAGCGGCAAACTTGCTCCGTCAGGGCTGGATCTCGCCGCATCCGCTCCCGGATTCCAGTCGACCATCATCACCGATGCGCCCGGCGGTGATTGAGGTACAGGATTTGGTTTACCGCTATCCGGGTTATCCCCCGGTGATCGCCTTGAAAGGAATTAACCTTACCGTTCGGGAGGGGGAATTTGTTGGAATTATCGGACAGAACGGCTCGGGGAAAAGCACTTTAGTGAAATGTATCGTGGGTCTGCTCCGGCCTACGGCTGGCCAAGTGCGGGTGCTCGGTGAGGATGTACGTCGGCTCTCCGTGGGCCAGCTGGCCCGACGGGTTGGTCTCGTTCTTCAGAACCCCGATTACCAGCTCTTCACAATCTCCTCCAAGGAGGAAATCCTGTTCGGCCTCCGCAACCTGGGCATCCCCAAGGAAGAGGCCGAGGCCCGAGTTCAAGAAGCCTTGCGCTGGGTAGGGCTGGAGTCGGAAGCGGAGACCTTTCCCTTCCGGCTCTCGTTCGGTGATCGGCGGAAGCTGGCGGTGGCCGCCACGCTGGCCATGGACCCGCAGATCTTGATCCTCGACGAACCGACGACGGCCCAGGATCATCGAGGCCGTTATCAACTGGCCGAGCTCGCCCGGCGCTTCCGAGAGGAGAAAGGGCGAACCGTGATCATGATCACACACGATATGGAGCTGATCGCTCGCTATGCCGAGCGGGTGATCGTGATGTGGGATGGACAAATCCTAACGGACGGAACGCCGGAGGAGGTGTTCGGCCAGACCGAGTTATTGCATCGAAGCTTTTTGCGCGCACCCATTGCTTATGAGATCGCTCAGCAGCTCGCCCCCTTTGGAATCCCATCCAGGGTACTGACAACTCATGATCTGTTGACTGTGCTGGGAGGATTGTCATGAACGCCCCGTTCCGTTACATCCAGCGCCAGACCATTGTCCATCGTTTACATCCGTTCACCAAAATGATTTACGTGCTGCTCACCCTGTTGCTTATCCTGGTCCCGCTCTATGACATCCGCCATCTCCCAGTTCTGCTGATCTGGCTGAGCCTCTCGGCCATGTTATGGGTAGCGGCGCGCATCGAGCTGGGGCGGTTCGCCGCCTTATTAAAGATCCTGGCCGGCACTTTCCTCTTCTTGATGCTAGCCCAGGGATTCACCTACCGGCATGGGAAGACGGTTCTGATCAAGTTTGGGGATCTCCATTTCGGTGGCTCCAATATGGGAGAACTGACGCTGGAAGGCGTTCAGCTGGGGTTTATGCTATCGGTGCGTATCCTCACAGCCGCCTCGTCGCTGCCGCTGCTGGTAATGACCACCTCGAACGCCGAGCTCATGGCCGCTATGAGCCAGCTTCGCCTACCCAAGGTAGTGACTTTCATGTTCGTAAGCGCCCTCTCCTTCACCTCATTAATTTTCGAGATGTGGAATAACATTGTGGATGCTCAGAAGCTCCGGGCCTTCGATATCGATCGCATGGATCCGATCACACGTCTGCGCAAAGCCTATGTGCCTATCATCACGCCTCTCATCCTTCTTCTCTTCCGCAAAGCGAACGATTTCCAGATCGCCCTGGAGACCAAGGGGTTCGGATCCCCCGGACGGCCCACCGAGATCGAGACGCTTCGAATGAGGCCTGTTGATTTCCTCGCCATTGCGATCTTCCTGGTGGTCTTCGTGCTCTGCAATATCCTGCGTTTCCAATTCTGAGCTATTCGAATCAAAGCGTTTGCCCAACGGGTGGCTTCACCTTCCGGCATCCCCCTCAAGCGCCCTATCTCTTTTTTCATGCCTGATTGTCGCAGACAGCCCCGCGCTCATTTCCTTATGCATGCAATTGCCCAATCCGCCCTCAAAAACTCTGGGGGAAGCAAATAACCCCATTTAGCTGAGGCGCTCAAAGAAGTTGCGATGCCCCCTCGCTCGCGCCCATAAGGCCCAGGCCAGGAATCCCGCCAGGCTGGCCATCGCGGCTCCTGTGCGCACCACGCCAGTTTGTGGATCGATGGACTCGCAGGCCAGCCCGTTATCCATAGGCGCTTCCCGCACGAGCTCTAAAACCGCTGGGTCCGGATCGGTCAGCAAGCGATTGGCGAGATCGAAAACGCCCGGAAAAGGGAAATGGGGAGAGCCCGGGCCGCCGAAGGGGCCAGGGAAAAAGTACGGGTTGGCCGGGGAAGATAGCCACCGCACCGTGTTCTGGTACGCTGGATCCTCAGGGTCGCAAAACCCATAATAAGCCAAAAGCCGCAAACTTCCCGGTGGCTCCTCCCGCAATTCGATGCGGCCCGTTTGATCCCGAGCCCAAGCCCACATCGGTCCCTCCGGCCCCTCCACGATGCCATAGCGGCGGATCGCCGCCGCCAGCCGTTCGGCCTCCAACTCCCAGTGCGACGCTTCGCTCTCTTTTCCTAGAAGCCGGAACAGTTCTCCAGAGACCCGGAAGGCCGCCCAAACCAGAACGTTATCGTAAATGACCAACGGATACTCCGTCGGGTCATCGGTCGGCAACAGGAAAGTCCGATAGAGCCCCGTCTCTGCGTCCCGCTGCTGCTCAATGCGCCGCAACAACGCAGGGATCGCCTCGGCGATCACGGGTTCCTGCAATAAATGGAGGTCTCCGGTTTCGCGAACATAGCGCCAGATCGCCAGGAGGGGGGCCGCGGCCTGATCCAACTCGAAGCCTGGATAGAGAGGGACCCCATTCAGGTAAAGTGCGTGATCGGCGATATGGGGAAGATAGCGCGGCAGAGCGTCTCGCAACAGGAAACGGGCTCGCTCCGGATCCACCAGCAGGATCGCCGGAAACGACCAGAGGAAAGCATCCCGGCTCCAGAAGGCGCCGCTGACATAATACAAGGGGCTGCGCGAGGTCACCATCACGGGAGCGCCGGTGTCCAAGCAATCCCCTTGACTGAAGAAGTAAGCAAAAAACAGGTTCTCGTTCAGGCGGGCGGTGAGCACCGGATCCTCCAGACGGCGCGCGCGAGCTTCCAGCCAGCGCCGCGTCTCCTCCAGAAGCCCGTCCGCACCACAGCGACGCAAGTGCAACGCCCCCGTCCGTGCTCCATCCGCATCGGGAGCCACCGCCAGGTACAGGGTGGCCGATATCACTTCCCCAGGATGAAGCAGGTGATGAAGAAGACCTCGATAAATGAGGAGATCCTGAGAGAGGAGCTCTAAACGAAGCGGAGGCTCCACCTGTAGACCCAAGGCGAGCAACGGCAAGCCGGTATGAAACTCCGCGAACCCGCTGCCGGTCCAGGGATCTTGCCCAACCATCCAGCTTCCGTGCAGCGGCCGGGAAGCGAACCGGGAGAGGAGCGTGCGTGCCCATCGTCCTTCGAAGCCCATGGAAATGGTCCGAGGCGGACCCGCGTGGAGCGAGAGGCGAAGTTGATACACCAGCCCGCGCTCTTCAATCGGAGCCCAGAGGCGGCCTTCCACCTCCAGGTTCCCTTCGCGGAAGCGCCAAACCGGTATCCAGAACCCTTCCCGTCTCCAACTCAGACGCCCGGTCCAGGCCACCGGCTGGCCCTCCACAAATAAAACCGGGCGAATGAGAGGATCCCCCTCCGCTTCGATCAGGCCGTTGAGGTGCTCGTGAAGGGCACCCAGACGATACACACATCCATCCCGTTGATCGATCAAGGGGACGGAAAGCCACAAGTTCCCTGTAGGGAGGAACACCGGCGGCTCTTCCAGGATCGGTGCCCGCGTCATCAGGGATTCTTTGCTCATCCCCGCATCCCGGTCAGGGCGATGCCCTCAATGATCTGGCGCTGAAGTAGGAAGAAAACGATCAGCATCGGCATGGCAGCGATCAAGGCACCCGCCATCTGCCAGTGGATATTCGTGCCATACTGCTCCGAAAAGAACTGCAGGCCCACCGGAATGGTCCGGCTGGCGTCCGAGCTGGTGATGATGAGCGGCCAGAGGAACTCCTCCCAGGAGCCCAGGAACGTAAAGATCGCCAGGGCGGCCAAAGCCGGCCTCACCAATGGAAGCATGATCGTCCAGAAAATCCGCCACTCGGATGCCCCATCGATGCGCGCCGCATCGATGAGATCGCTCGGGATGGTCAACATAAACTGGCGCATCAAGAAGATCCCGAACGCGTCCACCAGCCAAGGAAACATTACCCCTAACAATGTGTCCTGCAAACGAAGGGAAATCGCCAGTTGATAGAGCGGGATCATGCGGGTCTGGAACGGAACCATCAGGCTGGAGAGGATCAGAATGAAAACCAAATCCCGACCTGGGAAACGAAACTTGGCCAAAGCATACCCCGCCATGGCGCTTGTCAACAGCACACTCAGTGTCACCAGAGAGGAAGTGATCAAGCTGTTCAGGAAATAGCGCCCGAATGGGAACTGTGCGAAAACCGCATGGAAGTTATCCAGAGTGGGTTCCTCGGGGATCCAAGTTGGCGGAATACGCATCACTTCATGCAAAGGCTTAAAAGCTGAAGAGGTCATCCACACCAGAGGCAGTAGCATGACCAATGATCCGGTCAGGAGGACTAGATAAACTGTCACACGACCGATCCAGCGCCACGGCATGGATATTTTCCCTCCAAGGATCAATCTCTAAATATTTACGCACAAATTAATATTCAAATGGGCGTTGCAAAATCCGAAGTTGTATAAGCGTCACGGTCATGATCATGAAAAGCAGCACGATTGCGTTGGCAGCTCCATAACCGAAATCGAATTGTTTCCAGGCCAGATCGTAAATGTGTAAGACGAAAACCCGGGTGCTGTTCAAGGGGCCCCCTGGAGTTAAATAAGTAAAGCCTCCCGAAGTCATCACATACGGGATGCTGAACACCCGGAAGGCATTGATGACTAAGATCACCGCGACGAAAACCACGGTAGGGTTTAAGAGCGGCAAGGTGATATACCGGAAAGCCTGCCACGGATTCGCCCCATCGATCTCCGCTGCCTCCTTCAGCTCACGGGGAATGGTTTGGAGACCGGCCAGGAAAAGAACCATGGCATAGCCGACCTGTTTCCAGATCCCTGCGGTCATCAAGGCCGGCAATGCCCATGTGGTGCTGGCCAGCCAGCCAGGCGGATCGGCGATCCCTATCTGGCGCAAGATCCAATTCACGACCCCAAACGTGGGTTCGAACAGCCAACGCCAGACGAAGGCGGAGGCCACCACGGAGGTCATCACGGGGACAAAATAGATGGTGCGGAAGATCCCCCGCCCTCGCAACCAGTATTGATTCAAGGCGATGGCCGTCGCCAGGCCCAGCACCATCACGCACGGAACTACCCCTATGGTCCAGATCAGAGTGACCTTTAACGATTGCCAGAACAGCGGATCGCGGATCATGCGCCGATAATTGGCGAGGCCCACGAACTGCTTTTCGCCGAACAGGCTCCACTGATAAAGGCTGAGCCGAAAAGCCTCAAACGATGGGTAGAGAACGATTGCGGAAAACAAGATGAGGCTTGGGGCCATGAATCCATAGGCCCAGAGCCACATACGAAGCCTGCGGGTTCGGGCAAATCGAAGGATTCCGATCTGTCCTCGGGTCAACGCGGCGGACAGCCTAATCATCTTCCACCCCTTTGCGGGG
>FPIC01008505.1_pt1 | contig 18232 bp, 13 predicted proteins | sample 1504481 | NCBI WGS metagenome assembly FPIC01 (sample SAMEA4475357, study PRJEB15587) | soil metagenome | biome: Soil; feature: Field | place: India | collected 2015-03-11 | depth 0 m
GCCGGTATCGCTGGTGGGTACCTTCTTCTTTATGCAGATGATGGGCTTCTCCATAAACCTGCTTACCCTTTTTGCCCTGGTACTGGCTATTGGTATTGTGGTAGATAATGCCATTGTGGTTGTGGAAGCCGTACACGCCAAGATGGCCGAAAAAGGCCTGGCCGCCCGCGAAGCTACTTTCGAGGCCATGCGCGAAATAAGCGGGGCCCTTATTGCCATTACCCTGGTTATGTCGGCTGTGTTTATTCCAACTGCTTTTATGTCGGGACCTGTAGGTATTTTTTACCGCCAGTTCTCGCTTACCATGGCTATATCCATTGTAATTTCGGGTATCAATGCGGTTACCCTTACCCCGGCCCTTTGCGCTATTCTGCTAAAAAACACACACAGCCATGCTCATGATGAGGCAAAGCCTAAAAGCCTGGTAGCCCGCTTTTTTGGTAAATTTAATAATGGATATAATGCCGTAGAAAATAAGTATAAGAGTATAGTACACTCCATTGCCGGCCGCATGAAGTTTACGCTGGCCATGTTGGTATTTTTCTTTGTAGCTACCTGGGGGGTAAATTCTATGTTGCCTACAGGCTTTATACCAACCGAAGACCAGGGCATGATTTACGTTAACGTTACCACGCCTGCCGGCGCTACCGTAGAGCGTACAGAAGCTGTGCTGGATGATGTACAGGCTGCGATTAATGATATGGAAGAAGTAGAAAACTTCTCATCCTTATCGGGTTTTAGCTTAATGACTGACGGTGCCGGTGCCTCGTACGGTATGGGTATGATCAACCTTAAACCCTGGGACGAGCGCGAAGCCAATGTAGATGACCTGATCGTAAGGCTGGAAGAAAGCACCCGCCATATCAAGGATGCCAACATTGAGTTCTTTTCTCCACCTACTGTGCCAGGCTTTGGTAACTCCAGTGGCTTTGAGCTTAGACTGCAGGACAGAACCGGCACAGGCGACCTGCAGGCAACGGCTAAGATAGCCCAGCAGTTTATAGCCAATCTTAAAAACGCCCCTGAAATAGGCAATGCCTTTACCAGTTTTGATGCATCGTTTCCGCAGTACATGATCCATGTAGACCAGGAGATGGCCGCTAAAAAAGGCGTAACGGTTAAAAATGCCATGAGCACCCTGCAAACCCTGCTGGGCAGTTACTATGCCTCTAACTTTATTCGTTTCGGGCAAATGTACAAGGTAATGGTACAGGCCTCGCCCAATTACAGAGCCACACCCGAAGATGTGCTGGACCTTTATGTAAAAAATGACCAGAACGAGATGGTGCCCTTCTCTTCCTTTATACGACTGGAGCGGGTGTATGGCCCCGAGCAGATTACCCGCTACAACATGTATACTTCTGCCATGATCAATGGTATTCCTGCGCCAGGCTACAGTAGTGGCGATGCCATTAAAGCTGTAGAGCGAATAGCTGCAGAAACCCTGCCCAGGGGCTATACTTACGAGTGGTCTGGTATGACGCGCGAAGAGATCCTGTCGGGTAACCAAGCCATTTACATCTTCATTATTTCGCTGGTGTTTGTGTACCTGTTGCTGGCCGCACAGTACGAGAGCTTCCTGCTACCCCTGCCGGTAATTCTATCTTTACCTACCGGGGTATTTGGGGCCTTTCTGTTCTTATGGATGCTGGGGCTGCAAAACAACATATATGCACAGGTAGCACTGGTTATGCTAATTGGCTTGCTGGGTAAAAATGCAATTCTTATTGTGGAGTTTGCCATACAACGCAGAGGCGAAGGCAAGTCTGTGCTGGATGCTGCTATTGAAGGCGCTTCTTCACGCCTTCGCCCTATCCTGATGACTTCTTTTGCCTTTATTGCCGGACTTATTCCTTTGTGTATTGCTACAGGAGCGGGAGCTTTGGGTAACAGGTCCATTGGTACCGCTGCCGCCGGAGGCATGCTTACAGGCACCCTGTTTGGGGTATTTCTGATTCCGGGCTTGTATGTACTCTTTGCTTCCCTGGCCGAACGCTTTACATCCAAACAGCCTCCAGTAACTGAATCTTCAACTGATATTTCTCTTAATTTAGATAATGGTGCCAATGCAATCAGCTAAGTATAATATCGTATTTGTTTTTCTGCTTAGCCTTATAGCCGGCTGTACCTCTTTTAAGAGTACGCCCCTTAGAACCTACGAGCCAATGCCCGAGGCTTTTGCAGGTGCAAAAGCTCCCGGAACAGACTCGCTGGCTGCCAATGACCTGTCGTGGAAGGATTACTTTAAAGACCCTCACCTGATCAACCTTATTGACACAGCTATTGCCAATAATTTTGATGCCCAGGTAGCACTGCACCGCGTACAGGCAGCACGAAGTTTTCTTATCATGAACCGTGGCGCCCTGCTACCTTCTATAAATGCAGTGGCTACAGCAGGAGTTGATAAGTTTGGAGAGTATACCTTAAATGGCGTAGGTAACTATGATACCAACCTATCAGAGCACATCCGTGGCGACCGCAGGATACCAACCCCTACTCCCGACTATTTTCTGGGACTAAGAAGCTCCTGGGAGATAGACCTGTGGGGCAAGAACCGCAACCGCAAGCGGGCAGCGCACAGGCGCTTTCTTGCTTCTGAAAAAGGAAGGCAGTTCCTTATCACCTCCCTGGTTTCTCAGGTGGCTTCGCTCTATTATGAGCTTATTGCCCTGGATAGTGAGCTAAAGATCCTGCGCCGTAACATCAGGTTGCAGGAAGTAGGTGTAGACATGATAACTGTGCAGAAAGCCGGTGGCCGCGCTACAGAACTGGCTTTGCTTCAGTTTAAAGCGCAACTATTGGGTACACGTAGCCTTGAAACAGAAAAGCAGCAACAGATCGTAGAAGTAGAAAATGCACTCAACCTCCTGCTGGGACGCTACCCACGGCCTATACAACGCAGTAAAACTATTTTTGAGCAGGAGCTGCCGGCCCAGGTACTGGCCGGAGTACCATCAGAAATGTTGCTACGCAGGCCCGATGTGCAGCAGGCAGAGTTAGAGTTGCAAGCTGGCAAGGCTGATGTTGAAGCCGCGCGTGCTGCATTTTTGCCCTCGCTTTCCATAAATCCTTATGCTGGCTTTAATGCTTTTAATGCAGCCTTGCTGTTTGAGCCTGCCTCTCTTGCCCTGGGGGTATTGGGTGGCCTTACTGCTCCTCTGTTTAATTACAGCATGATACGGGGACAATATGCCCAATCGATGGCTGGCAGTGCAGAAGCTTATTATAATTACCAGCGAGCCCTCCATAATGGCTACCAGGAAGTAGTAACTAACCTTAAAGGAATAGAAAACTCCCGCAAGGCCTATGAGCTGCGCGAAAGCGAAGTAGCAGTTTTAAAGGATGCCGTTACTACCTCTAACGACTTGTTTATGACCGGCTATGCTACCTACCTGGAGGTAATTACTGCCCAGCGAAGTGTGCTTGAAGCAGAGCTACAGCTTAACAACAGCCGTAAAACCCAGTTCCTGTACCTGATTGATCTGTACAGATCATTAGGTGGTGGCTGGAAACAGGAATAAAAGAAACGGTTTGTAAAACCGGGCCCTGCATATACACCTGTGTATGCAGGGCTTTTTTCTTATAGAAAAGCACTACTGTTTACTTTTTCCACATCCACACAGATCCATAGCCTATTTACCTGCTTCTGTTACCATCTGTTAAGGTTTATCCACATAACTTACATGCTTTCAGTTCAATCAATAATTTATACAGGCTGCCTTTCATAAAATTTTCACTTTCACATCTAACTTTTGTGTCAATATGCTCTGCCAGATAAAAATTATAAAATCGCACATCACATGGTAATGATATCAAAAAGGTACTTTCTCGCTTTACTTTCAGTTATATTCTTTCTTTCAGCGGCCTCATCCTGCTCAAAGCACAAAAACAAAGAAACCGTACCAGAGGTAGTTATAGAAGAATTTGATAAAGACCAGCCTGAAGCAGAAAAGGTGTATTGGCAACCTGTTGATGATAGCTTTGAAGCGCGCTATATTGACAATGGAGTTGAAAAAGTAGTTATTTACTCTCCGGCAGGCAAAAAAGTACGGCTGGAGTATGTAGTAGCCGAGCAGGATGTACCTGTAGTAGTGGTTACCCGCCTGCGTAAAAAATACCCTGGTATGGTAATAGAACATGTTACCTATGTAGAGCGCCCACGCACCAAACCGTTTTATATCGTAAGAGTTAAACACCCTAAAGCGCTTACAAATATTGAAATTAACTTAGCAGGTGTTATATTGCGCACTGTTGTGCTGGAAAGCTTTGTGGTACAGGTAAAACACAACAAACATGATCATGATGACTGCGATGATCATAAGCATAAACACAAGCACAAACATGGTAAAGGACATGGACATGGCCATTGCAAACACGAGCGCGGGCACTGCAACCATAACGATCACCATGCAGTGGGCTTGATCAATATTAAGCTAAAAAATTAACTACTTTAACCGGGCGCTTGCCTGCTTGCTTGCCATTATTACCTACCCGTGCCAAACTATTAAAAGTACTTACACGCCTTGGCGGCGCTGTGTTATTGTTTGGCATCCTGCTGATTGTCCTGGTATACACCGGCGCACTTGGCCCCCTGCCCTCCCATGAAACCTTAAAAGAGTTACAATACAGCTCCGGCTCTGAGGTATACTCTGCAGACGGGGTTTTGCTGGGCCGCTACTTTTTGCAGGACAGAAGCCCTGTTGCCTATAAAGACATATCTCCCTATGCCATACAGGCCCTGATTGCCACAGAAGATGCCCGTTTTTATGGACACAGCGGTATAGATTACCGAAGCATGGGCCGGGTACTGGTAAAATCGTTACTGCTGCAGCATGAAGGCTCCGGCGGGGGAAGCACACTTAGCCAGCAACTGGCTAAAAACCTGTACCCCAGGCGCAGATACTGGATTATGAGCACACCTATTAATAAGCTGCGCGAAATGATCATAGCCCTACGGCTGGAAGATGTATATTCAAAAGAAGAGATTATAGAGCTTTACCTCAATACAGTGCCTTTGGGAGGCGACTTGTATGGCATTGAGCGGGCCTCACAACGTTTTTTCAGTGTTCCTGCCCGTAAACTCAAGATAGAACAAGCTGCTGTTTTAATTGGCCTGCTTAAGGCCAACACTACATACAACCCCCGGAGGCACCCGGAAAGAGCCAAAGAAAGGCGAAACGTAGTGTTAAGCCAGATGGTGAAATACAACTACCTTGAGCCAGAAGCCGCAGCCAAAGCAAAGGAGCTTCCGCTTAAGCTAAAGTACAGCGCCAGCCATACCAGTGCAGGGCTGGCGCCTTATTTTCGCGAGCAACTCCGGGTAGAGCTTGAAAACTGGTGCAATACCCAAAAGAAGCCCGATGGCACTGCCTATAACCTGTACAGGGACGGCCTCAAAATTATAACCACCCTAGATGCCACTATACAGGAGCAGGCAGAAAAAGCAGTAAGAACCAGGATGTCGGGCCTGCAGCGGGTTTTTAATGAACACTGGCGAGGGCGCTCACCCTGGGATAACGAAGTAGAAGGTCTTGAAAGAATTATGCGCAGATCTGTCAAGTACAAGCGCCTTAAAGATGCAGGCCTTACAGAAGATGAAATAAAAAAGATATTTCAGAAGCGGGTACCCATGCAGGTATTTAGCTGGAACGGTACAGTAACTAAAACCATGACTCCCCTGGATTCCCTACGGTATTATGAGCTTTTTTTAAATACCGGCCTTGTATCCATTGCACCCAAAACCGGGCATGTAAAGGCCTGGGTTGGCGGCATTAACCATCAAACATTTAAGTACGACCATGTTCGCTCCAGGCGGCAAGTAGGCTCTACCTTTAAGCCTATTGTGTATGCTGCCGCTTTAGAAAATGGCACCCAACCGTGTGCTACTTTTTCCGGCCAACGGGTAAGCTATGCCTCCTACGATGACTGGTCGCCCCGCAATGCCAATGGAAATTATGAAGGCGAGTTCACCATGCGCGAGGCCCTTGCCCAATCGGTAAATACAGTTTCGGCTAAAATACTGATGCAAACAGGCATTTCTGAAACCATAGATCTTGCTCATAGGCTTGGCATAAAAAGCGAACTACCCAAAGTACCTTCCCTGGCTTTGGGTGCGGCCGACCTGTCATTGCTGGAAATGGTAACGGCCTACACAACCTTTATTAATGAAGGCCAGCATATACAACCGGTTTACATCCTTAAGATTACTGACCGTAAAGGAAACATATTGCGCGAGCATAAGGCCGAAGCAGAAGACCGCACAGTACTGGCGGCAGAACATGCAGCCACAATGCTACACCTTATGCAAGGTGTAGTAGATGAGGGCAGTGCCCGCAGGCTTCGCCATGAGTTTGGCCTCAACATGGATATTGCAGGCAAAACCGGCACTACCCAAAACCATTCCGATGGCTGGTTTATAGGCATAACGCCAGATTTGGTTACCGGTGTATGGGTAGGAGCAGAAAGCCCCCTGGTGCGGTTCCGCACGCTTAACCTTGGGCAAGGTGCCAATACCGCTTTACCTGTGTGGGGCGAGTTTATGCTACGCCTGACCCGCGAAAGAAAGTTCAGAAGCTACCGCAGCAGCCGATTTGCTCCTTTGCCTCCTGCATTGCTGGCTCAACTGGAGTGCGATGCCTACCCGGATGGCACTTTTGAAGAAGAGCATGATGGCTTTTTTGACCGCCTTTTTGAGCTGTTTGATACCAAGCCACACCCAGAAGATACCGATGAGGAAGACACTGAAACTGAAGAAGAAACTTCCATAAGGCAGCAGAAAGATGCCAGAAAGCAGGAACGTGAAGCTAAACAACTGGCCAGAAAGCAGAAACAAGAAGAGAAAAAACAGGAAAAGCAGCGTAAAAAAGAAGAGAAAGAACGCGAAAAGCAAAGGTCCTTCTGGGGTAGCGATACAGATTAATAATAGCAGTACGCATATATCCAGGGCTATTTTAACCCTAACAACAAAAGGCTGCCCTGTTTAAAAGGCAGCCTTTTGTTGTATATTACATTTTTCAGATGCAAGAAGCTTACGCGTTATTGTAAACAATTTGCTTCTTTACCGGGAATAATGATCTTTCTTCTTTCATTTCCCAATACTTGTCTATTGAATCTTTTACATCTTCGGTGCTTAAAAAAGCATAGAACTTGTTTTTTCCCCATTTTTCCACAGCCCATAACAAATCAACAGGATTCAAGGGGTCATCGTCATTTATATGAAATGCAGGGATTAATGTAAAGCCTCTGTAAGTGTAGGGGTTATTTTCTTTGTCCAGGAGCATGTTGGCATATTTAATTGCCTCATCTATGGTATTCATTTTAAAGAATTCATACTTCAGCAAACTGGTTTCCATGTGCTTCCAGTTATCAACAAAAGGATAAAGTAACCTGGACCAGTATGAATAAAACAAAAACTTTTTCTGCACTTCTATGCCATACCTTGTTTCGCCATACTTTACTACTCTGAACTTCTTCATCTGAAAAAAATAGTTAATTCAATTTCAAAAAACGAGCATACTCAGCCTGTTGACAATAACTTATAATTTCCGGCTACGGGTTGATGGAAAAAAACAAAAATGTTATTGCAGGCCTGTTATATGCTTTTGCTATTAAGCCAAAAAATCAGGAACAAATATATTGACAATCAGAATATTAACAATTTCAATTCATTAAAAATATATTACATCGGAAAGAAAATAAGGATAAGCGCAGAAATTGTAATTTATATAGCCATACTACAGGCTACAGCACAAACTGCTTTATGTAAACTTCTTTGTTATATAGCAAAAAAAGAGGCACATAAACCATGTGCCTCATATAGTATAATGTAAAACTTAAGCCTGAAAAAACTTAACCAGTAAATTAATTGCGCTTACACCACTTTGCTTATCTCCTTTAATTATGGATTCAAAAACTTGTTTGTCGTTTTCATTGGCTTTGGTTAAAAAATCTATTTTTTCTTTTGAAAGGTTTTTGTACCCCATGTGCCAGGCCGGAAATACGCGTTCTTTTAAAGGGCCATAGCTTAACAGCACTGCATGCTTGTGCCTTGTATCAGTTTTAATAAGATCGTACAGCTGGATAATATCTTTATCGCCTTCCAGATACTGGATAAAACGATTTTCAGAATGCAACAATATACCCGTTATGTTTTTGGAGGGATTATTCTTTTCACAAGAGCTAAGAATGCTTTGTATTTCATAATCTGTGCAACTTGTGTTACGAATACTTGTGTACACCAATTGGTATAGGTTTGTCATTGTATATATGGGTTTAAACTATATTATTATAAATACATCAATGCTTTAGTTGAGCAGGCTCTAAACGATTATTTTGTTTAATATTTTATAAACTTTGTTAAGCAAAAGTAACATCAATGCACTAATATAACCAGCTTAGGTAAGAATAAACACAAAGTTATACATTAATATTTCATATTTAAATAATTATATTTATGAAACCTGCATTTTTTAATGTATTAGTAATCAATATATTAAAATTATAACTACTTACAATAAACGAATTAACACGTCCATACCTATTAGCTATGTACAATTAAAAATTAACTAATAGCTTACATTAGCCATATATTTTGTGTAAGTTATTTTAAATAACATTAAACAAAAGACCCGGTTACAAATTGTAAACCCGGGTCTTTGGCTGTAGAGAGCTATCAAAATTATTACTCTTTCTTCATTTCATATATTCCTGGTCCATACTTTAAAATCATAACGTTCTTTTCTGGCTGAAACTCAAGGGTAAGCTTTGCCTGGTCTACCATCTGCATAACAGACCGCTGGTATATTTTTTTTCAGCCATCAAATACAAACTCCTTCTGACTTGAGTTAAAACAGATTTGCATTTTAAACAGAACCCATATTATTATATATACCGTACTATTTAGTACAGCTATTACTTCACTATGTGCTAATGGCGCCTAAAGCTGCTTGAAGCATGTAAAGTATTTGAAACACCGATAAGCTTTTTCTGGGCATATATGCATTATAAAACTTTAACTGGTCTATTTCAAGACAGATCATCTGTGCTGATCAAGCTTATAAATGCACTCTTATTCATAGGTATATATGCTGGTAGCAGTGCTTGCACAATTACACAAAAAATACCTGTGCAAGCTTCTTTGCGGCGCAGCCCTTGCAATCATCTAAAAAATTACCAGTACACGAAATCCGATTTGCCTGTACCCTTTCACGAAGTACAGTTAGATACAGCACTTATTCAACATTTTTCAAATAGCAGCCTTCAGATTGCCAATGCAATAGATGTTCTGCCACAACTGGAACAGTATTTTATCTCGGTCAAAAATTACAGGCGATCTCCTGACTCTCAAAACCAGCTTACAATGCTGCATGCATCTGATAAATTACGGTCTAAACTTAATGTAGCTACACTACAGATAGATGCTGTAGTGTCTGAACTGGATTGTGAAGAAGAACGTACCGATCAGGTGGCAGACTATTTACATACAAAAACAAATAACCTGGAGACACGCCTCACAGTAGCAGCGATAGCCACTGGGGCAGCCACAGCCATAATGTCGGGTATTTTAATTACCGGCCGCAACCGAGACCCCGATACGGCAGAAATAATTGGCATTACAGGTGGTGTAACTGAAGCACTTTTAGGCGCAAGCATTCTGCTTGTAGGACGCAGGGTAGAGTTTATCCATCCGCGCAACATGTTACGCGATATCTGGGAAGGAACTGAAACATCTCCCCATTTTCCGCCTTCAATCTGGTATTACTTGCATTATCAGGATCCTGCAAAACCAGATCAACCTTCTTTACGAAACAGGATCATTGATACCTGGACACAGTTTGGCCAGATTGAAGACTTACCACGCAACAAAGTGGGTAAAGCCAGAAATCTGTACTTTGGTAATGGTGGTATTTATACAGCAGAACAGCTAACCAACCGCGCCAATATGCACGATCAATTAGAAGCACATATTAGCCTGATGCGGCAAGACCTGATGCAGCTTAGCCTGGAGATAGATGCTTTAACCTACTGATTTATCTTTTGCTGCTAAAAAAGTACGATTTCTTAATATCGTACTCATCATATGTATACAGCTCCTGGTTGCGGTTTTGCCAAAAGAAACTACAGAAAGCAAAATCGCCACTACAGCCTGCCGTATGCATAAATAATGCACCCAATATTACAAATTGAAGCACCTCACCAGCCTGCATCCACAGTATGATAAGGCTTGTATTGATGACTATAAAAGGAGTAAGCGCCAGCCAGTAAAACTGCCTGGTATTTACTACAAACCTATCGGCTATGGCTACTACCACCATTTGGCGCCACTGTACTTTAATTAATACACGTTTTGCGCCCAGCAGCTTATAAACTGCCCCATGCAACACTTCATGGATAGGCAAAAGAATTACTATAAAGCAAATAAAACCCAGCAGAAAATAACCGAAGCGCTTTGTGATATCAAGGTCAAAAGGCATAGCAAATGATGCCCCTATCCACCCTACCAGCAGAATGGAAAATACCCAGTACGGTATATTTACCAGGTTTGCCTTCTTACTGTATTGTTGAACAAAAGGAATGATCTGCTCATGCTCCAGTTCAGCTATAAGCCGATAAGATGCTGTGTTTAGCTCGTTAATACCTGGATTAGTGCTCTGTGTACGTTGGAGTAGCATTTAACAAATAAATTAGATGTGCTGAGGCGGCAGATTAATGCAATCTGGCCAGAAATAATAAAATACAATGTTTTTATTGAACTTATAAAACCAAATATACGCCAATATAGCTTACATATACAAACCTATACTTTGCCTAAAGCTTTTTTAGCAACCCCTGTCGGTAAAAAAAGCCAGTTCATCCCCAAATACCAGCAATGCTTCTATTAGCTTATTATACAGCTATTTATGGCCCAGCAATTGAAATATACAGAGCATATTAAACATAAACATCAAGACCATGAAAAAGACATTTGTATTTATGATTGCTACTGTATTGAGTGCAGGCACCTTATTTGCGCAGGGCGAACAGGCCCGTGCCACCGGTAAAAGAAAAATGCCTAGCCCACAGGAAAGAGCCCAGCTAACTGTAAACAGACTTGATGAGAAAATAAAGCTTGATCCCGGCAAAAAAGCACAGCTAGTACCCATCTTTAACAATTACTACCAGGATGTGAGCCAGCTACGTGCTGAAATGAGAACCTCAGAAAACAAAGAGCACCATAAAGCACGGATAAAGGCTTTACAGGATGCCCGGGATGAAAAAGTACGTGCAGCTTTAAACAATAAAAAGCAATACGAAGCCTACCAGCAGCATATTAAAGATGCTCACAGCCGCAAAAAAGGAAGCAGAGGCGGAGACTGGAAGGAAAAGCGCGGAAGGCAGGAAAACAACCACAGCAACTAACAGCACCATATAAAAAAAAGAGCCTTGCATTTTAATAAATGCAAGGCTCTTTTTTTTAACCTTCCTGCTTCAATCAGCAGCTTCATCTTTAGCTATTCTATACTTATAGGCATAACCAGCAGGTTGTATCTCTTTGCTCTTTAAATGTGCATACACTTTGGTAAAAGAGGCTCCGTACAAAAAGATAAGCGAGTTGTAAAACACCCAGAGCGCTACCTGGATAATAGGCGCCACATACGCATACAGGTCTTCCAGGTCGCGCTCTATTACCAGGAACCAGAGTATCCACACTCCGGCTACAAACAAAATTGTATTTACAGCTGCTCCTACCAGGGTAGGTTCCCAATCTATTTTAACAGCAGGCAATACTTTATAAAGAAAAGCAAACCACACAAACACCAACAGGATAGTAAGGATATTGACCAGGATAGCCCAAAAGCCCGATTCAAAATCGGGATTTCCACCCAGGGTACTTACAGTGAGGTTAAGGGCATATTCAAAGAGCACCGAGGCAAAAAACAGCAGGCCTGTTACAATTACCAGCAGAAGGGTAAAGCCTCTTTCTACCCAGAGCTTGCGCCAGTAACTCTCATAGGCTGGCTTGATCTGCCAAAGCTCGTTCAGGCTGTTCTGGAACAAGCGGTATAGTTGGGTGGACAGCCACACCGTTGAAACAGTATAAAAAAGCAGGGTCCATGTATTTTGGGAAGCCTGCTCATAAAAACGATCGGTAATCGTAACCAGGATCTGCCCTCCCTCCTTGCCTACCACTTCATTAAGCTGCTCTTCCAGCTCTGCCAGTATTTCTGCTTTCTCAAAAAAAGAGCGAAGCACCGCCACAATAATCAGGAAAATAGAAGGTAGCCCAAACAAGGCAAAATAAGCAATGGCAGAAGCAAATTTAATGGGATGATGATCTTTGAACAATAAAAAGGCATCTTTGAATAGCTGGAGGTAGTCTTTTACAGAGTGCTTCGCCATATTGTTCTTGGTTTGTACACCTGTACATACGGTAACAACGCTTTACATAGCCAAAAAAAGGAGCTAAAACCACATTTTTAGCTCCTTTTATATCAGGGTAATTTTTTAGCCAGGTACAGGTAAGGCTGCAGCATATGGTGTACAAATACCTTGTCTTTATCATCAGGGTAAACTTTGTAATACTCATCATCGGCCAGCAGCACTATATAATTGCCCGTACGCACATAGTTATTAGAATCGTAATACTGCGGAGCCTGGTAGCCATTAAGGTGTTTTTTTACATAGCGCGAGGCCATTTTGCCCAGGTACGTCTGGTATTTACGCTGCGCTTTAAGGGCTGGCTTGTTTAAATCGTTATATACATACGTTAAGGCTACTTTCTGTGGTAACTTTTGCTTTTTAATAATAGCCCTGGCATCTGTAAAAGGATTGATGGTATTAAAGTCATTTACGGTTTGTATGGAAACCGGTGTTTCAGGCACCCAGTCGGCAGAGTTTACAACATTGTAACCCCAGCCCATTTGGGTTAAGCGCTCATACTCGTAAGCGTAGTACAGGTTGCCAGGCTTGGGTGCAGCGCTGCAATAGGTTTTAAACTGTATATCCTGGGGCAAAGCACCTTCTTTTTTCAGCTGGTTGAGGTGCGAGGTCATCATATAACTAATGGCCCCTCCCTGGCTATGGCCCACAATGTAAAAATCTTTAATACCAGCATTATAACAGGAGTCTACTTTTTGCACAATATCTGGCGCAAGGGCACCTGTGGCAATAAGCCAGCCCACATGCACGGCTGCATTGGGGTGCTCGGCCAGGCGGTAGGTAAAGGTATACTCGTCTGTTAGCTGTATTTGTCCGGCTGCAGGCACCATGGCCGAATAAAAGTTCTCAAGCCAGCTTACCGATGTATTGGTTGTACCTCTTATACTGATCACAGCCACAGAATCATCGCGCATAAACAGATCCCAGCGGTTATCAAGGCCTACCACAGGCGAGCGATATACCCGCTTATATTGCTGGGGAGGTGTTATGCCTTTTGTATAGGTGGTATCAATTTGCTTGGAAAAAAGGCTCAGTAGCTCTATGTACTCATTCTTATCAAAACCTGGCTTTAATTGTTGCCCAAACGTGTTAAGCGATACAGAAGCCAGGCATATAGTCAGAATGATTGAAACGTATTTCGTCATCTTAAAACATCTTTATAACGTATGCATGCATAACAAAAAGCAAGCCACTCAAACCTGGCAGATTACTTTTCCACATCCGCCAGCACACTAATGCTTAGCCCGATCGGCACGGTTTGCCATGCACCCTGGCTTGTTTTGCGGTAATAGGTTTTATGCGATAGTCCTGTAGAAAAATATAAACCTCCGGGCCCCAGCTCTTTTATGTGCTCTAAGGTTACCAAAAAATCTCCTTCCAGCACCAGGTTAAGATGCTCCAGGTTAATACTGATTTTATCTTTGATCTCAGACTTACCTAGCTTTACATATATCGGGCTATCAAGCACATTCTCAAAGGTTTTCCCTTTACCAATCCTGTAAACATTTAGGCGATAATGAATAGAATCGTATAAAGACTGGGCAATGTTAACATTAACCTCTTTTAAAAAGGCTGTTTTTCTGTTGTGCATCATAATGCCACATTCATAACCCAGGTTGTTATCTTTAAAACCGGCAGTCATTTTTGTACCTTTGGCAGTAACTCCTAACCTGCGCTCAGCAAATTTCCTGGGTTTAATAAGCACCTCTGTTAGTTGGGTAGTCTTTTCATGAAGTTGCACATTCTGTGTTTTTGCCATTTTCAGGTCTGATACCTTTACTTTGTATGCCTGGAACCCTATGCATGAAAATACCAGGGTATCGTTATCAAACTCATTGCTTATTGCAAGCTGAAAATGCCCGGTAGGATCTGATACGGTACCAATATTTTTACCGGGTATACCAATATTTACAAACTCAACAGGCTTCTGGTTACCAGCATTATACACAGTTCCGTTAATTGCCTGCCCAAGCACTTGCTGGCAACAAAGTAAAAGCATTAAAATAACTAAACGCATAATAGAATAAGATAGAGTAGTAAGTAGAAGATTCAGGCTTGACTGTGCTTGTGCAAAAACATGATTTAAAACTGTTTTAGTGTACAAACCACTCAAAAGATAGATTATAATTAATATATATAATATACAAAAATTACACCAGGCTTGCCAAGTTTGCAAAATTAAGGTTTACAGCCATCCACGTAATTGGCTATGCTTTTTCTTTATAGTGTTGAAGCAGGCGCTTATGCTGTTGCTATATACTTAAGAGAGTCCTGCATCGTATAGCCTGGCATGTTATTACATGGTTCGCGTAAGGCTAAGCGTTAGATCGCACACCTGATCATAAAAGATACTTCCCAGTGAGTATACCCAACACAAGTGCAGTAATACCCAGTACAACAAGAATAATTATAGTTTTCGGATTCGCTTTTGTCATTATAGAAGGATTAACTTACTACCAGGTGTTAATATGCACAGAGTTGGCAACAATAGGGTAATAATTTCCAGCAACGCATAAAAACAAGGATAAGCGCAACAAGAACGGCCATAGCAGGAATACCTTCATAAAAACCATTACATGTAGCGCTGCTTTATACCCCTTATGGCTTTGGCATAAGCTATAAAAATATACATGGCCATTCTAAAGCTGCATCAAAAGAACAAGATACATTTCTAATAAAACTTATATTAAAAATTATTCATACAATATTGGCTACTTCTGCAAAATCTTTGCGTATATCATCCATAACGGCATACAACACACTGATTTACTTCTACTTACACAAACAAAACACAACTTACTATCTATGAAAAATTGATCTACACCATCGATCGGATAGGGATATCAGATATTCCGTTCGTCAGCCGCGGTTTAGGTTGATGCAGTAAAGCTCTGGACTAGTCCTGTTTTATCGCCAGGCACGCTTTATAACATCCAACACACCCGGTTTTAAAGAGAACGCATCACAAATTTAGTAGCCATTTTTTTAAATGTACTTTTTTAACTAACAGCAAATTTTTTTATGATGAGATTTCTATATTTATTCTTTATTACTGCACTACTTGTGCCAGCAACGTTAAATGCACAAAACATCATCTGGAGCAAAAGCGGGCCTTCCATTCAGCATCCAGCACCACACAATCCAATTAACTATCCTACATTAATCAAATCAGCCACTGATGCTGCCGGCAATACCTATGTGGCCGGTGAGTTTACAGGCTCTACAACCATAAGCACCCACCAATTACATTCATCAGGAGGCAAAGATATTTTCCTGGTTAAATACAGCCCGGAGGGAGAGGTTGTATGGGCAAAAAACTATGGAACCTCCTCCGACCAGTCTATTGCAGCCATCCAGTTTAAAAATAGCCAGTTATACCTGGCTGGTAAAGACGGAGACAAAGCCTTTGTATCTCAGCTGGACCCTATGGGTACTGTAGCCTGGTGGCAGCACCCTATTACAGGAAAGGCTCTGCTAAAAGACCTGGAGCTGGATAAAAACAACCACATACTGCTTTTAGGGGAGTTTGAGGGAACTATAAATATTAAAGGAACCACCCTAAGCAGTGTAAGGAAAGATATGTTCCTGGCTAAGCTTAGCCCTACCATGGGGCTTGTATGGGCCATACAATCTGATACCCAGGCCGAAGGCGAATATCCCGAAACGTATGAAACGGGTTATGCCACAGCGTTAGACCTGGAAACCGATGCCACTGGCAATATCTACATATCCGGCTATGCCAACAATACAGTTCTTTTCGGAGACAACGTATACTCTTACTACAAAGATAGTTTCTATATTGCTAAGCTTAATAGTGCAGGCAGCTTTCAATGGTTTGGCTCAGCTGCTAACCCAGGTTCAGGTGTGCCTTCACTTCATGATATAGAAGTAGACGGGGCGGGCAATGTATACCTGGCCGGGCAATTTCAAGAGCACTTTTCGTACAGTAGCGGGCAAAACAACTTAGTTTTTGTAGGCCCTGATTCTCCCGAGCAATTTTTCCTGTTAAAGCTAACCCCTGCAGGAGCCCCTGCATGGCACATGCAACCTACTACTGTTTCTAATGAGCCTAATGCCCCATGCAACCCTTATTGCTATAATGTCCGGTCGAGCGGCAACAGCCTGGCTATAGATCAAAACAATAATGTGTATTTATCAGGCACGCTTCACAACGATATTTATGCAATTACTATACAGGGAAATACAAGAGTAAACGATCACCTTATAAAAAGCCCTGGAAAAGGCATTGCCGATGTATATGTAATGAAGGTAAACTCGCAGGGAGGTATTAGCTGGGTAACTACAGCCGGGGGCCCTGGTTTTGACAATAGCGAGCAAATCAGTTTAGACCAGAACAACAATATTTACTGGGCTGGTTACTTTACAAACTCGGCTACGTTTGGCAATAATACACTTACAGGCTCAGGCCCAACTGCATTCTTAGCCAAAGTCGGTACTGCCGCTGCCGCTGCCTCTGTATTTACCCTGATCGATGCTGCTAAAAACTCAGAAATCAGGAGTATTGCTAACAACGATGTTATCTATCTGGCGGGCCTCAATGCAAACCGCCTTAATATAAAAGCTGATTTTGGCATGAGCGGTATTGGCAGTGTGGTGTTTACGTATGATGGAGCTAGAAAGGTAGAAAATGTAGCCCCCTATGCCCTGGGTGGCGACAGAGATGGCAATTATCATAACTGGACGCTGACGTTGGGCACACATACGCTCACTGCACGCGCTTACTCAAGCCCCAATGGCCGAGGAACCTTGTTAGCGGAAAGCACCATCACCTTTGAGGTGAAGGCTTCTGAAGTAAACCCTATTACGATTGAAGAAATCAGTTTCCTAAGATCAAGCAGGGGTACCTATGCATCTTACCAGGTAAAAGCTACATCAGCAGACAATAGTGCTTTACGCTATTCTGCCACAGGCCTACCTGCTGGTTTAAGCATTAACCCGGCAACCGGCCTTATTTCGGGCTTTATTCCTTTAGAGCCTGGTGCACCCGAATTAGTGAGCACAATGCCAACCGTTCAGGTAAGTAATGCAAATGGAGATGTGGCCGTTCAGACTTTTCATTGGCAACTATACCAGTACCCCAATACCATAGTGCAGTTTGTGCTGGTAAATGCAGAAACCAATACAGACATTATGCCTTTGGAAAATGGATCTGTAATAGACTATGCCCAAATAAGTACCCGGAGAATTAACATACGCGCACTCACCAGTACTGGTACCATAGAACTCGTAACGTTTTACCTTAATGGCCGGGTGGAGCGCGATGAAAGGGAGGCTCCCTACGCGCTAAAGGGAGATAGAAACGGCAACTACCATGCCTGGACACCTGCCGCTGGCACGTATACCGTAGAGGCTGCACCGCTTTACCGGGATGGTTCCGCCTTACGGGCAGCCCCCCGGGCATCGGTAACCTTTACAGTAACAGGCGGAAGTTCGCTTGCTTCGGCCACTATAGCAGATGAAACTTTAACACCGGAAGGGGATACTGAAGTAAGCGCATACCCGAATCCTTTTTCGGACCGCATGACGGTTTCGTTTACCGCCAGCCAGGACGAGACCATGCGTGGCGAGCTTTTTAACATAAAAGGCGAACGCATACAGGTAGTATTTGATGCGGCTACAGAAAAAGGCAAAACCTATGCTTATGAAGTATCGGGCGCCCATTTACCGGAAGGCGTTTACTTTATTAAAATGCAATCGGCTAGCAGAACGGCTGTTAAACGGTTGATCTTAAGCAGATAAAGGCTAGAACAGTCTAAAAATAATTAAACCAAAAAGCGGTGCAGAGAGCTCTCTG